>Ga0307442_1000260_pt1 | contig 24606 bp, 25 predicted proteins | sample SalMarWE160430MG_FD_202143 | JGI IMG/M metagenome (GOLD analysis project Ga0307442, IMG submission 202143) | Salt marsh sediment microbial communities from the Plum Island Ecosystem LTER, Massachusetts, United States - WE1604-30 | ecosystem: Environmental > Aquatic > Marine > Intertidal zone >...
GCCACCTTCATCGACAAGCGCCGCAAGGTGATCGCCACCATGAAGAGCGTGGGCGCGACCAGCCGCACGGTGCTCGCCATCTTCCTGATCGAGGTGCTGATCGTGGCGCTGGTCGGGATCCTCATCGGGCTTATCGCCGGCGCGGCGATCCCGGTGGTGTTGAATGCGCTCTACGGCGACTTGGTGCCGATCCATGCCAAGCTGACCGTCTCGGCGCTTAGCATCGTCTCGGCCGTCGTCTACGGTTTTGCCGTGGCGCTGCTGTTCACGCTGTGGCCGCTGGGGCGCGTGGAGCGCGTCAGCGCCAGCGTGCTGTTCCGCGACGAGGTGGCGCCGGAGCGCGCCTGGCCGCGCCTGTGGGTGATTTTGACGACGCTCCTGGTGGCGGCGGGGCTCGTCGGCTTTGCGCTGCTGACGTCGGAGTCGACGCGCATCGCGCTCTATTTCGTCGGCGGCCTCGTCGTCGTGTTCACTGTGTTCCTCGTGCTCGGAACGGCGCTGACCTGGGTCGCGCGCCGGGTGCCGCGGCCGCGGCTGCCGGAGCTGGCGCTCGCCATCGGCAACGTCGGCGCGCCGGGCGGGCTTGCCCGCTCCATCGTGGTGTCGCTGGGAGCGGGCCTGTCGCTGCTGGTCGCGGTGGCGCTGGCGGACGCCTCGCTCGTCTCCGAGATCAAAGAGCGGCTGCCGTCGCACTCGCCCGACTACTTCCTCCTGGACGTGGGCAAGGCCGACTATCCCGGCATCACGGCTCTGATCGAGAAAGAGGCCCCTGGCGCCGTGCTCGAGCAGGCGCCGATGCTGCGCGGGCGCATCGTGGCGCTCAACGGGACGCCGGCGGAGGACGTCAAGGTGCCGGCGGAGGCGCAATGGGTGCTCAGCGGCGACCGGGGGCTGTCCTATTCGGACACGGTTCCGCCCGGCTCCAAGGTGATCGCAGGCAAGTGGTGGGGTGCCGACTATGCGGGCGCGCCGCTCGTCTCCTTCGAGGCGGATATGGCGGGCAAGCTCGGCCTCAAGCTCGGCGACACCGTTACGGTCAATGCGCTGGGGCGCAACATCACCGCCCGCATCGCCAATTTGCGCGAGGTGAAGTGGGAGAGCCTCGCCATCAACTTCTTCATGGTGTTCTCGCCCAACACGCTCAAGAACGCCCCGCACGCGCTCTTGGTGACCATCGCGCTGCCAAAGGGCACATCGCTGGCGAAGGAGGTCGCGGCCATGCGCGATCTGGGCAAGGCTTATCCCGCCGTGACGGCGATCCGCGTCAAGGACGTGCTCGACACCTTCAACGCCATGTTCGCCAAGGTGATGCTGGCCGTGCGCATCGCCGGCAGCGTCACGCTGCTTGCCGGCGCGCTGGTGCTCGCCGGCGCGCTCGCCACCGCGCAGCGCCGGCGCATCCTCGAGGCGGTCATCCTCAAGACGCTCGGTGCCACGCGCCGGCGCATTCTGGTGTCGCATTTCCTCGAGTACTTCCTGCTCGCGGGCGCCACCGCACTGTTTGCCGCAGGGCTCGGGTCGGTGGCGGCGTGGCTCGTGGTCACGCAGGTGATGCACATCGCGTTCACTTTCTCAGGCGCCGCGGTCGCCTTGGCGCTGGCGGTGTCGATGGGGCTGGTTTTCCTGTTCGGCGGCGTCGGCACCTGGGGGGTGCTGCGCGCCCCGGCGGTACCGTTCTTGCGCAGCGAGTAGCGCCCGCCCCGGTTTTCCTAATTTCCGTTTACGGAAAATGCCGCAGGCAGCGGCAACAGGCGCATTTCCACGCCTTGAAAGCTTCACCCTTAGAGCGCATATTTCCCCCGTGATTGGGCGCTTTGCGGCGCACCAGCAACGGAACACTTTAGGGAAACACTCATGGCTCAGCCAGACAACAGGTACGCGCAATCAGGAATGGCCGCCCGCACCGGCGCCGTGGACGAGGGTCTGCGCTCCTACATGCTCGGCGTCTACAACTATATGGCCAGCGGCGTGGCGCTGACGGGCATCGTCGCCTATCTGACCTACGCCATGGCGGTGCAGGACGGCGCGCTGACGTCGTTCGGGCAGACGCTCTACACCTCGCCCTTGCGCTGGGTCGTCATGCTGGCGCCGCTCGGCTTCGTGCTGTTCTTGGGTTTCCGCATCCAGCAGATGAGCGTCGGCGCGGCGCAGGCGGCATTCTGGCTGTTCGCGGCCGTGATGGGCCTGTCGATCTCCTCGATCTTCCTGGTCTTCACCGGACAGTCGATCGCGCAGATCTTCTTCATCACTGCGGCGACCTTCGGCGCGCTGAGCCTGTGGGGCTACACGACCAAGCGGGACATCTCCGGTTGGGGCTCGTTCCTGTTCATGGGCGTGGTGGGCCTCGTCATCGCCATGGTCGTCAACATCTTCCTGAAGTCCCCGGCCCTGCAGTTCGCCTTCTCGGCGATCGGCGTCCTGATCTTCGCCGGCCTCACCGCCTACGATACGCAGCGGATCAAGGACGGCTACCTGATGGCCCGTGGCAACGCCATGATGGTGGCCAAGGGCGCGATCATGGGCGCGCTGGCGCTCTACCTCGACTTCATCAACATGTTCCTCTTCCTGCTGCAACTGTTCGGGAACCGCAACTAGGCTGTCGAGGTCTGAAACCCGTTATGCTCGTGAAGAGCCCCGCAAGCGCGGGGCTCTTTGCTTTTTCACGACTTATCATCCTCGGGACAAGCCCGAGGATGACACCTTGGAGCTAGACGCTGACCAGGCGCACGCGATCCTCGAAGATGCGCAAAATGCGGTAGAGGTCGTGGCCGCGTTTGAGGATGAGGCCGGCCGGCGCCACGATCGCATAGGCGCCCTGCCTGCGGGCGAGCCTCGGCGTCTTCTCAATGCGGAAGAGCGGGCCCTCGCTGGCGCGGCGAAACACGGAGAATACCGCCTTGTCGCGCCCGATGTCGATGGCGTAGTCGCGCCACTCGCCGGCGGCGACCTTGCGGCCGTAGACGGCGAGGATGGCGCTCAGCTCTTGGCGGTTGAAGGTCGTGTAGCGTTGAGCTTCCGCTCCCGGGCTTCCGGGCACAGGTGCGCCGCGAAAGCCGCCCGCTTTGTGCGGGCTGAATATTATCGGCTCGGTTTCGCTCAACGGCGCCTCCTTGTCACAACCCGGTCATGATCGCCCCGGTCGGAGCCGATTTCAAGACCCCGATCGGCGCTCGCATGCGCGTTCAAGACGTTGGTGCGATGCCGAAGAGAGCGAACGCGCAAGCATCGAGGGGCACGGAATCTCCCCGACATGGTCAAAATCGCGACCGCTCGCGGACAATGATCTGCCTCAAACAGTTGCGAGCTTGTGATCGTTGCCTCTACGGCCCGGTCCTTTAAGAGCGGCCCTGGATTCTCAGCCCCCCAGCCCCCTAGGGCAGCTCTGATGGACCGGGTCATTGGCAACGTCCCCGTGAATACTCTTGTCCCCAAAAGCCTGATTGGGCCGGCCCCCCGCCGGCCCTTTTTTATCGCGACGTTTGCGCGCTTGCTTCGCCATGCCTAGCTTTGGATAAGCGTTGGAGTGGCGGCAGCGAAGGATCAGAGGCGGTGGCGAGAGACGACGGCAAGGGGACCAAGCTCAGCAAGAGCACGAAGGGCAACGTCAAGGTGAAGGCGGCACAAGTTGCGCGCGCGCCGCGGGCCCCGCGCGCAAAGGGCAGCACCAATCCGCTGCTCAGCCGCTGGTCGACGCCGTTCGGTCTGCCACCGTTCGCGCGCATCGCGCCGGCTCATTTCCGGCCCGCGTTTGCCACTGCTCTCAAGGAGCATAAGGCGGAGATCGCGCGCATCGCCCGCCAGACGTCGCGGCCGACCTTCGCCAACACGATCGCGGCGCTGGAGAAGAGCGGGCGGCTGCTCGAGCGCGTTTGCGGCGTGTTCTTCAATCTGGCGGCGACCGACACCAACGAGGAGCTGCAGGCGATCGAGCGCGAGATGTCGCCGCTGCTTGCCGCGCACGAGAGCGCGATCATGCTCAACGGCAAGCTGTTCGGCCGCATCGACGACCTCTATCGGCGGCGCGAGAGGCTGCGCCTGACCGACGAGCAGGCGCGCGTGCTGGAGCTGCAGCACACCTGGTTCGTGCGCGCCGGCGCCAAGCTCGGACGCAAGGCCAAGGCGCGCGTTGCCGAGATCAACGAGCAGCTTGCGTCGCTGGCCACGCGCTTCTCGCAGAATGTGCTCAAGGACGAGCAATCCTGGCACCTCGTGCTCGAAGGCGAGCGCGATCTCGCCGGCCTGCCGCCGTCGGTGCGTGCCGCTGCCGCGCGTGCCGCCGCCGATATGGGCCTCAAAGGCAAGCACGTGATCACGCTGGCGCGCTCGAGCGTGGAGCCGTTCTTGCAGTTCTCTGCGCGCCGCGACCTGCGCGAGCAGGCCTTCACCGCCTGGACCAGGCGCGGCGAGATGGGCGGCGACACCGACAACCGCGCCATCCTGGCGGAGATCGTGGACTTGCGGGCGGAGCTCGCTAAGCTTATCGGCTTTGACACCTATGCCGATTATAGCCTCGGCGACACCATGGCGAAGTCGCCGGCGGCCGTGCGCGAGCTGCTGCAGGCGGTGTGGCCGGCGGCGGTGAAACGCGCCGGCGAGGAGCGCGATGCGCTGCAGGAGCAGGTGCGCGCCGAGGGCGGCAACTTCCCGATCGCGGCCTGGGACTGGCGCTACTACGCGGAGAAGGAGCGCAAGGCGCGCTACGACGTCGACGAGGCGGCGACGCGGCCCTATTTCGCGCTCGACAGCGTGATCGCGGCGGCCTTCGACACGGCGCGGCGCTTGTTCGGAATTCGCTTCAAGGAGCTCAAGGACGTGCCGCGCTATCACCCGGATGTGCGCGTGTGGGAGGTGACGGACGAGCGCGGCGCTCACGTGGGGCTGTTCATGGGCGATTACTTCGCACGCCCCTCCAAACGCTCCGGCGCCTGGATGTCGAGCTTCCGCTCGCAGGCCAAGGTCGCCGGCAAGGTGCGGCCCATCATCGTCAACGTCACGAACTTCGCGCGCGGCGAGGAAGGCGAACCGACGCTGTTGTCGCTCGATGACGCGCGCACGCTGTTCCACGAGTTCGGGCACGGGCTGCACGGGCTGTTGTCGGACGTCACCTACCCGTCGATCTCGGGCACAGCGGTCGCGCGCGACTTCGTCGAGCTTCCCTCACAGCTCTACGAGCACTGGCTGCTGACGCCGGAGGTCTTGAAGCGCTTTGCCGTGCACCATCGCACCGGCAAGCCGATGCCGGCCAAGCTCGCCCAGCGGCTGGAGAAGGCGCGCAACTTCAACCAGGGCTTTGCCACGGTCGAGTATGTTGCCTCGGCGCTCATCGACATGGAGCTGCATGCGCTCGAAGGCGGCGTGGGTCTCGATGTCTCGGCCTTCGAACGCGATACGCTCGATCGTCTGGGCATGCCGCGCGAGATCGTCATGCGCCACCGCAGCCCCCACTTCCTGCACATCGTCGGCGGCTACGCGGCGGGCTACTACAGCTATTTGTGGTCGGAGGTGATGGACGCGGATGCTTTTGCCGCCTTCGAGGAGGCGGGCGACCCGTTCCACGCGGCGACGGCGAAGAAGCTCAAGAAGCACATCTATGCCGCCGGCAACGCGCGCGATCCGCTGGAAGCCTACGTTGCGTTCCGCGGGCGAGGGCCGGAGATCGCCGGCATGCTGAAAAAGCGCGGGCTGGCGAATTAGCGTACCTCCAGACTACGTCATCCCGGCGCAGGCCGGGATCCACGCCAACTTCCGCTTGCGCAACATCTGTTAGGATGCAGGGCGATCAGCCCTTCGGGGGGCAGCATGAAAGTGCCCTGCGTCTACATACTCGCGAGCAAGCGGAACGGCGTCCTCTACATCGGCGTTACCAGCGATCTTCATGGCCGCATGGCTGAGCACTGCGCCTCGTCGTCGCGGAGATTGCTAAATTCCCAAGCGGGCGCGGATGCGCTCCAGTCGGTCGAAAGCCTTGCTAAAGGCGCGGAAAGCGTCAGCTCGTTGAGCGGCAGGAGTTTCTGCCAGGGCGAAGAAGGCTTCGCGCTTCTTTTGGTGCGCAGCTTGATAGGCGCGGAGCAACTTCGATCGGGACATTGCGTGTTCCTCCAAGAATCAGCGGAGGACCAATTGGACCCTGATTCTAGTGGGCCGCTCAAATCGACTGAACTGATCGGCTACCACAGCCCGGTCCAGGCGGCGCCGAGGATGGGGCCGGCCTTGCCCTCCTGCAGCAGCACGATGCAGGCCTGGGTCTCCGGCGTCATCACCGCGGTGCGCGCCAAGCGCAGGCTCATGGCCTTGCCGCTCCAGGTGCCGACAGGGATCAGCTCGCGCACGATGTTGGTGTAGGTAAGCGTCTTGCCCTTGTTGTCGCCGCGCTTGACCGGCACCTTGGCCTTCTTCTGCACGACGGCGAACCAGATGGTCGCGTCCTGCAGCGAGCTGCCGCGCGGGGCATCGCCCGCCTCGATAACGATGGAGTTGTTCTCGTGCCAGAAGCGGATGGGCACACGCTTAGACTTGAGCTCAGCATCCGTCATCAGGATGGCCTTCTCGATGGCCTTGGGATCGCTGCCGTTGACGTCCACCATGCCGTTGACCACGACCTGCGGTGTGTAGATGGCGTTGTCGCCGCGCGCCTTGGCATAGAACTTCTGGCGCTCTGAGTTCTTGTCGGAGGCGAGCGTGTCCTTCCAGCCCAGGTAGTCCCAGATGTCGACCGGCAGAGACAGCGCAATGATGTCGGGGCGCTTCGCATAGGAGGCGAGCACCTTGTCGGCCGGCGGGCAGGTGTCGCAGCCCTGGCTGGTGAACAGCTCGAGCACGTTCTTGGGCGGACCAAACGACGGATTGATGCCCGGCTCCGGCGTCGGCACCTGCGCCATGGCGCCCGCCGAGAACGGCAGGATGAGCGCTAGCGAGAGCGCAACTAGGGTGGGTAGCCGCATTCGCTCAAGACCTGAAAAGGCAACTATGTAACTAGACTAGTTGGCGCGCGCGAGCGCGACAACGGGAGGTCACGAAAGATTGAGTCCCGCTAAACGGGCGGTTGCGTTCAGCAATCAGGCAGCGGCCAGATTGCGCAGGACGTAGTGCAGAATGCCGCCGTTCTTCAGGTACTCCAGCTCGTCCAGCGTGTCGATGCGGCATTGGATCGGCACCGACCTCACCGCGCCGTCAGCGGAGGTGATCTCGGCCGTCATCGCTTGCCGCGGCTTGATGGCGGCGAGCCCGCGAATGGTTACGGTCTCGTCACCTTTGAGACCGAGCGATTGCCAGCTGCTGCCGTCTGCGAACACGAACGGCACCACGCCCATGCCGACCAGATTGGAGCGGTGGATGCGCTCGAACGATTGCGCGATGACCGCCTTGACGCCAAGGAGGTTGGTGCCCTTGGCGGCCCAGTCGCGCGAGGAGCCGTTACCGTACTCCACGCCCGCGAAGACGACGAGCGGCACGCCCTCGGCCTTGTAGCGCATGGCCGCGTCGTAGATCGGCATCTGCTCGCCCGAGGGGTAGTGCACGGTGAAGCCGCCCTCCTTGACGTTGCCGGCTTCGTCCTTGGCCATGTGGTTCTTGATGCGGATGTTGGCGAAAGTGCCGCGCATCATCACCTCGTGGTTGCCGCGCCGGGTGCCGTACTGGTTGAAGTCGGCGACCGTGACGTTGTGGCCCAACAGATATTCGCCGGCTGGCGAGGCGGGCTTGATGGAGCCGGCTGGCGAGATGTGATCGGTGGTGATCTTGTCGCCGAAAAGCCCGAGGATACGCGCGCCGACGATGTCGGTGACGGGCGCGGGCGTCTTGCCCATCCCTTCGAAATAAGGCGGGTTGCGCACGTAGGTGGACTTGTCGTCCCAGGCATAGGTGAGGCCGCCGGGGACGTCGATGGCGCGCCAGCTGGCATCACCATTGAACACGTCGGCGTAGCGCTCGACGAACAACTCGCGCGTGATCGTCTCGGCAATGAATTTGTGGATCTCCTGCGAGGTGGGCCAGATGTCCTTCAAGAGCACCGGCGCACCGTCGCTGCCCTCACCCAGCGGCTCTGAGGTGAGGTTCTTCCGCACCGAGCCTGCGAGCGCGTAGGCGACGACGAGCGGCGGCGAGGCAAGATAGTTCGCCTGCACGTCGGGGCTGATGCGGCCCTCGAAGTTGCGGTTGCCCGACAGCACCGCGGCGGCAACGATGCCGTTGTCGTTGACGGCGGCGGAGAGCTCCGGCGCCAAGGGCCCCGAGTTCCCGATGCAGGTGGTGCAGCCGAAGCCGACCAGATTGAAGCCGAGCTGGTCGAGGAAGGGCTGCAGCCCCGCCTTGGCGAGGTAGGCGGAGACGACCTGCGAGCCGGGCGCCAGCGAGGTCTTGACCCAAGGTTTGGTCTTCAGGCCCTTCTCCACCGCCTTCTTGGCCAGCAGCCCGGCGGCGATCAGCACGCTGGGGTTGGAGGTATTGGTGCAGCTGGTGATGGCGGCGATGACCACGTCGCCGTGGCCGATGTCGTAGTTGCGGCCCTCGACAGGGACGCGCTTCGAAATCTCGTCAGCCTTGTGGTACTCGGTCTCCATCGCCTTGGCGAAGCCGGCGCCGACATCTCCCAGTGCGATGCGCCCCTCTGGCCGCTTCGGTCCGGCGAGCGAAGGAACGACGGTTGAAAGATCCAATTCCAGCGTGTCGGTGAAGACGGGGTCGGGTGCGCCGCTCTCGCGGAAAAGACCCTGCGCCAGGGCGTAGTCCGCGACGAGCTTGACGCGCTCGGCCTCGCGCCCCGACATGATGAGGTAGGCGATCGTCTCGGTATCGATCGGGAAGAAGCCACAGGTGGCGCCGTACTCGGGCGCCATGTTGGCGATGGTGGCGCGGTCTGCGAGCGGCATGGTGTCGAGGCCGGGGCCGAAGAACTCCACGAACTTGCCGACGACGCCCTTCTTGCGCAGCATCTGCGTGACGGTGAGCACGAGGTCGGTCGCGGTCACGCCCTCCTTGAGTTTGCCGGTCAGCTTGAAGCCGACCACCTCGGGCAACAGCATCGATTGGGCCTGCCCGAGCATGGCGGCCTCGGCCTCGATGCCGCCCACGCCCCAGCCGAGCACGGCAAGGCCGTTGACCATGGTGGTATGGCTGTCGGTGCCGACGAGGGTGTCGGGATAGGCGAGATGCGTGCCGTCGGGCAGCGCCTTGGTCCACACGGTCTGAGCGAGGAACTCCAGGTTCACCTGGTGGCAGATGCCGGTACCGGGCGGCACCACGCGGAAGTTGTCGAAGGCGCCCTGACCCCACTTCAAGAAGTTATAGCGCTCGCCGTTGCGCTGATACTCGTGCTCCACGTTGTGCGCGAAGGCTTGCGGCGTGCCGAACTCGTCGACGATCACCGAGTGGTCGATCACGAGGTCGACGGGCACGAGCGGGTTGATCTTCTCCGGATCGCCGCCCAATTGCTTCATGCCGTCGCGCATGGCGGCGAGGTCGACGACGGCCGGCACGCCGGTGAAGTCCTGCATCAGAACGCGAGCGGGGCGAAAGCCGATCTCCTTGCCGGCCGCGCCCTTGTCGACGAGCCAGGCCGCGACCGCCTCGATGTCGGCCTTGGTGACCGAGCGGCCGTCCTCGTGGCGCAGCAGGTTCTCGAGCAGGACCTTCATGGAGAAGGGCAGCTTGGAGACGCCCGCAAGGCCGTTCGCCTCAGCGTCGGGAAGCGAATAGTAGACGTAGGTCTTGCCGCCGGAGGTGAGCGTTTTGCGGCACTTGAAGCTGTCGAGCGAGAGCGTTGGCGCGTCCGTCAAGTCGTCCTCTCCTTCGTTGGCGGTATTTCGCCGGTGCGGCCCCGCGCTAACCTTGCCGGTCACGCGGCGCGGGATGGGGCGCATTTGCGCTGGCGTCGCAGGAAGCGTGCCTCTTATATAGGCCGAAGCTCGCGGGAGCCAGCGCGCTTCGCCCAGGCATTTTGCGGGATTTCCCCTTCGCTTCGCCACAGCATTCTGTCACGCGGATGATCAAGAGCCGTGCAGCTCGTTGCTGAAAATCTAGTCTTGAGCCGCGGTGGGCGGGTGATCGTCGACGGGCTCTCCTTCCGCTTGAGCGAGGGCCAGGCGCTGGTTCTGACCGGAGCCAACGGTTCGGGCAAGACGACCCTTCTGCGCGCGCTTGCCGGGTTTCTGCGACCGACCTCCGGTAGCGTCCGTTTCGACGACGCCGGCGACGAGCGCGAGCCGGCCGAGCTCGTGCACTTCGTCGGGCACCTCGACGGCATCAAGACGCACCTGACGGTCGAGGAGAACCTCGCGTTCTGGGCGGCGTACCTCGGCGGCGGCGATGTCGTCGCCGCGCTCGACCGCTTCGCACTGACGGGTCTCGCCGACATCCCGGCGGGCTACCTGTCGGCCGGACAGAAGCGGCGCCTGGCGCTGGCGCGCCTTGCGGGGGCAAAGCGCCCGCTATGGCTGCTCGACGAGCCGTCGGTGTCGCTCGATGCCGCCTCGGTCGCACTTCTCATTGAAGCAATCGACGCCCACGTCGCCGACGGCGGCATCGCCGTCATTGCCACGCACGTGCCGCTTGGGCTGGCGCGCGCCGAGGAGATCCGCCTAGGACCCGCGGAGGACGGCGCATGAGCGCTTTCGCCATGCTGGTCGCGCGCGACCTGCGGCTCTCCGTGCGCCAGGGCGGTGCGCTCGGGACCGCGCTCGGCTTCTACATGATCGTCGTGACGCTGCTGCCCTTGGGGCTCGGCGCCGACCTCAATCTGTTGTCGCGCATCGCGCCGGGCGTGTTGTGGATCGCGCTGCTCTTGTCCGCGCTCTTGTCGCTGCCGCGCATGTTCGGGGCCGACTACGAGGATGGCTCGCTCGACCTCCTGGCGACGGGGCCGCTGCCCTTGGAGCTCGTCGCCGCCGCCAAGGCGCTGGCGCACTGGATCGCGACCGGCATCCCGCTGACGCTCTTGGCGCCTGTCCTCGGCATCCTCCTCAATCTGGAGATCGGCACCTATCCGGTGCTGGTGGCAACCATGGTCGTCGGCACGCCGGCCGTCAGCTTTATCGGGGCGGTGGGGGCGGCGCTGACGCTGAGGGCGCACCGCGGCGGCCTTCTGATCGCGCTCTTGGTGCTGCCGCTTTATGTGCCCACCCTCATTTTCGGCATGGCCGTGATCGGGGCGCTGCTGGGACCGGGCGGGGTCTGGAGCCCCTTCCTTATCCTTACCGCGATCTCGCTGATGGCGGTCATTCTGGGGCCGATCGCGGCGGCGGCGGCCTTGCGCGCGCAGATGCAGTAACGCCGCAGGCGGGCCTCAATTGCGCTTTAAGCGCTGACCCCTTAGATCAATTGCAATGCAGACCATCACACAGCGCCTCGCCAACCCGACACAGTTCATGCAGCTGTCGGCCCGCATTCTGCCGTGGGTCGCGGGCGCGGCCGCCGCGATCATCGCCTATGGGCTCTACCTGAGCTTCTTTGACTCCCCGCCCGACTACCAGCAGGGCGAGACCGTGCGCATCATGTACATCCACGTGCCCTCGGCCTGGGTGGCGATGGCGGCTTACGCGCTGATCGCGATTTCGGCGTTCGGGCTGCTGGTGTTTCGCCATCCCCTGGCCGACGTCTCGGCCAAAGCCGCTGCACCCATCGGCGCCGTGTTCACGTTCCTGGCGCTGGTCACGGGCTCGCTGTGGGGACGGCCGACGTGGGGCACCTACTGGGTGTGGGACGCGCGGCTCACCTCGGTCCTCATTCTGTTCTTTCTCTATCTGGGCCTCATTGCGCTCAGATCCTCGATCGAGGACGAGACGCTTGCGAGCAAGCTCACCGCCATCCTTGCTTTGGTCGGGGTGGTGATGCTGCCGATCATCAAGTTCTCGGTCGAGTTCGGCAACACGCTGCATCAGGGCGCGAGCATCTTGCGGGCCGGCGGCTCCACCATCGATCCGGCCATCGAGCTTCCGCTCTTGGTGATGGCGTTGGGGTTCACGCTTATGTTCGTGGCGCTGCACCTGAAGGCCATGCGCAACGAGGTGCTGCGCCGGCGGGTCAAAGCCCTGCAGATGGCCGAGGTGGAGCGGGCGCAAGCAGGGCGCCTCGCGGCGGCGGAGTAAACATATGGATTTGGGACCGCACGCAGTCTTCATCTGGTCGGCCTACGGCGTCACGGCGTTGGTGCTCGCGGGCCTCATCGCCTGGCTCGTCTTCGACGGGCGCGCGCAGGAGCGGCGCCTTGCCGACCTGGCTGCGCGCGGCGTGAAGCGCCGCTCGGACCGGTCCGCCAACTCCTGATCAGGGTACGCGTCCCATGCAGAAAGCCGTCGACGATCAGGACGCGGGAAGCGCGCCGGAAACGCCCTCGGCGCCCAAGCGCGGCCTCAAGTGGGTGGTCGTGCCCGTCATCGTGTTCGTGGCGCTGGTCGCGGTTTTCGCGTTTGCCTTGACGACGGGCGACCCCACCCGATTGCCGTCGGCCTTGATCGGCAAGCCGGCACCGGCGACCAGCTTCCCTGCGGTCGCCGGTCTTACCGACGGCACGCACCCGATACCGGGCTTCACCAGCGCCGATCTCGCCGGCGGCCACGTGAGCGTCGTCAATTTCTGGGCGTCCTGGTGCGCGGAGTGCGCCGATGAGCAGAACATGCTTCTGGCGCTGAAAGCCAAGACCGGCGTGCCGCTCTATGGCGTCAGCTACAAGGACGATGCGACGGCTGCGCGCCGCTTCCTCGGGCGCTACGGCAATCCGTTCAAGGCGGTCGGCACCGACAAGACGGGACGCAACGCCATCGATTGGGGCGTCTACGGCATGCCCGAGACCTTCGTCGTCAACGGCAAAGGCGAGATCGTGTTCAAGCACGTCGGCGCCGTCACGCCGACCTCGCTGACGACGAAGCTGATCCCGGCCATCGAGAAGGCACGGAAGGCCTCAGCCGGCAACAGCTGAGTCTTCCTACAGCGCGCAGAAGTCGCCGGTCGACTCGTTGAGCGCCGAGAGCTGGCCCGTTGCGATGTCGAAGTAGGCTCCGTGCAGGGCGATGCGGCCCTTGCCTTCCAGCTCGGCCAGGAAGGGGAAGGTGCGCAGGTTCTGAAGCGAGGTCTTGATGCCTTCCTTCTCCAGGGCCGTTTCCATGTCCTTGTGCGAGGCGCCCTGGTGACCCGCCAGCACGGCGAGCCGAGCCGACTCCAGCATCGACATCCATTTGGTGATGAACTGCCCTTGCGTCTCGCGCACCGCCTCGCGGTCGAGCGCCGCCTTGACGCCGCCGCAGCCCGAGTGGCCCATGATCACCAGGTGCTTCACCCGCAGGTTGAGCACGGCGAACTCGATCGCCGCGCTGACGCCGTGATAGGTGCCGCCGGTCTCGAACGGCGGGATCAGGTTGGCCACGTTGCGCATGACGAACAATTCGCCGGGCATGGCCGAAAAGATCGTCTCCGGATCGACGCGGCTGTCGCAGCACGACACGATCATGACGTCGGGGGCCTGCCCGTAAGTGGCGAGTTCCTCGTATCGCGCGATGTTCGGCTCGAAGTGCCGATGCTTGAAGCGGCGGTATCTATCGGTCAGTCGCTCGGGGAAAGGGGTCATTGGTGTGCGTTTGCTGTTGGTTTCACGGAAACGATGGCGGGCGTCACCCGCTTGAGGACGAGGTAGCCGACGGTCGCCGACACGATCGAGCCCAAGAGGACGCCGATGCGGATCTCGGCCGCCCGGTCCGCATCGACGAACGCCAGCATGCCGATGAAGAGGCTCATGGTGAAGCCGATGCCGCCCAGGATGGCCACGCCGAAGAGCTGCGCCCAGGTGGCGCCCTCCGGCTTGCCTGCGAGCTTCAGACCGATGGCGCCGAACGAGAACGCGAAGATGCCGATCGGCTTGCCGATGAAGAGACCGAACGCGATGCCCATGGGGATGGCACTCACGATCTTATCGAGCGTCATGCCGGCGAGCGATACGCCGGCGTTGCCGAAGGCGAACAGCGGCAGCACGCCGAACGTGACCCACGGGTGCAACGCCTCCTCCAGCTTGACCAGCGGACTTTGCTTCTCGCCGTGGGGAATGGTGAGCGGGATAGCGAGCGCCGTCACCACGCCCGACAGAGTGGCATGCACGCCCGATTTGAGCACGCACAGCCAGATGAACACGCCGACGAGCACATACGGCGCCACGTGCGTGATCCCGCGCGTGTTGAGGATGGCGAGCGCTGCGACGCCGAGGCCCGCCAGCGCCAGCGCCGCGAGCGACAGGTCGGAGGTGTAGAAGAAGGCGATGATGATGATGGCGCCTAGGTCGTCGATGATGGCGAGCGCCAACAGGAACACTTTGAGCGACGTCGGCACGCGCGGCCCGAGCAGCGCCAGCACGCCGACGGCGAAGGCGATGTCGGTGGCGGCGGGAATGGCCCAGCCGTGCAACGCGATGTCGTCGGTCCAGTTGATGGTCGAGTAGATCAGGGCCGGCACGATCATGCCGCCGATGGCGGCGATCACGGGCAGCGAGGCCTGCTTGCGCGTCGACAGCTCGCCCACCATGAGCTCGCGCTTGATCTCGAGGCCGACCAGAAAGAAGAAGATGGCCATCAGACCGTCGTTGATCCACAAGAGCAACGGCTTGTCGATCATGAGGGCCCCGACGCCGATGGTGACCGGCGTCTCCAAGAGGCCGTCGTAGAGCCAGCTCAAGGGCGAGTTCTGCAGGATGAGGGCGAGGAAGGCAGCGCCGAGCAGGATGATCCCGCTCGCGGCGTCGTGCTGCATGAAGGCGAGTGCGCCGCTGAACCGCTGGTTGATCGTCTTCCTGGTCATTGCCATGCGGCCCTTGATCCTCCTCGCCCGCCAAATCGCTCAACTAACCGACATTAGATCGCGGTCGTGGGCAAGCCTGCCGCCTGCCTCCAGAGCGCGCCCGCCGCCGCGAGCGACAATTCGTCCCGGCCCGCGCTCGCAGCGATGCTCGCCTCCACCGCCGCCGCCGCCCGGGCGAGAGCCGCGCTCGGCGCCTCGCCGTTGAGGGCATGCCCCAAGTAGAGCGCCGCCAGCAAGTCTCCTGTGCCATGGGGAGCCGTCTTTCGTCGAGGCACAAAGCAGGCCTCACCGCCCTTTTCGCCGACAACGAGCGTCGCCAGCCGCTCCTCGCTCGCCGGCACGGAGGTCGCGAGCACGGTGGGCACGCTGAGAACCTTCGCCGCGACGACGGCGTCTCCGATGGTCTCGACCCGCTCGCCCGAGAGCCAGGAAAGCTCGAAGGCGTTGGGGGTCGCGAGATCGCACATCGGCAAGAGGTGCTGGGAGATGGCAGCGGCCGCCGCCTCGTCGATGTAGAGGCCGCCGGGCTCATCGCCGAGGATGGGATCGCAGGCAAGCAGCGCAGAGGCGTTGGCCTCGCGCACGCGCGCATAGGCCGAGCGCGCGACCTCCACGTGTCCCTCTGACGGCAGATAGCCGGTGAGGACCGCATCGATGCCGGCGATCCAGCCGTTGGCCTGAAGCGAGTCGAGCATCTCTTGAAGCGCAGCCGGCGCGATCTGCTCGCCCGAGAAGCAGGCATGCCCCGGGTGGTTGGACAGCAGAACCGTCGGCAGCGCCACCACCTCGTGGCCGAGCGCCTGCAGCGCCGGCACGATCGCAGCGAGCCCGACCGAGCCGTAGGCGACATGCGAGGAGAGAGCGAGGACGCGGGGCATTGGAGGTCCGATCTTGAGGTTCGCCACTCTTGACTCTTGCCGCAGCGGAAGCGCGCCGCCAAGAGCTTGTGGAGGGAGCCTTGGTGTTCGCCACAGGGCACGATATTGTGCGGCGCACAAGGGCGAGCACGAGAGGGAGCCGAGGGATGCACATCCGCCCACGCCGCAGCGTGCTCTACATGCCGGGCGCAAACGAGCGCGCTCTGGAGAAGGCGAAGACGCTGCCCGCCGATTCGCTGATCCTCGATCTGGAGGATTCGGTCGCGCCAGAGGCCAAGGCGGCAGCCCGTCAATCCGTGTGTGCGGCGGTGAAGGGGGGTGGCTACGGTCGGCGCGAGCTCGTCATCCGCCCCAATGCCATAGAGACGCCGTGGGGCATGGACGACTTGCGCGCAGCCGTGCGCGTCGCGCCTGATGCGATCCTCGTTCCGAAGGTGTCTCAGCCGGGCGACATCGTGACGGCGGCGAAGGTGCTGGGCGCCATCGGCGCGTCGCCCAAGACGCGGCTGTGGGCCATGATGGAGACGCCGAGCTCGATTCTGAACGTGCGCGAGATCGCGGCGCTGGGCGCCGACCCGGAGAACCGGCTCGCCTGCCTGGTGATGGGCACCAACGACCTGTTGAAGGAATCGCGCGCCCGTGCCTTGCACAACCGCATCGCCGTGGTGCCCTGGCTCGCCATGTCGCTCGTTGCGGCGCGCGCCTACGGCCTCGACATCCTCGATGGCGTCTACAACGACTACCGTGATGACGCCGGATTCTGCGCCGAGTGCGAGCATGGCCGCACCCTTGGCATGGACGGCAAGACCCTGATCCATCCCTCGCAGGTTGGACCCTGCAACGAGATCTTCTCGCCCACGGAGGAGGAGGTCGACTGGGCCCGCAGGATCATTGCCGCCTTCGACCAGCCGCAGAACGCGCACAAGGGCGTTATCACGGTGCAAGGCAAGATGGTGGAGCGGCTGCACCTCGTCCAGGCCAAGCGCACGGTGGCGATCGCGGAGGCAATCGAGGCCATGCGCAAGACGGAAGAACCGTGGTTTTGAGGATTTGTCGCGCTCCGGCGGCAAAAAGCGGGTCGACAGAGGCGCCTCTTTCGGACTAATCGGGCGCACCAATCGGACTTGGCCGTCCAACCCGAGGGCAATCTCACAAGATGACATCGACCAAGACCAACCCCGGCAACTTCTTCGAGGACTTCCGCTTCGGGCAGGAGATCATTCACGCCACCCCGCGCACGGTCACGGTGGGCGACGCGGCCCTCTATACCAGCCTCTACGGCACGCGTTTTGCGGTGCAGTCGTCGGACACCTTCGCCAAGGCCATCGGCTATCCCCGCTCGCCCCTCGACGACCTGCTCACCTTCCACGTGGTGTTCGGCAAGACGACGCCCGACATCTCGCTCAACGCCATCGCCAACCTCGGCTACGCCAACTGCCGCTTTTTGAAGCCGGCCTATCCCGGTGACACGCTGTCGTCGGTGTCGGAGGTGATCGGCTTGAAGGAGAACTCCAACCGCGAGACGGGCACCGTCTACGTGCGCTCCACCGGGCGCAACCAGAACGGCGACAAGGTGCTCGAGTACGTGCGCTGGGTGATGGTGAGGAAGCGCGACAAGGAGAGCCCTGCGCCCGAGGCGATCGTCCCCAACCTGGCGCAGCGCGTCGACCCGGCCGACATCGGCGGCGCGGTGCCGCACCTCGACGTGGCGGGCTACGATTTCGCGCTCGCGGGCTCGCCCCACCGCTGGGGCGACTACGAGGTGGGCGAGAAGATCGACCACGTCGACGGCATGACGCTGGAGGAGGCCGAGCACCAGATCGCGACGCGGCTCTACCAGAACACCGCCAAGGTGCATTTCAACCAGCACACCGAGGCCAAGGGCCGCTTCGGCAAGCGCATCGTCTACGGCGGCGTCGTCATCTCGCTCGCCCGCGCGCTGTCGTTCAACGGGCTCGCCAACGCCTTTCATCTGGCCGCCATCAACGGCGGGCGGCACGTGTCGCCCTGCTTTGCCGGCGACACGGTCTATGCCTGGTCGGAGATCTTGGAGAAGGTGGAGCTGCCCGATCGCGCCGACGTGGGCGCGCTGCGCATCCGCCTGGTGGCGGTGAAGGACCGGGACTGCGCCGACTTTCCCTTGAAGACGGCGGACGACAAGTACGCAGACGGCGTTCTGCTCGATCTCGACGCCTGGGTGCTCATACCACGCTAGCGCGAAACCGCTGCACGAACGCGAATTCCCCAAAGAGAAGCGCCTGTTGAAGCTGGCGTGGGTCCCGCTCTTCAGCGGGATGACGTTTGAGAGTGGGCAAACGGCTGCCTCGCCTGAGACGTCATCCCGGCGCAGGCCGGGACCCACGCAAGTCTCCGCACATGCAACAGCGCAGAATTGGCCCCCGCCGTGGCGAATGACGATTTGCCGCTTCTGCCCCGGCGCGCTAAAACGCACAGACCGACCCAGGCAAATCCTAAAGGCAACCCACATGGCCGAGGCGAGTTCTGAGCAGCCGGCGCGCGCGCGGCCGCTCTCTCCCCACCTGCAGATCTATCGCCTGCAGATCAACATGGTGATGTCGATCCTGCATCGCATCACGGGCGCGGCGCTCTATTTCGGCACCTTGCTGTTCGCGTGGTGGCTGTTCGCGGCGGCGACGAGCCCCGACTATTTCGCCTTCGTCAACGGGCTCTTCGCCACGTGGCCCGGGATGGTGATCGTGGTGGGCTACACCTGGGCCCTGATCCATCACATGCTGGGCGGGCTTCGCCACTTCGTGTGGGACACCGGAACGGGCTTCGACATCGCCAGCGTCGACCTGTTGTCGTGGGCCACCATCGTTCTGTCGGTGCTGCTGACCGCCGGCCTCTGGTACTTCATCGCCGTGGAGAAGGGATGGGTGATGCCATGGCAATGATCACGCCTCTCAAACGCGTGCGCGGGCTCGGTTCCGCTCACGAAGGCCCCCAGCACTTCATGAAGCAGCGCCTGACGGCGGTGGCCAATCTCATTCTGATACCGTTCGCGGTCGGCCTCATTGCCACGCTCGCGGGCCAAGACCTCGCCACCGTCAAGGCGACGCTCGCCAACCCGGTGGTGGCGATCGCGCTCGTCGCGCTGGTGCTGGTCATGACCATGCACATGCGTATCGGCATGCAGGTCATCATCGAGGACTACGTGCATGAGGAGGGCGCGAAGATGATGACGCTGGCGGCCAACACCTTCTTCTCGTGGGCGGTGGCGGCGGTGGCGATCTTCGCAGTGCTGAAATTGAGCTTCGGGGGTTGAACGAGAAATGGCCGCCAACACGTCGAAAGGGAACGGGGCGGAGCCCGCGCCTCAATCCAAGCCCGCCGTCAACGGCAGGGCCTATCCGGTCCACGATCACGCCTATGACGTGGTGGTGGTCGGAGCCGGCGGCGCCGGCTTGCGGGCGACGGTCGGCTGTGCGGAGGCGGGCCTCAAGACCGCCTGCGTGACGAAAGTGTTCCCGACGCGCTCGCACACGGTCGCAGCCCAAGGCGGCGTGGCGGCCGCACTCGGCAACATGGGGCCCGACGATTGGCGCTGGCACATGTACGATACGGTGAAGGGCGCCGACTGGCTCGGCGACCAGGACGCCATCGAATACCTGTGCCGCCAGGCGCCGGCCGCCGTCTACGAGCTCGATCACTACGGGGTGCCCTTCTCTCGTACCGAGGACGGGCGCATCTACCAGCGTCCCTTCGGCGGCATGACGACGGAGTTCGGCGAAGGGCCTCCGGCGCAGCGCACGTGCGCGGCAGCCGACCGCACCGGCCACGCCATGCTGCACACGCTTTATGGCCAGTCGCTGCGGCATGCGGCCGAGTTTTTCATCGAGTACTTCGCCATCGACCTGATCATGGATCAGGACGGCGCCTGCCGCGGCATCGTCGCGCTCAGCCTCGAGGACGGCTCGCTGCATCAGTTCCGCGCCAAGAAGACCATTCTGGCGACGGGCGGATACGGGCGCATCTTCTACTCTTGCACCGGCGCGCATACGCAAACGGGCGACGGCAACGCCATGGTGCTGCGCGCAGGCCTGCCGCTGCAGGACATGGAGTTCGTGCAGTTCCATCCCACCGGCATCTACGGCGCCGGCATGCTGATCACCGAGGGCGCGCGCGGCGAGGGCGGTTATCTCACGAACTCGGAAGGCGAGCGCTTCATGGAGCGGTATGCGCCGCACGCCAAGGACCTCGCCTCGCGCGACGTCGTCTCACGCTCGATGACCATCGAGATCCGCGAGGGGCGCGGGCAAGGGCCCGAAAAGGACCACATCTACCTGCACCTCGACCACCTGGATCCTGCGATCCTGGCCGAGCGCCTGCCCGGCATCACCGAGAGCTCCAGGGTGTTCGCCGGCGTCGACGTGCGTCGCGAGCCGATCCCGGTGCTGCCGACCGTGCACTACAACATGGGCGGCATCCCCACGAACTATCACGGCGAGGTGCTGACGCTCAAAGACGGCAACCCGGATCACGTCGTGCCGGGGCTGATGGCGATCGGCGAGGGGGCTTGCGTCTCCGTGCACGGCGCCAACCGGCTTGGCTCGAACTCGCTCATCGATCTGGTGGTGTTCGGCCGCGCCGCCGCGCAACGCTGCGCCGAGACGATCGAGCGCGGCACCACGCCGGAGCTGCCGGCGGATGCGGCCGACCCGGCGCTGTCGCGCCTCGACCGCTTCCGTCACGCCAAGGGGGGCACGCCGACCGCGGAATTGCGCCTCAAGATGCAGAAGGCGATGCAGTCGCACTGCGCCGTGTTCCGCGACGGTCCGGTGCTGGAGGAGGGCGTGCGCCAGATCCGCGAGATCTGGAAGGGCTCGGACGATATCGCCGTCAGCGACCGCTCGCTCATCTGGAACTCCGATCTCATCGAGACGCTGGAGTACGACAACCTCATCGTGCAGGCCGCGGTGACGGTGCAGGGCGCGTACAACCGTGAGGAGAGCCGCGGGGCGCACGCACGCGAGGACTTTCCCAACCGCGACGACGCCAACTGGATGAAGCATACGTTGTCTTGGACCGACTACGCCACCAAGACGGTCACGCTCGACTACCGTCCCGTGCACACGCATACGATGACGAACGAGGTCAAATACATCGAGCCCAAAGCGCGCGTGTATTGAGGCGCTGCTGATCCCCGGCGGAGGGCCCATGCGTACCGTTCTCGTCACCGGCACATCCTCCGGCTTCGGCCTCGTGACCGTGGTGGAGCTCGCCGAGCGCGGCTGGCGCGTGTTCGCCACCATGCGCAATCTCGATAAGAAAGGCCCGCTTCAAGCCGCCCTCGACCAGGCCGGCGTCGGCGACAATGTGGAGATCGGTCTGCTCGACGTGACGAACGCGGACTCGGTGCGCACGTGTGTAGAGCGCACGCTGGCAGCAACCGGAGGCCGGCTCGATGCGGTCGTTCACAACGCCGGCGTTGCCTCCGGCGGCGCCTTCGAGGACATTCCCGACGCTGATCTGCGGCGCGTGATGGAGACGAACTTCTGGGGCGTGCTGGAGCTCACGCGCGCGCTGCTGCCGACCTTCCGCAAGCAGCGCGCCGGCCGCATTGTCATCGTGTCGAGCGAGTCGGCCTTTGCCGGCCAGCCGGCCAATTCCATTTATTGCGCGTCGAAGTGGGCGGTCGAAGGCTGGGCGGAATCGCTCGCCTTCGAGGTGACGCAGTTCGGGGTCGACATCGTGCTCATCGAGCCGGGGCCCTATGTGACCGACATCTGGCAAAGCTCCCCCCGCATCAACCCCGAGGGAAGCCCCTACCGGTCGTGGGCGCAGTACGTGTTCCGCGCAGGCGATGCGCATGTCGCAGCGCGCGGACGCGATCCCATCGAAGTCGCGCAGAAGATTGCCTCCGTGCTGGACGCGCGTCACCCCGGCTTCCGCAATCCCGTGGGGCGGATCGCGCGCCTAAGTCACTTCATGCGCGGCAAGATTCCAAGCCGCCTGTGGCGGGCAATTGCCGAGCGTTACCTTGGCATCCATCGCTTGCGCGTTTGAGCGCAACCTGCCCGCGTTCTCAACAACTTGAGGCTTTGTCGCAATCCGCGCCAATTTTCGTGCGAGCAAACGCTGCCTCCACGCGCGTTGATGGAGGCGCGATCAAACAGGGACCGGTGACATGTACAGGAGAATTCTGATGCGGCTCGCCCTGGTGGCGACCGCTTTTTCCATGGCCGGATTGTCGTCCGCCATGGCTGATGAGGACTGCAAGGACGCCGTCTTCGCCAAAGGCAAGCCGGCGTCGTTGCGCGATCTGGGCGCCTATCCCAACTCGCTCTTCGCTTGGCGCATCGCCGTCAAGGAGAAGTACGGATCCGAATACAACTCCTGGCGCTATGCCAAGGACCGCAAGGTCGACTGCGACCAGGAGGACGGCCAGTGGGTCTGCAAGCGCAGGGCGAAGCCGTGCAAGGACGTGCTGCACAGGGTGATCGATAGTGCCAAGGCGGCGGCCAAGGGCGAATGCAAGTCCGAGTCGCTGAGCTCTTACGGCGCCGCCAAAAAACATGAGAAGGCCGCCATGAACGAGGCCATCTCAGGCTGGAAGATCGATACCCGCGCGAAGTACGGCAGCGAATGGTCCGACTGGGACAGGGCCGCCGACACGGACATCGATTGCCACAATGTGAGGGGCGGGGTGCAGTGCATCGCCGACGGCACGCCGTGCAAGGAGAAGTAGCCCTCCATTGCGCGCGCCGTGACCCAAACATGAAAGCGGCGGCCGAGGATCTCGGCCGCCGCTTCTTTCAACCTACGTTCGTCGGATCGAAGTTAGATGATGTCGATCTCGGCCGGCAGGTACGAGGTAACCTCGAGGCCAACTTCCTGCTCACGAACTGCGGGCTTTGTCCAAACCTTCATGACTTCCTCCTCTTGCTAATCAACTGGCGGACCGCCTGTCCGCCTTTGCCGATGACCAAACAGTAGCAGTTTGCTTCGATAAACAGAAATCCCAATCGCGTGATGATCAGATAAGAAAAGTTTATCGCCGCGATAAGGCGACAGCTTTCGGTGCAGACGCGATCGGGTCGCCGAAAATGCCGAAGGCGCGCGGGTGCGCGGGCATTCGTGCCCTCAGAAATATGTGCAACTTGCCTCGCATTTGATAGGGCGCATGCGCGGAAGTCTTAGCCCTCCTCGCTTACGATCACGCCCGCTCGGCTCTCCGTGAAGCCGAGCGCAGTTGTTTTTGAGAGCGAATGGGGCTGCCGTTATGTACACCTCGCCAACATCTCGCCTGCTTGCCGCCGCGGTTCTCATCACCGCGCTCGGCGTTTTCACCGGGCCCGTGCTCGCCGACGAGCAGGTCAAGGGCAGCGAGATTCCAGCCGACGCCTACTATGGCAATACGCTAACGCCGAACGAACGTTCGGGAATTGCCTCCGAGGAGGATGTCTCACCCAACGACGGCAAGCCCTCCGTGCCGCCGCCGGACGTGCAAGGCGTGATCCCCGACGCCGCCGACGACACCAAGGCGAGCGGCAAGTCCAAGGATCCTGCAACGCCGGCGCCCGGGAAGAAGGCCGAGACCGAGGCCGACGCCATTCTCAAGGATTCCAAGAAGCAAGATCGCGTGACCTACAAGGACATGGACGAGTGCATGAGCCAGTGGGGTCCGGACACTCAGATGACGAAGGAGGAGTGGGCGGAAAGCTGCCGTACCACGCTCCAGTACTACCCCGAGGGCGGCCGCGACTGAGGCCCGGCCCCGGCGGCGCCAGAAGGCTGCGCGGCGCCACCGGAAACTCGCCGAGGCTCATCGTCGCTTGTAGCTGATGACGTCCCAGCTCGGCGAGAACAGCGGCAGCCTGCTTGGCGGGGGCTGCACGCGCACGCGGCCCGGGGCGTTGCGGGCCACCACCGGCGCAGGATTGACGCTGATCCCGAACAGGCGCCAGCGGCCGCGATCAACCTCGAACATCAGGTCGAAGTCGATGCGCGACCTCGGGCTCGGGAAATAGCCCGTGACACTCAGCCGGTGGCCCTGGTTCAGCGATCGCAGATCGGTGATCGTGGGTGCGGTGACCGCGACGCTGGAGAGATCGACGCCCTGCTGGTCGAGCTTCTGGAAAATTCGTGCAAGCTTCGCCGACGTGTTTGCCGCCTGAAACGAGGGCGCTCCCGCGTCGCGCAGGACCGAGAAGTTGCCGGCGCGCATGGCGTTGTCCAGCGTGAGAATTGCCGAGCGGATGAGCACGTAGACATGCTCGACATCCGGCATGTTTGCCGGCGGCCGAGACGCCGGGGCGGCGGGGCGGGGTGGCGCTCTGAGCGCCACCCGCTGTTCCCCGGCGTGCACCGGGGTTGCCGCGACGAGGGCGGCAGAGAGTGCGGCGGCGAGCAGACCGCGGCCAAGTAGGCGTTGTTTCGGGTCCATCGCTACCACCCCAATGAAAGGCCGGCGCGGCCGGCAACTATGCTTACGTCCGTCCCCGAACCGACGCCGCCGTCGACGACGAGCGAACTCGTCGGCCCGAGGAACCCTCTCGCAACAATGCCGGCGGCCGTCACGCTGGCCGCGTTGGTCCCGTCGAAGTTGCCCCAGCCGGCGCGCATGGCAATGGTCTGACCAGGCTGGAATATGGGCTGAGCCATGGACATCGCGATGGCGATGCCGCTGGCCAGCTCCTTGTCACGGGTCTGCAGCGAAGAGATATCCTGCTGGACTTGGTCGGGACTGAAAGTGGTCGCGGCAAGATTGCCATCGGCATCCGTCGTCACCAGATAGGTTTTCCCGTTCTGGGCATCCTTGCTCGCCTGCGAGGCGATGCCCGTCATGGTGTAGGTGTTCGTCGCCGTCCCGAACACCTGCTGGTTGGCGCGCGTCGTGGTGGCGCCGCTGCCGAAGGCCGCCGCGTTGGCGTGTGCCGCGATGGCACCCGGACCGGCTGCGGTGCTGTTTACCCCGGTCGCGCTCGAATCGTCG
>Ga0307442_1000265_pt1 | contig 24295 bp, 21 predicted proteins | sample SalMarWE160430MG_FD_202143 | JGI IMG/M metagenome (GOLD analysis project Ga0307442, IMG submission 202143) | Salt marsh sediment microbial communities from the Plum Island Ecosystem LTER, Massachusetts, United States - WE1604-30 | ecosystem: Environmental > Aquatic > Marine > Intertidal zone >...
TCGAAACGGGCGCCGATATCGAAATTCTGAATCCCGATCACGTCATCTGCACGCTCGACGAGGGTGCCTCGATCCGTATGGAGTTCACCACGTCGACCGGCAAGGGCTATGTGCCGGCGGAACGTAACCGGCCCGACGACGCACCGATCGGCTACATTCCCGTCGATTCGCTTTATAGCCCGGTCAACAAAGTATCGTATCGCGTTGAAAACACCCGCGAAGGGCAGATCCTCGATTACGACAAACTCATCATGGATATCGAAACCGACGGGTCGGTGAGGCCGGAGGACACAATTGCGCTCGCCGCGCGTATCGTGCAGGACCAGCTCTCGGTCTTCGTCAATTTCGAGGAGCCGAAAAAGGAAGTGCCTTTCGAGCGGCAGCCTGAGCTTGTCTTTAATGCCGCGCTGCTGAAGAAGGTCGACGAACTCGAGCTGTCGGTCCGCTCGGCCAACTGTCTCAAGAACGACAATATCGTCTATATCGGCGATCTCATCCAGAAGACCGAAGCCGAGATGTTGCGTACGCCGAACTTCGGCCGAAAGTCGCTGAACGAGATCAAAGAGGTGCTGGCCTCGATGGGGCTCCATCTCGGCATGGAAGTGCCGGATTGGCCGCCCGAGAACATCGAAGAGCTGGCCAAGCGCTTCGAAGATCATTATTGATCGCAAGCCTCAAGGCCGCAGGAAGCCGAAAAAGCGTATTAAAGGTCAGCGACTATGCGCCATCGCCGCCAGGGACGTAAGCTCAACCGCACCGCCACGCACCGGACTGCGCTCTTTGCCAGTCTGGCTGCGGCGTTGATCAAGCACGAGCAAATTGTCACCACATTGCCCAAGGCCAAGGAGCTTAGGCGTGTGGCCGACCGGCTGGTGACGCTTGCCAAGAGAGGCGACCTTCATGCGCGCCGGCTCGCCTCTTCAAGGCTCCGCGACGAAGCCATGGTGGCGAAACTGTTCGGCACGCTCGGGCCCCGCTATGCGGCGCGGCCTGGCGGCTATACGCGCGTGCTTAAGGCCGGATTCCGGTATGGCGATTCCGCGCCGATGGCTGTGATCGAATTCGTCGATCGCGATCCCGAGGCCAAAGGTCTCGATTCAGGGCCGCCGCAAAACGAACCGGCTGAAGCGGATCAGGCCGCCGCGTAGGCCGGGGTCTGAAGCATCAAGGAGACGATGGGCGCACCGCTTTGCTGGCGGCGCGCCCTTGTCAGTCTTATTGGGCCGCCTCGGCGTTTTTCGCGATGCCTTTGACGCCGTCGCTAAGGATTCCTGTGACGATCCCCTCGGCCTCTTCGTCGCTGGTGCCGTCGGCCGCGTCGAACTCGGATTCCCAATAGATCACCGAAGTTCCGGGCTTGTCGCCCGGTTCAACCCAGAGCTTCGACGAGTAATTCGCAACGGGGAGAGGGCCCTCCATGATTTCGTAGGTGTAGGCGAGCTCCTCGGTCCCGGTCAGTTTCTCTTTGATCTTTCCGCCGTCTTGAAGGGTGAGCGTGCGGACTACCGCGTCGCCTTCCTTGGTTTCTTCGCACTCAGCAACGGCCGGATGCCAAGAGTCGATTGTGCAGAACGCTTCACCGGCGATAGCCCAAACGTCGGCGGGATCGCCCTTCGCCTCGGCTTTCTGCTGGACCTTGATGGCGTAAGCGGAGCCGCTTGCAAACACCAAAGCGATACCCGCGGCCAAAACAAGCTTGATCGTACGCATGCGTTTTCTCTCCCATCCGGTTTGTTGACGTTTGCAAGACACGCGCCGGCGCATCTTATTGAAAAGACGGGGGCGGGCAAGCCCCGCGGGGCTTGAATCGGTCGTATTCCCAGGCCAGTTTCATGCACTATAGGAACCCTAAGATGATCGGTACGGGCGAGGCGAAACGGCAATGAGAGTGAAATCCCCTGGTCGGTCTGGGACGGCAATGCTGGTCGCTGCGGTTGCCATGATGGCTCTGTCCGGTCCAGGCAGCGCCGAGCAGGTGGCTCCGAAGAGTGCCGAGTCCTCGAAGGCTGAGCGGGCGGTTCCGAAGAGCGCCGAGGCGCTCAAGCTGTCATTTGCGCCCGTGGTCAAGAAGGCGGCGCCGGCGGTGGTGAACGTCTATGTGCGCCATCGCGTCTCGCAGATGGTCTCGCCATTCTTCAACGATCCTTTTTTCGGGCGGTTCTTTGGCGAACGCTTTGGTATCCCGCGCGAACGCGTTCAGAATTCGCTCGGATCGGGCGTTCTGGTTGCCCGCGACGGTGTCGTGGTGACCAACAACCATGTCATTGAGGGGAGTGGCGAGGCCGAGATTAAGGTCGCGCTGAACGATGGGCGCGAATTTCCGGCCAAGTTGGTTCTGAAGGACGAGCACACCGACCTTGCCGTTCTCCGCCTCGACGCCAAGGGGGTCGAGTTTCCGTCCATCACGTTCGATGATTCCGACACTCTGGAGGTCGGCGATCTGGTTCTGGCGATCGGCGATCCTTTTGGGGTCGGGCAAACGGTGACCAGCGGCATCATTTCGGCGCTTGCCCGCACGCAAGTCGGCATCTCCGATTATCAATTCTTCATCCAGACCGACGCGCCCATCAATCCCGGCAATTCGGGAGGCGCCTTGGTCGACATGGATGGCCGGCTGGTCGGCATCAACACGGCGATCTTCTCCAAGAGCGGCGGCTCGCACGGCATTGGATTTGCGATTCCTTCCAACATGGTCCAGCTCGTGGTTCAGTCGGCGCTTTCAGGCGGCAAAGTCCAAAGGCCCTGGCTCGGTGCGTCGCTGCAAAAGCTCACGTCCGACCTTGCCGAGTCGCTCGGTCTCGAAGCCCCGGCCGGTGCGCTGGTCGCCAAGGTGCACGCCAAGGGCCCCGCGGCCAAGGCGGGCTTGCGTCCGGGCGATGTGGTGGTGAGCGTGGACGAAAAACCGGTGCAGAACCCGCAAGGCTTCCAATACCGGTTCGTGACCAGAGGCATTGGCGGATCGGCTGAACTCGGGGTCATACGCAAGGGGCAAAAAATGAAAACCACCATTGCCCTGCTCGCTCCCATCGAGGATCCGCCGCGGGATGTTCACGAGCTTGGCGGGCGCCATCCGCTGACCGGGTCGAGCGTCGCCAACCTTTCTCCCGCGGTTGCCTTGGAGATGGGCATGGACGACGATACCCGCGAGGGCGTCGTTGTTTTGGACGTGAAATCGAGGACACCGGCGGCGCGACTGGGTATTAAGCGCGGTGACATCGTGGTGGCCATCAATGACGAACGAGTCGGATCGGTGGCGCAACTTATGAAGATTGTTACCGCCTCGGCCGGAACCTGGCGGCTATCGATCGACCGAGACGGAAAAGTGTTTAACTTGGCCATCCAGGGCTAGGCGATGAAAAAGGCCGCGGCCACGCTATTCGAGGCTTCGGGGCTCGCCGATACTGCGCCGCGGCCGCTTGCAGACCAGTTACGCCCAACCTCGCTCGCCGAAGTGATCGGCCAGGATCATCTGCTCGGCGAGCAGGGCGCCCTGTCGCGCATGGCCAAGGCGGGGCGGCTTTCCTCGGTCGTCTTCTGGGGCCCGCCCGGCACCGGCAAGACCACTGTGGCGCGTCTCCTCGCCGAGGTGACCGATCTTCATTTCGAACAGCTATCGGCCATCCATTCCGGCGTTCAAGACTTGCGCAAGGTGTTCGACGCGGCCAAGGCCCGCCGTCAGGACGGCCGCGGCACGCTGCTTTTCGTCGACGAGATTCATCGCTTCAACCGCGCGCAGCAGGACGCCTTCCTGCCGCACATGGAGGACGGCACCATCATTCTGGTGGGCGCCACCACCGAGAACCCGTCCTTCGAGCTCAACTCGGCGCTGCTGTCGCGTGCGAGCGTGCTGACCTTCAAACGCCTCGACGAGGCGGCCATCGAGACTCTGCTTGAGCGGGCCGAGGCCCATGAGGGCCGCATGCTCCCGTTGACGCCCGAGGCGCGCATCGCGCTCGTCACCATGGCCGATGGCGATGGCCGCGGCGCGATCAATCTCGCCGAAGACATCTTCATGGCCGAGGCTGCGGGCGCCAAGACGCCGTTCGACCGCGACGCGCTCATCGCGCTCGTGCAGCGGCGGGCGCCGATCTACGACAAGAGCCAGGATGGGCATTACAATCTCATCAGCGCGCTACACAAATCGGTGCGGGGCTCCGACCCCGATGCCGCGCTTTATTGGCTGGCGCGCATGCTCGCCGGCGGCGAGGATCCGCTCTATATCGCCCGGCGGCTGGTGCGAATGGCGGTCGAGGATATTGGGCTCGCCGATCCTAATGCGCTGGTGCAGGCGATCGCGGCGAAGGACACTTACGATTTCCTCGGCAGCCCCGAAGGCGAGCTCGCGCTCGCTCAAGCGGCGATCTATCTTGCCGCCGCGCCGAAGTCGAACGCCGCCTATTCCGCTTTCGGTTCGGCCCAGCGTGCGGCGGAGGAGAGCGGTTCTTTGCTGCCGCCGAAACATATCCTCAACGCTCCGACCCGGCTCATGAAGCAAGAGGGGTACGGCAAGGGTTACGCTTACGATCACAACGAGGACGAAGCGTTCTCAGGCCAGAATTATTTTCCCGACGGCTTGGCGCGGCAGAGTTTCTATGCGCCGACCGCCTACGGCTTCGAGGCCGAGCTCAAACAACGGCTCGAGCGTTTCGCCGCCTTGCGCAAGAACAAGAAGAAGGCGAATCCGCAATGATCTACTTCGCCTTCGGCTCCAATATGGATCCACAGCAAATGCGGGAACGCTGTCCTTCGCACGAGGTACGCGGACGGGCCTGTTTGCCGGATTTCGAACTCTGCTTTCCGCGCCGGTCGCCGAGCCGACAATGTGCGACGGCCGGCTTTGCGCCGGCCGAAGGAGAAGTGCTCTGGGGCGTGCTTTATGAGCTGAGTGACAAGGATGCGGCCAATCTGCATGAGGCCGAAGGCTATGTTCCTGGCGGGACCTCCGAACAGAACCGCCACAATCTGGAGGAAATTCAGGTAAGGCTCGATGGCTTAAACGGCGAGGCCGTCGCAGCGTTCACCTACATCGCTTATCCTGACGAACTTGGGGCCGAGCCTTCCAGAGAGTACATGGATCACATCATCAATGGGGCGCAGCATCACGGGCTTCCTGAAGCCTATCTCGTGCGGCTCATGGCGATTAAAGCGAGCGTGACGGTGAAATAGCCGTCTTTTTCCTTACAGGCGCTAGTCTGAATCGCAAGGACCGCCTTGGCCGTAGCGGATCACCTTGACCTTTTCGGTCGTGACCAGCCCGCTGCCGATAATGGGTTCGATGGCGGCGACGAAGCCGGCGATCTTGTCTTCGCTGTCGACGATCTCGATGATGAGCGGCAGATCTTGGGACAGGCGCAGGATTTTGGCCGTGTGCAGCACACTGGAATGGCCAAATCCCAAGGGACCCCGCAACACAGTCGCCCCGGCAAGGCCCATCTCGCGTGCTTTCAGCACAATTGCCTCATAGAGCGGCTGAGAGCCTGCCTTGTCGTCCTCGCCGATGAAGATGCGTAACAGGATGGCGTCGCTGGAGAGCGGCATGGGTCAAGTCCACTTCATGGCGTTAAGGCTCAGCGCACAGAGGTGCCCGAGCCAAACCGCAAAAAGACACAAGACGACGGACCCTACGATATTGCCGCCCGCCTGAAACCATTCGCCGTCCTGGACGAGGTTGAGCGTTTGCAGGCTGAAGGAGGAAAACGTGGTGAAGCCGCCGAGCAATCCAAGCATCACGAATTGACGCATGGCTGAGCCGGCAAAGATGCGTCCGTCAGGACCGGTCATGGTGGCGAAAAACCCGATGATGAAGGAACCTGTCACGTTCACGAACAGCGTGCCCCAAGGAAAGGTCTCGCCGAATAGGCGCGCAGCGACGCCCGAGCACCAATAGCGGGCGACCCCGCCGAGCGCGCTGCCGACGGCAATCCAACAATAGAGTATTAGCGTGCTTCCCATTGTCCCAAAGTCCCATCGTCCGCCTACGGCCTGCTCCAAGCAAGCAACAAAAAGCCCGCCATCAAGCAGCGGGCTCGCGGACTTGAAGCTCCCACCGCATAACGACTATGCAGTAGGAGTCATTAGCTCGGCGGCGGTTCAGGGGGACTCCATCCCCTTCTGCACTTTTAAGACTTTAGCCAGGAATAGCTCCCGATCAAGTCCTGTGTCCTGACAGAACGTCTCACCTCAAGGGAACAGAGAAAGGCCATGGCAGGGGTTGAAACCAAGCTTGTAGATGCCGGCGAGGACGGCATGCGTCTCGACCGCTGGTTCAAGACCCACTATGCGAGCCTGCCCCATAGCCGGCTGGAGAAGCTGCTGCGGACGGGGCAGGTGAGGGTCGATGGTGCGCGCGCAAAGGCAAGCACGCGTCTTGCCCGAGGCCAGAAGGTCCGTGTGCCGCCGCTTCCCGATACCGCCCCGCCATCTCCACAGCAGCGGCGTCTGTCCAAGGCGGAACGTGAGTTCCTCGCCGCTATCACCCTTTACGAGGACGACGATCTGCTGATCCTCAACAAGCCGCCGGGCATTGCGGTGCAGGGCGGGACCAAGACGGCGCATCATATCGATCGCTTGCTCGAAGGCTTGGGCGAGGGGCCTGAGAAGCGGCCGCGCCTGGTGCACCGGCTCGACCGCGACACATCGGGTGTGCTCGTCGCGGCCAAAAAGCGGGCGGTTGCCGCCAAGCTCGGCCGCGCCTTTCAGACCCGTTCGGTGCGGAAGATCTACTGGGCCCTGGTGCATGGCGTGCCTAAGCCGCCTCAAGGCAAGATCGAGGCCGCCCTGGTGAAAGCGTCAAGTCCAGATGGCGACCGCGTGCGCAAAGCGCGCCCCGGCGAGCAGAATGTGGCGCAATCGGCGGTCACCTATTACGCCGTCGTCGATCGGACCGGCCAAATGGTCTCGTTTCTTTCCCTTAAACCGGTGACCGGGCGGCAGCACCAGCTGCGCGCCCACATGGCCATCATCGGCCATCCGATTTTGGGTGACAGCAAATATCCGAGCCGTACCGAGCTTCCTGAGGGCATCGACAACAAGCTTCACCTGCATGCGCGGCGTATCAGCTTTCCTCATCCCTCAGGGGAGGGAGTGGTGGACGTGACAGCGCCGTTGCCCGAACATATGAAGACAAGCTTTTCCCTTTTCGGTTTTGGCGAAGGTTTGGCCTCAGAACCTGCGTTCTGAGGCTCTATGATAGGGAAGGACAATAGACAAATTGGAGGCGAGACCGCGATGCATCCGAGGCCAAGCTGGTTTGCGCGCTTCGCGCAACATGTCTCTCACGTTACAGGGCGCCCGACCGCCTTTATCCTCGCGGTCATAGCGATCTTGCTTTGGGGTTCTACAGGACCGCTGTTCGGCTTTAGCGACACGTGGCAACTCGTCATCAACACGGCAACCACGATCATTACGTTTCTCATGGTGTTCGTGATCCAGAACACACAGACCCGCGACACCATCGCCATGCAGATCAAGCTCGACGAGCTTATTCGCGTGACGCGAACGGCGAGCAATAAGCTGCTCGATCTTGAAGAGCTCGACGATCGAGAGCTTGAGGCGTTGCGACAAACTTATGAGAAGCTTGCGCAAGAAATTCCGCATCATCTCCGGCACACCGCAAGTCATCGTCACCAAGCTAGGTCCTGATGAAAGAAGCCGGTAAGACCCCCGCCTCAGCGCCGAATTTTCCAAAGCGCTTCTATAAGAGCGTTAGCGTCGAGGGCCGGGACGGGGGCTTTGCCTTGTTGCTCGACGGCAAGCCGGTGCGCACCCCAGGAAAGGCGCAGCTGTTGTTGCCGACATTAGCACTCGCCGAGGCGGTCGCCGAGGAGTGGCGGGCGCAGCAGGACCTCATCGATCCTGCCACCATGCCTCTCACCAAGCTTGCCAATAGCACAATCGATGGCGTGGTCGGCCGTGAGCAAGCCGTCATCGACGATATTCTCAGCTATGCCGCGTCCGATCTCCTTTGCTACCGCGCCGATGGTCCTCAAGGGCTCATCGAGGCGCAACTTGCGCAATGGGACCCGGTTCTCGACTGGGCGAAGTCTACTCTCGATGCGCCCCTCATGCTCGCGGAGGGAATCGTCCATGTGGCCCAGCCGCAAGCTTCGCTCGACCGGCTCAAGGATAGTCTCGCCGGCCATGACCCATTCAGTCTCGCGGCGCTCCATCTCATGACAGGGCTCACCGGCTCGGCGCTTCTCGCCCTAGCCGTGGCGCTTGAACAGACAACCCCGGAACAGGCGTGGCGAGCGGCCCATGTCGATGAAGACTGGCAGATCGGCCAATGGGGCGAGGATGCGGAGGCGGCTGCACGCCGGAAGGCACGCTGGCGCGATTTTGCCGCCGCCGCCCGGCTCCTGTCGCTCGGCGGCACCTGAGGAGGGGAGGGCTTGCGCCATTTGCGCCGTATGAACCGCGTGCTATTCACGGTCGCGGAGGAGTCGTCACCTGGGGAGCGGCTATGAAGGAAGTCCTTGAAGAACTTGAGATTCGTCGCGACAAGGCGCGGGTCGGCGGGGGGACGTCCCGAATCGAGGCCCAGCATGCCCGCGGCAAACTGACGGCGCGCGAACGGCTCGACCTCCTGCTCGACGAAGGCTCCTTCGAAGAGTTCGACATGTATGTCGAACACCGCTGCAGCGATTTCGGCATGGAGAAGACGCGCGTCCCCGGCGACGGCGTGGTGACCGGCTGGGGCACCATCAACGGCCGCGTCGTCTACGTCTTCGCCAAGGACTTCACCGTGTTCGGCGGGTCTCTGTCGGAGGCCCATGCCGAGAAGATGGTCAAGATTCAAGACATGGCGCTGAGGAACCGCGCGCCGATCATCGGCCTGTTCGACGCCGGCGGCGCGCGCATCCAAGAAGGCGTGGCGGCGCTCGGCGGTTATGGCGAGGTGTTTTTGCGCAACGTGCTTGCGTCGGGCGTGATCCCGCAAATCTCGCTCATCATGGGACCGTGTGCGGGCGGCGATGTGTACTCGCCGGCCATGACCGATTTCATCTTTATGGTGAAGGACACGTCTTACATGTTCGTCACCGGCCCTGACGTAGTGAAGACGGTCACCAAGGAAGAGGTCACGGCCGAACAGCTCGGCGGCGCCGTGGTGCACACCACGAAGTCGTCGATCGCCGACGGCGCCTACGAAAATGATGTCGAAGCGCTGCTGCAAATGCGGCGGCTGATGGATTTTCTGCCGTCGAGCAATCTCTCCGGCGTGCCGGAGCTTCCCACCCGCGATCCGTGGGACCGCATGGAGAAGTCGCTCGACACGCTGGTCCCCGACCATCCCAACAAGCCCTACGACATCAAGGAGCTAATCCATAAGATCGTTGACGAGGGCGATTTCTTCGAGATCCAGGCAGACTTCGCCCGCAACATTGTGGTCGGCTTCGCCCGTATGGAGGGCCGCACAATTGGGGTCGTGGCCAACCAACCGATGGTGCTTGCCGGTGTGCTCGATTCCGATGCCTCGCGCAAGGCGGCACGCTTTGTGCGCTTCTGCGACTGTTTCAGCATTCCACTCGTGACGTTTGTCGATGTGCCCGGGTTCCTGCCCGGCACGGACCAGGAATATGGCGGCCTGATCAAGCACGGCGCCAAGCTGTTATTCGCCTTCACCGAGGCGACCGTGCCGAAGGTCACGGTCATTACCCGTAAAGCCTATGGCGGCGCCTACGATGTTATGAGCTCAAAGCATATCAGGGGCGATGTGAACTATGCCTGGCCGTCGGCCGAGATTGCGGTGATGGGCGCCAAGGGTGCGGTCGAGATCCTCTATCGCGCCGAGCTTGGAGACCCCGCCAAAATCAAGAAGCGCATCGACGAGTATCAAGCGCGCTTTGCCAATCCGTTCGTCGCCGCCGAGCGAGGCTATATCGACGAGGTGATCCTGCCGCATGGCACGCGCAAGCGCGTTGCACGGGCATTGCAGATGCTCCGCAACAAGCTCGTCGAGAATCCCTGGAAGAAGCACGACAACATCCCGCTCTAGGCGGGTGTTAAGAGGCAGCTCCATTGGTGGGCGTCGCCACGCCGTTGTTCGGCCTAAGGCGGTGGGCAAGCGCGATCAGGTTGGTGTCGTCCTCGGGAGCCGATGCACGCGCGGTGCTTGGTATGGCCTCACGCGTCAGTCTATCGAACTGTTCGAGTTGCGCCAGAATGCGTGACCCGAACTCCAGATAAAGCCGGCGGAACAAGCGGAGGCGTTCGAGAAGCTCCTGGTTGGCCGTCGTCAGCGCGATCAAGTCTTGCTGTTGCGCACTTATGCAGTTCCGCAGAGCGTTGCGGTCGGCGATCAGCCGCTGAATTGCCGCAGCTCCAGCGAGAGCGATGCTCTCGATGGTCTCGTCGGACATTTCCCCTGACGCTTGCGGTATAGGCTGTTGAGGGGCGTCAATCATTGCAACAGGTTCTCAGGGCTGACCCTTTGAGTGTCTGGCTTGCGCTCGGGCCAAATTGTCCGGCTTGGCGCGCGCCGTCGAACCTTTCTCGCATCAATGATGAATCGGCCAGACGCGATCAATTTGAGTCGAAGTCTACCGATTGCCTGCCGCGTGTGGGGCCAGGCGCGGCGATCAGACATTGTGGCGGTGCGTTCAGGTCCCGGCGTGGGCCACAAAAAGCGCCAAAACGGGCGGCCGAGCGGGGGTGGCCTAAGACTTGAGCACGGGCTAGTTTCTTGAAAGATCGCAAGGGAGTGCGGGGATGCGGTGGCAAGTCCTGCCAACTGTCCTGATAGGCCTGACGGCGGCCCTGGCGTGGGCTGGCGCGCCTGTGAATGCCCAGGATCAGACCGTGGTCCCCAAGACCGAGACGCCTCAACCGCAATCGTCGCAAGCAGCGCCACAGCCACCGCTCCCGGCGCTGCCGCCTCCGCCTGAGAGCCAATCGGCGCCTGACGCAGCCGCGCCTGCACCCGAGGCCTCTCAACCATCCATAACTGAGAGCGCACCAGCCTCAACCGATCCGGCCTCAAGCCTCGCAGCAGAGCCCGTGCCTGCCGACCCGGTTGTGTCCATCATCAGGACCAAGCTCTCAGAGGCGGCTTTCGAAAAAGAGCATGCCGGCGATGTGGCTGCGCTCGCCTCGTTCTATGCGGCAAGGACCGGTGGACCGCTATGGATGACGGAGATGGGCCTTTCGGCCAAGGGACAAGAGGCTCTGTTCGAGATCGAAAAGGCCGGCGATTGGGGTCTCGATCCTGCATCGTTCGAACTTCCGTCCGCCGATGCTTTGCCGGCGACGCCGGAAGCGCAGGCGCTCGCCGAGATCAAGCTCGATCTTGCCATTCTGAAATATGCCCGCTTTGCGCGCGGCGGCCGATTGACCCCGTCAGAGGTCAGCAGCCTATTCGATCAAAAGCCGCCCTTGCGCCAGCCAGAGGAGGTGCTGGCCGAAATCGAGCTGGCCGAGGCGCCCGCCGCCTACCTGCGTTCGCTCCATCCCAAGCACGAGCAGTTCGTGCGCTTACGCCAAGCGCTGCTCGCGGCACGCGACAAAGCCGGGGACGCGGCAGGAAAGAACAAGGACGTCAAACGCATCCTCATCAACATGGAGCGCTGGCGCTGGATGCCGGAAGAGCTAGGCGACATCCATGTGATGGTGAACTCCGCCTCGTTCATGCTTCATGTCATCAAGGACAACAAGACGATCTATACCGACAAGACGCTGGTCGGAACCATCGGTTACGCGACGCCTGTGTTCACGTCGCCGATGAAAACCATTGTGTTCAATCCCGAATGGGTCGCGCCCGAAACGGTGGTGAAGGAAAATATCCTGCCGATGCTGCAGGCAAAGCGCTACTCAATCCTCAAGAAACATAAGCTCTATGTCAGCTATAACGGGCAGCCGGTGGACGCGACCAAAATCGATTGGAATCGGGTCAACGGCGAGGCTTATACGTTCTCGCAGAAATCCGGATCGCATAACAATCTCGGTAAGGTCAAATTCCTCTATCCCAACCGGCACACCGTTTACATGCATGACACGCTCCCCATCCGGAAAAAATATTTCAAGAAGGCGAAACGCATGATCGGACATGAATGCGTGCGCATGGAGAAGCCTGATCGGTTTGCGGAGGTCTTGCTCGCACAGAGCAACGGCGTCAGCAAAGAGCGCGTCAAGGAGTTGTGGGACAGCGGCGTCAACAGCGCGGTCGCGCTGGAGCGGCAATTTCCGGTGCATATGGTCTATTTCACGGCGGTGGCGGATGAGAGCGGCAAGGTCGAGACCTTTGCCGACGTCTACGGGCTCGACCGCAAACTCGCCTTGGCGTTGTTCGGCGACGCGACCGGCTTCCCGGAGCCACCGCCCGAGCCGCCCAAGAGCCAGGTCAGCGAATCCGAAGCGCGCCCGGTGAATCGCAGCGCGGGCAGCAGCGACATCATGCGCTCGATGCAGGGTTTCTTTGGCAATTAGCCTAAATTCAGCCGCGAATCCGCGTGATAAGCGCACCCTGATGCGGCATCCCGTTCAACTTGCACAGAGCGCGGAGCCTCCTTAGGTTTTGACGAGGCGTCCGGGAGGAGGCCCAATTTGGCCTTATCCAGGGGCAACGTTAGAGCCCTCGCCCCGGCATTGGGCCGGCAAGCAGCAACGACATGATCATACGCTTTTTCATCGCCGCGATTATCGTTGGCCTGTTCCTCGGCGGAGTGGGCTACTTCAATCTCGTCTTCAAGCCGAAGATGATCGGCGAGTTCATGGCGAAAATGACGCCGCCGGCGGTGACGGTGACCACTGAGGCCGCCAAAACCGAGAACTGGACTGATCGGCTCCGCGCCATCGGCACGCTTGTCGCCATCGAGGGCGTGGAGGTGTCTCCCCAAGTGGGCGGCACCGTCATGCACTACTTCTTCGACAGCGGCGACGACGTGGAGAAGGGTGAGACGCTGGTTGAGCTCGATACCTCCGTGGAAGAGGCCGATCTCGCCGACCATAAGGCGACTCTCACCCAGCACACTCTCGATTTCGCACGGCAGTCGAACTTGGTCAAGAAAGGCGCGGTGTCGCAAGCGACGCTCGACGAGACCATTGCCAAGCGCGACTCGGCGGCCGCCTCGGTGCATCGTGTCGAAGCCATCATTGCGCAGAAGAACATCGCCGCACCCTTCGCCGGCCGGCTCGGCTTGCGCCGGGTGGAGAAGGGGCAATATGTGTCGCCGGGAGACAGCCTAGTGTGGCTGCAATCGCTCGACCCGATCTGGGTCGACTTCCCCGTGCCTGAGGGGATGGTCGGCAAGTTCGGTATCGGCAGCGAGATCGAGCTCACCGCCGATGCCTACCCGGACCGGACCTTCAAGGGCAAGGTGGAGGCGCTCGACGCGCGGATCAGTCAGGACAGCCGGACCTTGATGGTGCGGGGCACGGTCCCGAATCCGGATCGCCTGCTCATTCCGGGCATGTTCGCCAACGTCGCCGTGCTTGCAGGGGGAGAGAAGGAGTTCGTTACGGTGCCGCGGACGGCCCTGACCTACGGACTCTATGGCGACAGCGTCTGGGTGGTGAAGCCCGGCGCGCCGAAGCCGGCAGAATCGTCCACGCCGATAGCCGCCAACGAGCCCGTCGCGTCGGCCGTGGCCGCCGATGCAGCCCCGGCCGAGGGGGAGGCCGCGAAGCCCCAGCTCACGGTGGAACGCCGTTTTGTCCGGGTCGGGCCGGCCCAAGGCGATCGCGTTGCCATTCTCGAGGGCATCAAGGCGGGCGAGGAGGTGGTCACCAGCGGCCAGCTGAAATTGCAGCCGGGCGCCACTATCAAGGTCGACAATTCGGGCGCGCTCAAGCCGCCGGCAGAACTGCCCAAGCAGTAGACCGATGCACTTCACCGATATCTTCATCAAGCGCCCGGTGCTTGCCACGGTCGTCAGCTTGTTGATCCTGCTGGTCGGCGTCCAAGCCGGCTTCAAGTTGCCGATCCGGCAATATCCGGAGCTCTCCAACACCACGATTACGGTCACCACGAGCTATCCGGGCGCGAACGCCGAACTCATCCAGGGCTTCATCACCGTGCCGATTCAGCAGGCGGTAGCAAGCACTGAGGGCATCGACACGCTGACCGCGTCGTCGACGCAGAATGTCAGCACGGTCACGCTCAATCTGGAATTGGATGCCGATCCCGACCGTGCGATGACCGACGTGCTGTCGAAGCTTGCTCAGGTGAAGAGCATCCTGCCGCGCGAGGCCAACGATTCCGTTGTCACCAAGCAGACTGGTGAAGGCCACGCGCTGATGTATCTCTCCTTCAATTCCAAGGTCATGACGGGATCGCAGATCACCGACTACATCACCCGCGTGGTGCAGCCGCGGCTGCAGACCGTCAACGGCGTGGCCAACGCGCAGATCCTTGGCGGCCAGGTCTTTGCCATGCGTGTCTGGCTCGATCCGGATCGCATGGCTGCGCTCGGGGTGACCCCGCTCGATGTGCGCACGGCGCTCGCCGCCAACAATTTCACCTCGGCACCGGGGCAGGTGAAGGGCGACTTTGTCGAGACCAATATCGATGCCAAGACCTCGCTCGAAACGCCTGAGTCTTTCGAAAAGCTTGTGGTGATGGCGCGCGGCGATTCATTGGTCAGGCTAGGAAATATCGCCGAGATCGAGCTTGGGCCGCAGAATGCCAATTCCTCTTCCGCTTTCGATGGACTTAAGGCCGTGTTCATCGGCGTCTACGCCACACCGACCGCCAACCCGCTGACGGTCATCACCGATGTTCGCAAGGAATTCCCGGAGATTCAGAAAGAGTTGCCGCCGGGGCTCGAAGCGGCAATCGCCTATGACGCCACCAATTTCATCCGCGCCTCGATCTGGGAGGTGGTCAAGACACTCGGTGAGGCCGCGCTTATCGTGATCGTGGTGATCTTCCTGTTCCTCGGCAATCTCAGGTCGACCATCATTCCCATCGTCACCATCCCTCTATCGCTGGTCGGCGTGTTGGTGCTGCTGGCGGCGCTTGGCTATTCGATCAATCTGATGACGTTGCTCGCGCTGGTGCTCGCGATCGGCCTTGTGGTCGATGACGCCATCGTCGTGGTCGAGAACATCCACCGCCATATCGAGGAGGGGATGACGCCGTTCGACGCGGCAATTGTCGGCGCACGTGAAATTGCCTATCCGGTCATTGCCATGACCATCACGCTGGCGGCGGTTTATACCCCGATCGCCTTCGTTTCCGGACTGACCGGCACCCTGTTTCGTGAATTTGCACTGACGCTTGCGGGTGCAGTGCTGGTGTCCGGCGTGATCGCTTTGACGCTTTCGCCGATGATGTGCTCCAAGCTGTTGCCCTCGGAGCAAGGGAAAGACAAGGAAGGCTGGCTGGCGCGGAAGCTCGACGGGCTGTTCGAGGGATTGAGAGGGCGCTATCAACGGCGGCTTCATCGCACGCTGAACTGGCGGCCGGTGACATTGCTGGTTCTTGCCGGGATCATCGCGGCGAGCGGCCTTATGTATATGACCACACAGCGGGAGCTCGCGCCGGAGGAAGACCAGGGGATCCTGTTCACTCTGGTCAAGACTCCGCAATACGCCAATCTCGACTATCTCGAAGCGGCGACCGACCAAATCCAAAGCGTATTCGATACCGTGCCGGAAAAGGACCACGTCTTCGCGATCAACGGCATGGGCAGCGTGCATCAAGCCTTTGCCGGGATGCTCCTCAAACCTTGGGGTGAAAGGGAGCGGGGTCACAAGAAGGTGCTTCAGGATCTGCAGCCAAAGATCGCAGGAATCGCGCCGGCGCTCGCCCTGACATTTTCACCGCCGTCGTTGCCGGGTTCGATCGGCGGACCGCCGGTGCAATTTGTCATTACCACCACGCACGATTTCCGCGAGCTTGCCGACGTGCTTGGCGACGTCGAAAAGGCTGCGCGCGAGAGCGGCATGTTCATCTTTTCCGACTCCGATCTCCGCTTCGAGACGCCGCAGATCGAGGTGCACATCGATCACGACAAGGCGAACCGGCTCGGTATCACCATGGCCGATATCGGCAATTCGCTCGCGACCCTGTTGGGCGGCAACTATGTCAATCTGTTCGACCTCTACGGGCGAAGCTATCAAGTCATCCCGCAGGTGCCGCGCGAGTTCAGACTGAACGAAGACTGGCTTACCCGCTATCAAATCCGAACCGGCAGCGGCGCGCTGGTGCCGCTCTCCAACGTGGCGTCGGTGACCAAAGTGGTGGAGCCAAATTCGCTGACCAATTTTCAGCAGCTGAACTCGGCGACACTGTCGGCCGTGCCGTTCCCTGGGCGGACCGTGGGCGAGGCCATCGACTTCCTCAAGAAACAGGCGGAGAACTTCCCTGAGGGGTTCACTTACGACTTTCAAGGCGAGAGTCGCCAATTCGTGCAGGAAGGGAACACACTCGCCTATACTTTCCTGTTTGCGCTGATCGTGATCTTTCTGGTGTTGGCCGCGCAATATGAAAGTTTCCGCGATCCGGTCATTATCCTGATCGCGCTGCCGACTTCGATCTTCGGCGCGCTCATCCCGCTCAATGCCGGCCTTGGAACGATCAACATCTATACGCAGATCGGCCTGGTGACGCTGATCGGGCTGATCTCCAAGCACGGCATCCTGATGGTGGATTTCGCCAACAACCTCCAGCAAGACAAGGGCTATAGCCGCCGCCAGGCGATCGAAGAGGCGGCCGCTTTGCGGCTGCGGCCGATCCTGATGACGACCGCGGCGACCGTGGTTGCCATGGTGCCGCTATTGATCGCGGGTGGGGCAGGGGCGGCCAGCCGCTTCGCCATCGGCATCGTCATTGCCGCCGGCATGACGATCGGCACGCTGTTTACCCTGTTCGTGACGCCGGCGGTCTATACCTATGTCGCCCGAGATCACCAGAAGGCCGGCGCGACCATCTCCAGGGTGTCCGCCAGGGATAAGGCGTCCCTGTAAGGCCGCCTAGAGGCCTTCTGGAGCCACTGCGAGGCCCCGCATTGGGTATCGCGCCTCTGTCCGGCCCGAGGAAGGCCCTTTCCTCTGGTTTACTCGCTCCCGGCGAGCCTCTAGAAAGCTCTGTCACTAGGGGGCCGGGACCCGCATGTTCTCCAAGCTTCTCATCGCCAATCGGGGCGAAATAGCCTGCCGCATCATGGCGACCGCGCGCCGGCTGGGCATCAAGACCGTGGCCGTCTATTCCGAGGCCGACCGCGATGCGATCCACGTGGAGATGGCCGACGAGGCGGTCGCCATCGGCCCGGCGCAAGCCGCGAAGTCCTATCTCGATATCGACAAGATCGTCGCGGCGGCCAAGGTGACCGGCGCCGATGCCGTCCATCCGGGCTACGGGTTTCTCTCGGAGAACGCCGCCTTCGCCCGCGCGCTCGATGCTGCTGGTATCGTGTTTGTCGGTCCGAACGCCAAGGCCATCGAGGCCATGGGCGACAAGATCGAGTCGAAGAAGCTCGCCGCCAAGGCCAAGGTCTCCACCGTACCGGGTCATCTCGGCGTGATCGAGAACGCCGAAGAGGCGGTCAAGATCGCCGAGGAGATCGGCTATCCGGTCATGATCAAGGCTTCGGCCGGCGGCGGCGGCAAGGGCATGCGCGTCGCTTATAGCGCCAAGGACGTTGCGGAAGGGTTTGCCTCGTCGCAGAGCGAGGCCAAGTCGAGCTTTGGCGACGACCGCATCTTCGTCGAGAAATATGTCGAGGAGCCGCGCCATATCGAGATTCAGGTTCTCGGCGACAAGCACGGCAATGTCATTCATCTGGCTGAGCGTGAATGTTCGATCCAGCGCCGCAATCAGAAGGTCATCGAGGAGGCGCCAAGTCCGTTCCTCGACGCCAAGACGCGAGAGGCCATGGGCGCGCAGGCGGTCGCGCTTGCCAAGGCCGTTGGCTACGATTCAGCCGGCACCGTCGAGTTCATCGTCGACAAGAAGCGCAATTTCTATTTTCTGGAGATGAACACGCGGCTTCAAGTCGAACATCCGGTCACCGAGCTTGTGACCGGTCTCGATCTTGTCGAACAGATGCTAAAGGTCGCTTCAGGCGAAAAGCTCACCCTCAAGCAAAAGGATATCAAGCTTCAGGGTTCGGCCATCGAGACGCGCATCTATGCCGAAGATCCAGAGCGGAAGTTTCTGCCGTCGACGGGGCGTCTGGTGCGCTACCGGCCGCCCAAGCTCGGGACCGTGGACGGCGTGACCACGCGGCTCGACTCCGGCGTGGAGGAAGGAAGCGAGATCTCGGTCTATTACGATCCGATGATTGCCAAACTCGTGACCCACGCACCGAAGCGGCTCCAGGCAATCGAGCAAATGGGACGCGCACTCGACGCTTTCGCCATTGACGGGCTTCGCCACAATATCCCGTTCCTTGCCGTGTTGATGCGGAATGAACGATGGAAGGAGGGACGGCTCTCCACCAAGTTCATCGCCGAGGAGTTCCCAGACGGGTTCTCGCCGCCGCAGCCGCAAGGCGCGGTTCGCGATGCGCTTGCCGCGATTGCCGCCGCAATCGACCATATGAGCAATGAGCGGCGCCGCGCCATCACGCAGCAGATGCATGGCGAGCCGGTGTGCTTCGCCGAGACGCGCATTGTCGAGCTTGGCGAAGAGCGGGTGTGTGTCACGGTCGAGGGGAGTTTCGACGGCCCTGTCACCGTAACGCTCGGCGGCCGGAAGACCGGGGAGAAAAAGCGTCAAATCTCGCTCGAATCATCCTGGTGGTTCGGCGCTCCCGTGTGGAAAGGAACGGTCAACGGCGTTCCGGCGGCGGTGCAGATACGGCCGATCCTCAACGGCGTGAAGCTGACTTATCAAGGCGTCGAAGCCGCAGCACGCGTCTTTACCGTGCGCGAGAACGAACTTGCGGCCCTGATGCCGGTTAAGGAGCTGCCCGATACGTCGAAATTCCTGCTTTGTCCGATGCCGGGGCTCATGATCTCGCTTGCCGTGACAGAGGGACAAGAGGTTGCGGCGGGAGATCCGCTCTGTGTCGTCGAGGCCATGAAGATGGAAAACGTGCTGAAGGCTGAACGCGACGCCAAAGTCGCCAAGATCCTGGTAAAGCCCGGCGACAGCCTGAATGTCGATGCCGTGATCCTCGAATTCGATTAAGTCGCCGCTTTACAATTGGGCTTACGTTGGCCGGACTTGACCGGGCAAACCAATCGCCGCAGCTTAAGCCGATGGTCATCGGCAGGTTTGTCGAATTCTTGCGTGGAACCGGCATGCCCGAAACGGAGGGCAAGAGGCGATCCGTCGCCGTCAGGATCGAAGGCCGCGTGCAGGGCGTCTATTACCGCGCCTGGACCCGGCAGACGGCAGTTGCGCTCGGACTTGACGGGACGGTTCGCAACATGGACGACGGAAGCGTCGAGGCGACCTTTGCCGGTCCTGCCGAGTCTGTGGCGGAGATGCTGCGGCGTTGCGCCGACGGGCCGAGAGACGCGAAGGTCAGTCGAGTGACCGTCATGCAGGAAGGAGCCTCGGTCGGTCCGGGCTTCGAGCTGTTGCGGAGCTATCGGCGCTGACCGCGATCGGACGCAATGCCTCGGCCAAGGTGACGCGAAGGGCGTCGTCGACAGTCTCCATATCCGTCACGGCGCCAAGTGCGGCAAGACTGGTTATCGGCGTATCGGCGAGCCCGCACGGAACGATGCCGGAGAAATGGTCAAGCTCGGGCGCAACGTTCAGGCTCGCCCCGTGCATCGTCACCCAGCGGCGCACCCTGAGGCCGATGCTGGCAATCTTGGCGCCGTGCACGAAAACGCCGATCTCGGTTGGATGAAGCTCGCCCTCGACGCCAAGGCGGGCAAGAGTGGCGATCAGCCAGTTTTCAAGAAACGTGACGAAGGCCCGCACATCGCGTCCGCGCGAGGTAAGATCGAACATCGTATAGATCACGCGCTGGCCGGGCCCGTGATAGGTGAAGCGCCCGCCGCGCCCGGCGTTGAACACCGGGAGCCGGGCTGGCGCGAGCAGCTCGCTCTCGCGCGCGCTGGTGCCGGCGGTATAGAGCGGCGGATGCTCCAGCAGCCACACGCATTCCCGCGCCTCGCCGCGCGCGATCGACGCCGCACGGTGCTCCATGGCGGCCACGGCCTCCTGGTAGGGCACGAGGCCCGGTGTCCTCAGCCACTCGACCCCGGACTGAGGAGGCGCTCCCTGCGCGCCGGACTTGGCTGGACGCACTGCCATAATGCCCGGTTGTGACGGCTGAAAAACCTCAAGGCAAGCCTATCCTTGCGCCGCCAAGGCTCGTTTGCTAATCCAGCCCGGCCTTGCTTGTAGCCGGGTCAGCCTAGTGCCATATGCCGGTGGCTCGATGCTCCGGACATCTTAGCGGTCGTGGCGGAACAGGTAGACGCGCAGCGTTGAGGGCGCTGTGGGCTTAGCCCGTGGAGGTTCGATTCCTCTCGACCGCACCACTCCCATAAACCGGCTTTGTTTTCATTGCCGTTTTGCGCCTGTTGCCCACCGCAACGGGCAGCCGCGCTTGTCTGTGCGGAAGGATACCGTTTGTTAGCAGTCCGGTATCGAGGAACTTGCACACTCCCGAATCTCGTGGGACTCTGGCTTGCCTTGGAAGGAAACCATGGAGGCTAGAGATGCGTAAACCGATCATCGCTGTGGCATTGGTCGTTGCGACTGGCATGTTTGCCTCGGCTGCTAACGCTGTGACTCCGAACGGTGCCGTCTTGCCGGACGTGCGTTCGCAGTCCCCGATTGAGCGTGTCGGCTGTGCTTGCGGCCCCGTGAGATGCGTCTGCGTGCATCCTCGTGCCAACTGCGTTTGGCGCGCTGGGTATCGCTATTGCCGTTGGTAAGCGGGCGATAGCGTAACGATCGAGCATGACGAGAGGCAGGCTTTGCGGCCTGCCTTTTCGCTGCTTTTTTGGCTGGAAATTCAGTCGTAACGGGGGTCTAGTGGCCGCCGTGCGGCGCCTGTCGTCGCAGGCCCGGAAGCGGGACTCGGTACCTTCCAGCGTCGTTCCCGCTTCTCGTTTGACGTTCAACATGTTGGCGAAGGACAGGCCATGCAGGACGCCGCAGGCGAGATCGAACTGCGCGACGAGGAAGGCGGAATCCGCTCCGATTTCATTCACGCCGTCGCCGAAGCGCTCGACGCCGGCGACACCTCGAAGCTGCGCGACCTGGTTCTTCCGTTGCATGAGGCCGATCTCGCCGACCTGATCGAGCTGCTTCGTCCCGAACAGCGCGCGACCCTCATAACCACGCTCGGACCGGATTTCGACGTCGAGGCCCTTCCCGAGCTTGAAGAGCCGGTACGCGACCAAGTGGTCGAGAGCATGCCGCCAGAGCAGGTGGCCGAGGCCATTCAACAGCTCGATTCGGACGAAGCTCTTTACGTCATCGAGGACCTCGACAAGCAAGAGCAGTCGGACATCCTCGCCAAGCTCCCGCCTTTCGAGCGCGCCCAGCTCGAGCGCAGCCTCGAATATCCGGAGGATTCGGCCGGCCGCATCATGGAGACTGACGTGATCGCGGTCCCGCCATTCTGGTCGGTGGGGCAGACAATCGACTATATGCGCGAAGCGGAAGACCTGCCCGACCGCTTCTACGAAATTTTCGTCGTCGACCCCGCCTATCATCTGCTCGGCTCGGTCGCGCTCAATCGTTTGCTCCGTTCCAAGCGGCCGACCTCGATCGACTCCATCACCGAACGGGACATCTATCCGGTCCAGGTCGAAGCGGATCAGGAGGCGGTGGCCCGCCAGTTTGAGCGCTACGACCTGACCTCGGCGCCGGTAATCGACGGCGGCGGCAGGCTGGTCGGTGTGATCACCGCCGACGACGTTGTCGAGGTCGTGCAGGAGGAGGCGTCGGAAGACATCTTGCGGTTGGGTGGTGTGGCTGGAGAATCGGTCGCCGACTCCGTGTTGCAAACGACGCGGCTTCGCTTTACATGGCTGCTCGCCAATCTGATCACCGCGATTCTCGCGTCTGTCGTGATCAGCCTGTTCGAAGCCACCATCGAGCAAATGGTGGCACTTGCCGTGCTGATGCCCATCGTGGCGTCGATGGGGGGCAATGCCGGAACTCAGACCATGACCGTCGCCGTGCGGGCGCTTGCCACGCAGAATCTTAGCCGCGTCAACGCGGTTAGAGTCATCGTACGGGAATCGGCGGTCGGCCTGCTTAACGGGCTGCTGTTCGCCGTGATCATGGCTGCAATCGCATTTTACTGGTTCGGCAGCGGCCAGCTCGGGTTGGTGATCGGGGTCGCCATGGTCGTCAACCTGTTCGCCGCGGCCCTGGCCGGGATCCTCATTCCGTTGGGGCTCGAGGCGCTGGACCTTGATCCCGCTGTCGCGTCTGGCGTGTTTGTGACCACGGTGACCGACGTGGTCGGCTTCTTTGCCTTTCTCGGGCTGGCCGCTATGTGGTTGGTCTAGGGGCAGGGGGCTGGCATGTTCTACTATCTCGCCAAAGTTCTATGGTTTGTGCTTCAACCTTCGACCCTGATCGCGCTGTTGATCGGTTACGGGGCTATTCTGATTTGGACCGGATGGGCGCGATGGGGGCGCCGTTTCGTCTCGATCGGCGCTGTGTTGCTATTGGTCGCGGGCTTGTCTCCGCTCGGCCATGTGTTGATTCTGCCGCTTGAGAACCGGTTTCCACGCGCCGATCTCGATACGCCGCCGCCACCGACCGGCTTTATCGTTCTTGGCGGTGCGGAGGATCGGCTCGTTGGCGAGGCCCGCGGCGCGCCGGCACTCAACGAGGCGGGTGAGCGTTTGGCCGAAGCAGCGGTCCTTGCGCGCCGTTACCCTGACGCAAAAATTGCGTTTTCCGGTGGCCAAGCCCGCTTTCTTCATACGGCTGGCAGTGAGGCCGAGGGGGCCGAGTCGTTGCTGACCGCGCTCGGCGTTCCGAAGGACCGGCTCATCCTGGAGGCCGAGGCGCGCGACACTTACGAGAACGCAGTCTTTCTAAAAAAGGAACTCGCACGAAGCGGCGAGCTCGGCCCGGACACGCGCTGGCTGTTGATCACCTCGGCCTATCACATGCCCCGCGCGATCGGCAGTTTCCGGAAAGCAGGATTCGATGTCGAGGCCTGGCCGGTCGACTATCGCACGCGTGGGATCGACGACCTCACGCGGCCCTTCGATAGGGTGTCGGAGGGCTTGCGCCGCGTGGATGTCGCGACGCGCGAATGGATTGGGCTCATTGCCTATTGGCTTACAGGGCGAAGCGCGTCCCTATTTCCCGCGCCCCAGCAGCCGCGTCCAACAGATTGAAGGCTCTTGGATGGCTTGGCACTAGGCCGTTTCGCAGCCCGACAGCATCCCCATGTCGATCCAGCCCTTGAGGTAGGACGCGGCACGAAGCTCGGCCTCGTCCTCGCCGGCGAAGGTCGCCACCATCTCGCACAAGACGCTGAACCAGACGCCCTTCGCCGCTTCGTCCCACATCATGGCCTCCTCCGCCGAAAGCGGGCGAAAGCGCGATGTGAAGTCCTGCCGCCAGACGACGATCGCCTGGGGCTCGGGCAGGTGCTCAGGCTTCGGGGGGGCGGTCTCGGTCTTCAGCGCCGACCAGATATCGGCGGCGTTTGTTTTGAAGGTGAGGCGAACTACGGTCGGGTGCGGCGTAAAGACGAGTTTGGGCCAGGACTCGGGCGGAATCGCCGCCAAAGCCTCGATGCCGAGCGGCTCGGCATCCGGTGCGTCGAATGCGTCCACCAGAGCCTTCTCGAGCGCCGCGATCTCGGCAATCTCCGGGTGCTTGGCGTAAGTCGAATTTTCTCGCACGAAGGCAGGAAGATGACGCCCGAACCAGCGCGCGCTGCGCTGATCGGACGGATGGGCGGCGATATAGTCTTTCACCAGCTTGGCAAAGGCTTGATCGCCGACATAGGCGTGCAATTGTTCGTAATCCTCGCCGACAATCTCGGCGAGCCTGGCGACGTAGGCGTTGCGATAAACGCCAAACAGAGTTGTGCGTTTTTCCTTGGTGCTGTCCTTGACCTCGGCAAGAATGTCGTCGTCGCCGGCAAGGATGCCGCGCTGGAAGCTGTCCTGGATCTCGCGAAGAGTTTTCATTCCGCGGCTTCGAGCCGCTTCCCCTTCAGCACCTCTCTGGCGATCGACCGCGCATGGTCAAGTTCTTCGACAAGCTCGGCAAGCGGCGGAATGTTGTCGTCGCGCTCGATCATGGTCGACACCGGGCCGAAATGGGTGACGGCCTCACGATAGAAATCCCATACCTCGTCACACACGGGATGATCGTGCGTGTCGATGATATGACTCTCCTCATGGCTGTGACCGGCGACATGGAACTGAACCACGCGATCGCGCGGCACGCCGTGCAGGAAGT
>Ga0307442_1000266_pt1 | contig 24266 bp, 24 predicted proteins | sample SalMarWE160430MG_FD_202143 | JGI IMG/M metagenome (GOLD analysis project Ga0307442, IMG submission 202143) | Salt marsh sediment microbial communities from the Plum Island Ecosystem LTER, Massachusetts, United States - WE1604-30 | ecosystem: Environmental > Aquatic > Marine > Intertidal zone >...
CTGAAGGGCATTCTCGCCGTGACGGACGAGCCCTTGGTGTCGATCGATTTCAATCACGATCCGTATTCCTCGACCTTCGACCTGTCGGGAACGCACATTGTCGACGGGCGGCTGGCGCGCGTCATGTCCTGGTACGACAACGAATGGGGCTTCTCCTCCCGCATGTGCGACACGGCGGCGGCAATCGGAAAGCTGATCGGCTAAACCTCAAGCGCCGTCAACCTACACGCGGAACCCATGGAAAAGCGCTGCGAGCTCTATCTGCGTTTGTGCGCCGATGCGCTGTCCGATCCGGCCGAGCTGGAGCGCATCGTGCGCGCCACTGGGCCGGCCGCGCTGCTTCTCACCGATCTGGATGACGTTCCGCGCGACGCCATCCGGCGAATCGTCGAGGCCGCCCGGCGTCAGAATCTTGCCATCTTATTGGAAGACCACGTCGATCTCGCCAAGGCGTGCGACGCCGACGGCGTTCATATCAAGGCCGATAGCGGAGGGCTCAGCGAAGCGCGGCGTTTGCTTGGCGATACGAAATCCATCGGCGCGTCCTGCGGTCTCTCTCGCCATGAAGCCATGGAGATCGCGGAAGCGGGCGCCGATTATGTGGCCTTCGGCCAGATCATGGGCCGGGGGCCACGCGATGACGATGCGCTTGCCGAGATGATCCGCTGGTGGGACGAACTCTTCGAGGTGCCCTGCGTCGCCTGGCTGAGCGAAGACGCCACAAAGGAGGACGCCAGCCGCCTCGTCCGCGCCGGGGCGGACTATCTCGCGGTGGCGCTCGACGGTGAGACGGCGTTCGACATGGGGCGCATCCGCGACCTTGCCGCACTGGCAAGCGATCCGGTGGTTTCGGCTTAGCGCAATGCGCGTCCAGGCATGTCCCCGCGAAGGGGGGATGGACGCGGGAACAGATGCGCTCGCCTTTTGAAATAGATCAACTTGACCTCGCTCAGGTGGTTCCACTTGAACGAGGGTTGATCTAGGAGCAAGTGGAATGCGCTTTTCGATCTTCCTGGCTCTCCTGATGACCGTGCTCGCGGCGCTGCCGGCGGGAGCAGCCAGGAAAGCGGATGCCGGGAAGAATAAAGGCGCAGGCAAGGTCAGCCAGGTCGCGACCAGGCCGGTCGCCACGGACCCGGCCTATGCGGCCTATGAGAAGTGCCGCTACATGGAGGCCAAAAAGCTGGCCGAAGCCGCTGCGGCGAAGGGCGACGGCCCGTCCCACACGCTCTTAGGCATTCTCTATGAACAAGGTCTCGGCGTCCCCCAGGATCTGACGAAGGCCGCCGAATGGTATGCCAAGGGGGCCAAGCTCGGCGATGTTCATGCCCAGTTCGCTCTCGGCGTCATGCTGGCCGAGGGGCGCGGCATCAAGCAAAACAAGAAACTGGCGGCGCAATTTTTCGAGCTGGCAGCCGCAAAGAATCATGCGACCGCGATCTACAATCTGGCGCTGATCTATGTTGACGGCGACGCGCGCCCGCAGGATTTCAAAAAAGCGGCGGAACTGATGGAACGCGCGGCAAAGCTCGACCACGCCCAGGCGCAATATGATCTGGCGGCCTTCTATCGGGCGGGGCAAGGCGTTCCCCAGAGTGACCGTAAGTCGGCCTACTGGCTCGGCAAGGCCGCCGAGGCCGGCATGACGAATGCGGAACTCGAATATGGCATCGCGCTCTATCTCGGAAAGGGCGTGCCGAAGGACGAGGCCAAGGGCTTCACGATGATCCGGCGCGCCGCCGAGAACGGCAATCCGGTTGCCCAGAACCGGATGGCGCATGCGCTGGCCGTGGGCAGGGGCACGAAGCGCGATCCGGTCGCCGCCGCGAAATGGCATCTCCTCTCCCGCCAGGCCGGCGTCAGCGATTTCGCGCTCGACGGCTTTCTGGGCTCGCTATCGCCGGAAGAGCGCAAGAGCGCGGAAAAGGCCGCTGTCGACTGGGAGCAATCGACGGCAGCCTTGCTGGAATAGGCAGGCCGCGGATTACAGCGCGGGATCAATTTGAACGGAAACGGGTCTCCCCAAATTCAGCCGAAATCCCCGTGAAAACGCGGATCCAGGACTCTGCAGAGACAGCTCTATACTGGATGCCCGTTCCCCGCCTTCGCGGGGGGCATGCTTGGACGCGCGTTGCGCCAGGCGGGCGCGGCCCGGACGTCAGCCCCGCAGCTTATCCAGAATCCGCGCCCATGAGCGCGCGCCCTTCCTGAAGCTTTTCAGATTGTATTTCTCGTTCGGCGAATGGATGCGGTCGTCGTCGAGCCCGAAGCCCACGAGCACGGTGTCCATGCCGAGCTTGCTCTTGAACGATTCGACGATGGGGATGGAGCCGCCGCAGCCCATCAGGATCGCCTCCTTCTCCCATTCCTCGCGTAGCGCCTCGGCGGCGCGCCGGATCGCCGGCAGGCTGGTGTCGAAGCCGATGGCGGGGCTGCCGCCGAAGCCTTTGAATTCGACGCGGCAATCGGCTGGAAGCCGGGCGTTGACGAAGCTTTTGAAGCTTTCGAGAATGCGCTCCGGGTCCTGGCCGGGAACCAGGCGGAATGTCAGCTTGGCCGAGGCTTCGGCCGGAATAACGGTCTTGGTGCCCGGCCCGGTATAGCCGCCGATAATGCCGTTGATCTCCGCCGTGGGCCGAGACCAGAGCTGTTCCAGGAGGTTCCTGTCCGCTTCGCCCGCTGGTTTCGAGAGGCCGACCGGCTCCAGCATATGAGCGGCATCGACCCCGAGCGAGTGCCATTGCGCCCGCTGCTCCTCCGTTGGCTCGATAATGCCGTCGTAAAAGCCGGGGATCTGAACGCGCCCCTCGGCGTCATAGAGGCCGCCGAGAATATGGGTCAGCGCGCGGATCGGGTTCATCGCCGGTCCGCCATACATGCCGGAATGCAGATCGCGGCTCGCGGCCTCGATGACGATCTCGCCATGCGCCAGGCCGCGCAGGCTGGTGGTAATCGCCGGCTGATCGGCGCTCATCTGGCCCGTGTCGCAGACAAAGACCTCGTCGGCTTTCAGCTCATCCATATGCGCGTCGAGAAAGGCCGGCAGGCTTGGGCTGCCGCATTCCTCCTCGCCTTCGAGCAGCACCGAGACCGAGCAGGGCAGGGCGCCGGTCTTCTCCATCCAGGCGCGGCACGCTTCGAGGAAGGTCATCAGTTGGCCTTTGTCGTCGCTCGCTCCGCGTGCCACGATCACCGGGCCGTTCGCGGTATCTTCCGCAATGCGGGGCTCGAAAGGCGGCGTCTCCCATAATTCCAGCGGGTCCGCAGGCTGAACGTCATAATGGCCGTAGAACAGCACATGCGCGGCGTTCGCAGAGGGATGGCGCCAATGGGCAACGACCATCGGCTTGCCATTCGTCGGCTGCACGCGGGCGGTAAAGCCGATCCCGGAAAGCTGGTCCGCGCAATAATCCGCCGCCTGACGGCAGGCTTTGTCATGGGCCGGATCGGTGGAGATACTCGGAATGCGCAACAGCGCAAACAGCCGCTCCAGCGCGGCATCCGTCGAGGCGTCGAGATGGGAAAGGATTGCTCCCAGGGCTTCGCTCATGGCCGATCTTCCTGTCTTTCGCAATTTGGCGCGATAGTGATACGCCTGATCCGCCCATGCCAGCATTTTTCCGGCCCGGTCAAATCCTTTCGGTGCGCCGTGGCGTTCGGGCTTGCGGTTCGAGGCTCAATCCGTATAAGTGCGGAGGCAGGGCGTGGGGAATGGCTTGCGGGCGGCCATGGGCAAGAGCGACTCAACTCTCGGATGTCAGGAAATCCAGGCAGGGCTGCCGTCGCTCCTGAAGCGGCTCTGGCGCTATGGGCTGGTGCTGTCCGGCAACGCCGACACCGCCAATGATCTGGTGCAGGCGACTTGCCTGCGCGCGCTGGAGAAATGCGACCAGTTCGAGCCGGGCAGCCAGCTGTCGCGCTGGACATACACCATATTGGGATCAATCTGGAAAAACGAGCTCCGTTCGCGCCGGGTGCGCGAGGGACAGGGTTTCGTCGACCCCGAAATTGCGCTTGTCGCGGACGGGGTTAGCGAAATGGATACGAATTTATTGGCGCGCCAGGTGTTAAAGGAGGTGGATCGGTTGCCCGAAGGCCAGCGAGAAGCAGTGTTTCTGGTCTATGGGGAGGGAATGGCCTACCGGGAAGCCGCCGAGATTTTGGAAGTGCCGGTCGGAACGGTGATGAGCCGTCTGGCGGCGGCGCGTGCGAAACTTGCAAGCCTGAAGGACCAAGGCGATCATCTATTGCCTGCAGAATAACGAGAAGAGCGGGGTGGGAGCGGCACGATGAGCCCGGCATATGGGACAAATCTGAGCGACGAAAAACTCGTTGCTTACATTGACGGCGAACTGAGCGCCTCGGAAATGGAGAGCGTTGCCGAGGCCTTGTCGCAAAATACCGAGGCACGCGAGCGGCTCGCGGTGCTGGAGCGCGGCGGCCGTGCTTTCGGCGAGGCGTTCGATTTGCTGCTCGAAGCGGCCCCTGAAGACAAGTTGCACTCTGTCTATGCCGAGCTGATCGGCAAGACCGGCACTGCAGAACCGGCTCCCGGCGCCGGGATGGGCGATCAGGAGGGGAATGTCGTTTCCCTTCAGCCGCGCCGCGCCGGCGGCGGAACCCCGTTCTGGCGCATGGCGGCCGCAGCCGTGATTCTCGCGCTCGTCTTCGCCGGTGGACTGATGACGGGCGGTTTCTTCAAGGAGCAAGGCCAAACAGTGGCGGAGGAGCCGGGCTGGGTTGAGGCTGTGGCAGGCTATGTCGCCCTGTTCTCCGAGGCAACGCTGGAGGGCATGCCCTCGGATCCGCAGCAGCGCCAGGCCAATCTGGAACGGATCGAGACGGCGCTCGGTCTGCCGCTTTCGACGGACAAGATCACCGCGCCGGATTTGTCCTTCCGGGGCACCCAGCTTCTGCAGCTCAAGGGCAAGCCGCTAGCGCAGATCTCCTATTTATACGGCGGAAAGACGCCCGTTGCGCTTTGTATCATCCGCTCGTCCAATCCGGCCGCCGCACCGGCCAAAGAGACGCGCCACGGGCTGAACGTCGTGCATTGGGTGAAAGGCGGCTACGGCTATATGGTGATCGGCGACATGCCCGACGCCGAGCTCGACCGGATCGCGCAGACTTTCGAGGCGCGGTTCTCATGAGGCGATTTGCGTCGCTTCGGCGCTTTGCCGCCCTTCTCTGAGCGCCGGCAGTTTTCCCCATGCGTAGTTCTGCAGATTCATCGGCTTGCGGCGCCGCGCTATAAGTCATTCTTGTCGTTTGTGTAATTTCGTAAGTGAAGGCGTGAGCGTTGTATCTGAATACGTTCTTCCGCAAGGGTTTCGCCGAGCCGGGCGGGGGCGGCGTAATGCCCGAGCTGCTCCTGGAGCTCGGCGCCTATGAAGCGCTCTGCCTGCGGCCGGGCGCAACCTTCAAGACGCTTTCGGAATGGATCGGCGCCGCGACGCGCGGCCGTCCGTCGGAGCTGGTGGACCGCCATATAGCGGAGCACTATGCCAGGGAAATTGCCGGCCGGTTCGCCGGGGCAGAGCTGCCGGACGTTCAAATGCGCGTCTTCGGCGCGCCCGGCTATCCGCAGAAACTCTGCGACGCGCGCCATCCGCTCCGGGCCCTCTATTTTCGCGGCGACTGGAGCCTGATCGACACGCCCTCCGTCGCGGTGGTCGGCGCGCGCAAGCTTTCCGAACACGGCGCCGCGCGGGCGCGCCGGCTCGTGCGGCATCTGGTGGAGGACGGCTTTACGATTGTTTCCGGCCTTGCCGCGGGAACCGACACGGTCGCGCACAAGACCGCGCTTGAGATGGGCGGGCGCACCATCGCCGTGCTCGGCACGCCGATTCACAAGGTTTATCCCCGGCAGAATGCCGAGCTGCAACGGCTGATCGCGGAGAATTTTCTGGTCATTTCACAAGTGCCGTTGCTGCTCCATGAGAGCAAGGACTGGCGCTATAACCGGAAATTCTTCCCCGAACGGAATGTAACCATGTCGGCGTTGACGGATGCGTCCATCATTGTCGAAATCGGGGAATCCAACGGCACCTATATCCAGTCGAGGGCGGCGCTCGATCAAGGCAGGCCGCTGTTTCTGCTCAATAATTGCTTTAAGAAAGCCGGCGTGAACTGGCCGGCGCAGTTTGCCGAGCGCGGCGCGGTGCGGGCCTATGACTATGAGGACGTCCGCAAGCGGATCGCCTATCTGGTCGATCGCGCGGCTTGAATGCGGCTTCCGCCCTGTTGGGGGCTACCCGGCATCACAAAAGATTCGAAATCACGGAACGTTCGAACGATGCGCTGATGCCGGATCGGCTTCGCTTGTCCATCGCAAGCTACACCCGCTCGGCAGGATAATGCGCGCAACTGCCGGCGGGCGTTGATTTCGCCGTGGCCGTCACCAATCTCTTTTGAAGCCCCTCATGAAACTGGGACTTTGGACATGGCCGATGAGAAGGTTTATCGGAGCCTTGACGGACACGCTTCAAACGAGGAAGTGGCGTTCAAGCTTATGGATCGTATCCTCAACATCCCGGACGAAAGAAAGAATATCGACAGCCAGAAGATCTTGGACACCTACGCAAGATGTCTGGAAGCGGTGAAGGGGAAAAGAAAGGTATCCCGTTAGGCGGGGCGACGGCCAAGCAATTGCGGCGATCGGGACACACCGGCCTTCGCTCGAAGAAAACGGCTCGGATCTGGCGATCCCGGGAGGGCTCGAACCTCCAACCCTCGGCTTAGAAGGCCGATGCTCTATCCGGTTGAGCTACGGGACCGTTACCGAAATCCAATGCGCCCGCGGAACGGCGGCGGCGCCTGGATATCTTAAAAAATGCGAAATTTACAGCCCTGCGGACCATGGCGAGCACCATAGTCCGGAATGTGCGGAATTTAAACCCGCTCAATGCGTCCAGCTGCCAACACGCCCATATTTGAAATTGTCGGCATAGGCCTTCTTGGTCAGGGCGCGCGGCCGGGCCTCAAAAATCCGATAGGGGACGCCGTTGCGCGTCGCATAGGCGATGGCCTCGTCCTTGGTCTCGAAGCGCAGGGTGATCTGCTGCTTCATGTCGCCCGACGAGGTCCACCCCATCAGCGGCTCCGCTTCGCGCGGCTGATCCGGCTCGAACTCCAGCACCCAATGCTGGCTTTTCGCATTGCCCGACTGCATTGCCGTCCTGGCGGGTCGATAGATTCGCGCAACCATGCTGCCACTCCGAAATCGATGCCTAATCTCTTACCAGCGAATTTACAAAGATTGAAGCGCGCCGGCAGATCTGCGCCGCCAGATCCGGGGGCGGCTGCGGTCGTCACACTGGCCGGCGCGATTTGATCGCCGCGGCCAGCGTGCCCTCATCCATATAATCCAGCTCGCCGCCGACCGGCACGCCATGCGCCAGCCGGGACACGATCAGCCCGGCGCTCTCCAACTCGGCGGAGATATAATGCGCGGTCGTCTGCCCTTCCACCGTGGCGTTGAGCGCCAGGAGAACCTCGGAAACGCCGGGGCCGCGCGCGCGCTCCAAGAGCTTGCCGATGGTCAAATCTTCCGGGCCGATGCCGTCGAGCGGCGAGAGCGTGCCGCCGAGCACATGATAGCGCGCATTGATGACGCCGGCCCGTTCCAGCGCCCAGAGATCGCCGACCTCTTCGACCACGCAGATCAGGCCCCCGTCGCGCCGTGGGTCCTGACAGATCGTGCAGGGCGCGACCGTATCGAGATTGCCGCATTCGCCGCAGACGACGATCTTCTCCGCCGCTTCGGAAAGCGCCCTGGCAAGCGGCTGCATGAGTTGCTCGCGCTTCTTGATCAGATGCAGCATTGCCCGCCGCGCCGAGCGCGGACCGAGCCCCGGCAGCCGGGCCAAGAGTGCGATCAGATTTTCGATTTCGGGCCCTGCGGCTTTGCGGGACATGGGCGTCTGTTCGGACTCCAGTCGGAAATCGCGGCCAGCGGGAAGCGGGCCGAGTCGTTATGGCCGTATATTTAGCGCGAGCGGCGCCTGATTGCCAATTCGGGCCGCGATCGAGCCGATCGAAACGCAAGAGGCGGACAACCGGCCCGTCCGGTCATCCGCCTTACTGCTCAATTTCAATGCCGGCGGCCTATGCGGATTCCGCAAAGGCCTTGCCGATCTGCTGTTCCTCATCACCGCGCCGCAACAGACCCATCTCGGCGATCTTTGCGATGATCGCGTCGGCGGCCTGATCGGGCGACAGCGCCAGCGTGTCGATCGTTGCCTCCGGCTTCTCGGGCGCCTCATAAGGATCGTCGATCCCGGTGAATTGTTTGATCTTGCCCGCGCGCGCGAGCTTATAGAGGCCCTTGCGGTCGCGGCGCTCGCATTCGTTGAGCGGGGTCGCGACGAAGACCTCGAGAAATCCGCCGAGCGGCTCGATCATTTCGCGCACCTCGCGGCGCGTCGCGGCATAGGGCGCGATCGGCGCACAAATGGCGATGCCGCCATTCTTGGTGATCTCCGAAGCCACATAACCGATCCGCAGAATGTTGATATTGCGGTGCTCTTTGGAGAAGCCCAGCTCGGAGGACAGATGCTTGCGGACGATGTCGCCGTCGAGCAGGGTGAGCGGGCGCCCGCCGATCTGCATCAGCTTGGCCATCAGCGCATTGGCGATCGTCGATTTGCCGGCGCCGGACAGGCCGGTAAAGAAGACGGTAAAGCCCTGGCGCTCGCGCGGCGGATGCGTGCGGCGCAACTCCCTGATGACGCTCGGGAAGGAGAACCATTCCGGGATCTCCTCACTGTCCTGCAGGCGGCGGCGGAGTTCGGTGCCGGAGAGGTTGAGGATCGTCTCGCCCGGCTGGATCTCATCGGCCGGCGCATAGTGCTGCCGGTTCTGTAGATAGACCATCTCCTTGAACGGCACCATCTCGATGCCGATCTCGGCCTCATGCTGCCTGACCAGATCCTGCGCATCATAGGGGCCATAGAACGGCTTGCCATCGCCGTCATTGCCCGGCCCGGCATGATCGCGGCCGACGATCATATGCGTGCAGCCGTAATTGCGCCGGATCAGCGCGTGCCAGAGCGCCTCGCGCGGGCCGGCCATGCGCATGGCAAGCGGCAGGAGGCTGAGCGCGGCCTTGCCGTCCGGGTAGTGCGGCAGGATCGCCTCATAGCAGCGCACGCGCGTGTAATGATCGACATCGCCCGGCTTCGTCATGCCGACGGCCGGGTGGATGAGCAGATTGCCGCCGACCTGCTCGGAGGCGCGCAGCGTGAGCTCGAGATGCGCGCGGTGAAGGGGATTGCGGGTCTGAAAGGCGACGATCTTGTCCCAGCCCCAGCTCCGGTGAAGCGCCTTCAGCTCGTTCGGCGTGTGGCGGCGATCGCGAAAATCATAGTGGTTCGGCGCCTGCAGGCCGATCAGCCTGCCGCCAAGATAATGGCTGCGCGCCTTCTCATGCAGATAGTGAACCGCGGGGTGGACCGGATCGTCGGCGCCGAAGACGCAGCGGGCTTCGCGCGATTTGTCCGGCTGCCAGATCGAACCGACCTCCAGGATCGCGAGAACGACATTTTCCTTATCCTTGAGCGCGATGCGCTGGCCGACCTCAAGCCTGCCGGCGAAATCGGCGCTCACGTCGAGTGTGACGGGAATCGGCCAGAGGGCGCCGGAGGCGAGCCGCATTTCGTCCAGCACCCGGTCATAGTCGGCCTCGTTCAGGAAGCCGGTCAGCGGAGCGAAACCACCGTTGAGCAGCAGCTCGATGTCACAAAGCTGACGGTCGGTGAGGTCCCAGGACGGCAGCTCGCCCGCCTCGGCCTTCAGGGCGGCGATGGTGTCGCTTGGGGCAAAAAGCTCCGGCGTTTCCCGCCAAAGCCCGTCAAGAGCGGTCTCGCCGCGTTCATCACCCCCCGGATGATATGTACTCATGATCCCTCACTCTTGAGTTTGTTCGTCAAACCGTACGATCAGGACTTTTTACTAAACACCCCCCGCGGGAATCAAGTGCAAAAGCTGCGGTCGCCGCCGCAGCCCCGCATCAACTCGCCGCCAGACGCCGCACCAACCATCTGGCCGTCCGAAGCAGCCTGGCATCGTCACGCCTGGGGCCGACCAGTTGAACACCCACCGGCATATCCTCCACTTGCAGGAGCGGCAAGGATATCGCCGGGACGCCCAGATAGGTCCACAGCGTTGCAAAGATCGGATTGCCCGTCGAGGTAAGGCCCGCCGGCGCGGGGCCGGGCGCGGCCGGCGTAACGATCGCGACGCAATTTTCGAAAAACTGCGCCAGCACCGCATAGAGCAGCTCGCATTGATCGCGGGCGCGATTGTACTCGACCGCGGTGACCCGAAATCCCTCTTCGATCATGGAGCTCAGCGTCTCGCTCAGCGCCTTGTCGCTTTGCTCGACGATCGGTCCGAAATGTCTGGCAAGATCGGCCAGCATGATCTGCCGGTGCCAGGTCTCGGACGAGGCGAAGACCGGCGGCAGCTCGATCTCCTCGCATTGATCGCCGAGCGCATCGCGAAGCTCGCCGAAAGCCTCCTGCGTCTCCGGCGTCGCCCGGTCCCAGAACGGTGTCTTTACGAACGCAACGAGCGGGGGCAGGGGCGGATCGCTCGTCGCCACCTCATAATGGCTGCCCCGGCTGCGCGGATACATCCAGCTATCCATCGGGTCGAAGGCGGAAAGAAGATCGGCCGCGAGGGCGATATCCTCGATGGAGCGCGCAAACAGGCCCGGCGTGTCGAGCGGTGGCGACTGGGTGAGCACACCGGTTCGGGAGATCAGGCCGAAGCTGGGCTTGAAGCCGTAGACGCCGCAGAAGGACGCCGGGCGGATGACGGACCCGTTGGTCTGTGTGCCGAGCGTTAAGGGCACCATATTCGCCGCCACCGCGGCCGCCGAGCCGGAGGACGATCCGCCGGGCGTATGTTCCGGATTGTGCGGATTGCGGGTTTTGCCCGGGTGATAGACGGCCAGTTCGGTCGTCACCGTTTTGCCGAGGATGATCGCGCCGGCCTCGCGAACCCTGGTGACGGCCGCAGCGTCCCGCGTCGGACGGCGGCCCGCAAAGACGGGCGTGCCATTTTCTGTCGGCATATCGGCCGTATCGAAAATGTCCTTGACGCCGACCGGCACGCCATGCAGCGCGCCCGTGGGCTGGCCGGTGCCGCGAAGGACATCCGCCCGGCGGGCCTGGTCCATCGCATAGGCCTTGTCGCAATACGCCCAGGCGCCGACCTCCGCCTCCCTCTCGTCGATCTGTTCAAGACAGGCGGCAACCGCCTCTTCGGCGCGGCATTCGCCGGAGCGGATCTTGGCCGCGAGCTCGGTTGCCGAGAGTTGGGCGATCTCTTTGGGAGTCATTTTGCTTCCTGACTGTTTTCACGGACACCGACTAAGCGAAATTACCAATGCGTTTACTTTATTTTGAGGCTTTCAGCCATATTGTTGCCTGAATTCAAGGCGCCGGACCTGGCAGCGGTGAGCGAAAATCTTGTGTAAATTTTGTCGAATTCGTCACGAGATCCCAATAGTGGCGAATCGGACACAAACTGACCGCAATTTCGCCATCCCCCCGGTCCGCAGCCCTTGATAGGTTGAGCATGATCTGGACTAATAGCGATGGCAAGCTGGAAAGACGTTTGGCTTGGAGGGACGCATCGGGCCTGGCGTCCTATCGCGACTGCCAGACGACAGCGCGCGCGTAATATGACGATGGGGATCATGACATTGCGGATCGGCACAATCGTCTCGCTGCGGCAAGAGTCTGATCGTTGCTGCGGTCTTCCTCCTTATCACCCTGAATGCCCCGGGCACGGACGCCAGAGAGCTGGTGAGCTGGGATGGCGATCATGATATGGGCACGATCGTCATCAAGACGTCCGAACGCAAGCTCTATTACATTCTCGGCAGGGGCGTGGCGCTCGGCTATGACGTCGCGGTCGGCAGGAAGGGCATGCGATGGTCGGGCACGACATTCGCGCAGGGCAAGCGCCGCAATCCGGGCTGGAGCCCGACGCCAAGAATGCGGCGGCAAAATCCGCGCCTTCCGGCCTATATGCCGCCGGGCCCGCGAAACCCGCTCGGCGTGCGCGCCATTTATCTGGGTTGGACCGCTTATCGTATTCACGGGACCAATGCACCGTCCTCGATCGGCCGTGCCGCTTCAAGCGGATGTATTCGGATGCGGAACCGTGACGTCAAAGATTTGTTCGAAAGGGTACATATCGGGGCACCAGTGCATGTGATCCGGTAGGTCAAGTCTCGCCCGCGTCAGTGGGGATTAGTCAGCTCAGGGGATGAATGGAGGTTTGATGTTTAGACAATTCTTCAGCTTTGCGATGCTTGCCGCCGGCGTCATCGGCTTGGGAACGATGGGTGCAAGCGATGCGCATGCCCAGCAGAACTGGCCCAATTTCTCCAACAACAATAGCAGCAGTGGCTCGGGCTCAAGCCTTTTCGGCGGCTATTTCGGCTCCAGCGGCGGGAGCTATCAGGTCAATTTTCCGAAGAAATATTCTGCGGGCCAGATCGTCGTCAGCTTTGGCGACCGCCGTCTCTACTACACGATCGGCAAGGGCCGCGCGATCAGCTATCCGATTGCGATCCCGAAAGGGGAAGCGCGTTGGTCGGGAGTGCATCGCATCAGCGCCAAGAAGGTGAACCCACCTTGGACGCCGACGGCCCAGATGCGCCGGGAAAATCCGAAGCTTCCCGCTTTCGTGCCCGGCGGACATCCGCGCAACCCGCTTGGCGTTCGCGCCCTTTACATCGGCAACACGCTTTACCGCATCCACGGCACGGACGCGCCCTGGCTGATCGGTCAGCAGGTCTCGCATGGCTGCATTCGCATGTTTAATCGGGATGTGGTGGACCTTTACAGACGTGCCAGGATCGGGACACGCGTTACCGTAACCTGGTCGCACTTCACCACGTCCTGAGAAGGACCTCACAAAGCTCTGAAGGCCGGACATCGCTCCGGCCTTTTTCATGTCTGGAGCAGGATCAGGACGCCGCCGCCAGGCACTCTTTCAAGTTTTTGGCCAGCCTGGTCATGAGCTGGATATATTGGTCTTTCCCCGGTGGCAGGTCAGCGCCGAGCGGATCGAGGACGCCGGTCATTGCCGGCGTGCCCTCGGTCACCGTCCGAAGCAGCCGCGGCTTGAACTGGGGCTCTGAAAAGACGCAGGCCGCATTCGTTTTGACGATCTCTTCACGAATTTCCCTGATCCGCGCCGCGCCGATCTGACGCTCCGGGCTGAGCGTGATCGCACCCGTGGCGGGAAGTCCGTAATGGTTCTCGAAATATTGATAAGCGTCGTGGAAAACGATGAAGGGCTTGCCCTTGACCGGTTCAAGGGACGTTCTTAGATCGCGGTCAAGCGCGGCAAGCCGCGCCTTCAGATTTGCCGCATTCGCCTTGAAGGTGGCGGCTTTGTCGGGCTCGGCTTCCGATAGTACGGAAGCCAGATAATCGGCGATGACGGCCGCATTGGCGGGGCTCAGCCACAAATGCGGATCATGCTGTCCGTGGGCCTCTTCCTTTCGGCCGTGCTCATGAGCGTGATCATGCGCTTCGAAGGCGCCGCCTTGCCGGATCGGCAGCAGTTTCACCCCCGGAATCTCGGCGAGCGTGATCAGCCTGGCGTCTCTCGACAGGCTTTCGAGCGGCTTTTCGAGAAAGCTCTCGAGATTTTTGCTGACGCGGATGATGATGTCCGCCCCGTTCAGGAGCCTGGCTTGGGAGGGTCTGAGCGCATAGCTGTGAGGCGAGCCTGCGCCGTCGATCAGGAGCCGCGGCTCGCCGGCGCCTTCCATGATCGCGCTTGCCAGCGAATGAACGGGTTTGATTGTCGCAACGACGGTCAGTGCGTCCGCCGCGCGGGCCTGGCCGGGTAGGCCGGGCACGGAACCAAGACCGGCAATGATTGCCGCCGCGAAGAGCCCTTGCCTCATAGCGCCTCACACTGTTTATGTTATATCATTACATGAATATCAGCTTCTCTGGATCTGTCCACCCCTTCTCGATCTCTGCTTCGTCAAAATTCCCGCCGGACCACGGGCATCGATGACTTTGCCGCGATCGGCGGATCCCGGCTGGTCATGCTGCCGGGTGCCGGGCTATTCTGGATGCCGCTCGGGCCCGCCAAGCCTTTCTGATCACGCAACCGGCCCGAAGCTGGAGGACGAAGATGGCTTTGTCTCCCGTCAAGGCGGTGCTGTTCGACGCTTACGGAACCTTGTTCGATGTGCATGCGCCGGTTGCGCGAGTCGCCTCCGAGATCGGCCCGGATGCTGGCGCCATCTCCGACTTATGGCGCGCCAAGCAGCTCCAATATACCTGGCTGCGCAGCCTCATGGGCGCGCATGCCGATTTCGAGGCCGTCACCGCCGACGCGCTCGATTTCGCACTCGGGCAATATGGCGTGAACGACCAGGCTTTGCGCGACCGCCTGCTTGGCCTCTATCTGACGCTCGACGCCTATCCCGATGCGATCAGCGCGCTCAAAGCCCTTCGCGCCAAAGGCATCGTGACCGGCATCCTGTCCAACGGCTCGCCGCATATGCTTGAATCGGCCGTCGGCTCGGCAGGGCTGGCCGACCTCCTCGATCATGTTCTGTCCATCGAAAGCGTCGGCATCTACAAGCCGCATCCGCGCGTTTACCGGCTGGGCGAGGAGCGTTTGCAGCTTCCGGCGGGCATGATCGGTTTCGTTTCGGCGAATGGCTGGGACGCGGCGGGCGCGGCGCATTTCGGCTTCAAGGTCATCCACCTCAACCGCTTCAACCAGCCGCCGGAAAACCTTCCCGCCAAGCCCGCGCTGGTGCTCAAGGCGCTGGACGAAGCCGCCGCGGCGTTCAGTTGACCCTCTTAGGCCGATCCCGTCTTAGCTGAGCTGGACGGGCTGGACCCACCAGTCCGGGTGGCGGCCGGCGATGCGATCCGCTGTGGCCTCAGCCGCCGCCATGTCCGGGAACAGGGCAAAGCATGTGGGGCCGCTGCCCGAAAGCCGTGCGAGGCACGATCCGGGGGCGTCTTCGAGGATCGACAGGACGTCCCCGATCAGCGGCAAAAGCTTCTTCGCCGGCTCTTCGAGAGCGTTGCGGCGCGCGCGGGCATAGGCGACGACGTCCTCCAGCCCTGTGAGCTGTGGAGCCGGGCTTGCCGGGGGCGTTTCGCTCAGGGACGGCGCCGCCAGCGCATGGAAGACGTCTCGGGTCGCCAAAGGCACCATCGGATTGACGAGGACCGCCGGCATGGGGCGGAGCGACGAGAGCGGCTGCAGCTTTTCGCCGATCCCCGTCATAAGCGCCGCGCGCGCGTAAAGGCAAGAGGGGACATCCGCGCCCAGATCCCGCGCCGCAGGAACAAGGCTTGCAAGATCCTCCGGCGCGCCATGGGCGCGTCTCAGCAGGCGCAGAGCCGCCGCGGCATCGGCCGAGCCGCCGCCAAGGCCTGCCGCAACGGGAAGCTGTTTGATGAGGTGGAAAGCGCCGCGAGGGTCTTGGCCGAGATGCTGTGCGAAGGCCATTGCGGCGCGCTCGACGAGGTTGCGCCCGGCATCGAGCTTGGCCGCGAACGGTCCCTCGACCGTTAGCGAGACGTTTGCCGATGGACGAAATTCGACGCGATCGCCGAAATCGGCAAAGACCACGAGGCTCTCAAGCTCATGATAGCCGTCGGCGCGCTTGCCTTTGATGTCCAGCGTCAGGTTGACCTTCGCCGCCGCGGGCTCAATGAGCAGCCCCTGCTGCGGCGAAGAACGTGGTCCGGCAGGCGCTCCCGTCACCCGCTTTGCCGGCCTTACTCGGTCTTCCGGGGCGGCGGCGAAACCTGCTTATTGTCCAAGGATGCGCGCGTCGTGGGTTCCTCCGACAGGCCCTTTTCGAGCTTTGCGCGGATCTTCTTCTCTTCGTCCGGTTCCGGGTTCAGGTCGAGGGCAAATTTCCATTGATAGCTGGCCTCGAGACGCCGTCCGACCTTCCAATAAGCGTCGCCCAGATGATCGTTGATGACGGGATCGTCGGGCTTCAGCTCGACCGCGCGTTCCAGGTGTTTCACAGCCTGTTTGAACTCGTTTTGCCTGTAATAGGCCCAGCCGAGGCTGTCGACGAAATAGCCGTCATTCGGGCGCTTCTGGACCGCACGGCGGATGAGCTGCATCGCCTGCTTGACATTGATGTTCTGATCCACCCAGGAATACCCCAGATAGTTCAGCGTCAGCTCCTGGTTCTTGTCGAGCTTAAGCGCCTTCTGCAGGTCGGCTTCCGCCTTTTCCCATTCCTTTATGCGTTCATAGCAGACGCCGCGCGAATAATAGGCCGACCAGTGCGCCGAGGTCTCGGGACCGAGCCGTTCGATCGCCTTGGTGTAGTAGACGACCGCTTCGGCATAGTCCTTATTGGCGCGCAGAATATTGCCGAGCGCGGAATAGGGCCTGGAGTCGTCGGGATAGGCGGCGATCAGGTCCTTGAGAAGCGCCTTTGCCTCGTCGAGCTTTTTCTCGGCGTTCAGCGCGTAAGCTTCTCCGAGCTGCGCATTCAGCCAAAGCGGCGAGCTTCTGGGGATGCGCTCGAAAGCCTCGGCAGACTCGCCGTGCTTGCCGATCTGATCGTTGAGCTCGGCCAGCGCATAATGGGCGAGCGCGGCGTCGGGATTGGCGAAGAGCGCGAGCTGAAGATAGATTTGCCCGGCATCGATGACGCCGTCCCCGGTCAACGCTTCTCCGATCCCCTGAAAGACGTCAGCCAAGCCTTCGATTGCGCGGGTCGTGACGAGATCCGGCTTCTTGCCCGCGTCGATTTCCTTCGAAAGCGTCAGGGCGAGCGGGTTCGGCTGGATATTTTCCAGGAACGGCTTAAGCACCGTTTTGGCGGTCTTGGTGTCGTCCCAATGTGCGGCATGGCGCGCATAGGCGACGGCGATGCGCACATTTTTCGGATGCGCCTTGTAAAGCTGCTGGTAAATCGAATCCGCGGTCCGGCGATGCCGTCCCAGATCGGCGATCATGGCACGATGCAGCATCTCGATTTGCTGCGCGCCCTCGGTCCGCACCGAACTGGCTTCCTCGGTCAGCTTCAATGCTGTCTGGAGCTTCCCGCGCTTAAATGCCGTCCAGGCACGTGCGAGCCTTGACGTCAAATCCGCGATCGGGCCGTTTCCGCCCGCCTTGAAATGGCCTTCGGCGGCGGCGTAGTCCTTCCTCCGAAACGCTTCAATTCCAAGGAAGAAGCTTGCAACCTTATGCTCGCCCTCGCGGTTTTCCAGCTCAACGGCAAGGTCGCGCGCTTCGTCGAAGTCGCCGGTCGCCACCTTAAGCTGGAAGGCTTCTTCGAGGATCTGCTTGCTCCCCGGATCCTTCCCCAGCGCCTCGCGATAATACTCGGCGGCCACCTCATTGTCGCGCAAGCTGCGGGCCAGGCGCCCGGCGAGATAGCTCCCGAAGAGGGAATTGCTATCGACGATGATATAGTCGTTGGTGTTGGCCAGTTCGTTTTCGACCGCCCGAAGCTGGGCGGTTGCCGAAACGGTAAGGACGCCGCCCAGGAAAAGAGCGGAAAGATAAGGTGTCAGTCCGTTAGATCTCATTGAACCCTTGCTTCTTTGGCCATTTATAGGCTTTTAGCTGCTTTGCCTGCCGAAGGTTGAAATTTCATTATAGCGAAATCGGCAACACACGTCTTCCGATTCGTACAAGTGGGTCATCTAACGCCAGCAAAAAGGCGGTGTTCGGGCATTCCAGTCGAAATTCGCCGCTACGGGCTGTCCTCTTGCGCAGCCGGACTCGGCTGGAGCAGAGACAGCGCCTGCGCTCCGGTGAGGGCGCGGTGCATCACGATCAAAGGCACAAGGCCCACGACGACGATCGTCAGGGCGGCGATAGCCGAATACTCGAATTGCTCTTGAGACGCATAGACATAGACATGCGTTGCCAGCGTTTCGAAATTGAATGGCCTCAAAAGGAGCGTCGCGGGCAATTCCTTCATCGTATCGACAAAGACGAGAAGCGCGGCGGCGCCGATCGCGGGACGCAGCAACGGAATGTGGACGGAGGCCAACATCCTGACGGGGCTGGCGCCGAGCGTGCGCGCGGCGGCATCGAGATTCGGCGAGAGCCGTTGCCAGCCCGCCTCGATCGAGCCGAGCGCGACGGCCATGAAGCGGATGGTGTAGGCGAGCAGCAGGGCGAACGCCGATCCCGACAGTAGCAGCCCGGTCCGCACGCCGAAATGCTCATCCATGAATCGGCTGAGGGCATTGTCGAGCCCGGCAAGCGGCAGGATGAGCCCGAGCGCGACCACAGTGCCGGGGATGGCGTAGCCGAGCGAGGAAATCCGTGCCGCATTCGGGACGATTTTGCTGTGCGACAGACGAAGGGCGGCGCCGAGGATCAAAGCCAGGATCACGACGATGACGCCGGCCAGCGAGGACAAGAGAAGGCTGTTTCCCGCCGCCTGCGCATAGTCGCCAAGGCCATATTGCGCGCCCTGCGTGATGGCTCCGTCCAGCAGCACGCCGACGGGCACGACGAAGCCGGCCGCGATGGGGGCCATGCAGCCGAGCGCCGCGAGGAGGCCCTTGATCCGGGGGAGGCGGTGTTCCGCCATTGGGCGGTCCGTGCGCCCGGTCTGGAAGCGATGCTGGCGCCGGCCGTAGCGCTCCAGCATGACGAGGGCGATCACGAAAAAGAAGATCACGAGCGCGAGCTGCGCGGCTCCAGCGAGGCTTGAGCGCTGAATCCAGGCATCGAAGACGCTGAGGGTGAGCGTGCGCACACCCAGATATTCCACCGCGCCGACATCGTTAAGGCACTCCATCAGCGCCAGCGACAGGCCGGCGGCGAGCGCGGGCCGCGCCATGGGCAGGGCAACCGAGAGCAGCGCGCCGGTTCCGGTGCGGCCCAGCGTGCGGGCGACTTCGAGGACGTGAACGGATTGCAGGGCGAAGCTGGCCCGCGCGGTCAGATAGACATAAGGGTAGAGCACGGCGGAGAAGACGAAGATCGCCCCACCCACGGAGCGTATCGAAGGAAACCAATAATCCTGAAAGCTCTGGAAGCCGGCCAGATCTCTCAAGGCTGTCTGCACCGGACCGGTATAGTCGAGAAACTCGGCGTAACAATAGGCCGTGATATAGGTCGGCAGGGCGAGCGGCAGGATCAGCAGCCAATCGAACAGGCCGCGGCCGGGAAAGCGGTAGGTCGTGACCAGCCAGGCCGTGCCGACGCCGGTAATCGCCGTCACCGCGGCGACGCCCAGCATCAGGAGCAGCGTCTGCTGGATGGCGTAAGGCAGGGTGGTGCTGATGAGATGCGCCCAGACGCCCGGCGCGGGCGCGAGGGCGATGACCACGATCGTAATCAACGGCAGCGCCACGATGAGGCTGATCGCCGCCGTGAGCCAGGTCAGAACCCCTTCGGCGGAGACGCCGGCCTCGAAGCGCCGCGCTTGCGTCAGCGGCTTCGTTTCCTGCGGCATCAACGGGCTCCGCCGGCATCGGTCCTGAGCCATGCCGCACAACAGGCCTTGGCGAGATCGCGCACCCGCAGAATGTAGCTTTGTCGCTCGGTCACCGAAATGACGCCGCGCGCATCCAGCAGGTTGAAGATGTGCGAGGCCTTGATGCATTGATCATAGGCGGGCAGTGCCAGGCGGTGCCTTTGATCGTTGCTGGCCGGATCGGGCGCCCCGGCGGCCAGCAACGCCTGGCATTCCTGTTCGGCGTCCCGGAAATGCTGCAGGAGCTTCTCGGTATCGGCGAACTCGAAATTGTACCGGGAATACTCCTCTTCGGCCTGGAGGAACACGTCACCATAGGCGACTTTCCCGGCGTCCTCGCGGCCGTTGAAATTCAGATCAAAGACACGGTCGACGCCCTGGCAATACATGGCGAGGCGCTCAAGGCCATAGGTCAGCTCGCCGGAGACGGGGTCGCAATCAAAGCCGCCGACCTGTTGGAAATAGGTGAATTGCGATACCTCCATGCCGTCGCACCACACCTCCCAGCCGAGCCCCCATGCGCCCAGCGTCGGGCTTTCCCAATCGTCCTCCACGAAGCGGATATCGTGAATATCGGGGTCGATGCCGATGGCATAAAGGCTTTGCAGATAGAGGTTCTGAATGTCGAGCGGCGACGGCTTCAGAATGACCTGAAACTGGTAATAGTGCTGCAGCCGGTTCGGGTTCTCGCCATAGCGGCCGTCTTTCGGCCGGCGGGAGGGCTGGACATAGGCCGCGTTCCAGGGCCTGGGACCGAGCGCGCGCAAGGTCGTCGCCGGGTGAAACGTGCCGGCCCCGACCTCCATGTCATAAGGCTGGAGGATAGCGCAGCCCTTCGCCGCCCAGAAATGCTGGAGCGTTAAAATGAGGTCCTGAAAAGAGCGGTCCGGCAGCAGCCCGTGCTTTTCCGCAAGCGTCGCCTCCGCGGCGGGAGGAGCCTCGGCGTCTTGCCTCTTGGCTTTTTTGGCCGGAGCGGCGCGGCCTGAAATAGCGGACGCCTTGCCTCTGGCAGCAGAGGATTTCATCTGTTTCATGGAAGAATGTCTAAAGACCTGTTCGGCCAAGCTATAGCGCGTTTGACGCAAGGGTCAAACAGCCGCGTCTCGCCGCAACCTATGTCGCCGGGGGCGTCGGCGTCAATTCATCTGCGCGAGCCGCAGCGATGCCGGCTTTAGGCCGGGTCTGCCGCTCAGGCGGCGCCGTCAGAATTTTGCCGGGATATAAAGGCCGGTCGCGGGATCGAGCCGCAGGCGCGGAATGCGATTTGTCGCCGCCCGGGCGAGAATGCGCTGCAAACGCTGTATTTGGTTTTCGACCCGGACAATTTCCCGGATCACCCAACACGAAAGAAACCAGACGGCACCAATGGTCGCGGCGATTAAGACCAATTGCGGCAGCATCGAACACCTCACAAACGCCGTACTTCGACGAACGCTTAACTAGATCAACAAGTTAGCGCAACTGTTCCCGCGTCCATCCCCGCCTTCGCGGGGACATGCTTGGACGCGCGTTGCGCTAGAAGCCAAACCTTGCCCAAATTGCTCTTGCTTCAAGAGCCGAGATCGCGTCGTCCGCAATACTCATCGCCGCATGTCCTGCCAATGAAGCATCGAAAGCCGACAAAACGCCCACGCTGCGCCGCCGGAGCCAACCTCGCTCGACCGAAACGAGCCGAAGCCGCACCTTGTCGCCGTATAGCTCGCGCATTTTTGTCCGCACATCCATGATGCCATCGATCAGGCCGAGTTCAAGCGCTTGCCGCCCGCTCCAGAATTCACCTGTGAATAACTGTCCTTCGAAGGGCTCGATCTTCTTGCCGCGCCGGTCGCGGACGAGATTGGCGAAGTCCTCGTGGATCGAGGCCTGGATCGCTTTCAGGCGCGCGATGTCATCCGGGTTTTCGGGCTGAAAACTGTCGAGCATCAGCTTGCGCTCACCGGCCGTGTGAACCCGGCGCTCGACGCCGATCTTTTGAATGAGATCGACGAAGCCGAAGCCGGAATAGAGCACGCCGATCGAGCCGACGATCGAGGAGGAGTCCGCGTAAATCTCATCGCCCGCGCAAAGAAGCATGTAGCCGCCGGATGCGGCGACGTCCTCGGCGAACATATAGACGCGGATGTTCTTTTCGCGCGAAAGATCGCGGATACGCTGGAAGATCAGCCGCGACTGCACGGGGGACCCGCCCGGCGAGTTGACGATGATCGCAAGCGCATCTTCTGCCATCGAGAAGGCGCGGTTGAGCGTCGTTGCGACGTTGGAGAGCGCAAGTCCCTGCCGCAGAGGCGTCACCGCGCCTATGACGCCGGTCAGCCTGACGACCGGGATAAGGGGGGCGCTGTTGAAAAGGCGCTTAATGCTTCTGACTATTTTCATGATCCAATGATGCGCTGAGCGGTTGGGGAATGAATGGGCGGAAAATGATGAACCAAGGCTTGATGATATGCCGGATGAGAGCCGGCCGTTGCGTGATGACAACAGTCTCTGCCCGCGCGCCGGATCCGGTGCAAGGGGGAAATGCTAATTGGCGGCCGCAACGTCAAGTGCGGCGCCGTCCCGCAAGATCGCTCTGGCCTCCTTGGTGAATTCCCGTCCAGCCTCGTGCAGCACCATACCGCGGGCGAGCTTGAGCGGCGCCCGGCTGCCCTTGCGCCCCTGCAGGATGATCCGGGACGCCCGCGCTTCTGTCCGCGGGAAGAGCGGAAAGACGGTCAGATCGCCAAACCGGCCCTGACAGAGTTGCAGGAGCCCCGCAAGCGCATCGGCGCGATGAACGATGGTTGCGGTCCCGCCCGGCTTCAGGAAGGCGGCAAGGCATTTCACCCACTTCTCCAGATCGCCCGGCCCGAGCGCATGAGCGCGGCGAAGCCGCTCATCCGGCGGCAGACGGGCTTCCCCCGCGGACAGGAAAGGCGGATTGGCGACAGCATGATCGAAGCTGTCGGGCGGAAGTCCGGCTTCGACGAGCTGGCGCACGGGCCCCGTCACGTCACCGCAGAGAAAGTTTGCCCGGTCCTGTAATGTGTTACGCGCCGCGTTGGCGCGGGCAAGGGTGCAAAGATCGGCGTCGATCTCGATACCCGTTACGCGGACACCTTTGACCCGGCAGGCGATGGCGAGGGCGACGACCCCGCTTCCCGAACCCAGATCGAGCACATGCTCTCCCGCTTCCGCCGGACAGGCGGCGGCCAGAAAGACCGCATCGACACCGGCGCGCGATCCCTTCCGGGTCTGCGCGATGGTCAGCCGGCCCCCGAGAAAGGCGTCTTCCGTGGTTTCCAGCCCGTCCGGCCCCTCGCCCGCGTCAATCGCCGTCATCATCTGGAAGCTCGATATCCGCAGCGCTGGCGACCCGCCGCGCGGCTGAATAGTCCTCATCGCTGACGAGCACACGCCGCGGGAGAATGCCGATCGATCCGTCGAGGATGCTCATATGCGTGTCCGCTACCTGATGCGGGATACGAGCGTCGTTGAGGAGCACCTCGATAAAGGACAGGAGGACGGCGTCATTCGTTCTGATCAGCTCTTTCATTTTGTCTCCGACAAAGGACAATGCGCCCCATCCCGCGACGCTAACGCCTATTGTAACGCTTGGTTACCATTCCGATCCTAAAGGTTGTAATTCGAGAGCTGCGATCAGGAAAGCGACTATCGTTCAACAGGTAACCCCGCGCGAGACGCTTGACCCGGGCTTTAGGCCTGAGGCTAATACTTCAGCGTCAAGGAGCATTTTAAAATGGTGTCGCAATCGGGTCTGGTCGTCCCACCGGAGGAGCAGCGAGAGCTGCTCGACAAGCTGAAGCCGCTGATGGACCTCGTCGCCGACGATATGGCGATGGTCAATCGTATCATTCTCGACAAGGCGCGCTCCGATGTTGACCTCATACCGGAGCTGGCGCGCCATCTGATCGATTCCGGCGGCAAGCGGATGCGGCCGATGCTGACCATCGCGGCGGCCAAGCTCTGCGGCTATGAGGGCGGCGGGCATATCAAGCTGGCCGCAAGCGTCGAATTCATGCACACCGCAACCCTCCTTCATGACGATGTCGTCGATGAGAGCGACCTCCGGCGCGGCAAGGCGGCGGCCCGGATCCTATGGGGAAACGAGGCGAGCGTGCTGGTGGGCGACTTCCTTCTGGGGCAGGCCTTCAAAATGATGGTCGAGGTCGGCTCGATGGGCGCACTGCGGGTGCTGTCGAATGCAGCCGTCGTCATTGCCGAGGGCGAGGTCATGCAGCTCTCGATCGCCAAGAACACCGCCGCCACGGAAGAGGACTATATGGCCGTGATCGAAGCCAAGACCGCCGCTTTGTTCGCCGCGGCGGCGGAGGTCGGCGGCATCATCGCCGAGCGCCCTGTTCCCGAGCAGACGGCGCTGCGCTCTTACGGCAAGAATCTTGGCCTGGCGTTTCAACTCATCGACGACGCGCTCGATTATTCCGGCGAACAGGCCAAGCTCGGCAAGAGCGTCGGCGACGATTTCCGCGAGGGCAAGATCACGCTGCCCATCGTCTTGTCCTACCGGCGCGGCGCGGAGGAGGAGCGCGCGTTCTGGCAGCGAACCTTGCAGCAAGGAGAGCGCCGCGACAGCGATCTTGAAGTTGCCATTGCCTATGTCGAGACGTCGCGCGCGATCGACGACACGATCGAGCGTGCCCGGCACTATGGCGCCATGGCCTGCGCGGCCCTGGCGAATTTCCCCGAAGGGCCGGCGAAAGCGGCGCTGCTGGACGCGGTCGAATTCTGCATCAGCCGGCTGCATTGAGAGGCCGGACGGGCGGCCATT
>Ga0307442_1000267_pt1 | contig 24262 bp, 17 predicted proteins | sample SalMarWE160430MG_FD_202143 | JGI IMG/M metagenome (GOLD analysis project Ga0307442, IMG submission 202143) | Salt marsh sediment microbial communities from the Plum Island Ecosystem LTER, Massachusetts, United States - WE1604-30 | ecosystem: Environmental > Aquatic > Marine > Intertidal zone >...
GCTTCTTGGCCTTCCAGGCGTCGATCATCTGTTCGAGCACATGGGCGCAATCGCCGACAATGGGAATGTCGACCCTGATGTTCTTGTTGATCGAGGACCGGTCGATATCGACATGGATCTTCTTCGACCCCGGCGAGAAGGCATCGACCCGCCCGGTGATGCGGTCGTCGAAGCGCGCGCCGATGCAGACCATCACGTCGCAATCGTGCATGGCGTTGTTGGCCTCGTAGGTGCCGTGCATGCCGAGCATGCCGAGCCATTGCGGATCGGACGCCGGGTACGCGCCAAGCCCCATCAGGGTCGAGGTGATGGGAAAGCCGGTCATGCGCACGAGTTCGCGCAAGCGCGCGCTTGCAAGCGGGCCGGAATTGACCACGCCACCGCCGGTATAGAAGATCGGCCGCTTGGCGTTGGCCATCAGCTCGATCGCTTCGGCGATCGCGCGATCGTCGCCGCGGACGCGCGGATTGTAGCTCTTGTGCTGCGAATTGGTCAGGCCGGTATATTCGCCGCGCGCAAATTGAATGTCCTTGGGGATATCGACCACGACCGGTCCGGGCCGGCCGGTGCGCGCGACGTAAAAAGCTTCGTGCAGGATGCGGGGGAGCGAGTCCACGTCCTTGACGAGATAATTGTGCTTGGTGCACGGACGCGTGATGCCGACCGTGTCGCATTCCTGGAACGCGTCATTGCCGATGAGATGCGTCGGCACTTGGCCGGTGATGCAGACGATCGGAACAGAGTCCATCAGCGCATCGGTCAAGCCGGTCACCGCGTTGGTGGCGCCGGGACCCGAGGTGACCAGAACGACGCCGACCTTTCCGGTCGAGCGGGCGTAGCCTTCGGCGGCATGAACGGCGCCCTGCTCGTGGCGCACGAGGATGTGCTTGAGACGATCCTGCTGAAACAGCTGGTCGTAGATCGGCAGAACCGCTCCACCCGGATAGCCGAAAATGTGGTCCACACCCTGATCGGCGAGGACTTGAAGCACCATTTCGGCACCGGTCATTGTGCGCGACATCGTAATTCTCACTGACAAAAACCGGCCTCGCCCCTCAAGGTCCGCGGCCGGTCATAGCTCGAGGATTGGCGGAAACGCCAAAATAAGGCGCGCACCCTAAGACTTGCCTTACAGGGGGTCAACGAAAAATGCGAATGAATGGCAATATTCACGACGATTTTCTTTCTGAAAATTTCTTTTTTTCCACCAGAGTGAGGCCTTTGTTGCGGTAACGGCATCCAATCCCGTGACAAGTGTCGCGCCCCGGCGCTGGCGCTAGACAAGCGCTACCGTTGCGCCTATGTCCCTACCCCTTCACGGGACCGCGGCGCTGCTTTCGGCGTTTGTCGCGACACCTTCCAACACCCATTCCCCTCGGACATGCAGCAGGCCGCCCGCTCAGAGAATTCTGCCGCCAACGGCAATGGGCCGGCCGCGCTCTCGCCACGCGCATTCTGGGCGCTGACCTTCGGCTCGATCGGCGTCGTTTACGGCGACATCGGCACCAGCCCTCTTTATGCCTTGCGCGAAGCCGTGCTCGCGGCAAGCAGCGAGGAAGGGGTCGTTACGTCGGCTGCGGTCTACGGCGTGCTCTCGCTCATCTTTTGGTCTTTGATTGTCGTCGTCACGCTCAAATATGTTCTGATCTTGCTGCGTGCCGACAATAACGGTGAAGGCGGCACGCTGGCGCTGACCGCGCTCGCCTTCCGGGCGCTCGGGCGGCGCACGCCGATCGTGCTCGCGCTTGGGACAATCGGCGCTTCCATGTTCTACGGCTCGACCCTGATCACACCGGCCCTGTCGGTGCTGTCTGCGGTCGAAGGGCTTAGCCTGGCGACCGAGGCGTTCACGCCTTACGTATTGCCGCTTACCGTGGTGATCCTATTAGGTCTGTTTTCGGTGCAGTCGCACGGCACGGCACGGGTTTCGACTTGGTTCGCTCCGATCACCACGGTCTGGTTCCTGGTCATCGCTGCCTCTGGCGCGATCGAGATTGTGGCCAACCCTAAGGTCCTTGCCGCCATCAATCCGATTTACGGCGTTGAGTTTTTCCTGACCCACGGCATCATTGGACTGGTGACCCTCGGCGCCGTGTTCCTCGTCGTCACGGGGTCCGAAGCTTTGTACAACGACCTTGGCCATTTCGGACGAAAGCCAATTCAGACGGCATGGCTCTATTTCGTGCTGCCGGCGCTGCTGCTCAATTATTTCGGCCAAGGCGCCTTGGTGCTGGCGCGGCCCGAGACCATCGCCAACCCGTTCTACCTGCTTTATCCGGACTGGGCGCTGTATCCGATGATCGCTCTCGCCACGGCGGCTACCGTGATCGCGAGCCAAGCGGTGATCACGGGCGCCTATTCCATCACCCGCCAGGCCATGCAGCTTGGTTTCCTGCCGCGCATGGAGGTTCGTCACACCTCGGAAGCGCAGGCCGGGCAAATTTATATGCCCCGGGTAAACTACCTGCTTTTGACCGGGGTCTTGCTGCTGGTGTTCATGTTCCGCTCAGCGGGCGAGCTGGCGGCGGCCTATGTGCTCGCGGTCGCGACCACCGAATTGGCGGCTGCCCTGCTCGGTTTCATCGTTATTTGGTATGTGTGGAAATGGCGGTTGTGGACGACTTCGGCGTTGATGATTCCGCTGATCGTTGTCGACGTGATCTTCGTCATGGCGAGCATGCTAAAGCTGTTCGAGGGTGCCTGGCTCCCGGTGCTGGTCGGCGCCATTCTGATCATCATCATGGTCACCTGGCGGCGCGGCACGCGGCTTCTCGGGCTCAAAACACGGCGTGTGGAAGTGCCGTTCGAACCCTTGGTCAAGAACCTGGAAGAGCGGCCGCCCTATATCGCTCCGGGCACCGCCGTGTTCCTGACCAGCGATCCCGAATTTGCTCCCACCGCCCTGCTTCATAATCTCAAGCACAACAAGGTGCTGCACGATCACAACGTGATCTTGACGGTCGTCAACGAGGACATTCCCCGCGTCGCTATCGCGGATCGCGTTCAGTTGGAGCCGATTAGCGACCGATTCATGCGGCTAATCTTGCGCTTCGGCTTCATGGAGAGACCGAACGTGCCGAAGGCGCTGGCGCTGGCGCGCAAACAGGGGTGGCAGTTCGACATCATGTCGACATCGTTCTTCCTGTCGCGCCGCTCAATCAGACCCGATCCACGGTCGGGAATGCCTCCGTGGCAAGATCGGCTTTACATCTTTCTTGCTCATAACTCCGACGACGCCTCGACATATTTCCAGCTTCCGACCGACCGGGTGGTTGAGATCGGCACGCAGGTCACGGTGTAACGCGGCGGGCGTGAACAGCGTCAACCCCGGCGGCGGCATCGGGGGCCCATTCCCAATCCTTCATGAAGCGCCTGAGCCAGGTCATCTGGCGCTTGGCGTAGCGGCGCGTTTCGGTCTTGGCCTTGGCGATCGCCTCGGCCCGGCTGCTCGAACCGGAGAGATAATTCTTTAGCTCGCTGACGCCATGCGCCCGCATGGCCGGAAGACCTGGGTCCAGCCCCAGAGCGAGCAGCGCCCGGACCTCCTCGATTGCGCCGGCCTCGATCATGGCGTCGAAGCGGGCCTCGATCGCGGCGTAAAGCGTCTCGCGCTCAGGTGCGATCACGAGCTTTAGAACGTCTTCTGGCGCAAGGATGGGAGCCCCACTTGCGCCGTGCCATTCGGCGAGCGAAATCGACGTCGCGTCGATCACCTCGAGCGCCCGCACCAGGCGTTGCGGATCGGTTGGCGAAAGGCGTGCCGCCATAGCGGGATCGCTAACGCCGAGCTCGCGATGAAGCGCCTCCGCGCCGATCACCGCCGCCCGATCGCGCCAATATTGGCGAATCTCGCCCGGCACCTCGGGCACCGGGGACAGTCCTTCGCCAAGCGCCTTGAAATAGAGGCCGGTGCCGCCGGTCAAAATCGGCATGCGCCCCGCTTGTTTCGCTTCGGCGATGGCGCTTGCAGCATCGGCGAGCCAATGACCAACCGAATAGGCTTCTGCCGCCGGGATTGCGCCGTAAAGACGGTGGGGCGCGCGGCCGAGATCGGTTTGCGGCGGCCGCGCCGTCAAGATGCGAAGCTCGCGATAGACCTGCATGGAGTCGGCATTGATGATGGTCCCGCCCAAACGCTCGGCAAGGCTGAGCGCCGCGGCAGACTTACCGCTCGCTGTCGGCCCGGCGATAAGAATGGCTTTCGGACGGATTTCTCTAGCGTCGCGATGGGTCACGTCGTGACCGCCGTCTCGTTTCTCTAGCCGGTCGGAACGGCGACGAATCTCAGCCCGCCCCCGGCATCGGACAGCAAGAGCAGCACCGATGGCCGGCCGGATTTTTTCACCGCGCTCAGCCGCGCCTTGACGTCCTGCGGCCGGCGAACCTTTTCCTGGGTGACCTCGACGATCACATCGCCGGGCTTGACCCCTTTTTGCGCCGCCGCACTTTTCGGATCGACGTCGACGATGACCACGCCCGCGACCGATCTCTTGATGCGATAGCGTTCGCGCAAGGTGTCGGTCAGTGGCTCAAGCGACAGGCCAAGCAGATCTTCGCGGTCGGTCTCGGGCGCCGGCTCGACCTGGTCCTCCGTTGCCTCCTCGACGTCTTCGTCTTCCGACAGCCGCGCGACGGTCGCCGTGACGGTCATAACCCGGCCGTCACGCAGCAGCTCAACGTCGACAGTTTTGCCAATCGCCGTGGCGGCCACCGCGCGCGGCAGGCTGCGCATGGTGTCGACGGGCTGGCCGTCAAATTTGACAATTACGTCGCGCGGCTGAATCCCGGCGGTCGCGGCCGGGCTTTTCGGCGTCACTTTGGCAACCAGCGCGCCCTTAGGCTCGGGAAGGCCCAAGCCTTCGGCGATCTCCTCGGTCACGTTCTGGACATGCACGCCGAGCCAGCCGCGCCGTGTCTCGCCAAACTGCTTGAGTTGATCGATGACGTGGACGGCACTGTTCGACGGCAGGGCAAATCCGATGCCGATTGAGCCGCCGGACGGCGAGATAATGGCCGTGTTCACGCCGATGACCTCGCCGTCCATATTGAACAGCGGACCGCCGGAATTGCCGCGATTGATGGCCGCATCGGTTTGCAGGAAATCGTCATAAGGACCGGCATTGATGTCGCGTCTGGTGGCGGAGATGATGCCCACGGTCACGCTGCCGCCAAGGCCGAAGGGATTACCGATGGCCATGACCCAGTCGCCAACCCGCAACTTGCCCGAATCGCCAAAGCTGGCCGCTTTGAGGGGCTTCTCGGGTTCGACCTTGAGAAGCGCGAGGTCGGTCTTGGGATCGTGTCCCAAGATCTTGACGACCTTCAGGCTCGTGCCGTCGGTGAAGTTGACGATGATCTCGTCGGCCCCTTCGATGACATGATTGTTGGTGACCACGAGCCCGGAAGAATCGACAACGAAGCCTGAGCCGAGCGAGCTCACTTTTCGCGACAGGCCGTTCCCGCCTTCACCGTCAAAGAAATCTTCGAAGAACTCCTCGAACGGCGAGCCTTCGGGGCCTGGACCGTTGGACCCGCTGTCCGGCTGTCCTTTGAGCGTTTGCGTGGTGGAAATATTGACCACGGTGTCCTGGAGGCCCTCGGCGATGTCGGCGACGGACTCAGGACCGCGGGCCTTGCCCGGTGTGGTAGACCCGGCCGCCAGACACAGCATCAGCACGGCCACCAACACACGTGAAGGCCAAGGACCAGACTGAGTGCCGGGTTGTTGCATAAAGGGGCGCCCCGCTTTCAAATCACACAAGCGACTTCCAGAAGCTTAGCGGAAATCGCCGACCAACTCAGAATCGATTCGGCCCGGGCAGGCCTCAGCCGCGCACAAGCCAAATCACCAGCACGCCCGCAGCGACCGCCGCTGCCCCCACAAGACGCAGAGTGGATTCGGGCGTCTCTGCCGCCACTTCCAATAATCTCCGGCCAATACCCGGCGCGAGCGCCCACAACGACCCTTCGATGACCAGAACGAGCCCCAAGGCCACGGCGAGATTGGTCATTGCGCCACCCTATACGTCGCGGCCGCCTCGACGGCCTAAGGGGTGTCAGGCGCTGACGGGGCGCTCTCAACCGTCGCCGCGTCGCTCCCGGTCTCGGAAGGGCCGGCGCTCTCCGCCGCTGCTCCTGAATCTTGCGGCTCGGTGCTGTCCGCCGGCGCGCTGGGCGCTTTGGCGGGAGCGGCCGGCTTCGCCGTGACATCTTCAACGGACTTGCCGAACGCGTTGTTGAAATACCGGAAGAATTGTGAATCGGGACTGAGCAGCATCCTGGTGTCGCCCGCCTTCAACGCGCCCTCATAGGCCTGCATCGAGCGATAGAAGGCGAAGAAGTCCGGATCCTGACCGAAGGCTTCGGCGAAGATGCGGTTGCGCTCGGCGTCGCCGGCGCCCCGGATACGCTCCGATTCCCCGTTGGCCTCGGCTTTGATGACCGTGACCTCGCGGTCGGCGGTGCCACGGATACGCCGCGCAGCGCCCTCGCCCTCGGCACGGAATTCGGCCGCTTCACGTTGCCGCTCGGTCTGCATGCGCCGGTAGATCGCCAGCATGTTCGCCTCAGGCAGATCGACGCGCTTGATGCGGACATCGACAATCTCGACGCCAAACGGGCTTGCCTCCTTGTTAACCTGAGCGGCGATCGTCTTCATCAACTCCTCGCGCTTGTCGCGCACGACAGCGGTGAAACTTGAGCTGCCAAGCACGCCCCGGAGCGAAGCTTCCAGAATGGCGCCGATACGCGCGCTGGCGATGCGCTCATCCCGAAGAGTCTGGAAGAACAGCAAGGGATCGATGATCCGGTAACGAAGGAATGCGTCGACCACGAGCCGTTTCTGGTCGGAGGCGATCACTTCTTGGCTAGCGGTGTCGATGTCGAGAATGCGCTTGTCGAAAAACGCGACGTTTTCGATAAACGGATACTTGAACTTCAGGCCCGGAGTCCTGATCACTCGCTTGGGATCGCCGAATTTAAGAACGATAGCCTGCTGAGTCTGGTCGACGGTGAAAAACGTCAGATAGGCGACGACTGCACCCAGGCCAAGCAGGAACAGCAAGACGGTCACGATGGCGCGGGTCATGGCTGGCCCTCCTGAGGTGCGGAGGGTTTGGTCTTGGTGAATTCGGTCAGCGGCAGGAACGGCACCACGCCGGTACCGGCCTTGTCGTCGATGATCACCTTGTCGGCCTCACCCAGCACCTTCTCCAGGGTCTCGATAAAGATGCGCTGGCGGGTGACGTCAGGCGCCTTCTTGTACTGCTCGTAAACCTTCGTAAAACGATCGCCCTGTCCCTGGGACTCGGCGATGACCTGGTCGCGATAGCCTTGAGCGGCTTGCAAAATACGCTCAGCCTCGCCGCGCGCTTCAGGAATAATCTTGTTGGCATAGGCCTCGGCTTCGTTCTGCGAGCGTTCCTGATCGGCGCGTGCCGCCTGGACGTCGCGGAATGCGTCGATCACCTGAGCGGGCGGATCGACTTTTTGCAGCTGCACTTGGGTCACCTGGACGCCAGCGCCATAGCCGTCGAGCATCTTCTGCATCAAGCCTTGCACGTCGGCTTCCGTTTTGGCGCGCGCTTCGGTCAGAATAGGCTCGATATCGCTTTGGCCGACAATCTCGCGCATCGAGCTTTCGGCCACAGCCTTCACAGTGCCTTCTGGATTCTGAATATTGAACAGATAATCCGGCGCGTTAGCGATGCGCCAGAACACGACGAAATCGACATCGACGATATTTTCGTCGCCGGTCAGCATCAGGCTTTCTTCCGGAATGTCACGGGTTGTCGTCGTCGCATCGCGGCTGTCGGAGGAGCCGCGCATGCCGATCTCAATGCGATTGATGCGCGTGACCTTGGGCAGTTCGACCCGCTCGATGGGATAAGGCCAGCGGAAATTGAGGCCCGGCGTCAACTGGCGCACATATTCGCCAAATCGGAGCACGATGCCGAGCTCGTCGGGATTGACGCGAACGGTAAAGCCGAAAAAGAGGATCAACCCCGCAGCCACGACCGCAAGCAAACCTATGAGCGGCCCGCCCATGCGGCCCCCGGGCATAGCTTGGCGTAGCCGGTCTTGGCTTCGCCGTAAGATTTCTTCCAGGTCAGGCTGCTGGCCGGGGCCCGGACGCGGGCCCCAAGGCCCACCGCCCCCGCCTTTCCAGCCGCCGCCGCCGCTTTGATCGCTCCAAGGCATGATGAATTTGGTCCTAAAGTTTGCTGATGAGGGTAGCGCGGACGCCTCGGTGAAAAGGGGCTAGCCCAAGACTAGCCACATCAAACTGGGGGTCCTGCGACAAGATTGAAAGGGTTATAGGCCACTCATTTAGGACGCGCAATGTGAGCCTCTGGCCCTATCGGGCCTTGTATTTCAGTGACGCTGACCTAACGCAGGGCTCAGGTCTTGCGGTCCAGCACGACGAAGCTGAAGGCGTGATCGTCCTTAGGGCCGGCAGCACGCGCCTCGCGCGAAACTTCATGCCAATCGCTTCGGTCGAAATCGGGGAACCAGGTGTCGGCATCGGGTGCGGCATCGACTTCGGTCAGGTAGATACGGCCCGTTTGCGGCAGGAGCGCGCGGAACACATCGGCGCCGCCGATGACCATGATTTCGTTCACGCCGCTCCGCTTGGCCTCGGCCCGCGCAACATCAAGCGCTTCTTCGAGATTGTAGGCCATGACGGCGCCGGGCGCCTCGAAGGCCGCGTTCCTTGTGAGCACGATGTTAAGGCGCCCGTCGAGCACGCGCGGCAGCGACGCGAAGGTCAGGCGTCCCATGATGATGGGCTTGCCCATGGTGATTTTCCGGAAATAGCGCATGTCGCTCGAAAGCCGCCAGGGAAGATCGCCGCCCCTGCCGATGGCGCCGTTTTCGCCCATGGCAACGACCAGCGCGATGACCGGCTCGTCCGGACTTGCGTCTCGGCTCACACCGCGACCTTGGCGCTGATCGCAGGATGCGGATCGTAACCGATGAGCTTGAAATCCTCATAGGCGAAGTCGAACAGCGAACGAACGTCCGGATTAAGCTCTATTGAGGGAAGCGGACGAGGGGTTCGTTTCAATTGCTCGTCGGCCTGGTCGACATGATTGAGATAAAGATGGACGTCGCCAAAGGTATGGATGAACTCACCCGGCTCAAGACCGGTCACTTGCGCCATCATCTGCGTGAGCAGAGCATAGGACGCAATATTGAACGGCACACCGAGAAAGACATCGGCCGAACGCTGATAGAGCTGGCAGGACAGGCGCCCGTCGCCGACATAGAACTGAAACAGGCAATGGCACGGAGACAGCGCCATCTGGTCGAGCTCGCCAACGTTCCAGGCACTGACGATGTGGCGGCGCGAATCGGGATCGCGTTTTAGACCTTCGACCACGGCGGCAATCTGGTCGATCTGCCGTCCGTCCGAAGCCGGCCATGACCGCCATTGCCGGCCGTAGACAGGCCCGAGTTCACCCTCTTCGTCGGCCCACTCGTCCCAGATCGTGACACCATGCTCGTTGAGATAGCGGACATTGGTCGAGCCCTGAAGGAACCACAGGAGCTCGTGGACGATCGATTTCACATGCAGCTTCTTGGTGGTCACCAGCGGGAAGCCGGCCTGAAGGTCGAAGCGCATCTGGGGACCGAACAGGGCGAGCGTGCCAGTCCCAGTGCGGTCCTCCTTTCGGGTCCCGCTCTTGCGCACACGGGCGAGCAGATCGAGATATTGGCGCAACGGGGATTTTCTCTCCTATGACCTCGGGGCCTAGACGGCGTCGATGCTTACGCCTTAGCATTTGTCGATAGCCCAACGAAAAGGTGCCTTCAATGCGCGCGCGCGCGATATTCACTTTCCTCGCTATCAACCTGGCTCTCGTGGTCCCTGCCGCCGCCCAGACCGTCACGATCGACGATGTCCGCCTCATGGCCTTCGGCAAGGGAATCGTGAAGATCGAGGAAATCGAGCTCGATGACGGCATTTGGGAGGTCGAAGGCGAGGACGCAACCGGCCACGAAATCGAGATGAAGGTCGAGGCCCGAAGCGGCCGCATCATCAAGCTCAAGCGCGACTAGCGGCCCCAAATCGCCCGACAGTATGGGCCGGTTTCGAATCGCGGCTGGGGGTAGTCGAAGCAACAATCTTTCTTTTGCCGCCAAGGAAGCCTATATAGATTCGTGCTGGCGCAAGCCGGCTATGGCGATAAACGGCCTTCGTAATAAGCCATTCGGACCCGGGGGCAGTACCCGGCGCCTCCACCATTCGGAAAGCGGGAGGTCAGAGCCCAAAAGCCAGATACGGAATTAAACGGTTCCGGCGGAAACTGATTTTTGGGGTCTGACTTCGGGTTTTCTGAATCGGGGGCGAAACAGGATCGACGAGGGTGTAAAGGTTGTGCTTTCGCCCGGTATGGTTCCACCGTTATCGGGCCGTCCAAATAGTTGCAAACGACAACTATGCGGAGGCTCTCGCTGCGTAAGCGGCGCGATGCCTAAACATTAAGTCCTAGTCCCTTCGCCGGGCCTAGGCGCGGTTTCGGAGGGCACCGGGCAACAGAAGCCCTCCACTTTATGACGGGGTGTTTGACTGCCTCACGTCGCAAGAGGGGTCGGCGACGGAGCCAATGGCAGAAGACGGAATTCGATACGATCTTCTCACGCAGGACGCGCTGCGCGGTGTGGTGCGCCAGGTTTTGGCGCGCGTGCAGCAGGAAGGCCTCCCTGGCGATCATCATCTCTACATCGCCTTCGACACCGGTGCCGATGGCGTTTCGGTTTCGAATCGTCTGAAAGAGCAATATCCGGAAGAAATGACGATCGTGCTGCAATACCAATTCTGGGATTTGCAAGTCACGAACGACCGGTTCGAGGTGAAGCTGTCCTTTTCCAACGTGCCTGAGCGTCTGGTCGTGCCGTTCGCGGCGATCAAGGCGTTCTACGATCCATCGGCCCAGTTCGGACTGCAATTCGGCAAGCCCGGTGCTGCCAACGACTCGGCTCGCCAGCACATGGCGGCGGCCCTGCCGGATCTCGTCGGCGAGCCGGACGATGTCCATGGGGGCCAGGAATCAGCTCATGACGAGGGTGGCGAGGCACCGAGCGCGGAGGTGGTGATGTCACGTCCCCCGGCCGAGGTCGTCCAGCTCGATCGTTTCCGCAAGAAATAGCTGCCGCGTGCAGAATGGCTGGAAAGGCTAGGCCGAAAGCGCCGCGACCTTTTGCTGTACCGTGCGCGATTCTTTCGACGGTTCGAGCGGCACGTTCAACTCGACATAAAGGCCGGTCGGCCTGAACTGAACCTTGGTTTCGCCCCCGAGATTATGGCGGACGCCCTTGTCGATCAGTTGCATGCCAAAGCCGCCATTGCGCCGGGCCGGCGTCCGATTGAGCGTCGCCCTCTCGTCCCACGTGAGCAAAAGCCGCTTCCCCCGACCGACCTTCCAGCTCACGCCAAGCTGACCTGAACTGGAGGACAGCGCACCGTATTTGACGGCATTGGTGGCAAGCTCGTGCAGGGTCATGGCGATGATCGACGTGCATTGCGGCGGAAGCAGCACATCGCTTCCCTTGATCGATATCTTAGGTCCGCCTTCCCGCCGGTACGGATCGAGCTCCCGCTCGACCATGGCCTTGAGGCTGGCGCCCGACCATTGCGATTCGAGCAGAAGGTCGTGGGCGCGATGCAACGCCTGAAGCCGCTCGGCAAGCGTCTGGGCCATGGCTTGCGCTTGTTGCGAATTTGCTTGCCGCAGGCTCGCCTGCACCAAGGATTGAACGATGGCGAGTGCGTTCTTGACGCGATGATTGAGCTCACCCACCAACATCGACTGGCGCTGTGCCGTGCGCCGCCGCTCGGTGACGTCACGGAAAATGAGAACGGCTCCGGCGAGCGAGCCGTCAAAACCGAGGATCGGCGCGCCGCAATGCTCGACCGGCAATTCCTGCTTATCGCGGGTGACGAGAAGCGTGCCCGATTCGAACCGGGTCACGGCGCGCTCGCGCAGCGCCTTAAGCGCCGGATCGTCGACCGATTTCCGGTTGGTTTCGTTGATGACCCGGAACACTTCCCAGATCGGCCGCCCCCGCGCTTTCGCGCCCGACCATCCGGTCAATTCCTCGGCGATCTTGTTAAGGAGCAGCACGCTGCCGTTCGGATCGGTGGCGATCACGCCATCGCCAATGCTTGCAAGCGTCGTGCTCAGCCATTCGCGCTGGCCGCGCAGCTCCATCAGCGCCGCGTTACGGTCGCGATCGGCTCGCCGCACCGCGCCGACCGTGGTCCAGGCGAACAGGGCCAGCACGAAGATGCTGGCCACGGCGAAGATGGCGATGGTTGCCCCGCTGCCATAATAGGTTTGCGTCTCGGCATAATGGGCCAACCAGCCGATCACCAGCGGCAGCACGACAATTCCAGGCAGCAGCCGGCGCAGCATTTCGCCGGCCGGCGACGGCTCGACGATCGCCGCGCCGATGCCATATTCCGGAGAGGCCGCTATCAGACCGAGCCCGAGCAGGACACCGCAGATCGCGCCGTAGAGCGACATGTCGGTGAAGGGAAAAGCGTAAGACTCGTCAGCAACCCCGTAAGTATAGCTGGCCAGCGCGATCAGGATCTGGGCCAGGATGATCAGCGCCAGAATCTGGCTGAAGGCGGAGGAGACGCCGCCCTGCTTGGCGTAAAGCAGCGCGAGGCCGAAAAAGATCAGCATTCCCGTCACCCCGGGAGCCAAGCGCAGCTGCTCGTTTCCAGTCGCTTCGGCCGGGATCAACGCTTGATCGAGGCCGAGATCGAAGCCGAACAAGTCTTGACTGAAAATGGCCAGCCCGAGCGCGACAAGGGCAACGCCGATTACCCGGGCGACCGGCCGTACTGTTCGGAAGGTGAGGCAAAAAAGCCCGATCGCTGCGGCCACGACGCCGCAGGCCGCCGCCGGCGTCATGCTGGTGAGGCCGGGATAGGCTTCTGTCACTCTCTGAATCGGCAGCTGCCACACCAACAGGATGAGCCCGCCGATCAGCGCCACACAGAATGCGGCGAGGCGCGCCAGCAGCAGCGAAAGACGCTCTGTAGGCGGCGCAGGCAACGCCATTCTCACCGAAACTCTAGCCACTCGCCTCCCTCACCCAAATCCCACATCGCTGGAAGCTTTGGGCGCTCCTCGGCAGAAGGTCGCAAAATGCGAACGAGCGCGTACTCCCACCCTGTGAGCGTGTTATAGCGTAGCCCTCATAGAGCCGGTAGAGCCTTGCAAGGCCGTCCGGCAGTGCATTCCAATCGCCTGAGGCCATCGACAGGAGAATTTGAGCATGCCTCGAGACAGAGGTCCCGCAGCCTCCCCGACCTCCCCACGGATCGAGACCGACTCGCTCGGCCCCATCGAAGTGGCGCATGACCGCTATTGGGGCGCCCAGACGGAGCGCTCGCGCCGGAATTTCAAGATCGGCGAGGAAAGAATGCCGAGATCGCTGGTCCGGGCGATCGCCATGGTCAAGAAGGCGGCGGCCCAAACCAACCGCGAACTCGGCCTCCTCGAACAGCGCCTGGCTGACGCCATTGTGGCCGCTTCCGACGAAATTATCGACGGCAAACTCGATGCGCATTTCCCCCTAGTCGTTTGGCAAACCGGTTCCGGAACCCAAAGCAATATGAATGTCAACGAAGTCATCGCCAATCGTGCGAGCGAATTGCTTGGCGAGACTCTGGGTTCAAGACGGTCGATTCACCCCAATGATCATGTCAATCTCGGCCAATCCTCCAACGATGTTTTTCCGACCGCCATGCATATCGCCGCGGCCGAGGAAATCGCCTACCGGCTCAATCCCGCCTTGTCCCGTCTATACCAGGCGCTCAAGGATAAAGCCGAAGCATTTCAAGATATTCTCAAGATCGGCCGCACGCATTTACAAGACGCGACGCCGCTAACACTAGGTCAAGAATTCGGCGGCTATGCGGCGCAAATCGATCACGGCATCGAGCGGATCAGGCTCACCCTCCCCGGCCTTTATGCCCTGGCCCAAGGGGGCACGGCGGTCGGGACCGGCCTCAATACCAGCGCCCTCTTTGCCGAAGCCTTCGCCGCCAAGATCGCCGCCCTGACGAAGCTTCCCTTTGTCAGCGCCGAGAACAAGTTCGAGGCGCTGGCGACCCACGACGCTTTCGTGTTCGCGCATGGCGCGCTCAACACCGTGGCCGTCTCTCTGTTTAAGATCGCAAACGACATCAGGCTGCTGGGTTCAGGCCCCCGCTCCGGTTTCGGCGAGCTGCTCCTGCCCGAAAACGAACCGGGCTCGTCAATCATGCCCGGCAAAGTGAACCCAACTCAGTGCGAGGCGGTGACCATGGTGGCGGCGCGGGTGTTCGGTAACAACACGACCATTACCTTCGCCGGAAGCCAGGGACATTTCGAACTCAACGTATTCAAACCGGTGATCGCCCACGCCATGTTGCAGTCGATCTGGCTGATCACCGACGTCGCCGACAGCTTTCGCGAGAAATGCATCGTCGGCATCGAGCCCAATCGGGACGTCATCAAGGCGCATCTCGACCGTTCGCTGATGCTGGTGACGGCGCTTGCTCCCCATATCGGCTACGACAAAGCGAGCGAGATCGCCAAATCGGCCCATAAGCGCGGCACCACATTGCGCGAAGAAGCAATCCGGCTCGGACATCTGGGGCCTGAGGACTTCGACCGGCTGGTGCGTCCAGAGGATATGATCGGCCCTAAACGCTAGCGCTCTTTGCACATGGCTCGTCTCAACAACAAGCGCTCGCTCACGATCGCACGGCACCGCACAAGCATCACTTTGGAGGACGCCTTCTGGGACGAGCTTAGCGCAATCGCGCGGGCCGACGGCAAGTCGGTGGCAGCACTGGTCGGCGAGATCGACCGGCAGCGGAGCGCGGCCAGCCGCGGCAGTTCAAACTTGTCGGCGGCAATCCGGCTTTATGTTCTCGAGCGGACGAAACGCGAAAGCCTCTAGCCTCCGCCAAAAATGCTGATGCCTTTCCTCCAGGCGTCAGGCGGCTCCGGTTTCCGGCGGGATTTGGCTGAGCGCGGACGCTGCGGCTTCGCCTCTTCTTGGTCTTCTTCAAGGCTCGGTTCGGCTTCGGGATCGGCTGTTGCCGCCTGGGATGGCGCAGGTTCCGATTGCGCGGGTTCGGCCACCGGTGCCGGTTTCGGTTCGGCCGCCGGTGCCGGTTTCGGCTTAGCCACCGGTGCCGGTTTCCTTGGCGCTCTGACCGGAAGCGGGGGGACGTCCGGCTTAGCCGGTACAGCGGCTTCATCGGCTTCCGGCGCGGCAGCCGCGGGGGCTGGTGCTGCGGGACGAGGGGCACCGGCCTTGGACTTTTGTCGACCTTCGAGTAGCTCGAGCGCCGACGGCAAGGCGGCCGTCGAGATTGAAGATGGCGCGGTTGGCGGTTCGGCCAAATCAGGCTCTACGGTTTCTGCCGGCGACTCCAGCGCTTCCGGCTCTGACGGAGACTCTGGTTCGAGCGGCTGTTCCTCAGCCAGGAGGGCGGCTATTCCGTCCTCTTGCGCTGGCGCAGGCGGCAAAGTCCTGCCACTCACGTCGAGAGTCTCCAGACGCTCCACGTCCTCCTGCATGCGCCGCATGGTGAGATGAGATTCGATGGCGTCCGTATCGATCGCCGGGTCAATCTGCCCGGCATTGTCGAGCGTGCCGGTGAAGACGAGCTTGGTCGGCGGCACGTTTTGGGCACCATTTCCGGTCAAGCGCACCGCCCACTCGCTATCGAGTTTGAGGCTCGCCAGTTCGATATAACCGTTGATCTTGGTTTCCGCGCCCGCGCTCAACAGCTCTGCCGGACCAAGGCTGAGCGTGCCGTTCTTGATCTCTAAAGCGAACTTGGCCGGCGCGAATTTGTAAGTTCCCTTGGTGATCTTTTCGCGCACGGCTCGGGTTTCGGCCGCGATCCTTTCCTTGTCCGCCTTGATTGTCTCATTCGCCGCCGTGGCCGCCACCTTGCGCAAAGGCGCAACGGAGAAGGACTGAAGTCTGCCGGCGCCGAGCACCAGCGTCCCCTTCCCGCTCAATCCGGCGACGATCCCCGGCGGGCTCAAGCCTGCGCCTTGAACGTCAAAGGCAAGATCGAACGGCCCTGTCGCCAGGGGGGCTCCGATAACGCTCTTGGTGAGATCTCCGAGCTTGCCGCCTTTGACCTGGGCACGCGCGTTCAATTCGGCCCCGTTGCCGCGCGGCGCCAGATTGCCCGAGCCGGCAAAGTTGCCGCCAAACAGACGCCCTTTGAGGTCGGTGATGGCGAGCCCGTCCGTGCCGACCGATGCGGCAAGGACGGCATCCTGAAGTTTTACGGACGACCCCAATGCGAGCGTCTTAGCCTTGAACTCGATCCCGCCTTCGACCTTGTCGAGCAACTGAAGCGAGAACCCGTGGAGCGGCCAGACCTCGGACGTGTTGGCGGCACTGGTCCCCTGTATCTCGGTCGAAGGCGTGCCGTGCCATGCGACCAGCACACCAAGCAGCGACGGCAGCGACGCGGCCCCGGCGCTCCCGTTTAGAGAGAAGCGCGTCTTAGGACCGCTCTGATCCAAGCGAACGGAGCCTGAGATTTTCTCCCCGGCAATTGTGCCTGCGATCCCATTGAGATCGGTCTTTGCGCCTTGTTTGGCGACGTCGAAGCGAAGGCTCACCGGGACACCCGAGGCACTTGGCGGCGACTCGAAGCCGAGCAGCGTCAGCGCCGCGGTTGCATCCCTGCTCACCACGGCGCCTTCCCCGGACAGTGCAAGTCCGTCCGGCTGCGTCGATCCTTGCCCGACAAAAGCAACTTCAATCGGCAGGGTTTCGAGCGCGGCCTTGCCGGTCACCTCATGATTGGGCACGCCTGCGAACTTGACCACCAGCCTGCCCTGACTTCCGGCAGGCGTGGCGATGCGCTCCAGCGGCAGATCGGGGAACAGCAGGACCAGAAAGGCTTGCGGATTCTCTCCGACGATCTCGCCATCGACATCCACCCTCGCCTCACCGAGCTTGGCGAGCTCTCCGACAGCGCTAGCTTTAAGAGCGACGCTTGACGTGGCCGCCCTGCCGCCGATCTCGATTGTGGCATTGGCCAAGTCGCCTTCGCGGGAGGCAACCATACCGACGTTAAGATCGAGCGGAGCGAGCAGAGACAGTTGCTGCGATCCGCTCACGCTGTCAGGCAGCCCGAGCAGTTCGGCGGCGATTTTCAGGCTGTTGCCGGTATTCGCCCTAAGCGCAAGATCGAGCCGGCCTGACGGCGCTTGTTCGAGGCGCTCAATGCGGCCTTTGGCATTCAGCACCAACACGTCCGCCGCGGCGAAGTCGAGGTGATCGATGTCGAGCGTACCGCTCTGAAGGGCAAATTGTGCATCGAGCTTGCCGGGAGGAATATCGGGCAGGAGCAGTTCTCCGACATGCAAGGTCACGCGCATATCGTCGCCGCGCAGTTGCTTGAACCAATCCTGTTCGGGTTGCGCGGCGCCGTCGGTCGCGGAGGCCGGCAACCAGAGCTGCCAAAGCGGCCCATCGCCGATCAACTCGCGCAGATCGAGGCGTTCGCTATCGAGGTTAAGTTCGATCAGGCGGCGTTCTCCCCCTTGCAAACGCAAACCCCCGCGGAACTCAGTCCCGCTCAGTTCTCCGGATGCGTTGGCAAGCTGAAGTGTACCGTCACCCACGACAGCATCGGCTCTCACGGCGAAATCGCCGGTCGAGGCCTGTCCCGACATATCGCGGTTGCCGCCCGCCCAGCGCGTCAGCGGTCTTAAGCCGGAGCCCTCGACTGTGACCGGGCCGCTAAAAACCGGACCGAATTTTCCGCGTTTGAGCGTTCCTTCGACCTCGATGCGATTATCTCCGGGAAGAACCGCCTTGAGATGTTCAATGGCCACGGCGCCGTCTTTGGCGGCAAGCGCCAGGTCGACGGCGCCGACCAGGTCGCCGCCAAGTCCGGCCTGCTCAATCGCCATTGCCAGCGAACCGTCGCCGAGAAATACCGCTTCGTCGAGAACCTCGTTGGCCAACATATAAAGAACGGCCGCCGGCGATGGTCTCTCGTCCTTGTCGTACACTGCGAAGAGAGCGTCGAGATCGATGAAACTCGCGGTAAGCTCGGCTGCCCCCTCGATGCGCTCGCCGAAGTCGAGCGTAAGCTTGCCCTCGAAAATCTGCGGCTGCCCCTTGGCATGAAGCGTTAGATCGAATTCGGGAAGCTCGGCACGATTGGGCGTGGCCTTGAGGGCGCCTTTCAACTCGAAACGTGAAATCTCGCCGGGCTGAACCTCGGCGGACGTCTCATCGCTCTGCTGAGGCTCAACCGGTATGGCGTCGCTCTCGACAGCAGGCTCTCGTTCGTCTTCGCCGGCCGGCACATCTGCCGTGTTCGCCGCGCGCACGACAATGTTGCCGTCGAACGTGGGAATGGCTCCGAGCCCGGTCACGCCACCATCGAGGACGTAGCTCGTATTGCGGTCGATGTCGCGCAACATGGATTTGATACGAAACAGGCCGGCCGGATCAGGCTCGCTGGTCGAGAAGCGAACCTCCTGCGGACGTCCCGCGACCGAATAGGTGGCCGAGACTTTGTACGGTCCCGACAAAGATTGGGCGCTCGCTTGGGCGGCGACATTCTCCAAGGTGAACTGCGGCTCACCCTGCTTGGTCATCTCGATTCGGCCGCCGCTGACGCTGACCTCATCAAGCGTCACCTCTTTCGGGGCGAAGGGCAGCGCTACGCCGCGCCGTCCCACATCGCCCCAATTGCCGGTGCCGTCAGCCTGAAGATCGAGCCGCAGGACCGGATCGACGATGACGAGCTTGCGCGCTTCGACTGTTCCGGTGAGGAGCGCACCGATATTGAGCAAGGCTTCGAGCGATTGGGCTTGGAGAAGCGGCCGGTCGAGCCTCCCTTCCCGGTCGGCGACCTTGATGTCGTCGAATTTGAGCTCGGGTGCCGGCAGGAGGATAAGGTTAACCTTGCCGCCAACCTTCACCTGCCGGCCAAGAAGATTAGTGGCCTGCGTCTCGAACACGGACCGATAGTCGTTCCAGTCGATAAAGAGCGGCGCAGCAAAAAGCGCGCTCAGGACCAGAACAGCTAAGGCCGCCAATGTCAGCAGGAAAGAGTTCACCGCCGTCCAAACCCAATACTCGGGCGCGCATCCTCGGCGCAACCCGGCGCCGAGAATCCGGCCCACCATGACGCATGGTCAAGGTAGCGCAAAAATCTTGCCAGGATTTAAGATATTCAAGGGATCGAGCGCCTTTTTTATGGCAATCATCGGCGAAATGCCTGATCCATGCTCTGCGGCAAGATAGTTAATCTTTCCTTGACCGATGCCATGCTCGCCGGTGCAGGTTCCCCCTGCGGCGAGCGTACGCTCGACCAGGCGATCGAGGAAATCCTGCACCTTTTGCCGCTCTTCGGCGTCGGACGGGTCAATCAGCGGCAAAACATGAAAGTTTCCGTCCCCGACATGGCCGACGATCGGGGCTAGCAGGCCCAACGCATCGATGTCCCGGCGCGTGGCTGTCACGCATTCGGCAAGCGCCGAGATCGGCACGCAGACATCGGTCGCCAGCACCTCGGCGCCCGGCCTGAGGCCCCGCGCGGCCCAATAGGCATCATGCCGCGCTTGCCAGAGCTTGGTCCGCTCCTCCTGGCGTTCGGCATAGGCAAACTCCCCTCCACCTTCGGCGCGCGCGATTGCGGCAAAGGCTTCGACCTGTTCGCGGGTCGAGGCCGGATTGCCATGAAACTCAAGAAACAAGGTCGGGGTCTCAGGCAAAGAGAGGCGCGAATAGGCATTGCACGCGCGCATCTGCACTTCATCCAGAAACTCGATGCGGGCGAGCGGGAGGCCGATCTGGAGCGCGGCGATGGTCGCGTTGCAGGCGCCGGCAATCGAAGCGAACGGACAGACCGCCGAGACAATGCTCTCGGGAATGCCGTAGAGCTTGAGGGTCAGGCTGGTGATGATGCCAAGCGTGCCTTCCGAGCCGATCATGAGCCGGGTGAGGTCGTAGCCGGCCGCAGACTTTCGCGCCCTCCCGCCCGTCTTGATCACGCTGCCGTCCGCCAGCACCGCATTAAGGCCGAGCACGGCATCGCGCATCGTGCCGTAGCGCACGGCGTTGGTTCCCGATGCGCGCGTCGCGGCCATGCCACCGAGGCTGGCATCGGTGCCCGGGTCGACAGGAAAGAACAGGCCCGTCCCGCGCAAATGATCGTTGAGGGCTTTGCGGGTCACGCCGGGTTCGACCGTGCAGTCGAGATCGGCCTCATGCACGGCAAGGATGCGGTTCATGCGAGACAGATCGAGCGAGATGCCGCCGAATGGCGCGTTGACATGTCCTTCGAGCGAGGTGCCGGTGCCGAACGGAATCACCGGCATGCGGGCTTCGGCACAAAGTTTCACCACTTCGGCGATCTCGGCCTCGCTCTCGGCGAACAGAACCGCATCCGGCGGTTCACGCCTTAGCCAGGTGAGCGTATTGGCGTGCTGTTCACGCAAGGCTTGGGCGAGCGAGAAGCGTTCGCCGAAGCGCGCATCAAGCGTGGCGAAGAGGACACGCTTGCGCTGCTCGCCTTCGATCGCGGTCATGGCGCCATCTTAGAGGGCTTCTGTAACGATCGCTTGGACTTTTCCGCGCCAGCGGTCAAACGGTGGCGACGGAGACGACGGCCGCGAAATGGCAACTGGCAGCCGACAGAACAAAGCCGTGCCAAATGGCGTTTTGATAAGGCAAGCGCTCCCACAGATGGAACACGACACCGATGGTGTAGAGCACGCCACCGGCCATGAGTAGGGTGAGCGCGACTCCCGGCAGCGCCATCATGAGCGGTTCCCAGGCCGCGATCACCGCCCAGCCTTGCACCAGATAGAGTGCGACCGACAGGCCGTCGAGGAAACGCGGCGCCAGCAGTTTGAGCACAATGCCGATGGCGGCAATGGTCCACACCACGGCGAGCAGGCCAAGCCCCCAGGGCGTATTCATCTTGATGAGCACAAAGGGGGTGTAGGTAGCGGCGATCATCAGAAAGATGGCGGCGTGGTCGAACCGCCGCAAAAGCTCTTTGAGCTTAGGGCGCACCACGAGATGGTAACTGGCCGAGAAGCTGAAGGTCGCGACCAGGGCAAGCCCGTAAATGGTCAGACCTACGATCCACAACAGCGTCTGCGACTTCACGCCAATGACGAGAAGAGCCCCGAGTGCGACGAGACTGGCGGCAACGCTGACCGCATGGATGCAGCCGTCAGCAACACGCTCAGGGAAGGTATAATCAGGAAACAGCGTAAGATCCTTGACCATGGCTCAACCGGCTCTCGCCATATAAGCATGACTCGGTTGATCAGAGCTTACCAAGCCCTGTGGCAAGGTTGAGGCGGCGTGGTGTCACGCTCGCGTGATCGCGCGCGTGCCGCAGCGATGACGCGCGGGAACGCGCCAAAGCTCGCTCTTCGACAATTGGGAAGCGGCTGCTATCGGCCGCAGGCGGCCGAGCCCGTGGTGCAAACGTAAGGAACCACAACGCCGGTGAAGCAGGTCGTGTAGAAGCGCTTGGTCACGAGGTCGGGCCTTAGCCGGGCTTCAGGCGGCACCCCGTCGGGGCGGACGGCCTTCCAGAACGGGTCACCTTTCACCCTGCGCGCGGACAGGCTGACATAGGACCACCTCCTGCTGCGCTTTAGCTGGGCCGCGGTCTCCAGGACAGTCTGCCGCGAGGCCCTGGCGGCCGCGTCTTTGGAGCCGGCGCTATTGGTAGCCTTGATCAGCTGGCATGCCGCTTGTGCGGGCTCAACTGTAGCGGCCGCAAACGCCGCAAGGCCGAGCACGGCAACCCCCACGCGCAAAACTTGAAGCATTCCTCGCCTCCCTCAAAAATTGCCGCCAAGCATCGTGCGCGGCGATGGCCTCTGTCCGCCGCACATGCAATCCCGACTCTCTGCGGCATTTGGTGAAACGTGAGCTTGGTAATTTGTCGATTGAACTCTGTCAAACCTCCAATGCGCGTCGCGCTTAAACTACGCAACCCCTGTGGTACTCCGGCCACGGTCTTGGTGGTCCATCATTCGTCTGACGCAATCCAAGCCGGGGCACTCTCCAAGTCTGCCGCTTTTCTTTCCCGGGCCCGACAATGATATAGTTTCCGACTCAATGGCCCAGATTCGCCCCGCAAGCCTCGAAGCCGCATCTCTGCCCTCTTCGGAGGAGACGCCGCCGTCCACCTCGGAACGCGCCATGCGCAGGCGCCCCGGCCACTATCTCGATGCGCTCAACCCAGAGCAGCGCGAGGCAGTCGAGACGCTCGACGGCCCGCTGCTGGTGCTTGCCGGTGCAGGCACCGGCAAGACGCGGGTGCTGACCACCCGCATCGCCCATATTTTGAGCTTAGGCCGGGCCAGGCCCTCGCAGATCCTGGCCGTGACCTTCACCAACAAGGCGGCGCGCGAGATGAAGGGCCGGATCGGCCAACTGGTCGGCGGTGTGGTGGAAGGCATGCCCTGGCTCGGCACCTTCCACGCCATCGGGGTGAAGATCATGCGCCGGCATGCCGAACTGGTCGATCTCAAGCCGTCTTTCACCGTGCTCGACACCGACGATCAGATCCGCCTGCTGAAGCAATTGCTCCAGGCGGAGAATATCGACGAGAAGCGCTGGCCGGCGCGGCTGCTGGCGGCGATGATCGACAGCTGGAAGAACCGGGGGCTCGTGCCCAAGCGCGTGCCGGACGGCGAGAGCCTGGTGTTCGCCAATGGCAGAGCGCGCGACCTTTACGCGCTGTATCAGCGCCGGCTGAAAGAGCTGAACGCCGCCGATTTCGGCGACCTCCTGCTTGAGAATCTGCGTCTGTTCCAGGAGCACCCGGACGTGCTCGAAAAATATCAGCAGCGCTTCTTGTTCATGCTGGTGGACGAATATCAGGACTCCAACGTCGCGCAATATTTGTGGCTGCGTCTGCTTGCGCAAGGCAACCACAATATCTGCTGCGTCGGCGACGACGATCAGTCGATCTATGGCTGGCGGGGCGCGGAAGTCGATAACATCCTGCGATTTGAGAATGACTTTCCCGGGGCAAAGATCATCAGGCTCGAGCGCAACTATCGCTCGACCGGCCACATCCTTGGCGCCGCCTCAGGCCTGATCGCCCATAACCAGGGGCGTCTCGGCAAGACGCTCCATACCGACGGCGATCCCGGCGACAAGGTGATGATCGAAGGCTGCTGGGACGACGAGGAGGAAGCCCGGGTCATCGGCGAGGATATCGAGCAGCTGCAACGGCAGGGCCGCTCTTTGAGCGAGATCGCGATCCTGGTTCGCGCCTCGTTTCAGATGCGCGCGCTCGAAGATCGCTTCATTACGCTTGGGCTCCCTTATCGGGTGATCGGCGGCCCGCGGTTCTACGAGCGCCAGGAGATCAGGGATGCCACGGCCTATTTCGAGGTGACGCTCAATCCGGCCAACGACCTCAAATTCGAGCGCATCGCCAACACGCCACGGCGGGGTCTTGGCGAAGCGACCCTGAAATCCTTGCATCAATTGGCACGGGCACAAGAAGTGCCATTGTTCCAAGCCGCGCGGCTGATGGTCGAAACCGAAGAACTCAAGCCCAAGCCGCGCAAAGCGCTGTTCGACCTGATCGCGTCGTTCGACCGCTGGCGCTCGCTGATCGATACGATGCAGCATACCGAGCTCGCCGAGCTGATTTTGGACGAGTCGGGTTACACCGGCATGTGGCAGGCCGAGCGCTCGCCGCAAGCGCAGTCGAAGCTTGAGAATTTGAAAGAGCTCATCCGCTTCATGGAGGAGTTCGACACGCTGGCGGGCTTTCTCGAACATGTCAGCCTGGTCATGGATGCGCAGACCGAGGAGGATTCCGACCGCGTCAATCTGATGACGCTCCACTCGGCCAAGGGGCTCGAATTCGATACCGTGTTCCTGCCTGGCTGGGACGAAGGGCTGCTGCCGCATCAGCGGAGCCTCGACGAAGCGGGGCGCTCAGGCCTGGAAGAGGAGCGCAGGCTCGCCCATGTCGGGCTGACGCGGGCGCGGGCGAACGCCAAGATCACCTTCGCCCAGAATCGGCGGAACCACGGAACGTGGCAGACGGCGCTGCCGTCCCGCTTCATCGACGAACTCCCCGTCGATCACATCGAGGTCGCCGAAGACAAAGGTTTGCGCGGCTACGGGCCGAGCCGGTTCGATTCGGCCGAGACCTTGTTCGCGAGCGGCTTCTACGAGACCCCGGGCTGGCAGCGGGCCCAGA
>Ga0307442_1000269_pt1 | contig 24174 bp, 15 predicted proteins | sample SalMarWE160430MG_FD_202143 | JGI IMG/M metagenome (GOLD analysis project Ga0307442, IMG submission 202143) | Salt marsh sediment microbial communities from the Plum Island Ecosystem LTER, Massachusetts, United States - WE1604-30 | ecosystem: Environmental > Aquatic > Marine > Intertidal zone >...
ATTCGGTCTCGTCGAACCAGGCCTCAAGAGAAAATTGCGCCTTCTCGAAATCCGCCTGCCCGGCGAATTGCACGCCCCGAAACCAGATCACTTTAAGGAACTGCGCGTTCCGAAATTCGGCGTCCTGAAGGAATTGCGCCTGGTGAAATCTGGTGTTGCCGGAAAACTGGCTGTCGCGAAAACGGGCCGCGCCGTAAAATATGGCGCCTTCAAAACGGGTGGTGGCGGTGAATTGGGCGCTGTCGAAATCCGCCGTACCGGGAAAGATGAACCCGGAGAAGTTGATCTGATCGTGTTCGAGGGTGATGGATTTACCGGGCTGCCAGCTCGACGGCCGGCTCTTGACCTCGCCCAGCTCGAGCCAGACATCTTTCGTCCGCACCCGCATGACGAAGCGCTGGGCCGAGAAGTCCACCCTCGCGGCATCCATCCATTTGCGCGTTTCCTCGTTGCGGGCTTCGAGGTCTCCGAAGGAGTGACGCTGCGCAACCCATTTGCCCGACGTCTCAAGCGACCTGTACTGAGCGAGCATGCCCTCGGCCCAGTCATTCCAGACCGCTTTGGCGGCTTCATGCGCAATGTCGGTGGCCTCGTCCTCGAATTTGCCTTCCGAGATCGCGGCGGCTTTCGCCTCGGCACGCACCGCCTCGCAGCGTTCGAACAGTGCGATCGTTTCGTCGCGATCCATACCCTCGTCCATCTCCCCGCTGCTGCCCGACGCTGCTGCCCATAGAGCCGAACGCAAGGCCTCGCCAATTCGGCGATAGGCGTCGCCGGCTCGACTCAATGCCTTTACTTTACGATTATTTCGAGACGGCGCTCGATCGATCCGCATCATCTGGAGAATTGTTTGTGCCAGACGCACAGCTTTGCGGTCCCGATGTCTCGAACGCTCGCTAATTGACCGAGACATGCCCCAACAGGCCGAGCATGAAACCGGCGAGAGTGGCGTGAAGCATCGCAATGCCGACGTGTCGGTCATCTGTCCTCGTCCTGACGCATGGGGCTCGTTGAGCCTTGAAAGGCCAATGCCGGCAGGCCAGGGGGCATCGATGTCATCGGGTTCTCTCTCTCTCTAGCGCAACGCGCGTCCAATTGGACGCGGACAGTTGCGCCCATCTTTTGAAATAGATCAGCGCTCGTTCAATTGGCGCCGATTGAACGAGCGCTGATCTAGGCCGGCATTGATAAGGCCTCGGGCCGGCCCATGGCGCTTATCGTTTATTGCCGCCCGGATCTCTGCCAGAACGGCATGATCGATCGGGCGGGGAGAGACAAACGGTTCGGGCCGCCCGCGCCGGTCTCAGCCCTCGATGTCCACAGCTCGCAGCCTCAGCGCATTGCCAATGACACTGACCGAGGACAGCGACATGGCCGCCGCCGCGATGATCGGCGAGAGCAGAATCCCCAGGAAGGGATAAAGGATGCCCGCCGCGACCGGCACGCCCGCCGCATTGTAGATGAAAGCGAAGAAGAGGTTCTGGCGAATATTGCCCATCACCGCTTCGGACAGCTTGCGGGCGCGCACAATGCCGCCGAGATCGCCCTTGACCAGCGTGACCCCGGCGCTTTCCATTGCCACATCCGTGCCAGTGCCCATCGCGATGCCGACATCGGCGGCTGCAAGGGCAGGCGCATCGTTCACGCCGTCGCCCGCCATGGCGACGACCCGGCCCTGCCCTTGCAGCCGCGCCACGGCCTTGGCTTTGTCTTCCGGCAGGATCTCCGCCTCGACCTCGTCGATGCCCAGCTTGCGGGCGACCGCCTCCGCCGTCGTGCGGTTATCGCCGGTGAGCATGACGATATGCAGGCCGGTCTTCTTGAGTGCCGCCAGCGCCGCAGGCGTCGTCGCTTTGACCGGATCGGCAATCGCAATGACGCCGCGGGGCGCACCATCCAGGGCGACAAAGACTACTGTGGCGCCTTCCTTGCGCAGCTCTTCAGCCTCCGCGTGAAGCGCTTCGGTGTCGATGCCCGCCTTCGTCATCATGGCGCGATTGCCGATCGTGACATGTTGCCCGTCGACGATGCCGGTGACGCCCTTGCCGGCAGGCGCGTCGAACTCCGCCGTATCGGCGAGGGCGAGGCCGCGCTCTTTCGCGGCCTCGACGATTGCGGCGGCAAGCGGATGCTCGCTCGCCCGCTCCACGCTCGCCGTAAGCCGCAGCAGATCGTCTTCATCCACACCGCTCGTTCTGACGGCCACGACTTTGGGCTTGCCCTCCGTCAGCGTCCCGGTCTTGTCGATGACGATCGTATCGACCTTTTCCAGCCGCTCCAGCGCCTCGGCATTCTTGATGAGAACGCCGCCTCGTGCGCCGCGCCCGACACCCACCATGATCGACATCGGCGTCGCAAGGCCGAGCGCGCAGGGGCATGCGATGATCAGCACCGAGACCGCAGCGATCATGCCGAAGGTGAAACGCGGCTCCGGTCCCCAGACGCTCCAGGCGATAAAGGCGATAAAGGCGACGGTCAGCACTGTCGGCACGAACCAGCCGGACACCTGGTCGGCGAGCCGCTGGATCGGCGCGCGGGAGCGCTGTGCCTGGGCGACCATCTGCACGATCTGGGCCAGCATGGTGTCGCGCCCGATCCTTTTGGCGCACATGATGAAGCTGCCGCCCTGATTGACCGTGCCGCCGATGACGGACGCGCCGGGCTCCTTGCCGACGGGCATCGACTCGCCGGTGACCATCGACTCGTCGACCGCGCTTCGCCCATCCAGCACCTCGCCGTCCACCGGAACCCGCTCGCCGGGGCGCACGCGCAGCCGATCGTCCAGTTGGACCTCCTCCAGAGCGATGTCCTCATCCGTTCCGTCCGCCCGGATGCGCCGCGCGGTTTTCGGAGCGAGGTCGAGCAGTGCGCGGATGGCGCCGCTCGTCTGCTCCCGGGCGCGCAATTCGAGAACCTGGCCGATCAGAACGAGCACGGTGATCACCGCCGCGGCCTCGAAATAGACCGGCACCGCGCCTCCCGCAGTCCGGAAGGCGGCGGGAAAGATGCCGGGTGCGAGCGTCGCGACGACGCTGTAGACCCACGCCACGCCGGTTCCCATGGCGATGAGCGTGAACATATTGAGATTGCGGGTCACCAGCGATTGCCAGCCGCGCACAAAGAACGGCCATCCCGCCCAGAGGACGACGGGCGTGGCCAGCGCGAGCTGGACCCAATTCGAAAGCTGAGGCCCGAAGAAATGGAGACCCGCCAAATGGCCGCTCATTTCCAGCAGGAACACCGGCAGGGCAAGCGCAAGGCCCACCCAGAAGCGGCGGGTCATGTCGGCGAGTTCAGGGTTTGGCGTAGCCTCCGCCGTGACCAGCTCCGGCTCAAGCGCCATGCCGCAGATCGGGCAGGAGCCGGGGCCGACCTGGCGGATTTCGGGATGCATCGGGCAGGTATAGATCGTGCCCTCCGGCACCGTCTCGGCGGGCGCCGGCTGTGGAGAAAGGTAACGCTGCGGATCGGCCTCGAATTTTTCGCGGCAGCCGGCGCCGCAGAAATAGTAGGTCTCGCCCTGATAGACGGTCTGGTGTTTTGCCGTTGCGGGATCGACCGTCATGCCGCAGACGGGATCTTTGACGGCGACACTGGGCGCCTCGCCGTGGTGCTGGTGCTCGCCGCGATTGTCATGAGAATGGATGTGCGCGTTTTGCGAGGTCATGGCCTGATACCGTCGGTTAATCGTTTCTGATCGCATACCCTATCGGGGTATTGCCTTTGCTTGACACCTAATACCCCGCCAGGGTATTTGTCAACCATGCAAACGGACACTAAAAACGCCTGCGCCAAGCGCCTCAGCCGGGTCGAAGGGCAAGTGCGCGGCATCGCCCGTATGCTCGAAGAAGACCGTTACTGTATCGATATCATCACGCAGATCAGCGCCGCTCGCGCGGCGTTGCGCCGGGTCGAGGAGGAGATTTTGCGCGATCATGTCGCTCATTGCGTCGAGCACGCCATCGCCAGCGGGGATGCGGATGAGCAGCGCCGTAAAGTCGCCGAATTGATGCAGGTCCTTTCGCGAACGGAACGTTGAGCCCGCGGACTCGCTGATCTGTCGAGGCAGCAAATATAAGGACAACGCATTATGATCACACGCCGTTCCCTGATTGCCGTCGGCGCGCTTGCCGGCCTCGGGATGCTGAATTCCGCACGCGCCGAGGCGCTTCCCGCTGCGATCGTTCACAAAGACCCCAATTGCGGCTGCTGCGCCGCGTGGGTCGATCATCTGCGCGCCGCCGGCTTCTCGGTGACCGTCGACGAACGGCCGGCCATGTGGGGCATCAAGCAACGGCTCGGGATTCCGTCGCAGCTCGCATCGTGTCACACGGCCGAGATCGGCGGCTACATCATCGAGGGCCACGTGCCGGCCTCAGCAATTATTCGTCTGCTGAAGGAAAAGCCTGCGGGTAAGGGGCTTGCCGTGCCAGGAATGCCCATCGGCTCACCAGGCATGGAGGTCGAGGGGCGTGAACCGGAGGCTTACGACGTGATTTTGTTCGGCGCAGGTGAGGATCGGATCTTTGCCCGGTTCAAGGGGGTTGCCGCAATTTGACGGGCTCACGGCCTTGCGGAGGCGCAAAGCCTCCAATCCGCAGTGATTTTGGTCGAAAGGTCAATATCCATATTCTCCGCAAAAGTTTGTTGGCAAATTGGCACCTAATCCGCTAGTTTGACGCACTTACCGGATGGTGGGACGGGGCCGCGACACTGTCATAATTCAGAATTTCCCGACCCATGGCCCGCTTGGCTGCGGGGGAGGACGATGCGTTTTGTGAATGCCGGGACCGCCCCTCGGCGGCCCGCCGTTGTTTACGTCAGTCCAGCGGAGCAGCGGCGCGTCGTTTTTGCGTCATCGCTCGGCACCATATTCGAGTGGTATGATTTCTATCTTTACGCCACTCTCGCGCCGTTCTTTGCATCGCTGTTCTTCCCGCCCGGCAACGACACGGCGGCTCTGCTCTCGGCACTTGCCACCTATGCCGCCGGATTTCTTATCCGCCCGTTCGGCGCCGTCTACTTCGGGCGCATCGGCGACCGGCTCGGGCGCAAATACGCCTTTCTGATCACCATTATCCTCATGGGAACATCGACATTCGCTGTCGGCCTGATTCCCACCTATGAACATATCGGCTGGGTCGCCCCGTTGATGCTGGTGCTGCTGCGGCTGGCGCAAGGCTTCGCCCTCGGCGGCGAATATGGCGGCGCCGCGACCTATGTCGCCGAGCACACGCCGATCTCCTCCCGTGGCTGGGCGACGAGCTGGATCCAGACGACCGCAACGATCGGCTTTTTCCTGTCGCTGTTCGTCATCGTGCTTTGCCGGGCAACCATCCCGGAAGGCTACTTCAAGGAATGGGGCTGGCGGGTTCCCTTTCTGCTTTCAATCATCCTTCTGGTTTTCTCGGCCTATATCCGGCTGCGCATGAATGAATCGCCGCTCTACCGCTATATGAAAGAGGTCGGACAGCTCTCCCGCGCGCCTATTGCGGAGAGTTTTTTCAGGATCTCGAACGGGCGCAAGGTGCTTTTCGCGCTTCTGGGAGCGACGGCGGGGCAAGGCGTCGTGTGGTACACCGGACAATTCTACGCCCTCTTCTTTTTGCAGATCACGCTGAAAACGGATTACGACGTCGCCTATCAGCTCATGATGATCACGCTCGTCCTTGGCACGCCGTTTTTCGTGTTCTTCGGCTGGCTGTCGGACAAGATCGGCCGAAAACCGATTATCCTTGCAGGCTGTCTGCTGGCGGCGCTGACCTATTTCCCGATCTATTCCGCCTTGACACGGGCGGTTAACCCCGACCTCGCGGCTTTTCAGGAAAACACCAAGGTCGTCATGGCAGCAGATGCCGGTAGGTGTCACTTCCACATCTTCGTCGGTCCCTGGACGGATTTTTCCGATTGTGACCGTGCCAAGGATTATTTGACCAAACTCGGCATTTCCTTCGAAACCGTCGACCGGCCCGGTGAGCTGGGCACGGTGAAGGTCGGGCCTTTGCGCCCCTTGCCGATCGACGACTGGGAAGCGAAGAACCGAAAGGAAAATCTCTTCCTGGCTCTCACCATCCAGGGATATCCGGTCAAGGCAGACATCGCAAAGATGAACACGCCGCTCGCCATCCTCCTGCTCCTGATCATGTTGATCTATGTCTGTATGGTCTACGGGCCGATGGCGGCGTTTCTGGTGGACCTCTTCCCTGCGCGTATCCGCTACACATCGCTGTCTCTGCCCTACCATATCGGCAATGGCTGGTTCGGCGGCATGCTCCCGCTTGTCGCCACGGCCATGGTGGCCGCCACGGGGAACATCTATTACGGGCTTTGGTATCCTGTGGTGGTTGCGATGCTCACATTCATTATCGGGCTGATATTCCTGCGTGAGCGCTCACGGAGCGAGTTCGGCTGACGCGCCGCCGTCTGCCGTAATGGCCCGCCGGGATCTTCGCCTTGGCCAGATCCGGTGTTAGCGGCGCGAATGAGACCGCATCCTTTCGCCGATCTCGCGACGCCTTTCAGCTGCCACTTGTTCCGCCGCCTGCCAGATATCCTGATCGTCGTCCGCCTGAAGATAATCGAGAACGAGTTTGGAAACGATCAGTCCGATCAGGAACAGGACAACCAATGCGACGGTCGCGCTGATGAAAAAGAGATTGACGTTCACCGATTCCAGGCTGCCCGGCATCAGCAGCCACATCAACAGGGTGAGCGCGGCGGGAATGGTGGCGAGCAAGCCGAATTTTGCGGTGCGCGCGAGGCCGATCTTCGGCCTGACCCTCGTGACGTTCTGAGGCAGCCGGATCTGCGCGCCCGTGGTGTGATTGTCAACCAGCATACAATAGCCGTGCCTGACGCCCCTGCGTGCAACCCAGACCGCCGTTACGACATGGCCGTTGCGCAGAAGCAACCCACTATTGACGAGGCTGACCTCGGCTTCGCGGCCATTGCGCTGACGGATGCCGAAGGTTTGCCGTTCGATCATCTCGGACGCAATCTGCACCGAGCCGGTTCCGTCGCTGTCCGTCTCTTCGGCGATGTCCGGCTCGGCCCAGGCCTGGAGCCCTACGACAACGCCAGTCACGTCCCACGCGTAATACTTGGCCATCCTCCGCCCCGTTCGTTGCGTCACGCCGACGGGTCCGCATCTCACACAATACGTGAACGTCCTCTGAGACGCCGCATTGTTCCTTACGACGTTTGTATTATGTATTTTGTTCAAGTTTTATGTGCCGATCATCTGTTGCACAAGACTTTTCCCCCCAGAGGCCGAATTTGCCCGATCTCCTTTAAACCCATGTAATGATGCCGCTATCCGGAGCCGCAGCAATGGATTGGCATTGCGGTAGATTTCACGGGGAGGTTCCATGCAAAGGGAAACAGAGACAGCCATAAAGGTGCGGCAACCCCAAGCTGCACTCGCCCGCAAAATCACCCTGCCCTTGCTGACGCTCTACGGCCTCGGCACGACGATCGGCGCCGGAGTCTATGTCGTGATCGGCGAGAGCGGAGCCAGCGCAGGCTATTATCTGCCGCTCGCATTTCTCATTGCCGGCGTGATTGCGGGGCTTTCGGCGGCCTCCTTTGCCGAACTCGCCACCCGCTTTCCGGTCAGCGCGGGCGAGGCCGCCTATATTCGTGAAGGGCTGGGGCTCAGGGATATCTCCCTGATTGCCGGACTGGCCGTCGCGTTTTCGGGAACGATCTCCTCCGCGACGCTTCTGCAAGGCGGGGTCGGCTATCTGAAGCAGATCGTCGGTGCGCCCGATGCGCTTCTCTTCATCCTGCTGCTCGCGTGTCTCGGCAGTCTGGTTACATGGGGCATTCTGAAATCGCTGGTCATGACCGCGCTGCTCACACTGGTGGAGATTGCCGGGCTCCTGCTCGTCATCCTCTATGCGCCGGCCGATCCCATCACGATGGCGGCCAATGCCAGCGCCAATGCGGCTCCCTTCAATCTCACGCTTCTAACCGGGCTCTCCGCTTCAATCCTGCTCGCCTTCTTCGCTTTCATCGGCTTTGAGGACATGGTCAATGTGATCGAGGAGGTGAAAGAGCCGAGCCGAACGATGCCGCGCGCGATCGCTCTGACCCTCATCATAACGATCGTTCTTTATATCTGGGTCGCGCTTGTCGCCGTCAGCACCGTGCCGCCCGGCGAATTGCGGGGATCCGACGCGCCCCTGGCGGAAATCTTCGGCCGCCTTTCCGGCCATAGCACGGAAGCTTTCAGCGTCATCGCCGTCATCGCCGTCGTCAACGGCGTGATCATTCAACTGGTGATGGCCTCCCGCGTGCTCTATGGCCTGGCGCGGCAGGGCCAGATTCCGGAAATGCTCGGCTGGGTCTCCCCGACGACGCACACGCCGGTCATTGCGACGCTCGCGGTCTGCCTCGTCGTTCTCGCCCTCGGTCTGACATTGTCGTTGCGCGACCTGGCGCAAACGACATCGGCGCTCACGCTGGCGGCATTTGCGCTTGTCAATCTGTCGCTTTGGCGCCTCAAACGCGGAACACTCCCCGAGCGCAATGTGTTCACAATACCGCGTATCATACCCATACTCGGCTTTCTGACGACCAGCCTGTTTTTGGCCGCCGAGCTTACGCGCCGGATCGTCGCTTATTTTGGATGAGGATAAGATTTGCTACCCGCAAAGAGGCTGAGACTGCCGCCCCGTCAGATCAGCAGCGAAGGCAAGGTGAGGGGGGTCGGTGTCGAATTGGAATTCGCTGCGATTTCGGTGCGTGAGAGCGCCTTAAAGGTCCAGTCCGTCTTCGGAGGCGAGATCGTCCGGGCCGATTCACACCGCTTCCATGTCAAGAACACCGCGCTCGGGGATTTCACCTGCGAACTGGATACCTGGCTCGCCCACCACAGCGCAGCCTATGAGACGCCACAAGGGCCCTTCAGCGCCGCATGGGAGGAATTTCAGGTCCAGCTACACAGCGTGCTCGGCGATATCAGCTCCATCGTCATGCCCTGCGAGATCGTTTGCCCGCCAATTCCGCTCACCGAATTGCAGAGACTCGATGAGCTTGTCGATGCGCTGAACGCATCGGGCGTTGCAGGGACCCGCGCCAACCCGCTCTATGCGTTCGGCGCTCAGCTCAATCCGGAGATTGCCGAGGCCAGTGCGCAGTGGATCACATCCGTGCTGAAGGCTTATCTTCTGATGTCGGATTGGCTGCGGGGGATCATGTCGATCGATCTCACGCGCCGTCTTGCCGCTTATAATGAAGCCTTTTCGAGGGAATATACGGCGCAGATCGTGAATCCGAACTATTGGCCAACCATGGACAGGCTGATCGATGATTACCTGTTTGCCAATCCGACTCGGAACCGCGAACTCGACATGCTCCCGCTTTTCGCCTGGATCGACGAAGATCGCGTGCGCGCCGCCGTTTCCGATACGCGCGTCAAGAAGCGGCCGACATTTCACTACCGGCTCCCCGATGCCAATCTTGGCGATCCGAATTGGAATGTGACGCTCGAATGGAACAGGTGGTCGGTCGTCGAACGCCTTGCCGAGCGGCGCGAAGTGTTGAACGATATGGGAGCGGCCTATCGGGCGAACGAGCAGCGTCTGATACCGGATGACTGGGCGATCAAATCGAGTGAATGGCTGGTCCTGCTATGAGCAAGAAACCCTGCATAGGCGTGACGAGTTCACTCGGCGGCGGCCGGTTCATGTGGTGGTTCTATTGGCTGACGCTGAGACTGCTCGGCGCGCGGCCGGTGCGCCTGATCGCGCCCGTTGCGGATATCGATGAGCGCCAGTTCGATGGTCTCATCGTCGGCGGGGGTGACGACATCAGCGCGGAGCTTTATCACGGCGAGCCGACGGTCGATATCCGCATCGATCCGGAAAGAGATGCTCTGGAACTGAAGCTGCTCGAGCGGGCCGCGCCGCTCAATCTGCCGGTGCTCGGCGTGTGCCGGGGCGCGCAGATGCTGAATGTCTATTATGGCGGATCGCTCCATCAGGATGTGCGCAAGGTCTATGCCGGGATGCCGAAGATGTGGACACCCCTGCCGAGCAAGAATGTCCAGCTTATGGACGGCACAAAGCTCGCCGGCTTCATCGGGTCCGCCCCCCTGAGGGTGAACAGCCTTCATCGCCAGGCGGTCGACCGTGTCGGAGAGGGACTGAAGATCGCCGGGCGGGATGAATATGAGGTCATTCAAGCGATCGAGGATCCGGCGCATCCCTTCCGGGTCGGCGTGCAGTGGCACCCGGAGTTTCTGATCTACCGGGGGCGGCACCGCCGTCTGTTCAGGGCGTTCCTGGATGCGGTGAAGTCCTACGCCGCCGAAAGGGGGGCACACGGCGCGAGCGCCGCCGAACCCGCCGAATGGAAAGCGTTCCGCACGCCCTCGGTAGAAGCGCCCGAGACCGTTGGCAGTCGTGTGCGCGCTGCGGATCTTTTGAGCTCGCGCCTGACCGGCTGCATGCGGCGGTAGCATTTCGGCAATGGCGTGAAAGCCATCACCGCCAAGCGTCCGGGAGGGCGTCGGCGAAGGAGATCGGTGCCTCTCGACCGCTCAGCCTGCGATACCCCGGACGCCGCGTGTCAAATGATCTCTATTTCCGGGAACGGAAAGATAAATTTGCCGCCGGCAGCCAGATAGTCACGTTCACGGCGCATGATGCCGTCCTTGAAGTGCCAGGGCAGGACGAGAAAATAATCGGGTTTCATCGCCCGCGCCTCCTGCTCGGAGACGATCGGAATATGCGTCCCTGGTGTCACGCGTCCGAATTTTTCTTCATTGACTTCCGCGATGACCGGTATTTCCGCCGGGCCGAAACCGCAGAATTGGAGCACGACATTGCCCTTGGTCGATGCGCCATAGCCGAAGACTTTTTTCCCGTCAGCGGCAAGCGCGCGGATGAGCCTGGAAAGATCCTCGCGATGCCGAAAGACGCGCTCCTCGAAATCCCGGTAAGGGCGCGGCGTCGACAAACCCATGCGGTCCTCTTGCTCGAGCAGCCAATCAATGACCGTCCGGTTCGGTTTCTGGGCTGTATTGCCCGCTTTTGCCGCAGTGACGGCGAAACTGCCGCCATTGGTGTTGTTCATGACGACATCGACCAGCGTCAGATTGGCGGCGGCGAGGATCTTCTCGACGACTCCGAGCGAGTAATATTCGATGTGTTCGTGGCAGATCGTATCATAGGAATTGAGCCGCAGCATGGACGGCATGTAGCTCTGCTCGAAATGCCAAATCCCGTCATTGGCAAGCACATCCGCTACCTCGCGCGCGAAAGCGACCGGGTCTTGCAGATCGTAGAACATCGCGATCGACGTTACGATTTTCGCGGGCTTACCCGTGACGCTGCGGTAGGCCGCAGCGGAGAAGAAGTCGGGCACGAGCTTGACGTCCTCGGGGTAGTAGCTTGAAAATTTGTTCCCGGTCGGATCGATGCCGATGCGCGAGAGACCGCGTGTCGCGTAGGCTTTGAGGGTCGTGCAATCATTGCTGCCGATATCGAGGACGACGTCGCCGCTCGATGGGTCAGCAAGCCTTTCCAGATATCGGACCTTGTTGGTCAGATGATCCACCATGGATTGGTTGAGGCCGGACCGGTAGCCATAATTGTCGCCATACATCTCGCTCGGCGCATAGGAATGCTTCAGCTGCAGAAGCCCGCTTGAGGGTGACCAGACGAGTTCCAGGGGACCGGCCGTCACCGGCTCCGAAGCCGAAGCTGGAAAGACACCGGTCAGAGCCTGCTCCCCGAGATTGAGAACGGAGATGAGATCCTTATTTCCGCCGACCCGGCAACGCTCTATGGCGCGATAATTGGCTCGATTCATGCGTTGGCCACCTTTCGGTCTCTTGTGGTCACTTCGGCGGCTCTGGACAGAACCCCCGCGAAGACCTGCTCTATCGGCCACTGGGCGGCAGGATGCCGACTTTGTTGCGCCGTTCGATAGATCGGGATGAGCTTGTCGCGGCACGCGGTTCTGAATGCAGGCAGATGCTTGAACCGACGGACTAACCGAGCTGGGTCAAAAAAACACGAGTGGACGATTTGGTCGGGTTCATAAATCAGTTCGAAATACTGGATGATACTTGGAAGGAAATTCTGCCGCCATCGGTCAACTGATGAAGCTCCCATCAGCTCTGCAACTTCGTATACTTCCGGAATGCGCTCCAAGACAAAAAGGGAAGCATATTTATTCCAAGAGACATTGAAATTGACGACGACTTGTGGATCTCCGATCCAGACGCCCTCCTCTTCCATCATATTGTTGAGCACGTAATTGGATGTCGGGACACAGTTCAGCATTGTAGAGAACGAATATCCGCTCGTGTCCTGAGAGTAAGCGTTGAGCGCGTGGTCGCGTCGAAAGACCAGCGCATAGATGGCGGTAAAGAAATTTTCGTTCCGTGCACTGAACTCACGGATCGGACCGGCAATATCCGGTTCCGGCGGCACGATCGGCGGGGCATCGCGAAAAAAGGCCTCGAAATCTACAATCTCCGTACTCTTGGCCCATGAGTACGCATAGTTCAAGTAGACGAGAGCCGGGTGCTCCCGATTGGCGATTGCGCCCAAGATACGTTCGATCGCGCCCGGCATCATCAAATCGTCGTCGCCGAGAATCCAGATATAATCGCCTTTCGCGGCGTGCGCCGTCTCTCGCAAATTTCCGAGCATTCCCACATTGACCGGGTTGCGCCGGTAAGAGAAATCGGAGCGAGACCGGTAAGGGGCGACGATCTTTTCGGTGTGATCCGTCGAGGCGTTATCGCAGACGAGCATTTCGACGCCGGGAATCGGCTCCGGACAGAGGCGCGACCAATTCCGGAGGCCGGTCGCCAGCCACTCAGCTCGGTTATATGTGCTGATACAGACCGAAAGCGTCGGGCGCGGCGCAAGACGCATCGCGGCGACACGTCTTTCCATCTCCGGCTTCTCGATAGCCGGAATTCGACGCCGAGGCTCCGGCAGGCATTGTGCCATCCGCGCGGCAATCTCGAAGCCGTAATCGCTCCATGTCTTGATGGGCCGTGAGGCGGCTTCTCCCGCCAGCTTGTCTTGCAGAGCCCTGTCCGCCGTCAGACGGACGATTGCATCGGCGAGCTGTTTGGCATCGCGCACATCGACCGTCATACAGCCGCCGCCTTCGGCAAGCTCGGCCATCGAGCCGAAATTGGCGCAGATACAGGGCTTCGCGTTCCAGAGACTCTGCGCTATGGGCAAACCAAATCCCTCTTCGGTCGACGGGAAGACCGTAAAGTCCGCGGCCGCACAGAGTGCTTCAAGCTGCCGCTCGTCGATGTCCTCAAACCACCGGACGCCGGGCGCGGCTTCGATCGCCGCGCGAATGCCATTGCTTGTTCCGGGTATGAAACGTCCCACGATCGTCAGTTCTATTTCGCGATGCACGCGTTTTTGAGCCTCGCCGAAAGCGGCAAGGAGAGTCTGGATATTCTTGCGAGGCTCGAGAGCGCTGATGCAAAGAATGGACGCAGTGTCGCGGCTCTCGGCCCGCCTCCGGCTCTCGGCGCGGGCCTGGTCTGGAAATTCGCCGGGCAACGGAGCGGCGAGGATCTTGCGATCGAGCGATTGCGGCTTATCAAGCGCTTCACTGAGGAACGCAAGCAGGTCCCTCCGCGAAAACTCGGAAATCGGAAATATGAGATCGAACCGGCTCAGCAGGCACATATAGTTGTAATGAGCAAGGCTCATTTCATTTGGAAAATGCTCGTAAAGTTTCCACGGAATGGCGTCATAAAATATTGCGGCACTTCTGATGCCGAAACGCGAAACGAACCTCAGCAAATCCTCTTGGTGTTCCGTGGAGAGGTGAAGAGGAAGTTCCGGCATCACGAACCACGAAGCGGAGGGGGCGTCATTCGGGTCGATCCACTGCGACCACTCCCCGGAGGCGGGACCATTCCATTTTTCCAGATGGGTCAGATCCTCGCTGGACGCCGATTGAAAGCCGCGATCATCCTTCGCCCATACGACCGGAACAACGCGCAGCCCTTGGGCGATCAATGCCTTTGCAAGTTGGCGCGTTACACGTTGAATGCCGCTATTGCGCGGAAATAAACGGGTTGAATCCACCCAGAAATAGATGGGGCCCAGCCGGTTCCGCGGCTGGTCCAGCACATCGATCTCCTGGCGAAGCGAAGCCGCGTAATCTCGCCAGGAGGGAATTGGCCGGGCTTTTGCCTCTTCCGCCAGCGACCGCCTCAGATCCGTCTGCTCGATCAGCCGTTCAAGCGCGTCATAGAGCGCCTGGCGGTCCCTCACATCCACCGCCAGGCACCCTCCTCCCTCAGCAATCTCGGCCATGGACCCGAAATTGGCGCAAATGCTGGGCTTGCCATACCAGAGGCTCTCAAGAATGGGCAGGCCGAAGCCTTCCTCGACCGAAGGGAAGACCGTGAAAGCGCAACGCTGATAGAGCGAAGCCAGCTCCTCGTCGGAGACCGGCCCGGCATAGCGGATTGCGGCACTCTCACTTGCCTTCACGGCATCGGCGACCAGCGGGTGCATATGACCTGCCAGCACCAACTGCCAGGAGCTGCCGGGCATCCGTCGGAGATAGTCCTGAAAGGCTTCTATTAGAAGGAGCTGATTCTTTCGTGGGCAGAGCGTGCCGACGCACAAGATCAGCCTGTCGCCGCAATCTTCAGATGCAGGACGTTCATCCTCGCTGAATTCGGCGGGCAGGTGCCGAGGGCTGAGAGACGGTATAGTCGCGGCCTCGGCGCATTCAAAATGACGCCAATAGGAAAGAAGGTCGTCGCCGGACCAGTGCGAAATGGGCCAGACCGCATCGGCCAGGCGGATCTCCTGCATATATTGCCGGTGCTTCTCCGCCATGTCGTCATATTCGTCGCACTTGAGCGGTATGGCATCGTAGAAGACGAATCCCGTCCTCACCCCTGACCGCTTCGCCCAGCCGATCAGGTCGAGCGTCACGGGCTCCGGATGCGGCGTAATGTGCGTGACTTCGGGAACGATCAGCCAGCCGTTCAGATCCCCGGCCTCGCCAATCGGCGGCGCGACCGCGCCGGGCTCGTCGGAATAGAGCTGTTCCTCGTCCTCCGTAAGGGGCGGGCCGTTCCATTCCGCCAGATAGCGCCTTTCCCTCATGTCGATGAGGACGCAAGCCTTCCGCGCGCCATCCCATTTGACGTAGCGGACTTGCTCGCCCAATGCTGTCAGCCCACGCCCAATACCGCGGGCGACGCGCTGCAAGCCGGTATTCAGCGGGCATTGGACCGTGTGATCGACGAATATGTAGAAAACTCGCATTTCCGCTGGGGCGAATGGCAGACGCCGGGCCCGCGCCGTATCCGCAGCAATCGCGTCATCGGCCGAAAGAGCGCGTTTCGCCTGCTGGCGAAACTGTTTGGTGCGTTCGGCACGCGCGCGATCATCGAGGCGGCTCTGCGATAAGGGAAATCGCGAGAGGACGCGCTGGAGGGATGCGGCTTTGGAAAGCTTCCCGCGCGCCGCACGGCGTATCCGGCGTGAAAAGTCGCGTTGCCCATGCGCGAACTTCCGGACTGCATTCGCGGTCCGATAGAATCGCGATTTTAGGTGCCCTTCGAGTTCCCTTCTGGCCGCTCGTTCGGCATCGAGCTCCGCTGTGATCGTCCTGTTCTGCGATTTTTCGCGCTGAAGCTCGCTATTGAGCGCATCCTTCGCCGTGCGCTCTTCCTGAAGAGTGGCCTCCACCTTCTTCTTGTCTTCACGGACAATCGTGAGCGCGTCCCAAACTGCGGCGACCTCATTATTCGAGTTTACGGTCTGAGCCAGGACGAAATCGTCGAAGACATTCGGTCCAGGGCCAAAACATGGCCGTAAGTCCAGACGGGCCTTCGACAGATAAAAGCGGTTCAAGCCATCGAAATAGACGAACTCATAGCCCAAAGCCGTGAGCCTGGGTTCCCAAGACATGAAAACCGGCTCAGGAGAATTCGGCTTCGTGCTTTCGACGATAACAATCCAAGGCCGCACCTCAGAGGCGCCCCAGCTCTCGATAGCCTGCTCCTCCATTCCCTCGACATCGATCTTCAACCAGTGAATATCCCGATCGCGAAACCTTTCCAGGATGTCGCACAGGGGAAGGCAGCGCGCCGTAACGCGCTCGACCTGCCACCCCTGTTCTTCATGCATCCGGGCGATTTGTTCGTCGCCCGTGCTCATGCCGGTGCCGGGAATTGCATAAAATGCGATTTCATCCCTATTCGAGTTGATCGCGACGTCAAACACCTCTTCATCGGGACGGGCGGCCCGCAATTTCTCCGCATACTCCGCATTCGGCTCGATATGGACGCCACGCCAGCCGCGCTCGTAAAACGCCAAGCTGACTGAATCCACGACGGGATCCTGCGCTCCGACGTCAATATAGAATCCATCTTCTGCGCCCTTTAGTGCGCGCCACAGAATAACGTCTTCGAAATTCTGAGCGTAGGAGACAAACCTCACTTTTTCTTCTCCCGAGAATCCAGTTTAAATATTCGAAATAACTTGCTCTGACATTTCAATTGTCATGACAGAGAAGCAACAGAAGCTGCCTCGGTCTTGGCGCGCCAGTCGTCAAGAACAGCGGCGATTGTGTCCTCGAAGGGATAGCGCGGCTCCCAGCCCAGCAGACGCCGGGCGACGCCGGCATCGCCGGCAATGCGCGGCAGATCGTTGGAGCGGATCAGCGCCGGGTCCTGCTCGACGGCGATTGTCTTGCTGCTGAGCCGCAGCAGGCGGTCCAGGATATTGCGTATGCTGCGTGTCTTGCCTGACGCCACATTGATGATGGAACCCGGCGCAATGTGGCCGGCTTCTCGAACCGCCAGGCTATAAGCCATGACGACGTCGCGAACATCGAGAAAGTCGCGCTCGACGTCGAGATTGCCGACCTTGATGATGGGGGGTGCGAGGCCGGCCTCGATGCGCGCGATCTGGGCGGCAAAGTTCGGAACGACGAACGACGCGGGCTGTCCCGGTCCGGTGTGATTGAACGGTCTGAGGCGAACGCATCGCAGTCCCTGCATGGCAAGGGCGCCGAGTGCAAGATCGGCGGCCGCCTTCGTCACAGCGTACTGATCGACGGGGGTCAGGAGAGCGGTTTCGTCGAGAGGCTGTCCATCTTTGGCGGTCGCGCCATAGACGAGGCCCGAGCCGACATGGACAAGAACGCAATCGGGAACGCTTTCCAAAATCGCGCGGGCGATATTCAAGGTTCCATCGACATGCACGGTCCACGCCATTTTAGGATCGTCCGCGGCACGCACGGATGCGGCGATGCCCGCCAGATGGACAATGTGCGTAGGCTGATGATGCCCGATTGCCTTGCGCACGGCCGCCTCATCCGTAACGTCAAGCGGCTCGATTCGTCCCCAGCCATGATGGGGCTGTCCGGTGTGCGACGTCGCAATAAGGGCAATGCGCGCGCCCAAGACCTGCGGCAGCACGGCCGCCAAATAGGTGCCGACAAACCCGGCAGCGCCCGTGACGAGGACCTTCATACCTAAGCCGCTTGGCCGATATGTTCCGACTCGCGCGGGCGTTGCGCGACGCGTTCAAGATCGGCCTCGACCATTTCCGCCACAAGGTCACCAAGCGATGTCTTGGCGTTCCAGCCAAGCTTCTCCCGAGCTTTTGTGGGATCGCCCAGGAGCACATCGACTTCGGCCGGCCGGAGGAAGCGCTCATCGACGACGACATGGTCCTCCATCTTGAGGCCGACATGCCGGAAAGCGAGATCGCAGAAGTCCCGCACCGATGCCGTCCGCCCCGTCGCCACCACGTAATCATCCGGCGCGTCCTGCTGCAGCATCAGCCACATGACCTCGACATAGTCGCGCGCACAGCCCCAGTCGCGCCGCGCATCGAGATTGCCGAGAGCGAGCGTGTCCCGAAGACCGAGCTTGATCTCCGCCACGCCATTGGTGATTTTTCGCGTGACGAACTCGATCCCGCGCAGGGGCGATTCATGGTTGAACAGAATGCCGCTCGAAGCATGAAGACCGAAGCTTTCCCGGTAATTCACCGTCATCCAATGGGCATAAAGCTTCGCTACGCCATAGGGGGAGCGCGGGTAGAAAGGCGTTTTCTCCGACTGCACCGGCTCCTGAATCAAGCCGAACATCTCCGAGGACGAGGCTTGATAGAAGCGCGCCTGCGGGCAAACGATGCGCATCGCTTCCAGCATGTTGGTAGCTCCAAGCCCCGTGACCTGGCTCGTGAGCAATGGCTGTCCCCAGGACGATTTGACGAATGACTGAGCGGCGAGATTGTAGATTTCGGAAGGACGGACGCCTTCGAGTATCCTGATCAGACAGGAAAGGTCCAACAGATTGCCGTCGTGAAATGTGATGCGCTGATCGATCCCGAGCCATTTCAGCCGCGACGCAACGACGTCGGACGAAGCGCTCCGGCGGAGCAGGCCATGAACGTCATAGCCCTTCGCCAACAATAGCTCGGACAAATAAGCCCCGTCCTGCCCGGTCACTCCGGTGATCAGCGCTCGCTTGCGGCTCATAATCTCTTCCTTGTTCGTTTCTTGAGGCCTCTGGTGAGATCGTCGACGGGACTCCAAGGGCCCGTCTTGGCATTCGAATTCATCGGCGCCTTCACAGAGGAAATTGCCAGAGCCATGTCTTGCGTCGTGACTGCGGCTCACTCATTCATTGCGATACACAGAGCGTCAGACAGTCCGGGCCCTCCGGCGGTTCCGTGCGCTCGAAGCTGAATTCGGTATCTCTACAATGCAACTTGAGCGGGATAGAACCCAAAGATCACAGCCTTAACAGGTTTTTAACAACTATAAATTGCGTATTGCGATTTCTGCTCGCTGAACGTATTGGAATGACATGGCCAGGCCGGAACGCCGCTTATGGGTCGCCGCATGGCCGGGCGGTGAGCTTCGAGAAAACGACTCTGTAAGAACAGGCAAACCTATCGAACCGACATTTTGCGACGCGCGCGAAGAACGATCTCTCATTCGCTCGCTTGCGCTTGCCGAGTGAGCGGAATTCCGAGCCGGACCGGAGTGCAGACCAGATCATTATGAACGGCGCTTTCCTGACGAAATTTCTCGAATTGTTTCTGCCAAGAAACGATCTGGTGTTCATCGCGCGCCTGCTGAAGGAGAGGGCCAGGCAGTACGCCCCGCAATATGCGCTTGCATTCGTGTTCATGTTCATCGTTTCGGGCACGACCGCTCTCAGCGCCTGGCTCATGAGGGACGTCGTCAATCTCATCTTCGTGGACCGACAAGCCGGCGCTTTGGTCTGGCTGCCGGCGATCGTTATCGGGGTGTTCACCGCAAAGGGCGTCTCCTCTTACTTTCAGGAAGTCCTGCTTGCCCGTGCTGGCAACAGTATGGTCGCCGCGACGCAGAGGAAGATGTTCGGCCATCTGCTCCATCAGGATCTCGACTTCTTTCATCGGCACCAGTCGAATGATCTGATTACAAGGCTGACGCTCAATGCTCAGGCGACCCGGGAGGCCGTCAATCTGCTCGCCACAAGTCTCGGCCGCGATCTGGTGACGTTGATCGGTCTGGTCGGCGTGATGGTGCTTCAGCAGCCGGTCATGTTCGCAATCTGCGCGCTTGGCGTGCCCATAGGCATACTCGTACAGAAAAAGCTGGTGACGCGCGTCCGCAAAGTCGCCCAGAACGAGGTGATGTCATTCGGGAATATCGTGCGGACCATGCGCGAGACCGCACAGGGCATTCGCGTGGTCAAAGCCTTCACGCTCGAACCCGAAATGGAAGACCGCATGGACGCCTCCATCAGAGCCGTGGAGCGGGTCAGCAACAAGTTGGTTGCCGTCAATGCCGGCGTGAACCCGCTGGTCGACATGCTTGGCGGGTTCGCCGTCGCCGGTGTCATCTTCTATGCCGGATGGCGCAGCCTCACCTATAATGAGACGCCGGGCGAATTCTTCTCCTTCGTGACCGCATTGCTGATGGCTTATGAACCGGCGCGGCGTCTGGCGCGGCTTCAGGTGCGTCTGGGCCAGGCCTGCATCGGCGTGCAGATGATGTACGAGCTCATCGACGCAGTGCCGGCCTTGACCGACCGGCCGGGCGCGGCTCCGCTCGAAGTTTCAAAGGGCGAGATTCGTTTTGATGATGTCACATTCGGGTATCAAGCGGGCGCTCCGGTACTGAAATCCCTCTCCCTGTCGTTCGAACCCGGAAAGACGACGGCGCTTGTCGGACTTTCGGGAGCCGGCAAGAGCACCATCATCAGTCTGATCCTCCGCTTTTGGGATCCTGACTTCGGATCGATCCGCATCGACGGTCAGGATATTGGCGGGGTCACGATCAGTTCGCTTCGCTCCAGCACGGCGGTGGTCAACCAGGATGTGTTTCTGTTCGAGGGCTCGATCCGCGAAAACATCGCCGCTGGCATTCCGAACGCGAGCGAGGAGGCCGTTATCGCGGCGGCGAAAGCCGCCTATGCGCATCATTTCATTCTCTCTCTGCCGGACGGATACGACACGCAGGTCGGCGAACTTGGAGGGCGGCTTTCCGGTGGTCAGCGCCAGCGCATCTCCCTGGCGCGGGCGTTTCTGAAGAAAGCGCCGATTATTCTGCTCGACGAGCCGACCTCGGCCTTGGACAGCGAGTCGGAACAGGCCATTCAGCGCGCGCTCCGTCAACTGACGGAAGGCCGGACAACAATCGTCATAGCCCATCGCCTGGCGACGGTGCTCAATGCCGACCGGATCCATGTCATTGACGATGGCCAGCTCGCCGAAAGCGGGACGCATTGGGACCTGCTATCGTCCGGCGGAGTCTATTCGCGACTTTACGAGATCCAATACGCCCCCGGCGAGAAAGAGGCCGTTTGATACCGAGCGAAATCGGCGACGGATGTGCTGGCCGAATCGACCGAGAAGCGCTTGGCGCGGGTGGTAAGCCGATGCGCGTTCAGCCATCAAATTATCGGCGCAGGATCAGCTTTGGCCGAAACGGGATTGCCATACCCGCGTCATTGTGAGGAGGCGAAGCCGACGAAGCAATCCATTCACTTTTCGGCACCGGCAGCTCGTGGATTGCCACGCGGCCTTCGGCCGCCCGCAATGACGGAGACGGCTCTTTATTTCCGATTTATCCGATCCCGCTCTGGCCGCACGGGCACTGATCTTAGCCTCTGCCGATGGTTCTGCGCAGGCGCACGGCAGCCAGCAGAAAGCCGATCAGGCCGCTAGCGCCGACGATCAGCCAGAAATCAGGGAGATCGCGCTCGGCAATCGTTTCGGGCGACAAGCCGGTCATGTGGAAAGCGGCAAACATGCCGGCGATCAGCGCGATGAGAATGATGCCCGTCGGCAGGATCGGCGCCCGGAAGGCGCGGCCGAATGAGACGGCGCCGCGCCTGCGCAGCGATGCGGCAGCCGACTGCCAGCCAAGGACAAACCCCAGACCGATGCCGATCGCCAGATTTTGCTCGGGGATCAGACCCAGCTTGACCCCGAGCATGATGCCGCCGATCAGACCGGCCGCCGTCATCGGAAGAGACCAGAATGCCGCGCGCAGCGCCGTCCCCCAGCTGGCTTGCTTCACCGGGTGACTTGGCGCATAGGCTGCCGCGGGGGTTTCGCCGCGGGGCTCGGCGCGCAAGACGATCGGCTCGTCCTGAATGTTGCGGGGCACGATGGCAGCCCGCGCTGCCGGACTCCTGCCCAGACGGCTCACCGCCTCGGCCTCTTCCTGCTGCCGGACCATGTCAGGATCCATGCGCCCTCCTCGTCATCGCTCTGCCGGCAGCCGCTCTTCGTTTCCCCTAAAGCCTCTCAACGCATCCGGCGCTCGACGCGGCGACGGCGCGGAGCCGTCAGCTAGCTCGTTTTCCGTGCCGCCTCTCCGGTCTTCTCGACGCCCCGCTCCTTCAGCGCATCGCTGATCTCGTCGAGAATGGCCGGGTCGTCGATCGTCGCCGGCGTCTTATAGGCTTCGCCATCGGCAATCTGGCGCATCGTGCCGCGCAGGATCTTGCCCGAGCGGGTTTTCGGCAGGCGCTGGATCGTGAGCGCGAGCTTGAACGCGGCAACCGGACCGATCTCATCGCGCACTTTCTGGATGATCTCCTTCTCGATCTCCGCGGAGGCCTTGTCGACGCCGGATTTCAACACGATGAAGCCGGCCGGAACCTGCCCCTTCAGCGGATCCGCGATCCCGATCACGGCGCATTCGGCGACGTCGGGATGGCTGGCAACGACCTCCTCCAAAGCGCCGGTCGACAGCCGGTGGCCGGCGACATTGATGATATCGTCCGTACGCGCCATAACGAAGACATAGCCATCCTCGTCGATATAGCCGGCATCGGCGGTTTTGTAATAGCCGGGGTGATCCATCAGATAGCTGTCACGGAAGCGCTTATCATTCTCCCAGAGGGTCGGCAGGCAACCGGGCGGCAGGGGCAGGCGGATCGCAAGAGAGCCGTTCTGGCCGCGCGGGGCTTGGTTGTTGTTCTCGTCCAGCACCTGCAGATCGTAGCCGGGCATGGGCACCGTCGGTGAGCCATACTTCACCGGCAGCGTCCCGAGCCCGACAGGATTGCCGCAGATCGCCCAGCTCGTCTCAGTCTGCCACCAATGATCGATCACCGGAACCTTCAGGAGATCCTCGGCCCATTTCACCGTATCCGGATCGGCGCGCTCGCCGGCCAGGAACAGGGTGCGGAAATGCGACAGATCATAGTCTTTCAGAAACTCGCCCTTGGGGTCTTCCTTCTTGATCGCCCGGAATGCCGTGGGCGCGGTGAAGAGCGCAGCCACCTTATGCTCGGAAATGACACGCCAGAAGGCGCCGGCATCGGGCGTGCCGACGGGCTTGCCTTCGTAAAGGATTGTCGTGGCGCCGTGCAGGAGCGGTGCATAGACGATGTAGGAATGGCCGACCACCCAGCCGACATCGGACGCCGCCCAGAACACCTCGCCGGGATCGACGCCGTAATGGTTCTTCATCGTCCATTTCAGCGCCACCATATGACCGCCATTGTCGCGAACGACGCCTTTCGGCTGGCCGGTGGTGCCCGAGGTGTAAAGGATGTAGAGCGGATCGGTTGCCGCGAGGATCGCCGCATCGGCGCGATTGCCGCGCGCCTTCGCGTCGTTGGACAGCGTGGCCCAATCATGATCCCGGCCGGGGATCAGGCTGGCGTGTTCTTCAGGACGCTGAAGAATGATGCAGGTCGAGGGCTTATGACTTGCCTGATCGATCGCGGCATCGAGGAGCGGCTTATATTTGACGACACGGCCCGGCTCGAGACCGCAGGACGCCGAAAGCATCAGCTTCGGCTTTGCATCATCGATGCGCGTTGCAAGCTCGTTCGCCGCGAAGCCGCCGAACACCACGGAATGGATTGCGCCGAGCCGGGCGCAGGCCAGCATTCCGATGACCGCTTCCGGGATCATCGGCATATAGAGGATGACGCGGTCGCCCTTGCGCACGCCCTTGTCGCGCAGAACGGCGGCAAAGGCGGAGACGTCGTCGAGCAGTTCGGCATAGGTGAAGCTGCGCGTCTGGCTGGTCATCGGACTGTCGTAGATTAGCGCCGGCTGATCGGCGCGGCCACCGCTGACGACATGCCGGTCGAGACAATTGAAAGCGGTATTGCAGAGCCCGCCCGTGAACCAGCGGCCATACTGCCCTTGCGTTTCGTCGAAAATCTTTTCGGGAGACTTTACCCAGTCGATATCGGATGCCGCCTCCTCCCAGAACGCGATCGGGTCGCGCTTCCAGGATTCATAGACCTCGAAGTAGCGGCTCATCCTCTCCTCCCTGATTCTTGACAGCTTGGCTATGGGACCTGTCTATCGCAAAGACCCTATATCTTGTGGTCCGGGCGCGAGCGGGCAGCAACGATGACCCGCAGCATAGTGCAGACCGGGACATAGGCTGACAAGCTATTCTTTCGGTTGGCGTCGAGGGGCATTCTCGCACGCCGCGCTTGTGGCATAATAGGGCGTCAGCTCCGGGGAGAAAACAACCATGAAGGACAATCCGTACGCCTTCGGTCTGGACAAGAATCCGGCAAATTTCCAGCCAATGAGCCCGTTAAGCTTTCTTGCGAGAACGGCACAAATCTTTCCGGATTACCCCGCGGTCGTCCATGGCGCTCAGCGCTTTTCCTATGCAGAATATTACGCACGCGCCCGGCGGCTTGCCTCGGCTTTGGCGCAG
>Ga0307442_1000270_pt1 | contig 24155 bp, 20 predicted proteins | sample SalMarWE160430MG_FD_202143 | JGI IMG/M metagenome (GOLD analysis project Ga0307442, IMG submission 202143) | Salt marsh sediment microbial communities from the Plum Island Ecosystem LTER, Massachusetts, United States - WE1604-30 | ecosystem: Environmental > Aquatic > Marine > Intertidal zone >...
CCTGACCCTGACGTGATTTACCCTGCGACGCAGGGATAGCTGTGTAATCTCATTTCTCCTCTTCATGCCATCCTCCTTCAAGTCTGGTATTCCCCTGTTATTCACCTATCCGATAGCACTCTGAATCAAAGACAATCGTGACGTTCTTCCCAACCGCGAAGTACTTCCCTAATTCGGGATTTCGGCGCAGCAGATCGAAATACTTATTGCTGAAAAGCTTCACGCTCTGTACCCGCATCGTGTCCCTGTAATCTGCATCGATCCAGGCGCCGTCTTTGAAGTAGAAGGTTTTCCCCGCCACACGCTTCACCGTCTCCGGTGCCGGAGCCGATTCGGTCTTGCTCTCTTTCATTGCTTTTATATCAAGAGCGCTTGACACGGATTCCGATCCCACCTTTTTTTCCATCGCCCCGCTGTAGGCTTTCCCCTTCGATCTCATTTCCGGAGCAGCTGCATCACTGATACCCCACCGCTCATAATCCGTCTCGTTTTCAAGAATCAGATATGATGTGTAGGGCGTCAGTATGCCATACTCCTTGCTTAAAAGTACTATCTCATCGACAAGCTCCCTCTTTTCCCCGTTCAGCCGTATCTCGTTCATGAGATACCCGATCTTCCGCATTGCCCATAGCCCCGGTATGAAATCGTTCTTTTCATTTTCTTCCGGAAAACGGCCTTCAAATACGAACCGTTTTGACTTGCCCTCGACTGTTCCCTTGAGGATGATTGAACTGCTCCCCGTACCCTCGTACCTGCCGAACAGGACGAGCTGGGTGCCGTTGAAGATATCGGGAAGCACAAGCGGATATATATCACGCACCTGTATTCGCCCGAAATCAAGTGTAACATCCGACAAAACGGGTTCGCTCACCTTTCGATAAAACGCCGACACGCCGGATGTGATGTTTTCTCCTGGCCTGAAATAATCCGCAAATCCCCTGTTTTGCTCCGCAATTCTGTCCAGAAGATGGGTATTCACATCGTCTCCTACTCCGAAAACGAAAAGCCTCACTTTCGCATGGTTGGCTGAGAGGACATTACGGGAAATTGCACCTTCATCTGTTTCACCGACGGTCGGCTCCCCGTCAGTGAGAAAAACGACCATCCTCGGCCTGTCGGTGTCGCTGAGCATACGCATCGACCGGAGCAGGGCCTCGTGTATGTTCGTTCCTCCCCGCGCGCTGAGACCCTCTACAAAACTACGGGCTTTTTGAATGTTTCCCCTGTCGGCAGAAACCGGGGAAGGCGCCAGGGTTCGCGTTACAGTTGCAAATTGCACTATGTTGAATCGGTCTCCTCTGTTGAGGCTTCCAAGGCAGTATAAAAGCGCACTTTTCACCTGGCTGAGCTTTTTACCCCGCATACTGCCGGAAGTATCGACCACAAAAACAATATCCTTGCGTGCGCTGGTTCGCTCTAAAATACCCGGGCTGAGCAGCATTGAAAAATATCCCGGCTCTCCGGCCTCACGGTATGTTAGGATATTCATCCCGACATCATCACGTGATACGGAGTAGTACAGTATGAAGTTCCGGTCCGGCTTTACATTTTTTTCTTCGAAGCCGGCATCGGCGCTGTATTGTTTAAGACTGACGTCGATATCGTGGCTCGGAGAGTAAACACTCTTTATGGGAATGTTCGACTCAATGTGAGCTGAAACACTCACTTCTTCGAGCGGCATGGGTGAGTACTTTTCCGTGTTCAGCGGATACACGTACCGGTATACCCCTGCATCATACTCCAGAGGCTGGGTGTACACGAGCTCGATCCTCCTTCTGCCGTGTGCAGGAATAGGGTAGACTTTCGCCCTGAACATATTTCTGCCGGCGTATTCAAGCAGACCCGGATCTTTCATTCTCCGAACAATATCTTCGTATATGCGGCGGGCCTCACTGCTTTTGAGCATTTCTCCGGATGTCCGCCTGCCGTCGATGTACAGCGAAAAATCACTGATCGCCGCTGCCTCTGGAAGCGGGAATATGTAGGTGCCTTCAAGATCCGTATCGTACTCGTTTTTGAAAACCTGGTCTATCTTTGTCCTGGCTATCCCGCCTTCGATTTCAACACTCACCCGGTGATACTCGACGGAAAGCGGCACCGGTCTCGCTTGTTCAATTGTAACGGGCTCGACGATGAGCAGGCCGTCTGAAAATGCACATATCGCTCCTGCAGTCACCGTAAAAAAGATAATCGCTGCACTGATCAATAATCTCTTCATAATTCACCTCCGTCATGCTGGATTCACAGGATTAGACCTTTTCCCGGCGTAAAAGTTCCCTTTTTTTTCACTGTGTATATTCTGCGAAAAACGGTATTATGAAGAATAGCGCAGGAGATTCCTTATGATCGTTTTGAACGAGGAAAAACTCTCATTTCTCTTAAACCAAATTTCGCAGGGCTTCGTTAAAACACCCGCTGAAATTGCACTCTTCATCGTCCTTGTAGCCGGAATATTCGCATTCTTCATCTTTATATCCCGATACCAGGCAAAAAAACGGGCTATCGCAACTGCGCTTCAGGCACAGGAGCTTTTTTCCCGCTTATCCAAGAAAAAGGCATTGAACAGTCTCGAGACAGAGCTTCTCGAAAAGATGGCAAAATTCATCGAATCACCCGAGCGGAAGCACCTCTTGTTCGACAGCCAGGCAGTTTTTAACAGTTGCGTGGAAAAGCTCAGGAAAGAGAAGCCCGTCTCTTCCTCGCTCGTCACAGGGCTCCGGCTGAAACTGGGTTTTGAAGCAGGCAACCCTGAGCGCCCGGTGCACTCGAGCGTGGAGCTTGCAGAAGACCGGCCCGTTCTTCTTTTCGATAAAAAATCAAGACGCCGAGTTCCGGGCATTGTGCTTAACTCCGATACAAGAGCCCTGTACATCGCAGTCGAAAACCAGGGCTTCAGTACGGGAAAAACGGTGCAGGTGTACTTCCAGAACCAGGCCGGGCTGTTCACGTTTGCAAGCCGCATCATAAAGATAGAAAAAGGGGTTCTGCTGATCGCACATTCTGAAAACATCCGACGAATTCAGCGGAGAAAGTTTTACCGTCGGAAAATCAGCCTCCCGGTATATGTGCGGCGTGAAGGTGAAAATACAAATCCGGTGCGAACGATGTGCACCGATCTCGGCGGAGGCGGCGCAAGCCTCAGTAATACTGACGGGCGTTTTAAAACAGGCGATAGGCTCGAGCTCTACTTTTTTATGCAGGTACAGCGGGGGGTATCCGGACAGAAGCCTCGACCGCGGATACACGTGACGGGGGAGATTGTTCGGCTCTCCGGGGGAGGGCAAAAAGCGCATATCGTGTTCGACCTCCTGCCTGAAGCGGTCAGAGACCGAATAATAAGATTCCTGTTCACCAAAAAGCGTAGCACGCCGTCATAGCAGCCGAAGTTAGGGGGCATAATACTTATCTATTCATAGAGTATGCCCAAGAGCGGCTGAATACCAACAAGTGCACTCCTCTTTCTGTAATGTTTTTAAATTATTATTGAAATCAGCCCGTTCATACGTTATAATTAAAATAATCCGGCACATCCGGGTGCATCATATTTTTTTCACCTTTTTGCTTTCAACAGGTATCAGAGGCATATCAAAATCACAGGAGGCAAACAATGAAAAAGACATGGATTACAACCTGGATTTTCATGGGGATGATTATTCTGTTTCTGCCCGCATTAGCGTGGTCGCAGACGCAGTATCAATCCCTGCAGTCGCAGACAAGTTTCGGGCTTTTTGAAAATGCGTTCGATGCCGCGTTCAACCCGACCGACGCAAAGCCGGTGCCCACTTTTTCGACGCTCGAGCAAAACTACTTCTTTGGCGGGCTGACAAACTTCTCCGAGCTCCCCAACACCTACTCGTTTACCATGGTACCGCTCCGGTTAGGCTACTACCATGCGGGATCGATGCCCTGGTCGGGATTATCCGACATCCTGGTCGATACTACCAGTTCGACCAGAAGCAACGGCATTACCCCCTCCACTGCCACAAAGCCGGTAACAGTCGGAACGACAACCACGAACTACAAGTGGGTGACGCAGGAGACGGACAACCAGTACGATCGTCTTGAGGCCTGGAATACGGCCCTCGGCGGACAGTTTCTGATCGGACTGGGGTTTGTCAATACCGGTCTCGGTGTGCGCTGGGACTATGAACAAAACGCGTCCGGTGCCGCCATCAATACGTGGGCGGACGCCAACAGAACGATCACCGACACCTACTACTACGATCCGACTGCCGGTACGGTTGCTCCATCACCGATTGCGGACTACTCACGCACGATCACCAACAGCATGCCGGATACCGACTCGACCATTTACCTGCAGGTACCGGTATACACCGAGCTTTTCGGCATCAAGATGACCGCAGCTTTCACCGCCGCGTTCAACAGCAGAGACCAGTCCGTTACAAACGGAGAACAAGAGTTCACCGCTCCCCAGCAGCCCGGTGCAGGATCGTTCAACGGTGTCGTTGTTGCAAACTCGACAACCGATAAAACCGGGTATACCGACATAGACGCAGACATAATCCTGACCTTCGCACCTCTTCTCGGGAATCATGCGAACAACCGGTTGGAGCTCGGTGTAAACGGTGGATTCATGAAAAACAAGGCCGACACCTACGAAATGGTGTTTGCAACACAGGACTATGACTATGCCGGTAGCGGTGCTCCTCTCACACCGGTGAACAACGGCAGTATGACAGACCAGAGCACCACAACAAAACGGGACGGAACAACCGGATACGATGTCAATGTTTCGGCCCAGCATTACTTATACTGGGATATCGGTGCACCGCTGACACTCGGCATTGCTCCGAAATTACAGGTAGGTATTGCGTATACCCCGCCTGTCAGCACATACAGCAAAGAATCGGTATCCGTCGTTAAATCGGACCTTACCGGAAACGGCGTGTACACGGATGCGGGAGACCTGGTTGCTACCACCACGACAACCTACAGCAACAACGATGACGGCGGAAACTCCGATATCGTCGATTCGATAACCCTTCCCTCTGCGCTGCGGTTCAAACCGGAACGGTGGCCGATAGGAATAACGTTCGGCAACGAGCTCGGCGTTTCCTTCACAGCGCGCACGGTCAAGGACAAGTCGACCACAACCCAGACCACCGTGCAGACCGCAGACGGAACAGGAACGGTCACGGGTACAACCACCACAACCGCAGGCGACAGCTACACGTCAAAAAGCTTTACAACCGTCTGGTCTTTCACGAGCGACTACCAGTTTGCCCTGAACTTCTTCCTTTCGAAAAACGCAACACTGGACGTCGTTCTCGACCAGTTTTCAGGCGCCTTCGCGCTGTATGCCCAGGCAATTATCGCTCTGCCCTGAAGCAACAGGGACCCCGATACAATAGGGTCCGGCTGATCGAGCCGGGCCCTTTTTATACCCATTTTCATCCGAAGAACCTGTCCTTCCTCGTGCGTGCCTGTTTATAAACCTTGGAATTTATCGGCATGTGCCGGGCATCTTATCACGTACACGGCAACACCTATGCAAACATTACAAAAGCGATTGGATAGTTCTATCGTACGGGCAGTCTGATCTCTATCCGTATGCGAACCGTGATGGCCTTTTTTTCCGCTTCATCATTTGGTGGAACCTGTATCTTACCGTAGCTGCCGAGCTGATCGAAGAAACTATTGATATGGGAGCCGGGAATGTCAGCCGTTACCACGAAGGGTTGACCGGGAATATTCGGAAAGCTCTTCGCCACGAGTACACCGCCTTCAGACTGAACCAGGCCGACAACGTACTCTGCCGCCTTCTCGAGCGCAGGATTTTCGGTTGCTTCTGCTTTTTCTGCCTGTATACCGGTTGATTTTTCGCCCTTAATTTTAGAAACCGTCGCAGTCTTCTCACGCTCGGATGCTTTTTCTGCCTGTTCCGGCCGGTACGTTTCCTCCTCGCCTTCCAGCGCCTCTGCAGGGGTGCTGCTCAACACCCTGTCGTATTCCGCAGGCGCCCTGGCAGCTGCTGATGAAGTTTTTTTCATAGTTTCTTCTTTATCCTTCATCTCCCCCGGCAGCACCATAACAACAGTGAAATCCATTACAGAACCTGACCCGGCCGGCTCCTCCGGAAGGGCTTCAGCACTCCCTGCTTTCGATTCCCCCTTTCTTTCGGGAGCAGAAGGCCTTTCTGATGAAACGGCCGTTCTTTCAGCAGGAGACTCCTCCAAAGCAGCGGCGCCTTCAGACGGCTGCAGCTCTTTCGTTTGCGAGATGCTTTCAGGAACAGTTTTTTCAGCCGGTTTTATTTTTTTTGCCTGCAGGGTGCTTTCTGAGGCAGGGTATTCAGACGGCTTCGCTTCTTGCACATGCTCAAGTTTTTCAGCCTTCGCTTCTTCAGATTTCGCTTTTTCAGAAGGAAGAGCTTCTGCAATTTCCGCCTTCTTCTCAACAGCCACAGGTTCCTGACGCTTCACCGGCCGGGTCACCTGGAGCACAAAGATAATCGCAATCACCATTGCGGCAACCGCCGAAAGCTCGAGCGGTATTTTGAAGCGCAGCGGGCTGAACAGAGTGTGAAAAAACCTTCGCTCCTCAGGGCTTTCTTCGATCCTCCTGTGCACCCGTTCCAGAAAATCTTTCGGAGCCCTGACCGTTTCAAGATCCTTCATATATGAGAGATGCTTCTTCAAATATTCAAGCTCTTTTATACACCGCGAACAGGATTGAAGGTGCTGTGCAACCCCCTGCGCCGTCACCTGATCGAGCTCGCCCTCGATGTAATCCTGCAAATATCTTTGCACCTTTTTGCAGTTCATCTATACCATCCCCTTCAATGCATCCCTCAGTCTCCGTCGTGCACGGGCCAGTTTCGACTTTACGGTTCCCGGATTCAACCCGCTCAGCTTCGAAATTTCATCATACGGCAGACCCTCGATATCACGAAGCACCACAACCATGCGCTGGGCCTCCGGAAGAGACTGAATGGCACTTTGAATGAGCCGGTTCATCTCCTTTTTTTCAAACGCATTCGACGGGGAGGCTCCGTTGTCCCGTATATCGATGCCCGAAACCTCACTATCAGGATCCCCGTTGAGGCGCACCATGCTCCGATTGCGCCTGTGCGATACCGATGCAAGCCTGTTTTTGCAGCTGTTTACGGTAATTCTGTACAGCCAGGTGGAAAACTTCGATTCGAAGCGAAACTTCCCAAGCGACCGGTATACCCTGACAAAGACATCCTGCGCACAGTCATCGGACTCATCGTAATCACCGAGCATCCTGTAGCAAATATTGAACACCCTGTCCTGATACTTCATAACAAGTGTATCAAACGCACTCCGCTTCCCATCGAGAAAATCCCGTATGGCATCCGCATCCGTTTCACTTTCTTCCAGTATATTCTCTTTATCCATTTAGACCGATTCATCCCTGGAAAGTTCCCTTTTTTACTATATCTGCTCCAGGCCTTCATGTAAAATAATAATTTTCAATGCACCAATCTAATATACTGTAGGCATTCCTGAAATTTTTACAATATAACCTTGACTAAAACAAAATCCTCTAGTATGAATGTACAATTATAAAAGGATATAAGAGGAAAAAACGCGTCCCTATGCCCAATTCAAAAACGTTCATTCTCATTAAACCCGACGGCCTGTCAAAATCTCTGACCGGCAATATACTCACCCGTTTCAGTGAAACTCGCCTTGAAATCATCGGTGCCAAAATTATTCGAGTGTCGAAGGAGCTCGCCGACAAGCACTACGCTATGCACAGGGATAAGCCGTTCTACGATGAGCTAATCGACTACATAATGGGAGTGCTGCACAAGCGGCATAAGGTTATGGCTCTTGTTTACTATGGCAAGGACGCAATCGAAAAGATACGAGAGATATGCGGCAACACGAACCCCGAGCTCGCAGAGCCTGAATCAATCAGGGGGCAGTACGGCCGTATACTCACAAGCGGCCTGTTCGAAAACGTCGTTCATGCGAGCGACTCAGTCAAGGCGGCTGAACGGGAGATAAAACTCTGGTTCGATCCGGACGAAATCATATATGACCTCTACCCCTCTAAAGAAATTATTATTAAAAATTACAAAAAGCGGGTCTGGGTGGATTGAAAAAACTTTTATTCGGAAAATTCACAAAAGAAACTGATAAAAGGATAATAACTATTTCGTCTTTGGGGGAGAATGCGTTATCCGCCAGAGGAAAAACTTTAACCGTTTGATAAGGGACGGCTGTTCTTTTTTGTCCTTCTTCGGGTTATACCCGCTTTTCATATAATCCCTGTCAGCGAGTCCCATAGACGGATGCCTCTATTGTCGTGTATCAGTGCATAATCGCACTGTACTATTAATATAATACACAATCAACCGACATGCGTACAACTGAATGTATTATTCAATGCACACGCGAATAATACTCCATCAGCGAGAATCGTTGTAAAAAAATCCAGGTGCATACACCACAGGCACTATTCAAACACTTCTCGTCTGATTAACCCGGTACTACGCCTTCGTGCGTTTTTCTGCGACTGCCTTATCGATCATCTTCTCCATCGTAAACTTCGGCTTGTAACCGAGCACCTTCTCGGCCAGGTCATTTCGAAGCTCATAGGGCTCGATGCCTTCGACCCTTGCGCGGTCCCACACCACCCCGAGACCGTCCGCAAGCCTTTCGATCACATCCAGGTATTTAAACGGGCCGGGCCCGGCAATGTTGTAAATATTGTTCTTTGCGGTTTCGCAATTCTCGATGCCGAGGGTAATCCCGTCTGCTATATCATGCGGGTCAGCAATCTGGTCGACGGCGGACTGACCATTGCTGCATAACGGGGCAAAAACACCCTTTCCTCCCGCGAGCTTCGGCGCCAGTCTCTTCCTGTCCTCCTCAGCTATACCGTCCTCCCAGAACTCGTAGCCGAATACGCGTAAAAGCTCCTCTTCGTCGAGACACCAGCAGATACGCACGATCAACCACGACATACCGTACAGCTTTCCGTAATTCCGGCACAGGGATTCACAGGCTATTTTCGCAAGCGCGTAAAATCTCGATGGAAAGAGCTCTGTATCCTCGGTGATGGGGGCCTTGAATTTCCGCGGGCCCGTTGCATACACCGCATCCGTGCTCGCATAGAGAAAGACCTTCAAATTTTTCATTTGATACGACGCCTCAAGCAGGTTATACGTCCCTCTGATAATACTTTCAAAGAGCTGGTTGTTCTCCTTCTCGTATACCGCCGGCGGAAACATGTCCCATGCGGCTGCGAGATGACAGATCGCATCACAGCCCTCAACAGCCTTTTTCAACCCTTCCTGATCGAGTATGTCACCCTTCACAAACTCAAGGTTCGAATGCGAGATCCCCTCGGGCTTATGCCGGTGTATAAGTGCACGCACGTGGTACCCGCGTTCGAGCAGGTTTTCCAACACGTTCTGCCCGATTCTGCCGGATCCGCCAGTAAGAAAAACCGTCATTGTCTTCTCCTTGTATGAAACAACCGGAAGATTTTCGCTTCAAAAAAAAGTTCTGCCGCCTGTCACACGTGAAATTCCATCAAATAACACCAAGTTTTTTCAGAGACTCCTTCAGTTTTTTCGACTCAGCATTCGTGAGATCCTGATCGGGCCTCCGTACGCTGCCAGCTTTAATACCCCGAAATTCGAGCGCCTTCTTGAAGGATGCATTGTCCCGCCCGCAGGCAAGTACCCCGCGAAGCCGATCGATATCCTGCTGGATTTTCCGTGCCCGGGTGAGGTCTCCTTCTGCAAAAGCGCTGTATATCTCCACAAACGGCTCGGGAAACACAGATGCATTGCCAGAAACGAGCCCGCCGGCGCCGCAGGCAAGAGATGGCAGGATGATTCCGTCACTCCCGTTGAAGATCGAACACTTTTTCCCTGAAATCCGAATTAAGTCGATAATCTGAAACATATCGTCGTTGCTGTTTTTCAGGCCGACAAGGCTGTCGATTTCTTTAAGAAGCCTTTTAAAAAGCGCCCGGCTCATATTGTTCCCGGTGTACACCGGTATGTTATAGATAAAAAGCGGAAACCCCGGCACCGCTTCAGCCACACGCATGAAATGCGTATAGAGAGGCTCATCGTCATATCGATAGTAGTAGGGAAATACCACACCAACTGCATCGGCGCCGATTTCCCTGCTGTGCTTCGCAAGGGCAATCGTTTCTTCCGTAGTGATACACCCGGCCTGCACGATGACTTTCACCCTTCCCCTGAGCTCCCTTACAGCAGTTTCGGCAACCGACTTTCGCTCCTCAAGCGTCAAAAGGGGACCTTCTCCGGTTGTACCGCAGCAAAAAACTCCCTGTACCCCCTTTCCGGCCATGAAGCTGCAGTAATCATTAAAGGCGTTAAGATCCACTTCTCTCCCGCCGTCCGTCAACGGTGTTATGAGGGCGGGAACCACACCACTCCACTCTGACATTTCATCACTCCTTCCTGCGCATCTTTTTTGCAAAATTACGCGCCTTCCCGAGATCTTTTTCGGTATCCACGCTGAGCGGGATGTACTCCGCACCGGTGAGAACCACCTTTATCCTGAACCCATGTTCCAGCGTCCTGAGCTGCTCGAGTGCCTCCGTTTTTTCCAGAACTGTCGCGCTCAGGGAAGAAAACTGCATGAGAAAATCCTTCCTGTAGGCATAGATTCCTATATGCTCGTATGCATGAAAATCTTCACTGTATCGAGGATACGGTATGAGCGATCTGGAAAAGTAGAGTGCGAACCCGGCCGCATCAGTGACAACCTTCACCACGTTGGGATTTTGCAGATCATCCTCATCGGTGATTTCATGCATCGAAGTGCACATGGGTATACTTTCATCATGAACGAGCGGATCGACGATCTCATCGATCATACCCGGGTTTACAAAAGGCTCATCCCCCTGAATATTGACCACAATATCGACTTCCATACTGCCCGCGACCTCTGCAACGCGGTCGGTACCGGTTGAATGGTCCGGTGATGTCATCACTGCGCTCCCCCCATATTTTTCAACCGCATCAATAACACGCCGGTCGTCCGTGGCAACTACCACCTCATCAAGCAGCGCTGACCTGGCAACACTCTCGTACACCCACTGCACCATCGGTTTGCCCTGTATGTCGGCAAGTGGCTTGCCCGGAAGCCTCGTTGATTTGTACCGGGCAGGAATGACTCCTACAATGTTCATATGGTTTCTCCGAACAGTATTCTCCGGTAAAGTACTCCGGAGCTCAATATGCAACAAAACACCTTTCACACCAACCCAAAGCAAAAAACCTTTTTCAGGCCCCGGTTAATCAAAAAAATCTTTCAGATCGATTCAATACGGGTATACCCCTGCCGCTTCATAGTAACTTCTCACGAAGTTACTTTACGATATTCGGTCCCTCAGGGATACATCCTGTCAAGGACGTATGCCTCTTCTAAGTAACTTCGAACAAGTTACTGTTTGATATCCAGTCCCGGGGGGATGTATCCCGGGGGGATGTATCCCGGGGGGATGTATCCCGCCAAGGATCGGCCGCGAAGCGGCTACGCCACTTCCTAACCCCATTTCTCATCTTCTGCAGGTCCAAAATGGCCACAGTATCGACGATCCAATCACGCATCTCTTTTCCTTTCCCAGATTCCTGCGGAAAGGAGATAAAATCAAGCTCCGTGGAAAGCGCATCACTCACCCGTACAGCGATAATCGGCCATATCACTCCGATATCCCCGACAACCGGTATACTGCCCTCGAGGCGCGCAAACCCTGACATCTCCATTCTGAACGGCACCTTCAATGTCTTTGTCTTCGGCAGGCCCCGGTCGACCTTCTCCTGCACCCCGCCTTCCTCACGTTCCATCTCCCACACCTTCCGGAGGTTCGCATCAAGGTCAATACGGACGAGGGTCCTGCCCTCGAGCGAATACGTAAATCCTCCGTCCCATGCAGTCCATATACCGTGCCCGGTATATGTTTCAAAGGGGCCGTCGTGTATCTCCTGGGACAGTGCGATGCCTGACTCTATAATAACCGAAGCCTCCGACAGAATCTCAGCGACAATACGCGACCGCTGTTTGACCGGTATGCTGTCGGAAACTGCAAGCCCTACCATGCCGCCGCCGACAAGCTGGGGAACGGACACAACAACCGGTACACCGTTCGCCGCACCCGCGCCGAGCATTGTCCGCCTGTCAGCGCCGAGCCCTGCAATGAGCTCAAACGGCCTCCCCGCCATCCTTGAAAGCGCCTCGACTTCCATCGCGACACGCTCGGTTCTGAGCCCGACAGGGTAGGCCATATTACCGGCAGCCTTTATTATGACGTCCCCTTTTGCCTTCTTCACCCGTTCGATAAGAGCGGTATCGATGATCATCTCTTTTTTCAGAGAATCGAGCACCGCCTCATCGAGAAGCGTTATTTCGAAAACACCTCCGCGCGGAAGGAAATCTTTATCCATATCGAGCGATGCTCCGCTCACCCGTTTTACACGGTCGAGGCTTCCCGCCATTTCATGAGCAACAACCGCGGAGCTCGTAATGACACCATCAATAATCTTTTTTTCAATAAGTTCGGCAATAAGCGTGCTGACCCCTTCATGTATATTCGGGCCGCTGCCGGTAACAACGGCTATTTTTTCACCCTTTTGTTTTGCCGAAACAATTTTATCGACAACCTGATCAACCCGTTCTCGCACCTGAGTGGAAAGTGAGTTATACATTGAATCGATAATATTTCTGTCTTCTCTCTTCATGGGAAACCTCCAAACTGTACATCGATAAAAAAAATATGCAATCAGTACAGCTCATTGAAACACAATATCCAGACCCATCTACCCCTGGTACCCGGCCATACGCGGTATCCAGAGCACGGTATCCGGGATATAGGTAATGATAAACAGCGCGAGCAGCTCGAATGCAACGAACTTTATCATCTCCCGTATCACATCGGGCAGAGGTGTCCCGCTGATGGCGCTCGTAATAAACGTGGTTTCTCCATACGGCGGTGTATCCAGCGCGATCATCAGATTTAATACGGTAACAACGCCGAAATGCACGAGGTCGATACCTGCCGCCTGGACAAGCGGAAGAACAATCGGGACCACGATGAGGAGAATGGCAGAAACATCGATGAAACAGCCGAGAATAAGAAAGAGGATGTTCAGTGCGAGAAGAACGGTCCATCTACTGTTCATAAGGCCAAGGCTGATAAAGCCTTTTGTTATCATTGCCGGTATCTCTTCCCGCGCCACCACATAGCCGAAAATAAAAGAGCTGGCCATAATAAAGCTTACAAACCCCGTGCTGACCGCTGAATCTATGAACACCTTGTACAGCTCTTTCATTCCCACGCTGCGGTACACGATAATAGAAAGAACAAGCACATACACCGCAACAACTGCCGCTGCCTCGGTCGGTGTAAAGATGCCGCTATATATTCCACCAAGAAGGATGACCGGCGCAAGGATCACAAAAACAGACCTGCCGGTGACGATCATGAACTGTTTGAAACTGACCCACTTTCCGGACGGATAGTCCCTCTTGATGGCAAGGATAAAGACGAGCAGCATTATGGATGCACCGAGTATCAACCCCGGGACAATACCCCCTAAAAACAGGTATCCCACGGAAGCGCCGGACAGCATCGAATAAATGACCATCGGAATACTCGGCGGAATGATAGGCCCGATTGTTGCTGACGCGCAGGTGACCGCACAGCTGAACGGACCGTCGTACCCGGCATCCTTCATTGCCTTGATTTCAACCGCTCCGAGGCCCGCGACATCCGCGATTTCGGACCCCGACATGCCGGCGAATATAATGCTCGCAACGATATTGACATGGCCCAGCCCCCCTTTGAGAGGACCGACTACAACCTTGGCAAAATCAAAGAGCCTGTCGGTGAGACGGCTCGCGTTCATGACCTTTGCTGTGAATATAAAAAGCGGCACGGAGAGAAGAACAAACTTGTTCTCGAACGCAATGACCATTACGTCCATAACGGTAAAAAGACTTACCTTTGCGATAATCAGGTACAAAACCGAGCTTATGAACATTCCAAACGCAATGGGATAGCCAAGCGCAAACACGGCGGCGAATACGATAAACCAGACAGCTACAGCCACGGCAGAGCCTCCTTTTCCGGCACACTGTGGCCCATTAAAAGACGAATGTTCCTGATAACGGCCTGGATGTTGTGTATGAGAATCAACAGGGTGAACAGCGGAAAGCAGACCAGAAGGTATGTCCAGGGAACCCGCAGAGACGATGCTTTTATCGAGTAGTTCATAATGGAGTATTTAATACTCGGGTAGAGAACGAATAAAAACACGACACTGGTTAAAATGTCAAAAAAGACATCTATCACCAGCCTCGTGTTCTTCGAGAACTTTTTATACAGTATATCGAACCGTATATGTTTATCATACCGTTTGGCGAGCGCCGCACCCAGGTATATCGACCATACGAAGCTGTAGATTGAAAGCTCGAAAAACTTGGGCAGGGGGCGATCGAGAACATAGCGTGAAAAGACCTGCACAGTCACGGTGGCAACGAGAAGAAGCAGAACAAAAACGGGAAGATGTATCTCAAAGAAATCGAAAATCCTGTTATAGACGCGCTTCACTTTTTTTCTCCGCATCGAAACTTGAAAGAATTTTTAAAAAACAGGTTTGAACGCCGGCCTCGAAACATTCCCATTATGCCCGACTGAAAAAAGGTGAATGCCCTGAAGGGGCAGATGATATAAAACCCGTCCGGGTTAAAAAATCCACCCCTATTGCCAACAGATCTCTTCAGGGCATTCTCTATACTACAGAGCTTCGTTTAATCCATATTCTGGAGCTTCTTATACATTCCTGCACCCCATCTGTTCTCGAACTTCTTCTGGCTGTAGTACTCTGCGGCATGCTCCATGAAGGCTTTTTTGTCCGGCACGATGATCTCCATACCGTAATCCTTCGTGAACTTGCCCAGAAGCGATGTCTCCTGCTCGAGCACCATCTCGTTCTGGTAGAACCGGGCAACCCGCATCGCGGTCTTCATGTACACCTTGTAATCATCGGGCATGCCCTGCCACAGCTTTTCGTTGATAATAGGCGTGATGTAACCGATCATATGGTCGGTCAGCACTATGTAGTGGGTAACCTCATAGAACTTCTCGGAATTATCTGTTGGAACGGGGTTGTCCTGGCCTTCAATGGTCCCGGTCTTGAGCCCCATATACACCTCGCCGAACCCGAGAGGGGTCGGGTTTGCGCCGAGCGCCCTTCCGACATCGAGCCATGCCTCGGCATTCGGCATTCTGAGCTTTATGCCCTTGAGGTCTGCAGGTGTCCGCACGACGCCCGCTTTCTTCGTAAGGTCGAGCTCACGTGTGCCGAGGTACCATACATCGAGCACTCTGATATTCGACTTCGATGCGAGTGTGTCCCAGTACTTCCTGCCGACAGGACCCGTCAATATCCGGTACATGTGATCGATATCCCTGTACAGGTAGGCAACCTCGAGCACGCCTATCTCGGGATAGTTCGCAAGATCGGCAAACCAGGACGGGCTTGCATCAGACGTCATTTCAAGAGATCCTCTCATTACCCCCAGAATACCGGTTTTCTGATCTGCAAGCTGACCCGAATGGAAGGTCTTAACGACGATTTTGCCGCCGCTCAGATTCCCGACCACCTCGGCAAACTTTTTCATCGACAGGTACTGCGGTTCATTGGGACCGCTCACCGAGTTGAACCTCAGCGTGTAACTGTCCGCGGAAAAAGCAAGCCCGAAGCTTGTCAGCAAAAACACACCGAGCACAAGCAGTGAAACCAACATTTTCTTTCTCATTGCAATGCTCCTTTCCATAAATATTTTTTTAATACAGAGCATCAAAAGCTCCGGAATTACACGTTGTGCCCTTCCCCACCTCCTTTCCGGTAGTTTAACGCCAGTACATCAAAAAATTCCCTCTTTTTTCATCCCGGTCAGGACACGATCGATCGCTACGAGCGTTTTATCTATATCGTCATCGCTGTGCGCGGCCGACACATATATCTCTCCCCAGTGCATAGGCCTGAGAAAAACGCCCTGTTCGAGAAGCCTGTTTCTAAAAACGATGTATTTCTCAAAGTCCGATGTAACGGCATCGCGGTAGTTTCGAAACTCCTTGAGAGGGGTAAAGTGCACCTGAAACATCGTCCCGAAACCCTGCACGATGGCGTCTATCTGAAGCCTCTTAACCGTCTCCTGTATCCCATCCATGAGCCGTTCGCCAAGCCGGTACACACGATCGTACACGCTCCCGTCGTTCTCCTCTAAAAATTCGAGCGTCGCGTATGCGGCTGCCATTACGGCGCGGTTGGCGTTCAGTGTGCCGGCCCTGAAAACCGTGCCGTTTGCGATGAGATCCATAATCTCCGCCCTGCCCCCGTATACTGCAACGGGAAACCCTCCGCCGACCGCCTTTGCAAGGGTTGTCAGGTCCGGTGTTACACCGAACTTCCCCTGCGCGCTGTTGAGGCCGAGCCTGAAGCCGGTGATCACCTCATCGAAAATGAGCACGATTCCATTTTGCAGCGTAAGCTCACGCAGCGCCTCTAAATATCCCTCAACAGGAGGAATTATGCCCGAATTGCACATACATGGGTCGACGAGTATTCCTGCGATGCGGTTCCCGTACGTCTCGAGGGCCTTTTCGAGCACCGGAAGGTCATTCCAGGGAATCACCAGTATATCCTCATACGCCGACTCCGGTATACCCGCCCCGATCGCAATTTTGCTCGGCTGCTGGGCGGGCCCCGCGTTATTAAGCGGAGTATGCACACTCAGAGCCACGCTGTCGAGCCAGCCGTGGTAGTTTCCTTCATACTTGACGATCAGCTTTCTTTCCGTATACGCCCTCGCCAACCGCATGACCTCCTGCACAACTTCACTGCCGGAGTTCATAAAGCTGACCTTCTCAAAACCGGGCACATGGCGTATGAGCTTTTCCGCGACCTCGATCTGGAGCTCGAACGGCAGGCCGTAGGTTGAGCCGTTTTTTATCTGTCGGGAAACGAAATCGATTATCCGCGGATTGGCATGCCCGGCGAACATCGGGCCGAGCGCCTGAAGGTAATCGATATACTCGTTCCCGTCGACATCGTAGAGCTTCGAACCTTCCGCTCTATCGATAAAAATCGGGTACGGGTCATACCCCTCGAGCGGGGTCCTCGAGGCGCTCGAAGCGCCGCCGGGAATCGACTTCAATGCCCGTTCATACAGTTTTCTGGACCTGCCTGTTTTCTGTAGACTCATACAACGGCTCCGGCACAATATTTTATCCAATACAGGCATACGGCTTCGGTTTTCTTTGTGATGTGATAAAAAAGGTTGGAGTATTTAATAACGCCTGATTTCAATTTCTGAGGTCATCCACGAATTTTTCCTGGATTTAACTTGTATTATCCCATTTGCCCTGCAGGGATTCAACTATCGGGTTTTGTCCTTCAATGAAAACCCGAAAAAAATCATACCACTATTACACCCAATGTCAAGAAAATTATGGTGACACCATACTTATCTGCACTTAAACAGAGATTATCCGGACGCAAAGTGTCCGGATAATGCCCTGTATTTTCGACAATACTAACGACGGCTAGCGGGTATACTTTTTTATGTAGGGGATATCTCTGTTTATGTCAGGCCCGAAAAATTTAAATAAAATAAGGTCCTGCCTGCCCGTATTCTTGATAATAAACCCGTCGACCGACTTCTGATGGGTGACGAGCAGCTCGTCCGAGCCGAAGACACCGCCTTCAACCGAATGACCCTCAACCGTTCCTCTCCCCCGCCACACAAGTATATTGTACACACCGTTGTCCCTGCTGTTGAAGCTTCCGCCCGGTTTCAGAGTCAGTTTTTTCCCGCTGAATTTCTCGGTGTTGTAGTATATCCACTCCTCATACCCGCCATCCTGCTTCGTTTCCTCGACCAATACGGGTTCGAGATGCCGATTCTCATAGAAGTAGGGGTCGCCGTTTATCTCCCAGTCGCACTGCTCGAGCACAGCGCGCTCCCCTAACCGATCCCTGTCTTCCTCCGCCACATCCTTGAACAGCAGCTCCTTGGGCGTCAAGCGGTTATTGACTTTGGCCTGGAGCATGGCAAACACATCTGAATCCTCCTGGAGCTCTAAAGTGAGTGCAGTTCCCGGCGCGTGGAGCACACCGGAGGGTAGATGAAACCCCTCTCCCTGAACGTTCAGGTAGGCGCGTGAGTGTTTGAGGATGAGATTGCTGTTCCAATCCACCAGGTAGGGCAGGAGAGTTTCGATCTGCTTCCCCTGGTCGACGAGATAGGGATGAACCCCGAAAAAGGTTTCGGGGTGAGGCCCGGGATCAACATCTTCAAGAAAATAGTAGGCCTCTTCTTTTGCGTTCTTTCCGACCTTTTCCGCGTCGTGCTGCATCTGGTGGAGGTGGTAATGTATCCGCGAACCGAAATCGTATATCTTCACAAGCCTGTTCAAGCCTGTATGGGTCTTCGCATACGCCTCTCCCATGATGGTTTTTCCGCACACCCGGACCGCATCAATGAGAAGGATATCCTTGCCCTCGATATCCAGGTACGAAAGGCCCTCATCCTCCGGGCCGATTCTGTTGTCCGCTTTCGTCACCGATGCAAGCCAGCGCTCGCAAAAAAAACCGCGCTCACCCGCATCGTACTCTTCTTCCTTCAGCCCGAGCCTGTACCCGGGCGGCAGGAAATCACGGGCCACCCAGCTCGGTCTGAGATGCAGCATTCCATTGCCTTTTTCTACAGCTTTTTCAACTGCCTGTGCAATTTTTGTATCATCCATTTTTATTTCTCCCGGTACATATGATTACCGTGAATACCGGCACTCACAGATATAGTACACACGTTTTTTCAATACCCTGCAGTGAAACAGGCTGCCTGATACATTCAGCTATGTTTCAGCAGAACCGGGGCCATACCCCACACACCGGAAACATCATACGGCACCAGAACATCCCGGTTATAGTCACTGTATTTCCACATGACCCCAGATATATCTCCAACAATCTACACCTGCTTGTCTGACCAAGGCCTTTACAGGTCAACCCATACAGACCCCTTGTCGCAGGATTCAACGGTTTTGTAGATAAACTCCATGCCCCTGAGCCCGTCATACACGGTTGGGAATTTGTACTCCTCGACCTTCATCGGTTTCCCTTCTATGCGCCGCTGTATCGCCTCTGCGGCACCAAGATAGATATTGGCAAACGCCTCCAGGTACCCTTCAGGGTGACCGACGGGAATCCTGGTGACATCTGCCGCGACATCGCTCAGGTACCCGCTTCCCCGCGAGTATATTTCACGGGGCTTTCCGAAATGATAGACCTCCAGGTAATTGGGGTTCTCCTGGGCCCAGGAGATTGCCCCCTCCGAGGCATAGATACGCAGCTTCAGGCCGTTCTCCTCGCCGGTCGCCACCTGGCTAATCGTGAGTACACCCTTGCCGCCGCCCTTGAGCCTGAGGAGCATGTTCACATCCTCGTCAAGCTTCCGGTCAGGCAGAAATGTGGATTTATCCGCGCAGAGCTGAGCGACCGGGTCACAGCTTATGTACTCTAAAAGGTTGAGGCTGTGCGTGCCGATATCTCCGAGCGTGCCGCCTATACCTGCTTGAGCAGGATCCACCCGCCACTTCGCCTGCTTCATGCCCACCTTCTCATGGGGAAAACTGAGAAACTCCTGCAGGTATTCGACGATCACCTTTCGAATAGTGCCCATCTTGCCGGATTTGAAAAGCTCTCGTGCATACCGCACGAGAGGATTTCCGGTGTAGTTATGAGTAAGCACAAAAATAAGTCCGGTCTTCTCGACGAGCTTCACGAGCTCTTTCGCTTCATCGAGGGTGTAGGTCATCGGCTTGTCGCATACAACGTTAAACCCGGCCTCTAAAAAGGTCTTTGCAACGGGAAAATGCACGTTATTGGGAGTGACGATCGATACAAAGTCGATCCGTTTATCTTCGGGAAGCTCGGCCTCGGCATGCGCCATATCTGCATAAGTTTTGTACAACCTGTCCGGATCGAGGTACAGCTCTTTGCCCGTTGTCCGCGTATTGTCATAATCCCTCGAAAAACAGCCTGCAACGAGCTCTATCTGCTGATCCATAGCTGCAGCAATACGGTGAACCGCGCCGATAAATGCCCCCTGCCCGCCGCCAACCATTCCCATTCGAAGCTTTCGTTTCCACGCCTTCATATATGCCTCCTTCAGTTTCAGTAATATTAAATACTCAAGAACCTTATTTTTATTTCAGGTTCACATTCGGTATCCATCATTTTATATGTTTGGCATTATCCACGGGATACGGTCACTCGAATCCGAGTATCCTTCTATTTGTCTTTTTATCGGACTTCCCGCCTATAAAATCATCGAACGCCACCTCGGTTGCCTCGATGATATGCCTCTCTATAAACGGCGCTCCCTCGCGAGCTCCCTGCTCCGGACTCTTGACCGCGCACTCCCACTCGAGCACCGCCCAGCCCGTGTACCCCGCTTCCGTAAGCAGGGTGAACACCCTGTTGAAGTTGACCTGCCCGTCGCCGAGAGACCGGAACCGTCCTGCCCTGTCCGCCCACGACTGGTACCCGCCGTATACGCCGACCCTGCCGTCTGGATTGAACTCCGCATCCTTCACATGAAAAGCCTTTATCCGATCGCCGTACAGCTGAATAAAGTGCAGGTAATCCAACTGCTGAAGCAAAAAATGGCTCGGGTCGTAGTTAATGCAGGCTGCGGGATGGTTGCCGACCTTGTCTAAAAACATCTCGTAGGTTGCCCCGTCGTATACGTCTGAACCCGGATGAAGCTCGTACGCGAACACGACACCGTTGTCCTTTGCCATGTCAAGCACCGGTTTCCAGCGGCGCGCGAGCTCGGTGAACGCTTCGTCTATAATTCCTGCAGGCCTCTGCGGCCACGGGTACACCATATGCCAGGCGAATCCGCCGGACATCACCGGGATGGCTGTTGTTTCCATGTTAACGGAAGCGGTTATGCTTTTTTTCATCTGTTCGGCAGCCCACTCAGCCCGCTGTTTGTCCTTCATGCCTTCTGGATAAAAACCCTCGAACATTATTTCGTATGCCTGATGCATAGCCATCACCTGGCCCTGTATATGAGAGGCTAACTCCGTCACTTCGATACCCACTTCCTTGAGCATACCCTTATACTCGTCGCAGTAGGTCTTCGATTCGGCTGCTTTATCTAGGTCGAACGCCCTCGCGTCCCAGGTGGGAACCTGAATCCCCTTGTAACCGATACCTGCAGCCCATTTCGCAATACCCGTTATGGAGTTAAACGGTTCACTGTCTCCCAGAAACTGCGCAAGAAATATTCCGGCGCCTTTCATCTTTTTCATACTGTCCTCCTCGTCATGAGATAATATGTTATTCCTTTTTACTTCGAACTCGGGATACTCAAAAACATTTACCAATGTAGAGTATGATTATTAATTCAGCATACCTGATGGACAAATTACTATTGACGATTATACAAACAGACGCCCCAAATTGCAATTGAAATCAAGAGCATTCATAAATTCACGACCAATTTGTATTATCTACAAACCGGAAAAATTAAATCGGTGATTTTAGGAAATTTAACATCGGTGTTAAGACCAAGCTCACCTGCCGCTATGAAGCGCAGTGAAATTGCGGTCGGGTGCGGCGTTTTGTTAGGTTTCGCTCATATTATTATGCTTCACAGTTATTACTACATTTCCCGTCTTTTGCCCTTTTTCAACATACCTATACGCCTCGACAATTTGTTCCAGGGGATATTGTCTATCTATCACTGCTTTGAATTTTCCTTTCTCAATGAGTTTTTTGATAAAAAGTACACTTCCCTTAATATCCGTAGGAATTGGAGATACGGTTTTTTTATTTCCAATCATTGGTTTTATAATCGGTGTTATAAGTGGCAAGAAAACATTTTGAGCCATATAACCTAAGTCTGATGAAATATAAATTCCGCCTGATTGTAACAATGGTTTGCATTTAAAAAATGAACTTTTTCCAACAGCATCAAAAATAAAGTTATATTTTTCTTCATCTTTTGTAAAATCCTCTTTTGTATAATCAAATACTTTATCAGCTCCTAATGATTTTACTAATTCAATATTTTTCGTGTTGCACACTGCAGTAACATTAGCACCAAAATATTTTAGAATTTGAACTGCTGCTGAACCAATAGCTCCTGTTGCACCATTAACGAGAACTTGTTGCCCACTCTTAAGTTTTACTTTTTTAATACAATTATACGCATAATGCGCACCTTCACTACTAGCCGCAGCAGATCCATATGTTATATTTTTTGGCATTGTTGTTAGAGCTTTATCTTCACCTATTGTCATATACTCTGCATGAGACCCTAAACCACTGTCATCAAATCCAAAAACCTTATCACCAACTTTAAAAGATGATACGTTTTTTCCAACAGCTTCAATAATGCCTGCGAATTCAGTTCCAAGAATCGGATTTGGTTTGAATATACCTGTGAAGAATCTAATGACAAAAGGTTTTGCTCTAAGTATTCCGCAGTCTGTTCGATTTACTGTAGTGGCATGAATTTTTATAAGTACTTCATTGTCCTTGGGAGTAGGTTTTTCCACCTCTTTGAGCTGAAGAACCTCCGGTGGTCCGTATTTTGTGCATACAATCGCTTTCATGAGTTTACTCCAAGGTTGCTATGATCAGGTCATTTTCAAAATAGTTCTCTACAATCTATCCTATACATTTGTAAAACCTAACAGCTTCGAGCTGAGGCGTCGGGGCATTCGCGCTAGATACGTATTCCTGCCCCGCACACCCGCTCCATCACTTGCCAATCACGCCGCATCCCCGGTCGCCTCCAGCGAGACGTTATGCGGCAATAGGGACTTTATGATGCTGCTTGGATAAGATCCCATTTATTCCCATACAGATCTTCGAACACTGCAACAGTTCCGTAAGCCTCAACTTTTGGATCTCGGATGAATTTAATGCCTGATTCGAGCATGTCTTTGTAGTCACGCCAGAAGTCATCCGTTTTTAAGAATAAGAAAACCCGACCTCCTGACTGGTTTCCAATAAATAACTCCTGATCGGGGGTTGATGCCCTAGCCAGCAGGAGTTGGGCTCCCGTTTATCCAGGTGGAGCTACCAATACCCAACGCTTGTCTTGCTCAGGTTGGTAGATGTCTTCGATCAAAGTGAAATGAAGTTTGTTGCAGAAGAAATCTATGGCTTCGTCATAATCGCGAACTACGAGCGCGACATGGATTATTGATTGATCCATAGCAGGTGTTCCTTCCTTAACATAGATATGATGGCTGCCAATAATTCTTCGTAGCACCCAACCTTTCTTTTCAAGGAGTTTCGAAAACTATTTCCCGGGTATGGCTTTCAAACCACTATCTCCAAAACTTTGTCTTTCTCGGTTATTTTATGTCCTTCATATCTATTGATAAACAGCCATCAACAGCCTCATAAATATTGCTTAAAAGTTCATCGAAAGTCTCGCCCTGGGTAGCACAGTCGGGTATTGAAGGAACCTCTGCCCAATATCCCCCTTCTTCAGCCTCATGAATAATTATTTTTATTTTCATATTGTTAGCTCCCTTTTAATTTTTTACACATAACGATGAGGCCAGCTGCGCAGCCGTCCCTATTTCTTGGTCGATTGGCTCCCCGGAACAACGACCAGCTTTCTCCCCTCTGAGGCCATCTCGCGCAGCGTCAGCTTAACCAATATGTTAAACCGATATATTATGCCTCACTAATACGGACTTTTACAAAATAGGGCAGGTTCTTTTTCAAACTCTTCCTGGCTAACCAAACGCAATAACAGATGGCGCACTGTGTATCGATTGACTTTTACCTGACCGTTCGCTGCCCCGGTTTCGGTTGAAATAAACTCATCAAGAGTGACCTTCCTGACCCACCCGGTCTCAAGGTCAATGTAAATATCTCCCTTATATTCAGAACCTCCTTCAGTTAATACATCTGGCCCTCCGGGGGACGCCATGATCATCTTTAAAGTGCTTTCGCCAGAGTCATATCCAATCAATGTGCAGAGGGCTCCATCAACGACGCTGATGCCTTTAAACTCAAGTGTGATTTCTCCGTTTCGAAAAACCGAGCCAGGCTTGACTGCCGTACCAAGATTGAC
>Ga0307442_1000271_pt1 | contig 24126 bp, 16 predicted proteins | sample SalMarWE160430MG_FD_202143 | JGI IMG/M metagenome (GOLD analysis project Ga0307442, IMG submission 202143) | Salt marsh sediment microbial communities from the Plum Island Ecosystem LTER, Massachusetts, United States - WE1604-30 | ecosystem: Environmental > Aquatic > Marine > Intertidal zone >...
TTCGTCGGCTTGAGCCAGGTGCGCAGCATTCCCCTTCCATCGAAGAGACCCCTCGGCGTCGATATCCCGCAAAAACGCCCGGACGCGGCTGAGGAGCCGGATGACGACGAGGGCGACGCAGGGGTCGTTGCACTTCCGGAGATGCGGCCGACGATTCCTGAAAGAGCGGATGCCCGGACGGGCGATGACGATGAGCCCGACGCCGTGGCCGAAACGGATGAGGAGACGGAGGAGATCGACCTGGCCGCTCCGCCGATCCCATCCCGCGCGCCGCCGCCATCACTACGCAGACCGCGAATCGCCGCGGAAAAGCTCGGTCCACCGCCGCCCCCCGAGACCTGGAGCGAGGCCGAGATCGCGGAAGCCAAGGCCCAATGCGCAAAGACAGTGTCGGATGAAGCCTATGCGTTCAAACCGCTTGAGCCCGTGAAAGACGGCGTATGCGGCATGCCCGCTCCCATCCGGCTCGCCGCGCTGAAACTGACACCCGAAGTGGAAATAACCCCCCATGCGACCATGACCTGCGTCTTGGCGGCGGCGCTCAACCGCTGGATGGTCGAGGTCGTCCAGCCGCGTGCAAAGGACTTGTTGGATGACCAAATCGTCAGCCTGACGAATATCTCGTCCTATCATTGCCGGACGCGGTATAACGACCCGAGGCAGCGCATCAGCCACCATGCCTTCGGCGAGGCGCTCGATATCTCGGCATTCGGCACAGCCAAGGGCCAGCGCATCAGCGTGCTCGATGATTGGGAGGGCGAGGCCCCCCGCAACAAATTTCTGCGGGAAATTCATGCGGGCGCCTGCAGGATTTTCGGCACGGTTCTCGGGCCCGAAGCGAATGCCGCTCACAAGAGCCATTTTCACCTCGATATGGCGAAACGGCGCCATGGCTCCTATTGCCAATAGAAAGGGCGGCCGATGGAGTCGGCCACCCGGTCGCATCTCTTAGACCGGCTTAGAAGCGGCGGCGCTTATAGCCGCGGTCGTTACTATCGTCATCATAGTCGCCGAGCTTGTCGAAGCACTTCTGAAGCTCGCCGGCGCGGAACCGGATCTCATCGAACAGATGATTGCGCCGCGACCGCATGCACCAGCGCATATGCGCGCGGGTGTCATCGTTCCATTCGCCGCCGCGCAAGCCGCAATCATATTTCTTATTCGCCTCTGCCTGCGTCACGGCGATCTTGGCGTAGGTTTCGCACGCCGCCCGTTTGCCGATGCGCTCGGCCCGGCGGTCCTGCCGGCAATTTTGCAGCTGTTCCTTGCGTGCGTTGCTTTCCCGCTCGGCTTGGCGTGGAAAGAGCATGCACCAGCTAAAATGAGCCGTGCGGTTGTCGCTCCAACGCACACCTTTGTAACCGCAATCTCTGCGCTCGTTTGCTTCATATTGCCTGACGGCCTCGCGCGCATAATCCTGGCAGAAGGAACGGCGATTTTGAGCGTCGGCAGGAGATGCGGCAATGAAGCTGGCGCCGATGATCACCACAGCGGCGAGACCGGCCAAGGAAGAACGAAAACTCCTCGGAAAAGACATCTTTGTTTCCTCATAAAGATAGATCGCGGCTATGAAACATGCACGCAAAGCTATGTGTAGCGCTGTTGTTCGAGAAAAACATCAAGATGTTTACGGTGGACACCAATTGCCAGCCTTGAGCCGTGCTGTTAATGCTCTGATGAACGCTTGCCGAGAGAATGACCGATGATGGACAAGAAAGTCGAAAGCGACCATCGTTTGAACCGGCCCGGATTTGTCGAGGCGCCCGTCATGCCGGGAGCCGGGTTCCCGTCCACGAGAATGCGCCGGATCAGGCAGGCCGAATGGTCGCGCAGGCTTGCGCGCGAGACCCGCCTGACGGCGGACGATTTGATCTGGCCGATCTTCATTGCCGGAGGCGAAAACCAGCGCGTGCCGGTCGCGTCCATGCCGGGCGTCGAACGCCTGTCGATCGATCTGGCCGTCGCCGCGGCGGAGGAAGCGGCCAGCCTCTCGATCCCCACCATCGCGCTCTTTCCCTGTACGGATATGTCGCTGCGCGACGAGCAGGCGTCGGAAGCCATCAATCCGGGGAATCTGGTCTGCCGGGCGGTGCGAGCGATCAAAGCTGCAGTGCCCGAAATCGGCGTGCTCTGCGATGTGGCGCTCGATCCTTACACCTCGCACGGCCATGACGGCATTCTGGTCGGCAGCGAAATCGCGAATGACGAGACGCTGGAGGTCTTGGTCAAGCAGGCGCTCGTGCAGGCCGAAGCCGGCTGCGACGTGCTTGCGCCGTCGGATATGATGGACGGCCGGATCGGCGCCATCCGCCATGTACTGGAAGAGGGCGGCTATAAGAATACGATGATCATGTCCTATGCGGCGAAATATGCCTCCGCCTTTTATGGCCCATTCCGGGAGGCCGTCGGCTCGTCATCGACCTTGAAGGGCGATAAGCGGACCTATCAGATGGACCCGGCCAATTCCGACGAGGCGCTGCGCGAGGTCGAGCTGGATCTTGCCGAAGGCGCGGATATGGTCATGGTCAAGCCAGGGATGCCCTATCTCGACATCGTCCGCCGGGTGAAGGACCATTTCGCCGTGCCCACATTCGTCTATCAGGTCTCCGGCGAGTATGCGATGCTGATGGCGGCCATCGGCAATGGCTGGCTTGACAAGAGCCGGGTCATTACCGAAAGCCTGCTGGCGTTCAAACGCGCCGGCGCCGACGGCATTCTGACCTATTTCGCACGGGACGTCGCGGCTCAGTTGCGGGACCGCAAGGAATGATCGCGGCCGCTGGCAGGCGGCGGTGCCGCCTGCGGTTTGGGGATCTGCCATGAGCCTGCCCGCACCGGATGCGTCCGGCACCGAATTCGCGATCAGCTATCGCGATGTTTTCGAAGCGACGAAACTGATCAGCGGGCGCGTCCTGCGCACGCCGACGCTGCCGGCGCCTAAGCTCTCGCAGCTGACCGGCGCGCATGTCTTCGTGAAATATGAAAATCTTCAGGTAACGGGCTCGTTCAAAGACCGCGGCGCGCTCGTCAAGCTGCTGTCATTGACCGAGGCTGAGCGGGCGCGCGGCGTCATCGCGATGTCGGCGGGCAATCATGCGCAGGCCGTCGCTTTCCACGCGCGCCGTCTCGGCATTCCGGCCCGCATCGTCATGCCTCAGCAGACGCCCTTCGTGAAGGTCAGTAACACCGAGGCATTCGGTGCCGAGGTTGTGCTGATCGGCGAGACGCTCGCCGAGGCGCAGGAAAAGGCACGGGCGATCGGAGAAGAACAAGGGCTGACATTCGTTCACCCCTATGACGACCCGCGCGTCATGGCCGGTCAGGGGACGCTGGGCGCCGAGCTTATCGAGGACCAGCCGGATCTCGACTGCGCGATCCTGCCGATTGGCGGCGGCGGGCTGATCTCGGGTTGCGCTACCGCGATGAAGAAGCTCAAGCCCGAGGTCGAGATCTTCGGGGTGGAAGCCGCGCTCTATCCCTCAATGAAAGCCGCGCTTGACGGCGTTCCGGCGGCTTGCGGCGGACAGACGCTCGCCGAAGGCATTGCGGTCAAGAATGCGGGGCAACTCGCCATCCCTATTGTCACCACGCTCATATCCGATATTTTTCTCGTCAGCGAATTTCAGATCGAACAGGCGGTCTCGGCCTTCCTTTCGCTGCAAAAGACGATGGCGGAGGGTGCCGGAGCTGCGGGGCTTGCGGCACTTCTGGCCGAGCCGGAGCGATTTCGCGGGCGCAAGGTCGCGCTTGTCCTGTCGGGCGGAAATATCGACGTCCGCATGCTCGCTTCGATCATGGTTCGGGGGCTGGAGCGTGAGGACAAGATCGTTTCGCTTCGGCTCGTCATTGACGATCAGCCGGGCATGCTTGGCCGGGTTGCGACCTGTCTGGGTGAGGCCGGGGCGAATATTCTGGAAGTCGAGCATCGGCGCATGTTTCTCAATGTCCCGGCCAAGGGAACGACGCTGGATGTGAGGATCGAAACCAAAGACGCAAAACATGCGGCCGAAATCATTGCGCGATTGGAGGAGAAGGGTTTCAGCGTGACCCGCCTGGCATCATGAATACCAAGTTTCCTCGCCAAGTTCCTCGCCGTATTGCGATGTGCCTTCCCGGCAAGATCTCAAATTGTATACATTCTTCAGTGTTTCCGTGCTTGTATTCTTGTGCGGTAAATCACTGTCATTATTCGAGTAAGTAAAATTACGCAGGTCCGGAACTGTTCCGGCGCCGCAAACTTCGTTGTCGGAAGATTCTTGCACTTGATTAACATGCTATGTGTCACTTAAGCTGTGCCTTCAGGGGATTGCGGTCTGGAGTAATGGCAGGTGACGAGTGAGGCCCTGAGGTGACAGAGCAGAGTCGACGCTTCCCAGAATTTTATGTGACCGCGCCACAACCCTGTCCCTATCTTACGGGACGACTCGAACGGAAGATTTTCACCCATTTGACGCCGGAAAAATCGTCGGCGATGATCGACAATCTGCTGAAAGGCGGATTTCGCCGCAGCCAGAACATCGCCTATATGCCCTATTGCGATGGCTGCCAGGCCTGCGTGTCGGTGCGGATCGTCGTCGATGAGTTCAAGCCCACCCGCTCCATGCGCCGGATCGCGAAGAGGAACCAGGATCTGGAGATCCGCAGGGTCGGCGCGATTGCGACCTCCGAGCAATATGCCCTGTTCCGCGACTATATCGGCGAGCGCCATTCCGATGGCGGCATGGCGGATATGTCGGTCTTCGACTATTCGATGATGGTCGAGGATAGTGCCGTTGAGACGTTCATCACCGAATATCGCCGCAAGCCCGGCTCACGGCTGCTGAGCAGCGCCGTAACCGGCGATCTGCCGCTCGCCGGCGCGGCGCTGTGCGACAAGCTGAGCGACGGACTGTCGCTCGTCTACAGCTTCTACGATCCGGATCTCAATGACCGCAGTTTGGGGAGCTACATCATCCTTGAGCATGTCGAACACGCCAAGGCCCTGAACCTTCCCTATGTCTATCTCGGCTATTGGATCGAGGGCTCACGGAAGATGGCTTACAAATCCCGCTTCCTGCCGCAGGAGCGGCTCACGCGGCATGGCTGGGAGCGCGTGTTGAGCGAAGACGAAGGTTCGGACGCCGACTGAACGGCCCGTTTGCGCCGGTCATGGTCCCGCGGCTGTTGCCGTCCCCAGCGATAGCCCCCGTTTCCGTCAAAGCTGATCGTGCGCTGGGTCGGTCGCCATCGTCTCGCAGCGCTTAAGCGATTTAAACGAGATTTATCATTGCCTTAACGTGTTGGCTCGCCCCCGCGACGAGCCCGGAAGTTGCGATGACGTTAAACGGTGAAGAGAAATAAACGCCTCTCATTCAGATTTTCGGCTCATGCTTAAATCCGAATTTACCTTTACCCCCTTCAATAGAGAGCACGGTCATCCGAAACGCGCCCAGCCGCGTTCGGTTTTGATGCAAAGATCAACCATGTATTTGCGTTCATCACTAAAACTGTTGCGATTCAAGGCCTTCCGCCTTGCCGCTTAGGTGGTGACGCCAAGTCATCGGGACCGCCGGTGCTGTTTCTAATATGCAACCGACTGTTGCAAAATAGGTCTACGAGTATGAGTACTCCTGTTGCTGCGCCTGTCCCCTTTCCCCGGCCGAAATCAGCCACCCCTCCAACATCGCTGCGCGTTAAACAGGCCCGCGAGAAGCTCATGAGGCAGGGCGGCGCGCGGCCGGATTTCGGCTATGAGCTGCTGGCGATCTTCGTCAGCTCGGAGCTGACCGCCTCGCTCGCCATCCCCGTGCTGGCGGTCGTCGTCGCCGTCGGGCTCCTGCCATGGGCGCCGGTGGAAACGCTCCTGTTCTGGCTGGCGACGGTGTTCATCTCCAAAGGCATTCTGATTTTCCTCTGCCGCCGCTTTCAAATGCTGAACCGGAAGCAGGTCGATTGCGATCTCTGGCGGCGTTACCTCGCGGCGGCGGAATTCCTCTATGGCACGACCTGGGCCTCGGTCGTCTTCGCCAATTTCTCGGTGCAGAACCAGGCTTCGGCGTTCTTCTTCCTGTTCGCGGCGATCATGGTGGTCGTTGCGATGCGGACCATGTTCGCCTCCACCGTCCTGCGCATCCTCTATGCCGGGACCGTCCCGATGACCACGGCGCTCGTGCTGCGCTTCCTGTTCGCCGACCACGCCTTCTATTGGGCGCTGGCGGCCGTCGCCATCGGCATTCATGTCTATCTCGTCTTCCTGGCGAGCGGTCTGCAACGGACCGTGCGCGCCATGCTCGAATATCGCGCCGAAAAGGACGCGCTCGTCGGCGAGTTGGAGCAGGCCAAGGCGGTGTCGGACGAGGCCCGCCGGCGCGCGGAGGCCGCGAATGTGGCGAAATCGACCTTTCTGGCCAATATGAGCCACGAACTGCGCACCCCGCTCAACGCCATTCTCGGCTTTTCCGAGATGATGCGCTCCGAAGTGCTCGGCCCGATCGAGAATCCGACCTATAAGGCTTATTCGGACGACATCCATAATAGCGGCGATCATCTGCTCAATCTGATCAATCAGATCCTGGACCTTTCGCGGATCGAAGCGGGCCGCTTCGAGCTGAGGGAAGAGCCGGTGGTCCTGGCGGACGTCATGGAGGCGTGCCGGCGTCTTCTCAGCCTGCGGGCCGACAGCAAGGGCCTCACGATCGTGGAGGATTTCTCCGACGACCTGCCGCGGCTCTGGGCGGATGAGCGGGCGATCCGCCAGATCTGCCTCAACCTGCTTTCCAACGCGATCAAATTCACCCCGCCGAACGGCACGATCACGCTCAAGGTCGGTGTGACGCGCAGATGTCAGCAATTCCTCAGCGTCAAGGATAGCGGTCCGGGCATCCCGTCTGACGAAATTCCGCGCGTGATGAGCCCGTTCGGCCAGGGATCGCTCGCCACCATCTCCAATGAGGGCGGCAGCGGGCTCGGATTGCCGATCGTCAAAGGGCTTGTCGATCTGCATGGCGGCAAATTCGATCTGAAGAGCCGGCCGCGTCAGGGAACCGAGGTCAGGATCACCTTCCCGCCGAACCGCATCATGCAGCCGACCGCGGCATTGGCACCGAACAAGCCGATTTCCCTTGCCGCGCCGTGCGAGCCCGTCGTGCTGCGCGCGAGTAATGGCTAGCGCAACGCGCGTCCAAGCCTGTCCCTGCGAAGGCGGGGACGGACGCGGGAACAGTTGCGCTAACCGATGGAAATAGATCAACCTGACCTCGTCCAAGTGATGCCACTTGGACGAGGGCTGATCTAGGGAAATCGTTTTTGCCGAACAACCGGTCAGGCTTCCGCCAGCAGCTCCCTCTCTCCCCCTGGAGAATTCAGCGAAACGGACCTCTCAATTCGTCATCCCGGAAGCCCAAAGGGCTATCCGGGATCCAATCGCCTCTCAGCAAGCGTTTCGCCGAGTTGCCGGGCGAATAGGTCCCGGCTCGCGAACCTTTACGGTGAGCGACGCTTGTCTGGTCGCGATCAGCAAGACATCGCGACAAGCGCTCACCTTCGGCCGGGACGACGCAGAATATGCTCTTCGGCAGGAAACCTCTTAGGAACGGGCTGGGCTGCGCCGAGGGGTGATACCCTGTCGATGCGGTATCGCGGCGCCTTGAGGCTCTATAGCGTCAGGCGCTTGGCGACCTCGGCGGCTTCTTTCTGCTTTGCGACGATCTCCGCCTCCAGATTTTCCTGCTCCTGACGAATGGCCGAGAGGCGTTCCTCCTGGCTGCGCAGCGTATCGAGATAGCGGCGGCCGAGATCGGAGCCCTGTCCGACGGCACGCAGATTCTTGCGAATGCGCTCCTGGTCGTCGGCGATCTCGGCAACTTCCGATTCCAGCTTATTGCGTTCGCGGTTGGCGCTGTTGATCGCAGCCACGATCTCGCCGAGCTCCGAAATCGCCTTCTTCAGGGCGGGATCGGCATTTTCCAGTCCCCTGAGCGTGGCGTAAATCTGAGCGGCATCGAACGTGGCGAGCCGGACGGTCCGCCGTTCGCTCCGCTCAAGTTTCAGCGTCGCCTTTTTCGTTGCGCCTTTCGGTGCATTGACGCGATAGCGGAACAAGGACGCATTCTGCTCCACATTCGCATTGTCGTCCGCCGGCTTCCAGCCATCTCCGCGCCGTTCCTCGATGACGATCTCGCGATCTTCCTCGGCCGGCGGGATGATCTCGTAATCGATGGTGTTGACCATTTTCGTGCTGATCGTCAGCACGCCATCGACCGCCTTGCCGAGCTGTGTTTGCCTGACGCCATGGTCGGTGCGCCGGATGTCCGTTTTCGCATCGAGCGCGAATGTCACGAATTTGGAGGCGCTTTTGCCGGTCAGCGGCAATTGCGCGTCGCCGACGAAGTTCGTGCGTCCCTCGGCGGTGCGATCGAAGGCGGTAATGATCCCCGCCGGCAGCGCCGTCTCTGTGTCGTTCTTAAGCTGGATCGAAGCGAGCGGATGGCGCGCATTGGTTTCCGGCTGGTAGAGCCACGTCCGCGCCGCGCTGATCTCCCGGTCGACGAAAGGCACCATCATGGTCGAGCCGTTTGCGAGGCTCACCTTCGCCGGGAAGCTGTAGGAGATCTGTGTGGCGGCTTCCTCGGCCTCGGCTGCGAGCGCCGCGCCGCCGAGCTCTTGCGGCATCGTCGCTTCGGCTTCTTCCTTGGCGACGGCGCCGCCCGCGAACAACCCCGTCTTCGCAAAGGACCGCCTGCGTGCCCCATCCAGCATGGCGACGCCCGGCGCAGCGCGCGGCGCAGGTTCAGGCGCACGGTCATCGGCTTCATCCGTTCGCGGAACAATGCGCCGAGCCGCGGTGACCGGGATCTCCGGGCGGTCCACATAGAACGCGGTGTAAAGCGGCTGCTTCAGCGCGACCGGATTGCCGGAAACCAGCGAAAGCTCTACATCCCTCCAGTCATTGCCGCTGAGATTTTCGACGACCGCCCAGCCCTGCAGCCGGGCCTTCGTCTCCTCGTCTTTCGGCAGAACGAGGCGATAGGCCGTCTTCCAGACCGGCGCGGCCACGACATAGCTGAAGCCGACATGCCGCGCCGTATTGCCGAGCAGATTGATCGACAGCGTGCGGCGCTCCTTGGCGCGGTTGGCGGCGACGCCTGCAAGCGCCTTGTCGATCTGAGCCTGGGTTGCGGCGTCAGTAAAGCGGATCGACGCCAGATCTTCGAGTACCGCCTGCACCAGTCCGTTTTCGGTCATCAGCGTCAGGCGATGGCGCGTCACCTGGCCGCCATTGTCGGGGAGCTGAGCGGTTTCCTCATTCACCCGAAGCAGCCGCCCCTGAGCATTGACATTGCCGTCGATCTCGACCTCGGAGCCGACGAGCTTATTGAGCAGCGCGGGCAGCGAATTCAGCGCATCGGGGCCGAAGGGCAGGTCGCGGAACAGCTCGGCGAGCGGCGCCCGGCCCGGCAGGCTGACCGCCCCGATAGCCTTTTCCTCGTCAAAAATCGTCAGGCTCTTGAGCATGTCGTCGACCTGGTCGAGCCGTACCGAAAGTTCGACCGTCGCGCCGGCGGCGAGCTCGCCGGAATGGGTGAATTGGGCGAGTCCCGCGGTCGAGAGAACCACGCGGTTCAGAGGAAGCTCCTCAGCCATGGCGCTGGAAGACAAGCTGGCGGCGAGCGCCGCGACGATGATCTTTTTCATGAAGCCCTTCCATTTTTGACGCGTCCTCGCCGGATGACGATCGAAGGAACGGTTTGTCTCGATGCGCTGCCTGGCATTTTTGCGCCGGTCCGAATGGCATCAATATGACTGGTCCGCGAGGGAATGCGAAAGCGGTTTCCGTCAAGTCCGATCATTGATCTTTATTCTGCGACTCGTGAATATTCCGATAGCGTCATGAATTGCCAATGAATGGGGCTATGATGGCCTCCACCTCCTTACGAATCCGATCCCGATTGGCATGAAGGAAAGGCGGCCTTAACCCGATGCTCAACGCTCTCACGCTTATTCTTTGCTGTCAGCTTGCCGGAGAATTGCTCATAACGGCGACGGGCGTGCCTGTTCCCGGCCCGGTTTGCGGCATGGTGCTAATGTTCGCGGCGCTGGTCATACGCGGTGGCATTCCCGAGGACATCGCCAATGCGGCGGACGTGCTGCTCGGCAATCTCTCGCTGCTCTTCGTTCCCGCGGGCGTCGGCGTGATGCTGCATCTGCAACTGATGGAGGCGGAGATCCTGCCGCTGTCGGTCGCGCTGGTCGCGTCAACGCTCATCACCGTCGCGGTGACCGCACTTCTGATGCAATGGCTGAGCCGCGGCGGGCGCGGCGAGGATGGCGGGAAAGGGACGTCCTGATGCCTGAAAATCTGCGCGACATCTGGGTCTATCTGGCGGCAAGCCCGCTTCTGCATCTGACCTTGACGCTGCTCGCCTACCAGGCCGGAAGCTGGGTCTATCGCAAGGGCGGGCTCAATCCGATGCTCAATCCCGTGCTGCTGGCGGTCTGCCTGCTGGTCGCTGCGCTGATGCTGACACGGACCAGCTACTCGACCTATTTCGAGGGCGCGCAGTTCGTTCACTTCCTGCTTGGCCCGGCGACGGTCGCGCTCGCCATTCCGCTATACAGGCAATTCGAGCGGGTAAAGCGTTCGGCGCTCGCGATCCTCACCAGCATCATCACGGGATCGCTTTCGGCGTCGTTTTCGGCCGTTGCGCTGGTCCGGCTGCTTGGCGGGAGCTTGGATACGGCGATTTCCATCGCGCCGAAATCCGTCACGGCGCCCGTCGCCATGGGCATCTCCGAGCAGCTCGGCGGCCTGCCCTCCCTGACGGCCGTGCTTGTCATTCTGACCGGCATATTGGGCGCCATGCTTGGCCCGCCGCTGCTCGATCTGCTTCGCATTCGCGACTGGAGCGCGCGGGGCCTTGCCATCGGGACGGCGAGCCATGGCATCGGCACGGCGAGGGCCTTGCAGGTGAATGAGGTCGCGGGCGCCTTTTCCGGCCTTGCCATGGGGCTGAATGCGCTTGCGACAGCGGTGCTGTTACCGCTGCTCTGGCGGTTGTTCTTCTGAATCCGGGCGCAGCGCGGCGACATCGACGGTTGCTCGGACCATCAGCGTCAGATCGTCGCAAACCGGACCACAAAGGGCGTTATGCGGCGTTCTGCGCAGGTTGGAGTTGGCGGTTGTCGAAAAATTGCGTAAAATTTAAGCCTCGCGGCTCTTGTAGCCGCCACGAAGGAAATCGATCTATAGTCTGCTTAGACCGATAAACAACGAAGGAGAACGTCCCATGAAGAAAACCTGGATTAAGCCGCAGGTTAGCGAGCAGGATTGCAGCCTGGAAGTCACCGCCTATGTGGCGGCTGAGCTTAAGAAGTAAGCTGCAGCCGGGCTTATGCTCGTCAAAATACTGGGATCGGCTGCGGGGGGAGGCTTCCCGCAATGGAATTGCGCATGTCAAAACTGCGCAGATGTGCGGCGCGGGATTCCAGGCCTGACGCCTCGCAGCCAATCCTCTGTGGCCGTAAGCGCGGAGGGCGACAATTGGTGTTTGCTAAACACCTCGCCTGATCTGCGACAGCAGATCGCCCTCTATCCGGCATTCGCGCCGGCCCCCGAAAAGGGCGCGCGCAATACCCCCATCAAGAGTGTCGTTCTCACGAACGCCGATGTGGATCACATTGCCGGTCTCCTGAACCTTCGGGAGGGGCAGCCTTTTTCGATTTATGCGAGCGCGCGCATATTGGCGGCATTGAAGGACAACCCCGTCTTTAATGTGCTGAATCCCGATGTTGTACGGCGCATTCCGATCGAACATGGCGAGATCTTCGAGCCAGACGGATGCCCCGGTCTTTCGGTCGAGCTGTTCACCGTGCCCGGCAAGGTCGCGCTGTATCTCGAAAACCCGGACGCGGGGCCGAATTTCGGCTCCGATGAGGGCGACGTTGTCGGTCTCAAACTGGTCGACAAAACCGCGGGGCGCTTTGCGTGCTATGTTCCCGGCTGCGCCGCGGTCGACGACCGGTTCAAAGACTGGATGGCCGGCGCATCGCTTCTTCTGTTCGACGGGACGCTCTATGCGGACCAAGAAATGATCGAGCAGGGACTCTCGCAGAAGTCGGGCCACCGTATGGGGCACATCAGCATGTCGGGCGATGAGGGATCGATCGCACAACTTGCCGACGCCCGGGTCGAGCGCCGCATCTTCACCCATATCAACAATTCGAACCCCGTTTTGCGTGAGCAAAGCGCTGAGCGGCGCGCCGTCGAGGCCTCCGACTGGGAGGTCGCCGAAGACGGTATGGAAATCCGGTTCTGATCGCGCCGACATGGATGTCGCCTTGATTTCGGCCTGACATTTGAATCTCGCCGCCTTAGAATCGCTGCCCAACGTCAGATAAACGGACGGGCGAAGCATGGCGACACATCGGGGGTTGGATTCCAAAGAGCGCGATCAGGTGGATGAGAGGCGCAGCGTTCGGGCGCCGGTTCTTTACGAGACAATCCGCCAAAGCGGTTTGGACGAGCTTGAGCGGCCGGTCGTTTCGCTCTGGTGGTCCGGCATCGCGGCCGGGCTCGCCATGTCGGCATCGATCTACTGCGAAGGGTTCATCAACCTCCAACTGGCGGACGAGCCCTGGCGGCCTCTCATCGGAAATATCGGCTACACGGTCGGTTTCCTCATTGTGATCCTCGGCGGCTTTCAGCTCTTCACCGAGCAAACCGTCAGAGCGATCCTGCCGCTTCTCAGCGATACGACCTGGGACAATTTCCTTCGCACCGCACGCCTGTGGAGCGTTGTGTTCGTCGCCAATTTGGTCGGCGCCTTCGCGGCGGCGGGCTTCGGCGCGCTCAGCCCCGCCACCACACCGGAACAGCTCGCCGCTTTCATCGCGCTGTCGCGGCACTTCACCGAGAACAGCTTTTTGGAGCTCGTTTTGCTCGGCGTGCCCGCCGGCTTTCTCATCGCGGCGTTGAGCTGGATGCTGCCCAATTCCGAGGGCAGCAAGTTCTGGATCATTGTGGTCCTGACCTATGTCATCGCGCTCGGCGACTTCGCGCATGTTATTGCCGGCTCGGTCGAGGTGTTCCTGCTGTTCGTCGCCGGGCAGATCTCGCTTCTCGCGGCGTTCGGCGCCGTCATCCTGCCGACCTTGCTGGGCAATATTCTCGGAGGGACCGCCCTTTTCTCTCTGATTGCCTATGCGCAGGTCAGAGAAGAGATATAGCTGCGTCCGGCAGTGCGTTTCGAGTCCTCTCTGTTCGAGGATCTTTCCTCCATCGGCGCTGGACGGTGTCTCCGATCCTGTTAGAATCATCACTACCAAAGTCGACATCGACGAGACGCAGTTGCCTGTCGCGGAACATGGGGCTTTTGGGGCGGCTCTCGAAAAGAAGAATGAGGCGCCGGTGCATTCAGGGAATGCGGCGGACCTTCACGTGGATTTTTTGGTGAGATGGGCCGCGGGGGCAGGATGCACCTTGGCGGCGATCCCCGGATGGGGAGGAAGGCATGAGTGAACCAGCGCTGGACGTGAGCCCGCAGGAGGGCGAGGCGCAGCGAAGCAATGACCATCCCTGGCTTCGGAGCTACCCCAAGAACGTCGACTGGTTCGCCGATCTGAAGGGCGAGCCGCTGCCGGATGTGCTGGACCGGACGGTGCGCGAGTACGGCAACGCCGTCTGCACCTATTTCATGGGCGCAAAGCTCCGCTATAAGGACATCGGCGCCCTCGCGAACAAGGCGGCCAAGGGCCTGCAGGAAATGGGCGTCACCAAGGGAACCCGCGTCGGCCTGCTCATGCCGAACGTTCCCTATTATCCGATCATCTACTACGCGATCCTCAAAGCCGGCGGCATCGTCGTCAATTTCAATCCGCTCTACACGGTCGAGGAAATCACCCATCAGGCCAAGGACAGCGGCGCCACGATCATGGTGACGCTCGATCTGACGGCTCTGTTTCCGAAGCTGGAAGCGCTGCTCGCGGCCGGAACGGTGGAGAAGGGGATCGTCTGCCCGTTCACGAAGGTTCTTCCGCGCCTGAAGAGCGCCTCGTTCAAGCTGCTGAAAGCCAAGCACCTTTCCAGGATCGACGCCTCACCGCAGCGGCAGAAGATCGTGCCCTATGAAAAGCTGATCGACAATGACGGCAATTTCACGCCCGTCCCGATCGATGTCGATGACATTGCGGTGCTGCAATATACGGGCGGCACGACCGGCGTGCCGAAAGGCGCCATACTGACCCACGGCAATCTGTCCATCAACCTGAAGCAGGCGGATCTGTGGGAGATGCATGTGGAGAAAGGCACCGAGCGCATCATGGCGATCCTGCCCTTCTTCCATGTCTTTGCCATGACGACGATCATGAATCGCGGCATTTCCAATGCGGCCCAACTCATTCTGGTGCCCCGCTTCGATGTCGACATTACGCTGAAGCTGATCCGCGAGACAAGGCCGACGGTGATGCCCGGCGTGCCGACGCTGTTCAATGCGCTGCGCAATCATCCGAAGCTGAAGCCCGACGATCTGAAATCGCTGCGCAGCGGCGTATCGGGCGGTGCGCCTTTGCCGATCGAGCTCAAGCGCAATTTCGAGAGAGAGGTGGGCGTCATTCTGGTCGAAGGCTACGGTCTGTCGGAGACATCGCCCGTCGCCACCTGCAATCCGCTCGACGGCCCGGTCAAGGAAGGCTCGATCGGCCTGCCCATGCCGCGCACCGTGATTTCGCTGCGTTCGCTCGAAGACCCGACCCGGGAAGTCCCGCTCGGCGAAAAAGGCGAGATCTGCATCGCCGGTCCGCAGGTGATGAAGGGCTATTGGAACAAGCCCGAGGAGACCAAGGCGGCCTTTGTCGGCGAATTCTTCCGCACCGGCGATGTCGCGACGATGGACGAGGACGGCTTCACCTATATCGTCGACCGCATCAAGGACCTCATTCTCTGCTCCGGCTACAATGTCTATCCCCGCCGGATCGAGGAAGCGATCTATCAGCATCCCGCGGTCGAGGAAGTGACCGTGGTCGGTATTCCCGACACCTATCGCGGGGAAGCGCCCAAGGCGTTCGTCAAGCTGCGCGCAGGGCAGAGGGCGACGGCGAAGGACATTTTGAAATTCCTGGAACCGAAACTGTCCAAGATCGAAATGCCGTCGCAGATCGAGTTGCGCGATGAGCTGCCGAAGACGATGGTCGGCAAGCTGTCGAAAAAGGAGCTGCGGACCGCGACAGCGCCGGGCGGCTAAGACGGGATCGGTTCGGATAGAGACGGTTCCGCCGAAATGCGCAGATGACCTCCTCTCATGGGGAGCCCCCTGCGAAGCAACATACTCTGCGTCGCCCCGGCCCAAGGTGAGCGCTTGTCGCGATGTCTTGCTGATCGCGACCAGACAAGCGTCGCTCACCGTAAAGGTTCGCGAGCCGTGGCCTACTCGCTTCTCCTTCCGGCCCAGTGCCTGCCGAACTGCGATTAGGTCCCTGTGTGTTGCGACTCTGTCAGAATGGTTGCGGGCGGAGACCGTTAGGTCCGTGGTCGTAAAGACCGTGATCCGGCATGTCCCCGCGAAGGCGGGGATGGACGCGGGAACAGTTGCGCTGACTTATGGATATCGATCAACTTGACCTCGTCCAAGTGATTCCACTTGAACGAGGGTTGATCTAGGCCGAGGGCGGCTAACGGTGGGGCGTTTGCACGAGCGCCATGACCGCCAGCCCCACAAACAGAAACACCAGGATCACCGACATGGCGATCCGCAGGCTGCCTGTCGTGTCGGACAGGATACCGATCAGGAGCGGGGCGGCGAAGGCCGTGACCTTGCCGGAGAAGGCGAAGAAGCCGAAAAATTCGCTCATATGCTCCGGCGGCGCCATGCGGGCGAGCAAGCTTCGGCTGGCCGATTGCAGCGGCCCGCCGGCAAGGCCGATCAGAATGGCGAAGGCGAGATAGATGATTTCTCCGGTTGAGGTGAAGGGGCCGGCACCCTCGGCGGGCGGAGCGACATCGAGGACGAACAGAACATGTGACTTGTCGATCGAGATTACGCCGAGCGCCCCGCCGATCAGCATCAAAAGCGAGCCGATAACGACGGCTTTCGAGCCCAGCCTGTCATCGAGAAAGCCGCCGGCCGCGGCGCCGATGCCGGCCGCCACGCTCAGAATGATCCCGAAATAGCCGACCACGAGCGTCGGCCAGCCGAACACACCGACGGCGTAGATGCCACCGAAGGTAAAGATGGCGAGCAGCCCGTCGATGAACAGCATCCGCGCGATGAAGAACAGCGCGACATCGCGAAGTTGCCGGATATGGCTCAGCGTATTGCCGACCGAGGCCAAAGCGCCCCGGAGCGACACGCGCTGCGCCTCCGGCCGCCGCGGCGCGTCCGGCGTGAGCAGAAAAAACGGAATGACGAAGATCACATACCAGAGCGCCGAGAATGGGCCGACGAAGCGGTCGGCTTCGTGGGTGGTGATATCGAAATTGAAGATCGGGTCGAGCCCGAAGGTCGTCAGGCCCGTCCGTTCATCGATCATCACGAATGACGCCATGAAAATCAGGCTGATGAGCCCGCCAACATAGCCGAGAGCCCAGCCGCCGCCGCTCATCCGGCCGAGCTGGTCGGGCCGGACGAGATGTGGCATGAGCGAGTTGTTCAGGACAGCGCTGAACTCGGCGCAGATGGTTGCGACGATCACGGCGAGGACGATGAACCACATATTTTCCGTCGCGCCCGGCAGCGCAAACCACAAAGCCGCCTGGCCCAGCACGAAGCCGATGGACAGAAGGAAAATCAGACGCTTGAGGCGTCCCCGGCTGTCGGCCATGGCGCCGAGGATCGGCGCGCCGAGTGCGACCAGGATCGCCGCCGCCGATGTGGTATAGCCCCAGATCGCGCCCCCTTCGGTGGCATCGCCGATGAAGACGGCGGCGAAATATGGGGCAAAAAGGAAGGTGGTGATCAGCGTGTAAAAGGGCTGCGCCGCCCAGTCGAACAGCATCCAGGAGGCGATGGCCAGCGATCCGGCCGATTCGCGCGGTGCCGCAGAGCCGCCGGTCACGCTCGCTGTCATCCTGCGCCCACCCCCCTTGCCTAAGACATTACAGCTCGGCCAGCTCCCTCAACTGCGCGACGGCGACGGTCAGCTTGGCAAGTGTAAGCTCGCTGCCGTTGAGAATTTCGTCAACGGCATTTCGCGCCCTTTCGACTGCCGCCCGATTGTCCGCGGCCCAGAGGTCGAAATCGGCTTGTCCGCCATCCGCCGCCGCGAACACTTTCTCCACGATGGCGCGCTGTGCCGAAGCCGCGGCGGCGAGCGCGCTGTTGACCGCCAGCCGCTCATAATAATCGGATGGGGCCCGCTGCTCGCTTGCGCTGTGCATTTCGTCAACGCGGAAATGGCTGCTGACGCGGAAATAGAGGCGGCCGACCTCGATCTCCGGCTGGCCAAGGCGCAGGGCCAGTGAAATGATGTCCGGCGCATCGATGAGGGCCTTCAGGGTCGCGAAGCGGCGGGCGAGCTCCGCCGGGAAGTCCTCCGCCGTCAGGCGCGATTGTGTATCCTCGAGCCGGCCGATCAGCCACTCGTCGAAGATGGTGTCGATCGCGCCGCCGAGTGCATCCAGCCCGTTGCGATAGCATTCGATCAGCGAAGACAGGCCGTCCCGGAAATCGCCGTAGCGGAGAAACCAGGCCGTCTGGCGGCGCAGCACGTTCTGCACCAGCAGATAAAGCGAAAGCTGGCGCTGGCCGTCGATCTTGCCGTCGAGCTCGTCGATCGTGCGGTAAAATTCATTGAGCCTGAACGCACCGATCGCAGCGGCGAAGGCATAGGCGATGTTCTCGGTGTTGTGCCCGGTCTCCTCTTTCAAGCGGACGACGAAGGTCGAGCCGCCGCGGTTGATTGCGCCATTCGCCAGCATGGTGGCGATGATCTCGCGGCGCAGAGCGTGCGTTTCGATCTCCTCGCGGAACCGCTCGCGCATGGATTTGGGGAAATAGTCGGCCAGGACGCGGCTCAGATACGGATCGTCGACGACCGTCGACTCGATGAGCTCCGAATAGAGCGCGATCTTGGACCAGGCGAGCAGCACCGCAAGCTCGGGCCGTGTCAAGGCGTGCCGCTTCTGGCGGCGCTCGGAAAGCTCGGCGTCGGACGGCAGATGCTCGATCGTCCGGTCCAGGAGTCCGGCATTTTCAAGCGTCGTCATCAGCCGGCTTTGGAAGCCGAGATCTTCGAGCCCGCGCTTTTCGCCGAGGCTGATCGCCAGGGTTTGCAGATAGTTGTTCCGCAGCACCGTCTGCGCGACTTCGTCCGTCATCGCGGCGAGGATCTCGTTCCGCTGCTCCATGGTGATCGATCCGCTGCGGAGGGCGGTCGCGAGCGCGATCTTGATGTTCACCTCCATATCGGAGGAGTTGACACCGGCCGAATTGTCAATCGCATCCGTGTTGATGCGGCCGCCTGCCATGGCGAATTCGATGCGTCCGAGCTGGGTGATGCCGAGATTGGCGCCCTCGCCGATCACCTTGGCGTTCAGCTCGAGCGCGTTGATGCGGACAGCGTCATTTGCGCGGTCATTTGCGTCTTCGTCGGTCTCGGTGGACGCGCGGATATAGGTGCCGATCCCGCCGAACCACAACAGGTCGGCCCGCGCCTTGAGCAGCAGGCGGATGAGCTCGGTGGGGGAGGCGGCTTTCTGCGTCGTCCCGAGCAGCCGCTGCATCTCGGCGGAGAGCGGGATGCTCTTGGCGGAGCGGCTGAAAATGCCGCCGCCCTCGGAGATCAGCTCGCGATTGTAATCCTGCCAGCTTGAGCGCGGCAGGTCGAACAGGCGCGTGCGTTCCTCCCAGCTCGCCTCGGGATTGGGCGCGGGGTCGATGAAGATATCCCGGTGATCGAAGGCGCCCAGCAGCTTGATCTGCCGCGACAGAAGCATGCCATTGCCGAAGACGTCGCCGGACATGTCACCCACGCCGATCACGCTGAAAGGCGTCGTCTGGATGTCGATGTTCATCTCGCGGAAATGGCGCTTCACCGCTTCCCATCCGCCGCGCGCCGTGATGCCCATCTTCTTATGGTCGTAGCCTGCCGATCCGCCGGACGCGAAAGCGTCGCCCAGCCAGAAATCCCGCGAAACGGCGAGCTCATTGGCGATATCGGAGAAGGTCGCCGTGCCCTTGTCGGCCGCGACGACGAGATAGGGATCGTCGCCATCCAGGCGGACGACATCCTTCGGCGGGATGACCTCGCTGTCCTTCAGATTGTCGGTCACCGAAAGCAGATTGCAGATGAAGGAGCGGTAGCAGGTGACCCCCTCGCTCATCATCACGTCGCGGCTTGCGCCTTTGGCGATATTGCGCGGCACGAAGCCGCCTTTCGCGCCTTGCGGAACGATGATCGCGTTCTTGACCTGCTGCGCTTTGGCAAGGCCGAGAATCTCCGTCCGGAAGTCCTGTGGACGGTCGGACCAGCGCAGGCCGCCGCGCGCAATTTTCCCACCGCGAAGATGGACGCCCTCGAAGCGCGGGGAGGTGACGAAAATTTCGGCAAACGGCGCCGGCGCTGGGATGGCGTCCACATGCTCGCTCTTGATCTTCACCGCGATGGTCGCACCGCCGGTAAGGTGCGTGGGCTGCTGATGGAAATTGGTGCGGATGGTCGCCTGGACGAGATTGAGCATGCGCCGGAGCATCCGGTCTTCATCGAGGCTCGCGACATTGTCCAGCGCGCGTTCGGTGCGCTCGATGAGCGGCAGCGCCTCCGCGTCACGTTCCTCAATCGATTTGCCGCTCGCGGGATCGAACAGCCTGTGGAACAGGAGAACGAGATCCCTGACGATGCCGCCATGCTGGCCGAGCGTCTGCGCCAGATAGATTTGCCCGAATGGGGCGCTGATCTGCCGGAGATAAGAGCCATAGGCCCGCATGAGGGCGGCCTCGCGCCAGTCGAGCCCCGCTTCCAGAATGAGCCGGTTGAACAGATCGTTGCCCGCATCACCCCGCCAGATCGCAAGAAAACACTCTTCCAGGCGTCTTTGGTGGGTTTTCAGATCGATCTGCTCGCCATTTGCCGTCTCCAGAAGCAGCTGGTGCAGGAACAGGGTGACCTTTTCGCCGCCCTTGGTGATCGCGAGTTCGAATGTCTGCTCCGAGATCACCGCAAAGCCGAGATTCTCCAGAACCGGCACGCGGCGGCTGAGGGAAATCGGTTCATGGAGCTGATAGAGCATGACCTGGAGCTCTTGCGCCGGTCCCTGATCGGTACCGAAGAAGTCGATCCCGACGGGAACCTCGGTCGACAGTTGCTCGATCTTCTCGATGTCGATCAGCGCTCTGGCGGGCGCGGTCGCATGCTCATAGCCGGGCGGAAACACATGCCCGTAGCGCTCCAGAATGCCATTCGTGTCTCGTCCGTAGTGTCTGCGGATCAGGTCGTGCAGATCGTCCCGCCAATTGCGGACGATCTTCTCCACCTCCTCCTCCAACTCGTCGGTCGAGACCTCAGGAACGGATCCCCCGTCCTTCCAGATCACCACATGGAGGCGAACCAGCGGACCGATGGTGAAGACCGGCGTGAACTCGATCATGTAGCCATCGAGGGCGTTCTCCAGCAGTACGACGATCTCCTGGCGGACCTCGGTCGTAAACCTTTCGCGCATCACATAGACGAGCGCGGAGGCAAAGCGGCCGAACTCGTCGCGTCTGACGATGACGCGCGTCCTCGGCATCAGCTCCAGACGGACGAGCGTATCCGCGATGTCGGTGAGACGATCGGCGGAGATCTGGAAAAGTTCGTCGCGCGGGAAGGTCTCCAGAATATTGGTGAGCACGCGGCCGGAGTAACTGTTGGTTCCGTAGCCAAGATTGCGGAAGACCTGCTCCACCTTGTGGCGCAGGAACGGTATCCGCTTCGAGGACTCATTATAGACCGATGCCGAGAACAGCCCGATCAGGCGCAGCTCGCCGGTCAGCACGCCCTCCGCCGAATAGAGCTTGATGCTGATCGAGTCGACGTGAACGCGGCGCTGAACGGGCGACAGAAAATTGGCCTTGGCGACGATGAGGAGCGCGGGTGTGCTGAAGAATTCGCGCGCGATCGGGCTCATCTCCTGATCGCTGCCCGTGCGGCGCAGCACGTGCAGATTGGGATCGCGGAGCAGGCCGAGGCCGCTCTCGCGATTCATCTCCAGATGCGGCTCCTCCCCCCGCATCGAGAAATCATATCGCCGCACGCCAAGAAATGTGAAATGGCCGTCGGCGAGCCATTTGAGAAACTGAATCGACTCGGCGAGTTCGTCGACCGCGACGGGTGGCGGCATGTTGACGTAAAAATCGATCACCTCGCGCAGGCGGGAGACCATCGACATCCAGTCGGCGACCGCGATTCTCACCTGGCCGAGAATTTTCTCGAGCCGGCCGGTCAGCGCCTTGCGGACTTCCTCACCCGCTGGCGGCTCGATCTGAATGTGAAGGAAACTTTCCGCCCGGCCCATATTCGCGGGCGCCCTCGATGAACTGACGAAGCCCGTGAGCTGTCCCTCCTCATCGCGGTGAACCCGGAAGATCGGATGCGCCACAAATCTCGCCCTCAAACCGAGGCTCATCAGCTCGGCAAGGACAGAGGACAGAAGGAAAGGCATGTCGTCATTAACGGCTTCGACGACCGTGATCGGACCTGCCGCGCTTTTATCATCGAAATCATAGATGCGCAGCTTGCGCGTCTTGGGCTGGCGTTCCTTGAAAAAGGAGAATGCGTTCACCGCGATCTTCGCAAAGCGCGCCTGGGAGAATTCCTCCTGGCCGTCGCCGGTTCCGGAAAAGAGCGCCGATGTGAAGCTGGCGGCGAGCTGTCCGTCGGGGCTCTCTGCCGATACGACCTTCTCAACCTCGCTGGAAACGGCGGCAATGTTCAACTGGTTCATGACGCAAACCCGGACTCGATCTCGGCTTTTTCGACTGTCCAAATATCGCACAGTGTCGGAGCGATCCAAACTCGGCAAGACCTATTGATGCTTTTTTTGAGCAGCGAAAGCGTATCAGTGAGGCCTCTTCGGCCTTGGGCTTAAACAATATTCCTGTCATGCGGGTGAATATCGCCGGATAAATTGACCCAAATGCGTGGGCGCGCGCGTTCAGGCCTGCTAAGCCGGAAAGCCAGACGGAATCGGAAAGAATTGGCCGTAAAGTCAGGCGCTTGCGAGCGCCGTCGCCGCGGAAGTCGGCGCTCGTCCGGCTGCAGAACGCGATTGACCGGACCGGGCAATCAGTCAGAGGACGTTGTGTGATCCGTCGCAGTAAGGCGCGTCGCCGGATTGCTTGCAGCCGCAAAGGTTGACGGATTCGGTCCGCTCGGCTTTGAAGACAAGCGGCCGAATATCGGTCCCCTGATGCGAGCCGTCGCAGAAGGGCTGCCGCGAGGAGCGCCCGCAGCGGCACCAGGAATAAGTCCGGCCCTCGACCAGTTCCACCAGATAGGGGCTCAATTGCGCGGCAACCGGCTCGGCCATGGCTCTTCTCCCTCAATTCAGACTCGCGGATCGGCGCGTTTCCGTTCGGGAACGGATTAGCCCAAGAACGGATCGCGATGCAAGCAGGGCTATTGCGACGAGGCCCGGTTCGGCGAACCGCGCGCTCGAGAACGAGTCGGCGCGCATCCTCAAGAGGCGCATCATGCCCCTTCACGCCGCCGGCTTGTCGGCCGAGCCGGAGCCAACGATCGGGCCGCCCTTCCACCGCCGCAGGAGCACGAGGCTCGCAATGAAGCTGACGGCTCCGAGCGCCGCCATGGCCAGATAAGCTTCGCCGGAAAAAATGCGGTAAAGGGGACCCGCCGCGAGAGAGGCAAGGCCCATGACGATGCCGGCGGTTACGGAGGCGTAGAGCCCCTGCGCCGTCGCCGCCAGGCGATGCGGGATCGCCCGGTCCATGAATTGCATCGCTCCCAGATGCGCCGCACCGAAGGTCAGGCCATGCAGCGTTTGAACGAGAAACAGCAAGGCCAGAGGCGGATCGTAAGCGGTGACGGTCCAGCGGATCACTGCCGCTGCTCCGCCGATGGTGATAAGCCGGACCGGGCCGAACCAGCGGCTGACCCGCGCGCCATAGGCGAACAGAATTATCTCCGCGATCACGCCGATGCCCCAAAGCGCGCCGATCACGGAGGGCGCGATTCCTGCCGACGTCCAATGCAGGGTTCCGAAGATGTAATAGACCGCATGGGAGGAATGGATGGTGCTGGTTGCGGCGAGAAAGAGCCAGAGCCGCTTCTCGCGCATCAGCTGAAGCATTTCGTCGAGCCGGAGCTGACCGCCCGGCAAGGCCGGCCCGCTCTGTCCGCCGTCATCTTGGGTCGAGCCGCTGACGAGCCCCTCGCGCGGCAGCGCGTGCGCCACAAGGAGAACGCAGCCCGCCGCTCCGATAAACAGCCAGAGCGCCGCCGCCGGCCCCAATAAATCGACCGCGACGCCGCCCACGGACGTCATCGCGATGTAGCTCAAAGATCCCCAGAGACGCATCCGGCCATAATCGGCCCGTCCGGCGCGCGCGCCCGCCAGCGCAATGGAGTCGGTAATCGGTATCACCGACATCCAGAATAAGGTGAACAAGAGAATAACGCTGAAAATCGCCAGGAAGCCCTCGGTGAGCGGCAGAAGAAGCACCGTCGCGAGCGAACCCCAGGCGAGCCAGTTGAGCAGCCGGATGGGACGGCCAGACCGGTCCGCCGCGAAGGTCATGGCCGGCGTAAACAGGGCGCGAACGAAGACCGGCACGGCGTAAACGAGCGAAATCTGAAAGTCGGTCAGCCCGCGCCAGTGAAGCCACAGCGGCAGGAAGGGCATATAGCAGCCGACGATGAAGAAGATCGCGACATAAAAGGCGGAAAGGCGCAGCCCGAACGCGTCGTCCCTTCCCAGCCGCCGAAATTCATTTGTACGAAGCACGATCCGCTAAACCAAACGCTAAGATATTCGCTGCATAGTCACCGCAATCAGGGTCGGCCGGGGTCTCCCAACGACATCGAGTGCAAAAATGGCGATGCCGTCATCTACGTCACATATCACCTCGCTCACGGCGGATTACGATGCCATCGAGCGGGCTATTCGCGAAACCAGCCGTGGGCGCTGGTTCCTTTCCTGCTATCTGCAGCGTAACCGGTCTA
>Ga0307442_1000277_pt1 | contig 23970 bp, 21 predicted proteins | sample SalMarWE160430MG_FD_202143 | JGI IMG/M metagenome (GOLD analysis project Ga0307442, IMG submission 202143) | Salt marsh sediment microbial communities from the Plum Island Ecosystem LTER, Massachusetts, United States - WE1604-30 | ecosystem: Environmental > Aquatic > Marine > Intertidal zone >...
GTCGCAAGCTTTGCGCTCGGAGCGCAGCTTCGCGGTTACACGTTCAAGAAATACAAATCGAAGGCGCAGAAGAAAAACAGCAAGAGCACAAAAACAAACGAGCAGACGCTGAAGAAGATCGTCGTGCATTGCGCCGATCCCAAAGCCGTGAGCAAAGCCTTCGCGCCGGACCGCGCCATCGCGCAAGGCGTGACGCTTGCCCGCGATCTCGTCAACGAGCCTGCCAATGTGCTTGGACCCGCCGAATTCGCCGCGCGCGCAAAAATGCTTTCCAGGCGCGGTGTGCAAGTCGAAGTGCTCGGACTTGCTGCGTTACGCAAGCTTGGAATGAACGCCTTGCTTGCCGTGGGGCAGGGGAGCGCCCGTCCGAGTCACGTGGTGGTCATGCAATGGAAGGGTGCCGGCGCCAAAGGGGGCGAACCGATCGCTATTGTCGGCAAAGGCGTCACCTTCGATACCGGAGGAATCTCGCTGAAGCCGGCGGCCGGCATGGAGGAGATGAAAGGCGACATGGCAGGCGCCGCGTGCGTCGTCGGTTTGATCGACGAACTTGCGACGCGCAAGGCCAAGGTTAACGCCGTGGGCATCATCGGACTTGTCGAGAACATGCCGGGCGGAAAGGCGCAACGCCCGGGCGACGTGGTGACCGCCATGTCGGGCCAGACCGTCGAAGTCCTCAACACCGACGCCGAGGGGCGCATGGTGCTCGCCGATTGCCTGTGGTACGCGCAGGAGCGCTTCAAGCCGAAAGCGGTGATCAACCTCGCTACGCTGACCGGTGCCGTGATGGTCGCACTTGGCAAAGAACATGCGGGACTGTTCAGCAATAACGATAAGCTGGCGAATTGGCTCATTGAAGCAGGCCAGGCCACCGGCGAGAAATTGTGGCGCCTCCCGCTCGGACCGAAATACGACAAGATGATCGAGTCCAAGGTCGCCGATATCAAAAACACTGGCGGGAAGTGGGGCGGCTCAATCTCCGCCGCACAGTTTCTTCAGCGCTTCATCAAGGAAAAGATGCCCTGGGCGCATCTCGATATCGCTGGCACGGCGATGTCGTCGGTCGATAGCGAGATCAATCGCAGTTGGGGATCCGGATTCGGCGTAAGGCTGCTCGACCGGTTGATCACCCAGCATTACGAACGGCGGACCTGAGCCCGAGGTCTAAGAGCCCGGTATGGGCCGCTACAGCAAGGCTGTCCCTGGTCCAGGTATCATTTTCCATAATATACCTTATGCGAATCTCAGGGGTCAGGATCGGCACAGGGTCAACGCCGCTGACATGACCGAATTCTACGCTATTTCAGGCCTGTAGACTGCGGAACGCATAGAACGATGGCGAGACTATCCTGGCGCTCTGGGTTGATAAGCGTGGTGGCGTTGGGGCTTGCCTATGGTCTCGTGCATGCAGCACTGAGACTGTGGGTCTCGAATAACATTGCGATCGACGACATCAAATCCAATGTCTACGCGCAGACGCTAGAACTCGGTTACATCGCGAAACAGCCCCCGCTGTACGAATGGCTGTTGTGGCTGGTGCAGCAGATGACGGGGCCGACGCTGCCAAGTTTCCTGGTTTTGAAATACGCTCTGCTTACAGCGACGTTTGCGTTTTTGTATCTCGTGGCAAAGCGCATCTTTGCGGACCCCAAATGGGCAATGTTGGCGGCGCTGTCGCCCCTCCTACTCTACCAGATTGCCTGGAACGTTCATGAAGGTGTGACGCAGACCATTGCGCTGGTTTGTGCGGTGGCGGTGACGACCTGGTTGTTTATGCGCCTCGTCGAGCGAGGCAGCTTGGGCAGTTATGCCGCATTCGGCTTTGCTGCCGGTCTCGGTCTCCTGACGAAATATAACTTCGTTGTTTATTTGGTCGTCCTGGTTGCCAGCGCTTGGCTGCAACCGTCTTTGCGCGCGCGTTTCATCGATCGGCGCATATTTGTGAGCATTGTTTTGGCCTGTGTTGTCATCGCGCCCGTTGCCTATTGGCTTTTTACCGAGCGGCACGATCTGTTGGCCCTCTACCGGACGTCAATGTCTCCGATAGCGGAGACCGATTGGTTCAAGGCGCGCGTCATCGGCGTAACCCGGGCGCTGTGGGTTCCGTTCGGCTTTCTATTTCCGCTCGACCTGATTGTCCTGATCGTATTTCCCGCCACGGTATGGATCGGATGGTCGGCGATCAAAGACGCTGTCAATCCACGGAAGTGGGATCACCGTAAGCCGGACTGGCGTCTGTTCCTTTTGCACATGACCATGGCAGGATTCGTTGTGCTGATACTCGGTGCATTGCTGACAGGCGCCACGCACTATCTCGAGCGCTACATGCATCCCCTTTTCCTGCTGACGCCGCTGTGGCTGGTTACACTCGTAGAGCAGACCGGCAACGCGTCGCGAAAGCTCAAGATACTTGCCACGGTTCTTGTCGCGGCGACATTGCTCGGCTTGTCGTTTAGGATCGGCGATCTCTGGCGCAACATGGCATTGGAATGCCGCCATTGCCGCATCGTCGTTCCCTACGAGCCGCTTGCGGCGGCGCTGCAAACGGCCGGCTTTCATTCGGGCACAATCATTGCGGCGGATCGTGAGGAGGCAGGCAATTTGCGTCGCTTCTTTCCGGATGCAAGAATCGTTCGGATCGAACGGCCGCGCTACGTACCGCCGCCAAAACCTTTTGATCCTCGTTCGAAGCTCGCCGTGGTTTGGCGCGAGAACAGAGAGCATCGCTTATCGAAGGCCGACCGCGATGAGCTCGCCAAAATCATTCGCAGCTTCGATGTAAAGCCTGAGCAACTCGTCGTCAGGTCACCCCAGTCGCCGGCAGAGGCGAAGCATGTCTGGCGATGGGGATTCATCGTCACCGACGATTCGCCGCCGCGCCAGTAGGCAGCAGGCTCGGTTGACAGCGCACCGGGCTGCGGTCCAGGTGTCATCGCCCGTGCGTACTTTAGGCGGGCGTTGGTCCCCAATTCTGAATGTTAAGCAGATAGTATAACAACATGATATTTAATGATAATTCGTTTGACTATTAGCGTGCAAAGGTGACCTGTCGTCATGCCAAACAAGCCGCCTGAGCAGCGCTATTCGCTCGACGATCTTCTCGCCGTGATGGCGCGTCTGCGCGACAAGGAATCAGGCTGTCCGTGGGACATCGTGCAGACCTTCACCACCATCGCGCCTTACACGATCGAAGAAGCCTACGAAGTCGCTGATGCGATCGCGCGCGAGGATTTTGATGAGCTCAAGGAAGAGCTCGGGGATCTTCTCTTTCAAGTCGTCTATTACGCGCAGATGGCGTCGGAAGAGAATCGCTTCGCCTTTGCCGATGTCGTAGACGCGATTGCACGGAAGATGGTGCGGCGGCACCCGCACGTGTTCGGCGACGCCGATCGCGAAGAGTTCTTGGCGAAGAATCTGTGGCGCCGGATCAAAGAGGAGGAGAAGGCAGCGCGTGGGCTAGGGACCCGGCCGACACGCTTCAGCGACATTCCCCTCGCCCTGCCCTCGATGACGCGTGCGGTGAAACTTCAAAAGCGTGCGGCCGAAGTTGGGTTCGACTGGCCAAACGTTGCGTGCGTTCTTGCCAAAGCCGAAGAGGAGGTCGCTGAGCTGAAAGCGGCCTTGGCCGAGCGTGAAGGAACAATGGCAGCGGATCGTACGAAGCACGTGGAAGAAGAGTTCGGCGATCTCCTATTTGTGATGGCGAATATGGCGCGTCATCTCGGTGTCGATCCGGAAGCGGCCCTTCGCGACGCCAATGCAAAATTCCTACGCCGCTTCGCAAGTGTGGAAGAAGCGCTTGCGAAAGAGGATCGCAAACCGGAAGACGCAACGCTTGAAGAGATGGACCGGTTGTGGGACGAAGCCAAAGACGCCGAGCGCAACAAGACCTGATCCTATTCGGCCGCAAGCCTCAACCGCGCAGCGCCGGCGAGGCGCGCTAGCCTCTGCCGCTTCTCGGGCGCAATGCGAATGCGCAACGCAGTGACCCCCTCGCCCATTTCGTTGCGTTGAACGACGTCGCAATTTTCATAGATCCAATTCGATAGCGCGCCTTCCTCAGGTTGAAGTGCGATATCGATGGTTTCACTCCGCAGATTGAGCCTTTGCTCGATCGCATTGCGCAAAGCATCGAGGCCAAAGCCGGTCGCGGATGAGGCCAGCACTGCGCCCGCCCGCGTCGCCTCACTCCTGGCGCGCCGCAAGGCCGCATCGTCGAGGAGATCGGCCTTGTTCCAGACTTCGAGAAGCCGGTCCGGCTCGCCTTCCAGATCGAGGCCAAGCTCCGACAGCACTGCATTGACGTCGGCACGCTGGCTTAGACTGGTTTCTTCCGCGATATCACGGACATGCAGGATCAAGTCGGCCTCGATCACCTCCTCCAGCGTGGCGCGGAAGGCAGCAATCAGTGTCGTGGGCAAATCGGAGATGAAGCCGACAGTGTCGGACATCACCGCTTTCGTACCGCCGGGGAGCGGCAAAAACCTGATGGTCGGATCGAGCGTGGCAAACAGCGTGTCCTCTGCCAGGACCGCCGCGCCGGTCAGGGCGTTGAACAGGGTCGATTTGCCGGCATTGGTGTAGCCGACCAGGGCCACCGAAGGGTACGGTTCACGCTCGCGCGATTTGCGATGAAGTTCTCGCGTGCGGCGCACCTGCTCGAGCTCTTTGCGGATGTTGTCGATGCGCTCACCGATGACACGGCGGTCGGCCTCGATTTGCGTCTCGCCCGGACCGCCAAGGAAGCCGAAGCCGCCGCGCTGACGCTCCAGATGGGTCCATGACCTGACCAGGCGGCTTTTCTGATAGACGAGATGGGCAAGCTCCACTTGCAGGCGCCCTTCCCGGGTCCGCGCGCGCTCTCCGAAAATCTCGAGAATGAGCCCGGTGCGATCGAGGACTTTGGCACCCCATGCCGTCTCGAGGTTGCGCTGCTGCACCGGGGTCAGTGGATGGTCGACGATGACAAGTCCAACCTCTTCGGCGCGGACGATGCCCTTGAATTCCTCAACTTTGCCCGAACCGAACAGCGCGGCAGGCCGCGGGCTTTGCAGTGGCACAATCCCACTTGCCACGACATCGAGATCGATGGCGGCGGCAAGCCCAACAGCCTCTTCGAGACGGAACTGCGGCGATCGGCCGTCGCCGTTGATATGACTTGATTGGCGCGTTCGCCCCCGCTTCGAACCGAGGACCGGCAGCAAAACCATGGCTTTGAGGCGGCTTTGCCGGCCACCAGACGCAAGCCCCGTCTCCGCCTGCCTTCTCTTGCGCTTTAACTCTCTCGGGTCGGTTGGACGCAATTAATCAGCAGCACCTTCTGCGTCGGTGATCTCTGCGAGCTGAATGGGTTGACCCGGCATGATGGTCGAAATCGCATGCTTGTAGACAAGCTGAGAATGCCCGTCCCGACGCAGCAATACGCAGAAATTGTCAAACCAAGTCACTACGCCTTGAAGCTTCACTCCGTTCACGAGAAATATGGTGAGAGGCGTCTTGGCCTTGCGAACGTGATTGAGAAACGTGTCCTGAAGGCTTTGCGCGCGTTCTGTTGCCATGGGCTTCCCCGTCCCTTTGGTGCTTGACGCTTACGCTGTTGTTTTGGGCACCGGTCTTGCCGGAGCCTGCGATGAAGCATTAGACGCGATTACCAGGTTATCCCGCAAGGGCTTAATGCAAAAGAGTTCGCCCCTATTGTCTGCCGCCGCCTGACCGCCCTAGCGCATGGCCGGAATCCGCTCGTTCGAATTCACCCCCAGAGCGCGGAGTTTGCGATGCAGCGCCGACCGTTCCATGCCGACGAATTCGGCCGTGCGCGAGATGTTTCCGCCAAAACGGTTGACTTGGGCCAAAAGATATTCGCGCTCAAAGATCTCTCTCGCGTCGCGCAAGGGAAGCGACATTAGATTTTCGCCCCCTGCCCCGTTCGGGGACAGCGGTCCGGGGGAGATGATCTCATCGGGAAGCATGTCGCTGGTCACTACGGTGTCGGGATCGCCGCCCACGAGAATCATGAGTCGTTCAATATTGTTGCGCAGCTGACGCACATTGCCAGGCCATTCGTGGGATTGCAGCACCGCCATGGCGTCATCTCCGATGGTCCTGGGCGGAAGTCCGGAGGCGGTCGAGATGGTCTTGATGAAATAGCGCACCAGCTCCGGGACGTCTTCGCGCCGTTCGGAGAGTCCAGGGACTCTGATGGGCACCACGTTGAGGCGATGAAAGAGATCCTCGCGTAAGCGCCCCGAAGTCATTTCCTTTTGAAGGTCGTGGCTCGTCGAAGAGACCACGCGCACATCGACATGCACTTTCGGACCGCCGCCGAGCCTTTGGAAACGCTGCTCGACAAGCACACGTAAGATCTTGGCTTGAGTCTCGAGCGGCATATCGGCGATCTCATCGATATAGAGAGTACCGTTATGGGCCTCTTCGAGAGCGCCGACCTTGCGCGGACCGGAGCTTGAGCCTTCCTCGGTGCCGAAGAGTTCAAGCTCCATCCGGTCGGGAACCATGGCGGCGGCATTTAACACCACAAAGGGGCCCTCGGCGCGCAATGACTTCATGTGCATCACACGCGCGGCAAGTTCCTTGCCGCAGCCCGAGGGGCCGGTAATCAGCACCCGGCTATTGGTCGGAGCCACTTTATCGACCGCCTGCCTCAGCTGGTTCATTGCAACCGAGGCGCCGATCATCTCGAACGAATAGCTGCTTCGTTCGCGCAGCTCGCGGTTTTCGCGGCGCAGGCGCGAGGCTTCAAGGGCCCGCGTCGTGATCAGCACCAGCCGGTCCGCCTTGAAGGGTTTCTCGATATAATCGTAAGCGCCGCGCTTGATGGCCGCCACCGCGGTTTCGATATTGCCGTGACCGCTGATGATGATGACGGGAAGGTCGGGATGGGAATCCTTGATGCGGTCGAGCAGCTCAAGTCCGTCGAGTTTCGATCCTTGCAGCCAAATGTCCAGGATCACGAGCGACGGACGCCGCTCCTCGATTTCTTTCAGCGTCTCGTCGCTGTCCTTGGCGAGCCGGGTCGAATGCCCTTCGTCCTCGAGAATTCCCGAGATCAACTCTCTGATGTCGGCTTCGTCATCGACGATGAGGATGTCAGACGCCATGAGTCACTCCCTCTTCCTTCTCGACCTCGGCGGTGCGCTCGGCCTCGGCCACGCCCTCCCCGGCCTCCGCACTTTTTGCCTCTAGATCGCCCAACGGAAAATCAATCTGTACCGAAGCCCCCCCGACCTTTCCGTTCCGCTTCGGCGCATCGGCGAGCGAGAGGGTCCCGCCGTGCTGCTCGGTAATGCGCTGCACGATCGCAAGTCCAAGTCCCGTGCCCTTCGTGCGCGTGGTCATATAGGGCTCGACCAACCGCTGGCGATTGGCCTTGGGCAATCCACAACCATTATCGATGACCGTGATCTGCACGCGGTCTCCCTTGCTGCCGACCTGGGCCACAATCCGCCCGGTCCCGGCGCGCGCGGCATCGGCTTCGATCGCCGTATCGATCGCCTCGCTCGCGTTCTTGACCAGGTTGGTGACGGCCTGAGCGATAAGGCGCCGGTCCAACAGCGCCATCACCGGCTCGTCCGGAAGATCGAGCTCAAAGCTCATCTCCGGCCGGCTGACCTGATACAGGAACACGGCCTCGCGCACGATTTCGCGCACGTCGTGAGACTCCATCACCGGTTTCGGCATGCGTGCGAAGGATGAGAACTCATCGACCATGCGGCCGATATCCGACACCTGACGAATGATGGTGTTCGTGCATTGATCGAACACGTCACGGTCCTTGGTGATGATATCGCCGTATTTGCGGCGGATGCGCTCGGCGGAAAGTTGGATTGGGGTGAGAGGATTCTTGATTTCATGCGCGATACGGCGTGCGACGTCGGCCCATGCGGTGCTGCGCTGGGCACTGACCAGCTCGGTCATATCGTCGAACGTCACCACAAAGCCTTCTGCGTCCTGGTCTGGCCCTTCGCTGGTGACACGCACGGCGAAATTGCGCTCCAAACCATGGCGCCGCAACGTGACGTGATCGGTGACGAGCCGCCTCCCCTGCTTTTGAGCGCGCTTAAGGACCGCGCCGAATTCAGGGACCGCTTTAACCAGCGAGTGGCCGACGAGATCTGCCTCCTTGATGTCGAGCAGCGTCTCGGCCGAACGATTGACCAAAGTGACCACGCCATGATTGTCGATGCCGACCACGCCCGCGGTCACGCCCGACAATACCGCCTCCATGAATCGGCGGCGCTCATCGAGCTTTGAATTGGCGCCGACCAGTTCATCGCGCTGGCTCTTAAGCTCGGTGGTCATGGTGTTGAAGGTCGAGCCGAGCAACGCAAGATCGCCGTCGCCGCGGCGGACGTCGACATTGACAGCAAGGTTGCCTTGCGAAACTTGCTTTGCTGCGCCAATGAGTTGGCGGATCGGGGCGACCAGACGGCCAGCGAACCACAAACTGAGCCAAATGGCCGAGAGGATGAAGGCCAAAGTAATAACCGCGTATGTGAGATTGTTCACCAGCTGGATCGTGCTGCGCTCCTTTTCGAACGCCTTATATTCACCGACACTGGATCTTGTGGCATTAACGTGCCGAAGCGTGCTTTTGCTGACCGGACGGAGAACGTAAAGATAAGTACCCTTCAAGCTTGCCAAACTCTTGATCGCGCCGACCGTGTTCGTCTGCTGGTGTGAGACCGGGATGGGGTTGCCCGTCTCGGCCTTTGCCATGACTTCCGCAGGGGGCACCCGGTAAGGGATGTCCGGATGTGAGGCGATGACGGCAAGAATTTTTCCCTCACCGTCGATCAGATAGGCGTAAGGCATCTTCCTTACGGCGGCTTGCGCCTTCATGAATGGGACCACGGTATCCGACGGTTTCTTCCTCACCACCTCGTCGATTTCTCTGGCCATGTAGAGGGAGTGCTCGGCCATCACCTCCCCCTGCTGGCGGACAAAGTCCGCCGCCACCTCGTTCGAGTTCTGAATGATGGATTGCGTCCGATCGGAAAACCAGTTGTTGAGGCTGCTGTCGACGGCAATGCCAGCAAGAATGGCAACGAGGATCGCCGGCGCCAGCGCGATGACACTAAACAGGCCGATGGTTCGAAGCTGAAGTTGGGCGCCTGGAGTTTGGCGCCGGCGCGCAATCCATAGCTTGGTCAACTGCCAGGCGATGATGACGATCATCGCCAGAACCGGCACGGTGTTGATGAGAAGCATGCGCGCGGCGACGGAATCCGTCGGCACAATAGAGGTAAATTTATTGATGACCAGATAGGTGGCAAGGCCCGCGCACAGCGAAAGCACCGCCGTGATCAGACCGAGTGTGAAGACGAGACGGCGGCGCTTCCGGCCCCGGTCCGGCGCGTTTGCTGGCACCGCCTGGTGGCCCGGCACGGCCGCGGACGTGGCGACGATCATGGCGTTGTTGTGCGCGGCCCGGCGGCTAGACGCCGGCCATTCGCGCTCAAGGATTGCAAGACGCCACGGAAGGACATTTCCCTGCTCCCCGCGAACCTTACCGCCTCATTTTAGGAGTGTCCGCCCTGAAATGATGCAATAAAATCACAATGTGGCGCTTTGGCGACAAGTCACGTTCTCGTCACCATCGAAGCTCCACCCCCTCCGCAGAGCCAGATTTGGACCAATTATATCAATAACTTAAAAGAACACGCTGCGAGGTCAACTCCCAGGCGTCCGGATGACCTTGATCCCAAGATCGCGAATCTTCTTGCGCAGGGTGTTGCGGTTCAGCCCCAACAGGTCGGCGGCCCGGATCTGGTTTCCCCGCGTGGCGGCAAGCGTCGCGGTAATGAGCGGAAATTCGACCTTTCGCAGGATGCGATTGTAAAGGCCGGAGGGCGGCAGGTCGCGGCCGAAGCTCGTGAAATAGTCGGCAAGAAAGCGCTCAACGGAGTCGGAAAGATCGCCAGCTGATTCAGCCGGATTGGCAAACGGCACGCGGCTGGGGTTTGCCAGCTCGGATTCGACCATATCGACGGTCACGACATCTTGGGAATAGATCGCCGAAAGACGCCGCACGAGATTCTCGAGCTCACGCACATTGCCGGGCCAGTGGTACCGCTTCAGCCGCTCGATGGCGGCAGGCTCGAAGCTCTTTGCCGGCAGTCCTTCCTTTGCCGCAATGCTGAGGAAGTGGCGAACCAAATCGGCGATATCCTCAAGCCGCTCTCGCAGCGGTGGCAGTCGAAGCGGCACGACATTGAGGCGGTAAAAAAGATCTTCGCGGAACAGCCCCTGGTCGATCTGCTGTTGAAGATCGCGATTCGTCGCAGCGATGATCCTGACATTGGTTCGGATCGGCGTGCGGCCGCCGACCGTGGTGTACTCGCCTTCCTGCAACACGCGTAGGAGACGCGTCTGCGCCTCCATCGGCATGTCGCCGATTTCGTCGAGAAACAGCGTACCGCCCTCGGCCTGCTCGAAACGTCCGGTGTGGCGGTTCTGGGCGCCGGTAAAAGCTCCCTTCTCGTGGCCGAACAATTCAGACTCGATCAGCTCACGCGGGATCGCCGCCATGTTGATGGCAACGAAGGGCCCGTTGCGGCGCTTGCCGTATTCGTGAAGCGCGCGCGCAACCAACTCCTTGCCGGTTCCCGACTCGCCCGAGATCATGACGGTGAGATCGGTCTGAGTGAGACGGGCGAGCACACGGTAGATCTCCTGCATCGCCGTACAGCGGCCGATCAACGGAAGCCCCTCGTTTCCTTCAGCGGGGAGCCGCTGCGCTTTCCTCTTCGGTTCGGCAAGGGCGCGGCCGACAATCGCGATCAGCTCGTTGAGGTCGAAGGGTTTGGGCAGGTACTCATAAGCGCCCCGCTCCGCCGCGGTCACGGCGGTCATGAAGGTGTTCTGGGCGCTCATTACGATGATGGGCAGATCCGGCCTGAGCTTCTTGACGCGGGGAATGAGTTCGAAAGCATTTTCATCGGGCATCAGCACATCGGTGATGACGAGATCGCCCTCGCCCTGGCTGACCCAGCGCCACAGCGTCGCGGCATTGCCGGTCACACGCGGCGAGTAACCGGCGCGCGCCAGGGCCTGATTAAGCACGGTTCGGATCGCGGCATCGTCGTCGGCGATCAGGATGTTGCCCTTCGTCATCGGATAACTAACCCCTTTCGGTATGCTGCGTTCCGCCTTCCGCCATTGGCATCAAGGCGCGGAATACAGTGAAGCGCGGCCGCGAATCGCATTCGATAATGCCGCCATGATCGCCGATGATTTTGGCAACCAGCGCGAGCCCAAGTCCCGCCCCCGATGTTTTGGTGGTGACGAATGGATCGAACAGATGCGGAATGAGGTCAGCCGGCACGCCGGTGCCGTTATCTTCGATCGAAACCTCAAGAGGTAGGCTGACGCGGGCCTGACTCCCCGGCACCGAAAGGCGCACGCCCGGCCGGAACGAGGTGGTCAGCGTGATTTGGCCGTCCGCCCTCTCCTCACCGATCGCTTCGGCGGCGTTCTTTACGAGATTGAGAAAGGCCTGAATGAGGTTGTCGCGGCTTCCCGGCACCGGCGGCAGGGATGGATCGTAGTTCTCGACGATCTTCACGCGGCTGGCAAAGCCGGTGCACGCAATTTGTTTCACATGGTTGAGGACATCGTGAATGTTGACCGGCTCGCGCTGCACCGGCCGCTGGTCACCGAAAACTTGCATTCGGTCGACAAGCTTGCAGATGCGGTCTGACTCGGCGCAAATGAGTTGCGTTAGGGTGCGGTCGCTATTGGTCGGCTCGCTCTCTATGAGCTGCGCCGCGCCCTTGATGCTGGAGAGAGGATTTTTGATTTCGTGGGCGAGCACAGCCGCAAGGCCTGAAACGGAACGGGCGGCGCCGCGATGGGTCAGCTGGCGTTCGATCATTTGGGCCATGCTGCGCTGCTGAAGCATGACCAGCACGCGTCCCGGCAGCTCGGGAACCGGACCGCCATAAAGATCGACCAGTTTCGGTGTGGCGAAACGAAATGAGCTTAGCTCGACGCCATACTCGTTGACGGTCGCGCCGCTTCGCTGCACCTGTTCGACAAGAGCGATGAGCGGACTGCCGAAAGCGATGACGTCACTGAGAGTGTGCCGGCACAAAACACCGGCGCTCATCTGAAAAAAATCTTCGGCGGCGGTGTTGGCATAATCGATGGAAAGATCATTACCGATGACGAGCAGCGGATGCGGCAGGGTTCCCAGCAGCGCTGTTGCGATTGAGCGGGCATCGGGTGCGCGCTGCGCATTGAGTTTTTTGGCCGAGCCGTTCAAGCCGTGTATCCTTGGTGCGGCTCCCGAGGCCGCCCACCGAGAGATGCACAATTCTTATGCAAGAATGTTATATGACCTTTCCTTGTGCACAGTATTGGCCAATTGCTCCGGCGGCAATAATCGTTTTGCCGCAGTGCAGTAAGTATATGATATTAGGCGTGTATTCTTGTCCGGAAAGGACGCGTCTGTGAGCGTGGCGGCACTGATCGTGGCGGCGGGCCGGGGGAGTCGGGCCGGGCACGCACAAGACCGGCCAAAACAATATTGCTCTATCGGCGGCGTTCCCATGATCGCCAAAACCATTGCCGCCTTCGCCGGGCATCGGCGTATCGACGACATCCTTGTCGTCATTCATCCCGATGACGAGGCGCTCTACCGCGCCGCAAGCGAACCGTTTGCGCGGCGGCTGCGAAATCCCGTGGCTGGAGGCGCGCGCCGGCAAGACTCCGTTTGCGCAGGCCTCGAGGCGCTCGCAAGTGCGGCGCCCGCTTCCGTCCTTATCCACGACGCGGCGCGGCCGTTCGTGCCGCAAGACCTGATCGACCGCGTGATTGACAGTCTCGATTCGCATCAAGGCGCCCTCCCCGCTCTTCCTGTGACCGATAGCTTGAAGCGCGTCGAACAGGGCCGCGTGACCGGCACGGCGTCACGCGACGGTTTGTGGCAGGCGCAAACGCCGCAAGGGTTCAAGTTCGATGCAATTCTTGCCGCGCACCGGGCCGCAGCAAACGAGTCCGGCCGTACCTTCACCGACGATTCCGGCATTGCCGAATGGTTCGGTCTGGACATCGCACTGGTCGAGGGGGCCGCGAGCAATCGCAAGCTCACCACGCCCGAAGATCTCAAGCTTGCCGACGAATTGTTGCAGCCGCGGACCGGGCTGAGCTCCGGCACAATCCGGGTTGCCTCAGGCTACGATGTTCATGCCTTCGGCCCCGGCGACGCCGTTATCCTGTGCGGTGTAAGCATTCCGCATTCAAAGCGGCTGATCGGCCATAGCGACGCCGATGTCGGGTTGCACGCGCTGACCGATGCTCTGCTCGGCACCATCGCCGATGGCGATATCGGCTCGCATTTTCCGCCTTCGGATGCGCGCTGGCGTGGCGCGCCTTCGGACCTGTTTCTGAAAACTGCCGCAGACAAGGTCGAACAGAGCGGCGGCAGGATCGTGCATGTCGACGTCACGCTTCTCTGCGAGGCCCCGCGCATCGGACCCTATCGCGATCAAATGCGCAGACGCATTGCGGAAATTCTCGGTCTCGACGAAGCCCGGGTGAGTATCAAGGCAACCACCAATGAAGGGCTCGGCTTTATCGGCAGAGGCGAAGGAATTGCGGCCATGGCGACGGCAACGGTGAGTTTGCCATGACCGGTGCGCTCGAGATCGACGCGCAGCTCCTCGCCCAGGCGGAAGAACTCCTGACGGCGTGCCGCAGCGAGAATGAAACGATCGCAACCGCCGAATCCTGTACCGGCGGACTGATCGCCGCCACACTCACCGCCATTCCGGGATCTTCCGATGTGTTCGAACGCGGCTTCGTAACCTATTCGAATAGCGCCAAGAGCGAGTTGCTCGGCGTGCCGTATTGGTTGATCGAGCGCCATGGCGCGGTGAGCGAGGACGTGGCGAGAGCGATGGCGGGCGGCGCCCTCACCCATTCGCAGGCAAGCCTCGCCGTCGCCGTCACAGGCATCGCCGGACCGGATGGCGGAACGCCAGACAAGCCGGTGGGTTTCGTCTGTTTCGCCGCCGGCCGGCGGGATCAAGCCATGCAAAGCGAATGTGTCCAGTTCGGCGATCTCGGCCGGGCGGACATCAGGCGCCGGAGTGTGGAGCGCGCGCTTGGTCTCTTACTGTCACTGTTGTGATGCGACGGCGGCCTGCTTCGGGCCGTAGACAGCGTCTGCGCGCGCCTCGAATGCCGTGGTGTAGCGCTCCACCGCCTTGGCGAACAGCCGCCCAACCAACCGCTCGAACAGGCGCGAACGAAACGCATACGCGATGTAGAACGCGACATCGCAAGCGTCTGCGCCCTTCGGCTGAAAGCGCCAGCGATTCTCCAGAAACGCGAACGGCCCATCGAGATATTCGACCAGAATGGTTCGGTCGGTGCGGTCGAGATACACTTTCGTGGTGAAGCTTTCTCTGATCAGGCCGTAGCCGACCGTCATGGTGGCAACGATCACCTCCTTGTCGCCTTGCATGTCACGTTGCTTGACTTTAAGGGCCTCGCAGAGCGGGAGAAATTTCGGATAGTCCTCGATCCGCGCCACTAGCGCGAACATATCCTCGGCCGAATGAGCAACAGGGTGCGTGGTCTCGTAGACATGCATGATGTTTTGCGCCGCTGCGTTGCGTTAGAGGCTGCGGGCTTCTTGCCGCGCGGCTTTGAGCCGCGAAAAATCTTGCGCCGCGTGATAGGAAGACCGGGTCAAGGGGCTGGAGGCCACGAGCAGGAAGCCTTTGTCTTCGGCGATCCTCTTGTAGGATTGAAACTCCTCCGGTGTAACGAAGCGGTCAATCGCCGCATGTTTCCGGGTCGGCTGGAGATATTGCCCGATCGTGAGGAAATCGACGGACGCGGCGCGGAGATCGTCCATCACCGCGACGATTTCCGCCTCGGTCTCGCCGAGGCCCACCATCATGCCCGACTTAGTGAAGAGATCGGGCATTAGCGCCTTGGCGCGCGCCAAAAGCTGGAGCGAATGGCCATAGTCGGCGCCGGGGCGAATGCGCCGGTAGAGTGACGGCGCGGTCTCGACATTGTGGTTGAACACGTCGGGCGCGGCGTCGAGCACAATCTCCAGCGCGCCGTCTTTACGAAGGAAATCGGGGGTCAAGACCTCCACGCTCGTAACCGGCCGCGCCGCCCGGATCGCGCGAATGGTGGCGGCGAAATGCGCCGCACCGCCATCGGCAAGATCGTCGCGATCGACCGAGGTCACCACCACATGAGCAAGATTGAGCGCGGCGACGGCCTGCGCCACGCGTGCGGGCTCGTATGCATCGGGAGCGCCGGGTTTGCCGGTTCGGACATTGCAGAAGGCGCAGGCGCGGGTGCACGTGTCGCCCAAAATCATGAAGGTGGCGTGGCGCTTGCCCCAGCACTCGCCGATATTGGGGCAGGATGCCTCTTCGCACACCGTGGTGAGGCGACTAGCGCGCAACACCGTTCGCGTCGCCTCGAAAGCCTGCGCACCTGGCGCACGCACCCTGATCCAGTCAGGCTTTTTCAGGCGAGGCGTATCGGGCAGCCGCACCTTCTCCGGGTGGCGCGGCCGCGCCGTCCCCCGATTGAAACTCTCAAGCACGGTCACTGATTAAACGAACTCCAGATGCTTTAAGTGGCCGACGGGCCTCTGATGCTCCGCCAGATCCACAGAATGAGAATGGCGCCGATGGTCGCCACAATCAGGGTGCCAAGGTGCCCTTCGTACTGAATCTTCAAGACATTGGCCAGGTTGCCACCGACAAAAGCCCCGGCGATGCCGACCAGCAGATTGGTGAGAAGGCCGTGGTCGCTTGCGGTCACCTTCTCGGCGATATAGCCGGCGATGAGGCCGATAATCAGCATACCGAAGAAGCCCACGCCCGGCATGGAAAGCAAAGTTTGAGCATCGTTCATGTCGTCCTCCGTGACTTAGTTGCGCCGGGGCCCGTCACCGCACGCGTTGCCAGACCCACAGGCACAAGATCGCGCCAAGGGTCGCAATGACGATCTTGCCGGCCAGTCCGTAAGCGGCAATTCCAATCAGTCCGGCGAGAAAGCCGCCGACCACGGCGCCGATGATACCGATCAGCAGGTTGATGAGGAGATCCTGCTGACGGCCCATTATGTAAGACGCGAGAAAGCCCGCGATCAGGCCAATGACGAGAAAGTAGATGAGATCCATGATTTTGCCTCCCGAGTTTGCCCGGAGCCTTCTTGCCCGCGGTCTAGACCGGCGGTCTAGATATGGAGTGCGCGGCCATAAGCGTCGAGCACCGATTCGCCTATCATCTCCGACAATGTCGGATGGGGGAAGATAGCAGCGATCAATTCGGCTTCGGTCGTCTCAAGCGTCTTGGCGATCACAAGGCTGTGGATGAGTTCGGTCGCTTCGGCGCCGAGAATATGCGCGCCCAGCAACGCGCCTGTTCCGGCGTCGAAAATCGTCTTGACCAAGCCTTCGGTCTCGCCTTGAGCAATTGCCTTGCCGTTGGCCGAATAGGGGAATCGGCCGACTTTCAAGCCATAGCCTGCGGCTTGCGCCGCCCCCTCGGTAAGACCGACACTTGCCACTTGCGGCCTGCTATACGTGCAGCTGGGGATCGCGGTTCGGTCAAGCGGATGAACATTTTCGGCGCCTGCGATCTTCTCGACGCAGATCACGCCTTCGTGGCTCGCCTTGTGCGCAAGCCAAGGGGGCCCGGTCACGTCGCCGATTGCGTAAAGTCCAGGGGCTTCGGTCCTGCACCATTCGTCAATCACGATATGGCCTTTCTCGATCTTGACCCCCAACTGTTCGAGCCCGAGCCCCTCGACATTGCCGGTGATGCCGATTGCGAGAATGGCGCGGGCCGCGGTCACCTCCTCACGATCGCCATCAGGCTTGCGCAAGCGCGCCGTTACACTGTCGGCGTCCTTGATCAGATGTTCGACACGCGTGCCGGTATGGATGGCGATCCCTTGGCGTCCAAACGCATTGCGCGCGAGCTCTGAAATCTCTGCATCCTCGGCCGGGAGAATGCGGGGAAGCATCTCAACCACGGTCACCTCGGCACCAAGGCTGCGATAGAAGCTCGCGAACTCGATGCCGATGGCCCCTGCCCCAATGACCAGAAGCGATTTCGGGAAACTCGGCGGGATCATCGCCTCGCGATACGTCCAGATTAGTCTGGCGTCGGGTTCGATCCCCGGCAAAGTCTTAGGCCGCGCGCCCGTGGCGATGATGATGTGCTGAGCCTCGAGATCGGGGAGCGGCTCGCCTGTTTTTGCCGTCACACCGATGCGCCCTTGCCCAAGCAGACGCGCCGACCCGTCGATCACCGCGATGTCGTTCTTGCGCATCAGGTAAGCGACGCCGTTGGACAGCCGCTCCGCCGCGTTGCGGCTTCGCTCGACCACGCGCGCAATGTCGAACCGGATATTGTCGGCGGCGAGCCCAAATGAAGAAGCGTGCCGCATCGCTTGATAGAGCTCTGACGACCAAAGCAAAGCCTTGGTCGGGATACAGCCCCAGTTGAGGCAGATGCCGCCGAGATGCTCGCGCTCGATGATCGCCGTTTTCATGCCAAGCTGGCTTGCGCGGATGGCGGCGACATAGCCTCCAGGCCCGGCGCCGATGATGGCGAGACCGAAACGCGTCTCAGTCATTTTAGCCGATGCCTTTCCGTTAAACGGTGGTCGCGAGCGACTTTACCATCAGAACCCAGTCCCCTTCCGGGTGGGATTCGGGAAACGGGAGTGCGGGTTCCGTGGCCACGTTATCGTAACCGGCGCGCCGGTAACGGCGCGCTGCGGTCTCGTTCCAGCTCCCGACAATCACGCTCAGAGCTGGCGCGTCAGCCTCGCGGCCTTTGCTCTCGGCAATTTCAAGCAGCTTCGTTGCAATTCCTAACCGGCGAAATTCGGGGAAGGTCGCCAGCACGTTGACGTACCAGGACCCGGGAGCCTTCGCCTCGAGCTTGAGCAGGGGTTGGACCATCGGCGGCATTTCGGCGAGCGCGCTCAAATCGTACGGATCGTCGAGGCGGTAGCCGACGAGACAGGCCGCGACTTCGCCTCCCATCTCGGCAATCACGGCGTTCCTCCAAGAAAAGCCTCCGGTGTCGCGCGCCGCGCGCTCGCGTCCGACTTCGAGGATCGACTGGCCAGGCGCGGCCAGCGTAGCCCACATATGGGCCGGCATGCCTTCACCGGCGATGTCCACCAGTACGGCGAGCGCCGAAGCGTCAGCCTTTGTGGCGGGTCTGAAGAGGACCGCAGGTTCCATGCGAACAGAGCCTACACCAGCATGGTGACAGGGTCTTCGATATGGGCCTTGAAGGCGGCAAGCAGCTCCGCGCCCAGAGCGCCGTCGATCACGCGGTGATCGACCGACAGCGTCACGCTCATGATCGTCGCGATCTTGAGCGCATCGTTCTTGACCGCCGCGCGCTTCTCGGCGCGGCCCACCGCGAGGATCGAGGCTTGCGGCGGGTTGATCACGGCATCGAAGCGGTCGATGCCGTACATGCCGAGATTGGAGATGGTGGTCGAGCCGCCCTGATATTCATGGGGGGCGAGCCGCTTGGAGCGGGCACGCGCGGCGAGGTCACGCATCTCGTTCGAGATCTCCGACAGGCTCTTAAGTTCGGCGTCACGGATCACCGGCGTGTGCAGACCGCCTCCTTCGAGCGCGACCGCGACTGAGATGTCCGACGCGCGATGGCGCAAGATCCCCTGCTCGGTCCAACTGGCATTCGCGGCGGGGACCGACTGAAGTGCCATGGCCATGGCCTTGATGATGAAATCGTTGACCGAGAGCTTGAAGGCGCGCGGGCCGTCCTGCGGCGCAAGGGCGTTGAGGCGGGCGCGGGCGCCAAGCACGGCGTCAAGCTCGCAATCGATGGCGAGATAGAAATGTGGAATCGTCTGTTTCGACAGGGTCAGGCGCGCGGCCATGAGCTTTCGCATCGTGTCATGCGGCACGATGTCGTAAGAGCCAGGCCGATAAAGAGCGAGCACTTGCTTGTCGGACAGACCAACCGGCTCGGCGATGCCGCGTCTTGTCGCGAGCTCCTTCGATCCAGCCTCCGGCTTGACCGGCCCGGGCTCAGGCTCTGACGCAGCGGCGGGTTCCGCCGGTTCTACGCGCGTGCTCGCGGCGCGGTCGACATCGGCCCTGACGATACGGCCATGCGGGCCAGAGCCCTTAAGCATTCCGAGATCGAGCCCAAGCTCGCGGGCCAGGCGCCGCGCAAGGGGAGAGGCAAACATGCGCTCGCCGCCGCCGCCGTTCTCGCCGTTTCGCCTGATTTGCGCGGCGATTTGGTGCAACACCTCTTCGGCAGAGTCGTCACCCCGGTTCTCGGCAGGAGGCCGCAAATCCTCACCTTCAGTGGATATGCCCGCAGGCGGCGTCGCGTGATCCCCCTCGCCTTCCACACGCAGCAGCGCAATGGGATGATTGACGGGGACGTGTTCGGTTCCCTCGGCCAGCAGAAGCTGCTCGATCACGCCGTCCTCGGCCGCCTCGACTTCCATCGTCGCCTTGTCGGTCTCGACCTCGGCCACCACGTCGCCGCTTCGAACGGAATCGCCTTCTTTGACGTACCACTTCGCGAGCGTCCCCTCCTCCATGGTCGGCGACAGTTTCGGCATCAGAATCTGCATGGGCTCGTCTCACGCCTTGCCTTGGATGGCGGCAAAGGCTTTTTCCCAATCTCGCCCATCGAAAGGGATGAGACGGGCGATGCGGACCTGGCCTTCGTCGAGACAGCGCAGATTGACGCTGTAGCCGTCGGGCTTAGCACGCGGCACGTAGAAACTCTTCACGCCGCAGACAGAACAGAAGTGATGTTTCGCGATGCCGGTGTTGAAAAGATAGGTCGTGATTTTGTCCGCCCCCTTGACGAGGCGAAAACGTTCTTTCTCGACGTGAAGATGGACATAGCCGGTCCGGCGGCAGATCGAGCAATTGCACTCCTTGGCCTCGACCTCTTCAGGGGCAAGCACTTCGAAGCGGACGGCGCCGCAGTGGCACCCGCCGGTTCTCCAACGCATCTCTGAGCCGGCCGTGGCAGTCATGACCGGTAACACACGGATTTCACGGCAGCGATCACGTCGTCCACCGAGGGCAGAGCGAGCGTCTCGAGATTTGCCGCGTAAGGCATCGGCACGTCGGCGCCGGCGACCCTCAGAGGCGGCGCATCGAGATAATCGAACGCCTCGGCGGCGACGCAGGCGCAAATTTCCGAGCCGATGGAACAGGCGCGCCACCCCTCCTCGACGGTAACGAGGCGATTGGTCTTTCTCACCGAGGCAAGCACCGTCTCGGTATCGAGCGGACGCAACGTGCGAAGGTCCACCACTTCCGCCTCGATCCCCTCTTCGGAGAGACGTTGGGCCGCGTCGAGCGCATAAGCCATGCCGCGGGAGTAAGAGACGATGGTGACATGCCGGCCCGCGCGCGCCACCCGTGCTTTGCCGATCGGCAGGACAAAGTCGGGCAGATTGGGCACATCGAAGGTCTGCCCGTAGAGGATTTCGTTCTCAAGGAACACGACCGGTCCCGGATCCTGGATCGCCGCTTTCAGGAGGCCTTTGGCATCGGCGGCGGTGTAAGGCGCGATGACCTTGAGCCCCGGCACATGCGCGTACCAGCTCGAGAAGTCCTGGCTGTGTTGAGCGGCGACGCGGGCCGCGGCGCCGTTCGGCCCACGGAACACGATCGGGCAGTGCATCTTGCCCCCCGACATGTAGAGCGTCTTGGCGGCGGAGTTGATGACGTGATCGATCGCCTGCATGGCGAAGTTCCAGGTCATGAATTCGACAATCGGCCTTAGCCCTGCAAACGCCGCGCCAACCCCGAGCCCGGTGAAGCCATATTCGGTGATCGGCGTATCGACCACGCGGGACGGTCCGAACTCTTCGAGCAGGCCCTGGGTCACCTTATAGGCGCCCTGATATTGACCGACTTCCTCGCCGATGACGAACACGGCGGGGTCCGCCCTCATCTCCTCGGCCATGGCATCGCGCAGAGCTTCGCGGACGGTGAGCGTGGCCATTGAAGCGCCTTGCGGGATTTCAGCTTCGCGGCGCGGTTCGACAGGAGCGACTTGCGGCCCGGCCGGGGCTTCCTCCACCAGAGGCGGCGTCTCGCCGTCTGCGGCGGTGGCCGAAGCGGGTTCCTCCGGCTGAGGACTTGCAGCTTCGCCCGGCGGAGAGACCTTGGTCTCCGAAGCCGAAACCGCCGATGCCTGCTCGCCATCGGCAATCAGCAGCGCGATCGGACGGTTCACGGCGACATGCTCGGTGCCTTCGGGAACAAGAATAGTGCCGAGCCGTCCGTCCTCGGCCACCTCGACTTCCATCGTCGCCTTATCGGTCTCGATTTCGGCGATAACGTCGCCGGCGCGCACGTGATCGCCCTCGCTCACGAGCCACTTGGCGAGCGTGCCCTCCTCCATGGTGGGCGAAAGCTGCGGCATAAGGATTTCAGTCGGCATCAGGCTGTCGCGCGTGATCTCAAGTCGCGGTCACGTCGGTGTAGAGTTCGGATGAGTCGGGTTCGGGATCGCTCTGGGCAAACTCCGCGGCTTCGTTCACGATGGCGCGCACTTCGTTGTCGATCTCCTTCAATTCTGTTTCGCTGGCGCGGCCTTCCGCAAGCAACCGATCGCGCAACAGCTCGATCGGGTCACGATGCTCACGGATCTCCTTGACCTCGTCGCGGGTCCGGTATTTGGCCGGGTCGGACATTGAATGGCCGCGATAACGATAGGTGAGCATTTCGAGGATCTTCGGGCCCTCCCCGCGCCGCGCGGCGGCGACGGCGCGGTCGCCAGCCGCTTTCACCGCGGCCACATCCATCCCGTCGACCTGCTCGCCTGGAATGCCGTACACAGAGCCGCGATGGTAAAGTTCTTCGGCGAGCGCGCTGCCGCGTTCCACCGCCGTCCCCATGGCGTAGCGATTGTTCTCGATGATGTAGATCACGGGAAGCTTCCATAACGACGCCATGTTGAAGCTTTCATAGACCTGGCCTTGATTGGCGGCGCCTTCGCCGAAGAAGGTGAGGCTCACCCGATCGTTGCCGCGATATTTGTTGGCGAAGGCAAGACCGGTGCCGAGTGGCGCCGGGGTACCGACGATGCCATGGCCGCCATAGAAATTCCGCTCGACCGAAAACATATGCATGGAGCCCCCTTTGCCCTTGGCATAACCGTGACGGCGCCCGGTGAGTTCGGCCATCACACGCTTCGGCTCCATGCCCACGGCAAGCATATGCCCGTGGTCGCGATAGGCGGTAATGACCTGATCGTCGCTGGAGATTGTCAGCAGCATGCCAGCCACCACAGCCTCCTGGCCGATATAGAGATGGCAAAAGCCGCCGATATAGCCCATGCCGTAAAGCAGTCCCGCCTTCTCCTCGAACCGGCGAATGAGCAGCATGAGACGGTAAGACGACAGTTCCTGCTCGCGCGTCAGGCCCGGCGACCCGGGTCCCCCGGGAGTGTTGTCGTCCAGCCAGAGATTGGCGGCGCCTGGCGTAAGGCTTGGTGTCGTCACAATCGGCTCCTCGCTCAATTCCCGGATTTGCGCCGAGGCTAGCACGAGCGGGAAGCCGTCTGAACGGATTTAGCGCTTTTTCGACGGGGCCGTGCCGGGGACCGGCTCGCGGCGCTTCATCATGACGAGGTCGTCTTCATGGGCAAGGTTGAGGATTGCCCGGGCGCGCTCGTCCAGCATGTCGGGATCGAGGCTATCAGAGCGGAGCAAAGCGACATCACGCTCAAGCCGCGTTCTGACCGCTTTCAGTCCTTCAAGCTCGCCGTCGAGCACCTGCCTCCGCCGCTCCAGATCGGCGCGGGCCTCAAGGCCATGATCGCCAGTCTGAAGGTGATAGGCGAAGTAGCCGGCCGCCCCGCAAGCGAGCAGCGGAAAGATGTAAGCCGTGACGCGCATGGTTCAGGAGTGTGCGCGCCAGCCGTTAAGCGGCGGTTACCGCCCGCGTTTCAACACCGAACGGCCGGCATAACGGGCCCGCGCCCCAAGGTCCTCCTCGATCCGGATGAGCTGGTTATATTTTGCCACCCGGTCCGATCTTGCCAGCGATCCGGTCTTGATCTGTCCGCAATTGGTGGCGACGGCAAGATCGGCGATGGTGGCGTCCTCGGTCTCACCCGACCGGTGCGACATCACCGCGGCATAGCCTGCATCTTGCGCCATGCGCACGGCGTCGAGCGTCTCGGTCAGCGTGCCGATCTGGTTGACCTTGACCAGAATGGCATTGGCAATGTTTTGATCGATGCCTCGCTTTAGCCGGGTGACATTGGTGACGAAGATATCATCGCCCACGAGCTGGATGCGATCGCCAAGCGCTTGGGTTTGAGCCTGCCAGCCATCCCAATCGTCTTCGCTCATGCCATCTTCGATTGAGAAAATCGGGTAGTTGGCGACAAGCTCGCCGTAATAGGCGATGAGTTCATCCGCCGTCAGCGTTCGACCCTCGCCCTTGAGGACATAGCGGCCGTTGTCGAAAAACTCGGTCGCGGCCGCGTCGAGCGCGAGATAAACGTCATCGCCCGGGCTATAGCCGGCTTCCTTGATCGCCTCCATGACGAAATCGAGTGCTTCGCGGGTCGAGGCAAGATTGGGCGCAAACCCCCCCTCGTCGCCGACCGAGGTGCTGTAGCCGGCGCTCTTCAATGCACGCGCCAGCGCGTGGAAAATTTCCGCACCCGTTCGCACAGCTTCGGCGATGCTTCCCGCACCAACCGGCACGATCATGAATTCCTGGAAGTCGATCGGATTGTCGGCATGCACCCCGCCATTGACGATATTCATCATCGGTACGGGGAGCAGCGTCGCGTCCTCACCACCGATCGAGCGATAGAGCGGCAAATTTTGCGCCGCCGCCTCGGCCTTGGCCGCCGCCAGCGATACGCCGAGAATGGCGTTCGCCCCGAGCCGCTTCTTGTTCTCCGTACCGTCGAGATCGCA
>Ga0307442_1000280_pt1 | contig 23953 bp, 22 predicted proteins | sample SalMarWE160430MG_FD_202143 | JGI IMG/M metagenome (GOLD analysis project Ga0307442, IMG submission 202143) | Salt marsh sediment microbial communities from the Plum Island Ecosystem LTER, Massachusetts, United States - WE1604-30 | ecosystem: Environmental > Aquatic > Marine > Intertidal zone >...
GAGTCAAAAGGCAAAAGGAGGATTGGATGTATTCGATCCTGCACATTTTGCTCCATTAATTGTATATTTAGCATCAGATGAGGCTAGAAGAGTGAATGGTGAAGTTTTTAGAGCTGCTGGAGATAAAATTTGGGTTTATCGAGGCTGGCACACGGTTAATCGCATTGACAATAATGGAAAACCATTTACAGCTCAATTACTAGTTGATCGAATTAAATCCGAACTATTAAAAGGGCTTCCTTCAAAACAAGCGATTGAAGGTGTAGCAAGCGAAGTTTTAGACTTATAATTCTAACCTTTATTTTTTTATTAATATAAAAAAAACTAAATTTCTAACTCTTTTTCTAATTCGATTATAATTTCTTTCAATATATTGTAAACCAAGCTTATAATACTATCAAAAGATTCTTCTGGCAATTCACCGTCAGTCTTCTTTAGTAATCCTAAAATATAATCTATTTTTTCTAATCCCTTTTCAAATTGACTTTGTTGAGATCCAGAATGAATTTGCTTAATATGACTCTTTAAAAAAATGATTTCACCTAACAATAAATTGATTATCTTTTCTCTTCGCGATTGGTAAAAATCAGACAACTGCCATTTCTCTACTTTACTCATTTTAATCATCAAATTTACTCTACTTTAATAAAAAATAAGAAGATATGATATTAATCTCTTGGAGGGACCAATTTTTGAGAGGATTTTTTTCCCATCATTTAAAAATATAATAAAAATAGATGAAATTATGCTTATTTAGTGTTTTTCTAACCTGCGGAAAGGTGGTTTGTGACCTTCTGGAAAAGGAGAAATGTATGGTTTATCTTTATGCTTTTTTTCATGCTCTTCTTTTGCTTTTTCTACCAATTCTTTATCTTGCATAAATTTTATGGAAGTTGATGCTAAAATTTTTGCTGCTGTTAACATTCCCTTATGACCTATACTCATTCCCGCACATGAAGCAGTTTGCCAGGAATGCCCTGGAGAACCGATTATTTCACAAGAAGTCATAAATTCTCCCAATGGAACCTTCCAAGATACATCAGCAACATCTGTTGAGCCGGGCATTGACTTTCCTTTACCTATAGGAGGAATCACGATTTTGCTAAGAGGTTTACTTAAAATTGCTTCTGCCATTTCTTTCATTTCTGGAGGAACTAAACTCATATATCCCTCTATCGAATTTAGAGGTAAAGATTTCTTTAATTCTTCTGCAAATTCCATATCTTGTTTATCAAATCGTGGAGCTCCTACTTCTTTCATTGTTTTTAACAGAACATCATCTACAATCTCATTATACCATGTATTATAGGTTCCACTCAAAAAATCAATTTCCATGTGAGTATCTGTCATGAGTTCCGCGCCCTTCGCAATATTTATGAGTCTTTGATATAATTCATCCACTTGATGCCGTTCAGGTGCTCTTACAAAATAATGTACTTCTGCTTCTGCAGGTACAATATTTGGAGCATCTCCTCCATTTGTAATGATATAATGAAGACGAGCCTCTTGTATCATGTGTTCTCGCATGAAATTTGCTCCAATATTCATTAATTCCACACCATCTAAAGCGCTCCGTCCATTTTGAGGGTCACCTGCAGCATGAGCGGTTCTTCCGTGGAATTTAAAGATTACAGAATTCATTGCCAAAGCACTCATAACTGTCAGCATATTTAAAAATCCTGGATGCCAAGTTAAAGCAATGTCTACATCATCAAATAATCCTGCTTTGACCATGTACCCTTTAGCATTATATGTTTCTTCAGCAGGGCATCCATAATATCGAATCGTACCCGTCACTTCACCTGCATCTATTTCTTCTTTAACTGCTAAAACTGCACCAAGAGAACCAACACCTAATAAATTATGCCCGCATCCATGTCCTGGGGCACCTTCTTTTAAGGGTTTTCTTATCGGTTCTGCTGCTTGACTTAAACCAGGAAGAGCGTCAAATTCACCCAATATACCGATTATTGGTCTCCCACTACCATAACTTGCATAAAAGGCTGTAGGCATATCAGCTACACCTCTTTCTACAGAGAATCCCGCTTCCTCTAATGTATCCATTAATAATTTTGAAGATTTGGTTTCTTCCAAACTCATTTCAGCATATGCCCAAATTTTATCGCTGATTGAAGAAAGCTTAATACTATTTTCTTTAATCCAATTTAACCATTTTCTTGCCATCTTCTTTAATACCTTATGTGTTTTGAGATATATATAATAATGGATATTAAACTTCACATAAGAACGTAATTAATTATATGCATTGTAGGTCTCGGATATCCAATTTTTAAGGAATTGAAAGTGAAACGTGGGTTGGAATGTAAAGAGGTTTTGTGAGATTTTTAATTTTCAAATCCCTTTTAAGGATTTTTATCATAACACTTGCACCCTTAAAACCCAAAAATTTAACAGCTCTTAATGCTCGATGCAAGGACTTATCAAGAGAACTAACAAACACAATTATACCACCTGCAAACCTTCTTGTAGCACCCTTTAACAATTTATCCAATAAGTAGGTATATCCAAAATGCAAGTCCCTCTCATCAGCAAATTTCTTTTTATCTAAAAATATCTCGTGGATTATTCCAATCTTGAATTTCAAACCATAACTAAATCCATAAATATTTGCTGTACTAAACGCAGCTCCACCAATGATTTCATTATTTTTTTTCATTATTATATAGGTTGGTTCATGTCGTTTTGAAGGAACGTTAATTCGTGCCCACCTATATTTTTTTTTTGTGTATGGATGAAATCCTTGGTATTGGGGTTTGATTATTCGGTTTAAAGCATTCATGTATTCGAAATGTCCTTTGTTATGAACAATCTCATATGAAATATCATTAAAAAAGGCTTTTGATTTTATTATTTGTCTGTATAATAGTCGAGGGATGTATGATAAAATTAAAAATACAGGAGCTAAAAACGCGAAACCAATAAAATCATGAATTAAATTGAGAATATTCGGAAATTGAATAAATAATTCTTCCCTATCATAGTCTTTATATCCTTCTTTCAAATATAGTTTCTTTCTTGGGAATCCTGAATAATCAGCTGTGAGTATGGATATATCACAGTTTTTCTTCTTCATGTAGATTATTGCATTTTTTAATAATTTATTTGCAATGCCTTGACGCATGTATTCGGGGTGGCATACTACATCATTTATTTCACCATTGAGTAAAATTTGATTATCAATAATGACCTGTTCTACTAAACTTACATGTACTGAACCAACGATTTTACTTTTTTCAATATCTTCGGCAATCTGGATCATTTCTGGTTCAAAATCTGGAGATTGAACATACCTCCAATTCCAATTCTTTGGAGTTCGAGTTAATCCTGCCCCATTAGTTTGAAAGGATCTGTTATACAATTCCGCAAGCTGTTCATCATCACCATCTTGATAATGGCGAAATACTATCAATCCCCTTATAAAATAAGCCACCAAATTTCTTTTTTTTCAGCACAGACTTCGAAAAATAGGTTATATAAAATTATCAACTTATAACCATACTTCAACATTTTTAAATCTTAACGCTATATTTATTATCATAGGATATGACAATTTAAATTTGAGTAAAATGAGTGAAATTACTAACATTTTGGACAGTTTGAAATCTATAAAAGGAGTTCATGGTGCTGCTCTAATCGAGAAATTTGGGCTGATTAAAGGTTCAGCACTTCCCGGATGGGTGGATCCTGAAGCGGTGGCAGCAATGGTGACCCTTATATTGAAAGCTTCACAGAGAGCAACCAAAGAATTAGAACAAGGGCAATTTAATAATGCTATTATTGAAAGTGGTAAAGGAAAGATCTTGTTTAATACTGTTAAAGAAAACGTTCTCGTTGTTATATCAACCGTAGAAGCTAAATTAGGAATCATTAACTTGAAACTATCCGCCGCAACACAAGCTTTAGAAACACTTCTCTAGACAATTTACCTTTTTTATCTTTTTTAATCTATTATTCCCATTTTTCTTAATAATTCAATAATGATTTCTCTTGTTATCTCAGGATCTGCTTGTCCACGAGTTTTATTCATTACTTTTCCAATGAGCGCTTCAATAGCTTTTGAATTGTCAATACAATCTTCTACTATCTTAGGATTCTCATCTATGGCTTCCTTACTTAACTTTTCAATAAAAATTCGGTCGGATATTCTTGCTTTCCCTTTCTTTTCTAATAATTTGGAAACTGAGACACCTTCCATGAGATCGTCTATTAATGATTTAGCTATTTTAGTAGTGATTTTTCCTTCTTTTATATAATTCACTAAATCAACCACTTGTTTACTATGTAACTTAGTATTTTTTATTGTTTTATTATGTTCATTTAACCATCCTGAAATAGGATTAATTAACCAATTACAAAATTGTTTGTACTCATTCGGTCCAAATGAAGGATCGGAATTTACTCCATCCTCAAAAAAATTTGCAATGTCTTTATCTAAAACTAAATTATCTGAATCAAATTCTGATAAATTATATTCTCTTCTAAGGCGGTGAGCTCTTTCACTTGGCATCTCAGGTAAATTATCCTTAATTCTATCAATAAATTCATCAGTTATTTCTATGGGAGTCAAATCTTGCTCAGGAAAATAACGATAATCAGCTTCGAATTCTTTCTTACGAAGTGAAATCGTGATCCTTCTCTTCTCATCCCAATGACGGGTCTCTAAAATCAAGGTTTTTCCTCTTTTTAATAAATTTTTCTGGCGTATAATTTCATGCCTTAAAGCTCGTTCCACTTCTTTAAAACTATTAATATTTTTAGCTTCACTACGTTCATGACCTTTTATAGAAATATTTGCATCAACTCTTACCGAACCTTGAAGATCTAAATCTGCAATTTCAGAGTACTGAACGACTGATTTTAATTGTTTCAGAAATTCTCTTGCTTCCTCAGGAGAATTTATCACTGGTTCTGTAACGATTTCAATCAAGCAAACCCCAGATCGATTATAATCTACTAATGTATACGGAGATGTTGCTATACTTCCTTTATGTACTAATCGAGCAGGATCTTCTTCAAGATGAATTCTATTTAAAATAATATCTTTTTTGTGATTATTTATTTTTATAGATATCCTTCCACCATCAGCAAAAGCCTTTCCTCCTGCTTTATTATATTGGGAGATTTGAAATCCTTTTGGAAGGTCAACGTAATGATAATTTTTCCTAAAGAACCAAAATCGATGATTAATTTTGCAATCTAAAGCTAATGCTAATCTAGTTGCAAATTCTATCGCTTTTTCATTTAATACAGGAAGAGAACCGGGTAAACCTAAACATATAGGACACACGCAAGTGTTTGGTTCAGCTCCACGATAATCATTTCTGCAACTACAGAATAGTTTTGATTTGAGATTGGTTAATTGAATATGAACTTCTAATCCAATCATAATCTCATAATGTTGATTGCTCAAATCAAATACCCCTTATTAATGTTGGTGGTTTTTTCCGGTATATATTTAGCTCTTGTTCAAGTTGATATCCAATATTTAAAATTCCTTTTTCATCAAAATAATCACCTATTATTTGAAAGCCTATAGGTAAATTATTACTGTCAAACCCACACGGGATTGATAAAGCTGGAAGTCCAGCTAGGTTTACGGGACACGTGAGTATGTCAATTGCATACATTTGTAATGGATCATCAATTAATTCCCCAATCTTAAATGCGGTTATTGGCATTGTGGGGCAAACTATAGAATTGCATTTCTTAAAGGCGTTCACAAAGTCTTGTTTTATTAATGCTCTTACCTTTAAAGCTTTCAAGTAGAACATGTCATAATATCCAGCAGACAGTGCATATGTGCCCAAGAAAATTCTCCTTCTTACTTCTGGTCCGAAATTTTCCCCCCTAGTTTTTTTAAACACATCGAATAAGTCTCCCGAGAGATCGTCCGTAATCTTTCCGTATCTTATCCCATCGTATCTGGCTAAATTTGAACTAGCTTCACACATGCAAATTAAATAATATGTAGCAACGGTATATTCCAAATGTGGAATGGTAACTTCTACAGTAGTAGATCCTAAGCTTTCCAATTTTTTAATTGACTTTTCTACGCTTATTTTGACCTCCTTATCAATTCCTTCCCCAAAAAATTCTTTTGGAATACCTAATACCTTTTTATTAATTGAATTTTTTATTTCTTCTGTATAATTATCCACCTTGATATCAATTGAAGTGGAATCAAGGGGATCTTTTCCAGCAATAATTTCAAGCATCAATGCAGCATCTTGAACACATTTAGTGATTGGTCCAATTTGATCCAGTGAATTTGCAAAAGCTATCAGTCCATATCGCGAGACTCTTCCATAGGTGGGTTTTAATCCTACAACACCAGTAAACGAAGCTGGACATCTGATACTACCACCTGTATCACTCCCTAAAGCAAGTATTGCTTGTCCTGAGGCAATTGAAGTAGCTGATCCCCCACTAGATCCTCCAGGGACTCTTTGGAAATCCCAAGGATTAAAAGTTGGTCCATAGCAGCTCGATTCTGTAGAACTTCCCATGGCAAATTCATCCATATTTGTATTCCCTAAATGAATCGCTCCTTGTTGCTCTACTAATTTTTCTATGACAAATGCGTTATAGGGTGGATTATAACCATCCAAAATGCGTGAACAACAAGTTGTGGGGAAATCTTTCATACATATTAAATCCTTGTTTGCAAAAGGAAGACCAGATAGTTTTCCAATTTTCTGACCATTTTTTAGCTTAATGTCAAAATTTTTTGCTTTATCAAGTGCCTTTTGTTTTGAATAATTGACAAAAGAATGAATATATTGATCTGTTTCATCAATCTTGTTGAAACTCGCTTGAATGACTTCTTGTATTGTAATTTCTCTATTGCGTATTTTTTCAATTAATTCATAAGCCATACAATTGTCGAGTTCCATTACAATATACCATCTTTTTAATTAATTTCACAAATTTGACTCTACTAAAAAATTTCACTAAAAATTAATCTGACTTAATTTTTCCAAAAGTATTTTCTATAACATTTGGTAGAAGATTGTAGATTGATTCACCAATCATGTTTGAAAAATAATCTTTTATTTCTAGGTATTTCTGCCATTTCTCTAATAATGGAATACCCAAAGGGACTCGATTTTTTAAATTATAACGCAATACTACATCAATTAGGCGCTTCTCAATTAAGACGTATTTATCTTCCATTGATATACAATCACATAATTGAATCAATCTATCATAGTCGTTATATTCGCAATTCTCAAGGAATGTTTCAATAAATTCTAGCTCATTTTCACTACAATCCCAAATTCCTATATTAGCTTCAATGTTTTTCTTAGGAAAGCAATGCGTAATACAGATCCGGGCTAATTTTTCGTATCCTTTTTTTTTTAAAAAATTATAACCATCAATTGTATGGCGTTCTTCAGCTATTCCTGCAACCCGACCTATATCATGAATTAAACCCATTATATAGGCTTGATTTCCATCAAGGCTTTCGATTTTACTTGCTATTATTTTAGCTGCATTAGCAACGTATTTACTGTGCTTTACCCAAGGTCCTGGATTCCGTTGATACCCCTCTTTTAGCCAATTTTTAACAAGCCTAATCTCAGGCAAATTCATGTTTATTTCCTCAAAAAATTTTAACAAATTGAAAGATAATAATCAACCTACTTAAGATTTTGAAAAAGAAATGAATGATCTAAATTAATTGGTTAAGGCGATTTTCTCAACATTGTTCGCGGAAACGGGATCGCATCTTTAATATTGTCTATTCCACATATCCAAGAAATAACTCTTTCTACTCCTACGCCATAACCAGAATGCGGGACACTTCCATATTTTCTTAAATCAAAGTACCAGCTATATGTTTCGGGATCCTCACCTTCTGCTCTTAATCGTTCCTTCATGTTATCAACCAATAAACTCCTCTCAGATCCTCCAATTATCTCGCAGTATCCCTCTGGAGCTAACATATCAAAACATAATGCTTCTTTAGGATTTTCTTTGCTAGGTGGTTTGTAGAACCCCATGATCTCTGTAGGGTAATGTGTAACTACAACTGGAACTTTATAGTGATCAGCTATTTTCGCTTCTTCAAGTGTTCTTAAATCTTTACCCCAAGGCACTTTCATGTCATATTTCTCATCGAGGAGTTTCAAAGCATCCGCATATTTAATCGTAGGGTATTCTGCAGTTTCGTATTTTTCTAATAGACTAATATTTCTTTCTAAAATTTCAAGCTCTTTCCGATTGTTCTTTAATACTTCCTTTATGATAAATCTTATCTCCGCTTTAGCGACTTCTGTGACTTCATCCAACTCCATCCATGCTGCTTCCATTTCTGCCATCCAGAATTCTGATAAATGCCTTGAAGTTTTCGATTTTTCTGCTCTAAAAGTCGGACCCATGTTATAAATCTTTCCAAGAGAAAATATTCCTGCCTCAGCGTATAGCTGCCACGATTGACTAAGATATACTTTATCTTCATAATATTTAACTTCAAATAACGTTGATCCTCCTTCAGACATGCTAGGTTGAAAAATAGGAGCATCAAATTCATAATATCCATTACTTCGAAAGAATTCATGAATAGCTCCAACAATCGTGTGTCGAATTTTAAGTATGGCATTTAACTTTCTTGATCTTATCCAAAGATGTCTATTGTCATAAAGTAGTTCAGGGGATTGATGCTCAGTTATTGGAAATGGTTCTGATATTTGGAGTATTTCCAATTCTGTTACAGCAACTTCATAGCCGGTTGGAGCTCTTTCATCTTCTTTCAACTCACCGGTAATTTTAACTGAAGATTCAATAGTAAGTTTTGTAGCATCTTCAAAAATTTCTGGTGTTTTGTTTTTCGAAATTACACATTGAATAATATCTGTTTCATCTCTTAATACCATAAAAACAAACTTATTTGAGGATCTTTGTCGGTAAACCCATCCTCTTAATTGAATTTGACCGGATCCCTTTTTCAAGGCTTCTTCAATTGAAATATATTCTGATTCTTTCATTTTCAACAATTAGAATATCAGATAATTTACATAAATGACACTTTTTAAAACTTGTTTGCATAGAATAAATCATAAAATAATAAATTTGTGATGATTTAATCAGAAATATAATAAATCAAATATCTACAAAAACAAAATTAGAGACTAAAAAAAAAAAGTTTTTAAAGATAATTATTTTTCTAACGATGGTTTCCTCTTTTTAACTAACACCAGTGTTGTAATCACAACTGCAGCCCCAACACCAATAGAATCAATAAGGATGATCATTAGAAATCCATTATCAGGTGGATTTTCATCTATTGTTGCACTTACAACGTCAGAAACACTATTACCTTCCGTATCCATGAACTTTATGTTGTATATATAATTTCCCGCAGATAATTTAACTTGTTAATTATAAGTGGCTGAATTACCGCTTATCCACGCTATAGGTCCTGATACTAATCCTGTTCCTTGCAGTGTGATTGTATAATTAAGTGGATTTGCATCAGTTGCATTCCAAGATAAAGTTTGTCCGTATATCTAAATTCTACACTGAAATATGTACAAAATTGAAAATTGGGATATTCATATGAAAGATCCATAAATGTTATAGGAAAAGATAAGATAATTTATTTTACAAGTTATGAATCGAATTTGATTATATAATGAAAATTGCAGCTGCGATAGCACATGCCCATTCTTCTTCATCTCTAACAGTAGCAGATTCAGTAATGTTTTTGGTTTCGACTATTTTGTTTTCCATTCTAAAAACTTCACGTTTTTCATCGTAATTAGCATCAGGATCAAATGAAACCCCTAGTGTCGTAGCTAACATTTCTGCTGCTAAATCTTCAGCGATATCTCCTGTCTTTTCTGGTTTTACTCCGAATGTATGATGTTCACTTAAATATCCATATTGCCCTTTATCAGCTGGTTTTGCTACACCTATAGATGCGGAAATTAAGCGATTAAATTCGTTGGATTCTACTCTAGCAAGTACCGTATAAACAACTTGCCCAGGACGGAATTGTTTCAACCCATCTTCCTTTTCTATTTCAATACAATAAGGAGGAAAAATTGACGAAACACTAACCAAATTGAATTTCTCAATTCCCGCATCTCTAAGAGCTGCTTCAAAAGCTGCTAACTTTTTTTTGTGATATCCTTTTCCTTTTACAAAGAATACCTTTTTTGGGACAAGCGACATGCTTCAATATAAAATCTATTATATATATTAATTATGCAAAAAAAATAATAATTAATATTTAAATGTATTTGAAATTTATAGATTTAATTAGATACATCTATTCCAAAATCTTGTTATAACTCTTATTTATAAAGATGTTATTCACTTTATAAGGCTTAATTATCAAAGTAAATAATTTAAGAGTAAACTCAAAAAACTAGCAACTATGAAATACACTATTCGAAAAATCATAACTTTTTAACTCAATTTATATATTTGATAATAAATTAATTTGGAAAAATCAAGATAATGGGCGATTTATTTAATATATTTGAAATTCTTAAATTATATTATGGATAAAATACATGAAGAAGACTTCTTGAGTCAAAAAATAGTACCTTTTAATGTCAATGAAGTAAAAAATGTAGATGAACTCCTGAGTGCGCTTAAATATTGTGGATTTCAAGGAAGGAATTTAGGGAAAGCCTTAGATATTCTTTATAAAATGGTAAGTGATGATGAAATTTTAACCGTATTAACTCTAAGTGGAGCCATGGTTCCAGCCGGAATGGGAGATTTAATTTGCACATTAATGGACAATAAATTAATTGATGTTTTAGTTTCTACGGGTGCAAATATCATACATGACTTAGTAGATGCACTTACTGATGGAGGACATTATATTGGTAGTGATAATGTTGATGATGATGAATTGTATAAATTGAGAATTAATAGAATTTATGATACATTTTTGCCTGAAGGAAATTATAAGATAACCGAAGAAGCATTATTAAAGATCATCCATGAATTATTTGAATCTAAGGAAGTTACCATTTTACCTTCAGATCTGTTAAAAAAAGTTGGTGAAAAGTTAAAAAGAAGATGCATTTTAGCTATAGCTGCTAAAAACAACATTCCCATTTTTGTGCCTGCATTTTCTGATTCTGAATTTGCATTAAACTTAATTAAATATTCCATAAGTGAAGGATATCATTTTAATTTAGACATTCTTGGAGATGTATTAAAATTTGCAGATATTATAAGAAAACCCCGAGAATGTGGTACTTTAATAGTTGGAGGGGGTGTTCCCAGAAATTGGGCTCAACAAATCTTTCCTTTACTTGATCAAATTGAAAATGTTGAAAATATGGGGTTTAATTATTCTGTTAGAATACATACCGCTACTGAGTATGATGGAGGTCTTTCAGGGTGTACGATATCTGAATCAAAAAGTTGGGGAAAATATTCTTTAGAATCAAAATATATAAGTGTATGGTGTGATGCGACCATAGCTTTACCAATTTTAATTACGGGATTATTACAGAGATTAAAAATAATCTAATAATATCTTCTTAAGAAATTTTTCAATTCTATTATAAAAAACAATTACCCAGTTCATTTAAGATTTAATTAAAAATATAAATAAAAAGAAATATCAAGTTTTAAAAATTTTTTAGAGGTATTTATATTAAATTTGGCATGTTAAAAGAGTATGATAGTAATTCAGGTTAAAAGTCTTCAAAATCGTCATCTAAATCAATATCTTCATCATCGCTGTCATCCCAATCTTCGTCGTCATCATCATCCCAATCTTCATCGTCATCATCATCTTTAAGTTCAATATTCATTTTAAAGGCCTCCAATTTTATTTTTTATGAAATTAGAAATTATATAAAATGTCAATTATAAGGAAAACCTATAACAAATTTAAATATTTCTATATCAGCTTCTAGTGTTTCTGATCTATTTGTTCAATGGAAGAATCGTAAAGTTTAAATTAGGACATATAATCTCGGAAATAACCCTTGTTTTCTTTTTAATTAAAAATTAGTGTTTGGAAATAATTTCAAATAACAATATATTTAATAACATGGAACTACTATATCAAAAATTTGCTTCTATAGAAGCTTGAAAGAACTTGGATAATTATTAAATTTGAAATTTTTGTATATATCAATACTCACAAATTTTGGAATAAATGAAAATTGATCTTTCTTGTTTAAATTATAATTCGTTTTTCTTTCTCAGAAGGTATTTAGAAAAAATATTCATATACAGGCATTCTTCGGCAGGCATTTCAGTGTTTAACTGTGGATTTTCTGTGAATTCAATATTAGTTCCGCGTATGATAACTACAGGAGTTTGCTGATCTGCTTCATTTAAAAGAAATTGGGCTGCACTTGTAAGGTCATCCGCGATAGCTCTCATAGTAATCTCCAAAGGGCGATTAAATAAATCCGGATGCCCACGTAAATCTTCAATAGGCTCAAAACCAGCTGTGGCTATTGCTATACCAATCGTACCTTTTCTGAGAGGCTGAACTCTCGAATCTGCAATAATTACTCCAAGGTTCTTTATTTTAAATTCTTCTCTTAATACTCTCCAATATTCCCAGACAACTTTATTAAGGTTTTCCGGCAATAAAATAACCTTATTTGGACCAGCGTTAGATTGATCGATCCCAGCATTTGCGATTAAAAAGTCATTAACTTTTGCCAAAATAACGTGGGTTAAACCCCCTAATATCAAAGAAGATTCTTCTAATATTAGCTCTACATACCTTTCATCCATATCATATTTATTAGCCAATTCTTTAGCCTTATCTGAGATATCTTTCACGTCAGATAAAATTCTTACTCTACCCTGAGAAGTAGCGATGACTTTTTCTGCGATGACAATAACATCTCCTTCTTTTAACGATTCTCCTTCTCTTTTAATCTGGTCTATTAAAATTCTTAATAACGGATCATTCTCTTTAATTAGAGGAAGCCTAATTGCAAATAATTGCATGGTAATGAAAAGAATTAAACTTATTTGAAATATTTTTTTACAATAAGGAAAGTGGTTACTAATATATTGAAGTAAAAAATTTTATCACTGAAAAAACAAAAGCAGATATTTTAGATAGAATACGACAATGAATGAAATTTATACTAAATTTTTTGATTTTTTAGAACTTGGAGATAATTTTCCAATAGTTATAATGGGGGTATTGAATTTAAGCCCCGAATCATTCTATAAAGGTTCTGTATACGATAATTTAAAACTATTAGAAGAAAAAACTTTAGAAATGGTCAAGAGTGGGGCAAAAATGTTAGATTTGGGTGCTCGTTCTTCAGCACCATGGTCAAAAAAGATTAGTATAAAAGAAGAACTCGATCGCATAATCCCCTCAATGGAAACTATATGTAAAATAGTCCCGAATGATGTTATAATCTCTATTGATACTCAATATCAGGAAATTGCTCAACAAGCGTACAATATAGCTATAAAATTAAAAAAGAAAATAATAATTAATGACGTGAGTTGTTTAAAAACCGATCCAGGATTACTAGATCTTGTAGTAGAGCATGACATACCTATTATTTTAATGGCTTCTAAATCCATTCCTGGGGACTTACTTTCTATTGAAGAAATTATTATTGAATCTAAAAAAACAATTGAATTGCTGAGTTCTAAGGGTTACGACCATAAAAAGATAATATTAGATCCCGGAATTGGTAGATGGATTGAGGAAAAAACTCCCGAATGCGATATGAGAATAATTAAAAATTTAGAGAAACTTCGCTCACTGAGAAAACCAATCTTAGTGGCAATTTCCCGAAAATCTTTTATCGGGGCAACCTTAAATATCCCAGAACCTGAAAAACGGCTTAATGGAACTCTTTCAGCAACTGCGATTGCAGTTTATAATGGCGCTCACATAATTCGCACCCATGACGTAAATAAACAATTATTGGAAATAATAAAAATGGCGGAAGCAATCAGAAAGAGCCACTAAGGTTTAATTTAATGAAGTAATAGTCATATAGTCGATTTTAAAGTTTTAAAAAACTATTATCTTAGCTCTTGATAGTGCATTTTTAGCCCTGATATTATCTTAATTTTAGAACTTATTAATTTAATAATGTTATTTTTCAGTTTGGGCAATAATTTCGAAAAAAACTAAAGTTACCCATCAAATTTTAAGAATATATTAGACTAAATTTCCGAGCCACTCAATATAAATACGGTGAATTTTACATTTATTTTGAACGATTCGAAGATATCCAAAGAGATTTATATGATCTCATTAATTTTAGTAATTCTTTTTCTCTTAAAAGTATCAGAAAAATGTAGCAACATTTAAAATATCGTAATCACTTACATTATATGTAAATTGTCAAATTATCAAGTTAGTTCAATTAAGAATTGATAAATTTACAATTACATAAATACACGTTCAAATTCGATTTCTTATGGCTGATAATAACACTTATGATGCTGATGATATTCAAGTACTCAAAGGCCTCGACGGCGTATACTGATTTTCATAATTCATGAACAGTAGCCAAAGAAAGAGGCCAGCGATGTATATCGGCGATCAAGGCAAAAAGGGGCTTCACCATCTAATTTTTGAAGTATTAGATAATGCCGTTGATGAAGCTATAGGAGAGTATGCTAATGAAATTAAAGTCACTCTTTTTAATGATAATTCTGTCCAAGTTTATGATAATGGTAGAGGAATTCCTATAGATGAACATCCTGAATTTAAAAGACCCGCCTTAGAAGTTATAATGGAGCATCTACATGCAGGAGGAAAATTTGATAATAAGAGTTATAAGATTTCTGGAGGCTTACATGGAGTAGGTCTTTCCGTAGTTAATGCTTTGACAGAATGGTTAGAAGTTGAAGTACATAAGGATGGGACTATCTATAGACAGAGATTTTCTCGAGGAAAGAAAGTATCAGAACCTGAAATTACTGATACTAATGATAAAAGCACTTCTACTCGAATTACTTTTTATCCTGATAAGGAGATTTTTGATTTTGATGAGAATGAAAGGCTTTTTACTCCTTCTCTCATAAGTAATAGAATTCGCGAACTTGCATTCTTGACACCACAAGCTAGATTTGAATTGAATGATAAAGTTACTGATATTAAAGAAGAATTCTTTTATGAAGGAGGAATTCAGGAATTCATTTCTTACCTTAATAAAGATAAACAACCGTTACATGATGACATTATTTATTTTAGCGATTCATCTACAAATCCAGATGGTTCTATTGTCTATTGCGATGTAGCAATGCAGTATAATCAAGGTTATCAAACTAATATTCTATCATATGCTAATACAATAAATACAATAGAAGGAGGGACTCATCTCACTGCTTTTAAATCTGCTCTTACTCGTACTTATAATTCTTATATCGATACTTTTATGGAAAAAAAATATAAAGAACATTTACTTACTGGAACCGATTCTAGAGAAGGTTTAGCAGCTGTGATTTCCATAAAACTTCCCGATCCGCAATTTGAAAGTCAAACAAAGATAAAGTTAGGAAATCCTGAAATACGTCAAATTGTTGGCCAGATAATAAGTGAGAGATTGACCCAATACTTAGAAGAAAATCCTAAAACTGCTAAAACTATTATTCTAAAATCAATTAACGCTAAATTAGCTCGAGAAGCAGCTCAAAAAGCTCGACAATTGATACGGAGAAAATCAGCTTTAGATGGTGCTCGAATGCCTGGAAAACTTGCAGATTGTTCTTCGAATGATCCAAGAGTAGCTGAAATCTTCATAGTAGAAGGTAATTCTGCCGGAGGATCTGCAAAGCAAGGAAGAGATAGGACTTATCAAGCAATTCTTCCTTTAAGGGGTAAAATCTTAAACGTCGAGAAATCTCGCTTAGATAAGATTTTGCAAAATAACGAAATTCAATCCATGATAAAAGCCCTTGGCGTGGGTTTTAAAGAAGATGATGAATCAAATGGAAATAATGGTGAATCCGGAGAGGAAGAAGAAGATAATGCTAATGGTGATAATGAAGATACATTTGATTTGAGTAAGTTAAGATATCATAAAGTTATTATTATGTGCGATGCAGACGTTGATGGTTATCACATCGAGACGCTTTTACTTACATTTTTCTTCCGGTACATGAGACCATTAATAGATGAAGGTCATCTCTATATTGCTGTTCCTCCACTTTATAAAGTATCCTATAAAAATACAAAAGCATATGTCCTTTCTGAAAAAGAAAAGGAAGATCTCACTAATGATCTAATTTCTAAACATAAACTAAAAAATGCCGATTCCATAAAAACCCAGCGCTATAAAGGTCTTGGGGAGATGAATCCTGAGGAGCTTTACGATACAACAATGAACATTAAAACTCGAAGGCTCAAGAAGGTAACTTATGAAGATTATATCGAGAATGATTTGATATTTACAAAATTAATGGGTAAAGAAGTTAAAGCTCGAAAAAAATTCATTGTTAGTCATTTTGATGAAGTAAAGGTATTAGATATCTAATTTTATTAAAAAAAGTTAGTTAAAAGAGGATTTAAATTGAGTTCCGATCAAATTGAAGAAATTTTTTTAAAAGACCGGTTACAATCCAGCTACATAGATTATGCCATGTCAACCATAATTGGAAGAGCAATTCCTGATGTTCGTGATGGGCTAAAACCAGTTCATAGACGGATTATTTATGCAATGATGACAAATAATTGGTACTATAATGGCCCTCACGTAAAATGTGCTAAAATTGTTGGAGAAACTTTGGGAAATTTTCATCCACATGGAGATATGGCAGTGTATAATTCTTTAGTGAGAATGGGGCAAGATTTTTCCTTGCGATATCCTCTCATCCATCCTCAAGGAAATTTTGGTTCCATTGATGGAGATCCTCCAGCAGCGTATCGTTATACTGAAGCACGACTTTCAATGATTGCAAATGAAGTTATTGAGGATATTGATAAAGATACAGTTGAATTTATTCCAAACTTCGATGGAACTACAAAAGAACCTGTCTACATGCCCTCGAAACTTCCAAATATATTATTGAATGGAACTAAAGGTATCGCTGTGGGAATGGCCACATCCATGCCACCTCATAATTTAAGAGAAGTTTGCGAAGGAATAATCGCAACGATTGATGATCCAGATATCTCAATTGAAGAGTTAATGCAGTTTATTAAAGGTCCAGATTTCCCTACAGGAGGTATAATTCAAGGTACGAGTGGGATTTATAATGCTTATACTACTGGAATAGGGGCTTTTTCCCTGAGTGGGAGAATAGAAACAGAAATAAAAGGAAAAAATACGAGTTTAATTATTACTGAAATTCCATATTTAGTTAATAAAACCACTTTGATAGAATCCATTGCTAAACTGATTAAAGATGGCGTTTTAAAGGATGTAAAAGATTTACGTGATGAATCTGACAGAAATGGAATGAGAATCGTGTTAGATCTTACTAAAAATGCGCAACCAGTGATAATAGAGAATATCTTGCTCAAACGAACAAGATTGATGAGCAGTTTTAACACGACTAACTTGGTTTTAATTAATAATGGAAAACAACCAAAAATTCTCAATCTAAAAGATATTATTGATGAGTATTTAGAACATAGATTGAATGTTATTTACAGAAAAACTGAATTCTTATTAAAAAAGGCTCAAGAAAGACTTCATAAAGTAGAAGGATTATTAATCGCTTTAAATGATATAGATAACGTTGTCAATCTTATTAAGAGTTCAAAAGACGCGAATGAGGCAAAAGAAAAACTCAAATCAACATATGAATTAAGTGATATTCAAGTTCAATCAATTTTGAGCATGCCGTTATCTCGATTAACAAGTTTAGAATTACAAAAATTAGTGGATGAAAAGAATGAATTAAATGTGAGTATTGCAGAATACAACAAGATCCTTAAGGATAAATCAATACGATTTGGAATTATCAAAACAGAATTACAGGAATTAAGCGAGAAGTATGGGGATGATAGGAGGACTGAAATTAAATTCATTGAAGAAGAAGAGGATAATTCGAGAGATGTAGATAGAAAAGCCTTTATTAAAAAAGAACCCACAATCGTTATCTTTACAAAAAATCAATATATTAAGCGTATATCTTTGGAAGAATATCAGGCTCAAAGGAGAGGCGGTCGAGGTAAAAAGGGAATGACAATACGAGAAGAAGACCTCATTGATGATCTATTCGTTGGTACTACTCACGACACGATCTTAATTTTCACATCACAAGGACGTGTATATTCCATAAAATGTTATGATATTCCTTTACAAACCAGAACAGCTCGAGGAAAACCAATCATCAATTTAATTGCATTGCAAGAAGGTGAAAGGGTTGCATCAATGATCCCTATCAATAACTTTGCTACATCAGAGATGCTTATAATGACTACGAAGAATGGAATTATAAAGAAGACCCCCTTAAAACTATTCTCTAAATTCAAATCTACTGGTGTACGTGCTCAAAGAATTAAATCGGGTGATGAATTAGTTAGCGTTAAAAGGCTAAAAAATGAATTACAAGATATTTTTTTGGTAACGAAGCTTGGTTACGCAATAAGATTCGATGAATCTGAATTAAGAGAATTAGGTAAAACTTCCATGGGAGTTAAAGGATCTAATCTTAGAGAAAATGATGAAATTATTGACACTCTTCTTGTTTCTGATGATGATATCATATTAACATTGACAAAAAATGGTTATGGTCAAAGAACAAAGGTAAAGGAATATCGGAAAACCGGTAGAGGTGCCAAAGGAGTCAGAAATATAAGTTTAAATTTTGAACAGATGGATGAAGTAATCGCATCGAGAATCGCACATCACATGGATCTTTTAGTTGGAACCGAACAAGGACAAGTCATAAGAGTCCCCGTTGATTCAATACGGATAACCCATCGGAAAGCTAAGGGTGTTAGGGTAATAAAATTGTACGAAAACGATTCAGTAGTCGCAATTGGCAAGTGTACAAAAGAAATTTCTGAGTGATGATTCAATCATCTATTTAAAAGTTAATTCTCTTTCTTCAAGTATGGTATGACGCAAATAAATGCAAAATCATTTTCTCCAAGATTTTCCATGGAATGCTTTTCTGAAGGAGGAATATAGAATACATCTCCCTCATTGGCAAGCTCTTCTTGGCCATTCTCGTTACAAAATTTCCCTTTTCCTTGAAGGATGAAAATTTCGTGATCCTCTGGATGAGCATGAAGGGGAACCTTTCCTCCGGGTTTAATTTCAATCCGTCGCATTGCAAAATTACGAGCACCATCTTCATTGTCAACTAACCATCGAATAAAGACATCTTTTACTGAAGTACCATCCGCTAAAATCGCTTGTTTATTCTCAACTTCTTTCCATTTTTTTTTTAGCATGGTTTAAAATAATTAATCCTCTTATTAAATTGTAACATCTATCAAGAATAATTAGAAACGATTGAGCATTTATGAACACTGAATATAATATTGGGTTTGATTATTCACATGATAATAAACTTAGGATTGAAGACACGGGATTTAGCGATTTTTTTGAATATTTATTCAATTCTGACCTTAAAGTTGGAAAAATAGAAGCAGGATTAACTTACGAGAAATTGTCGAAATATAATATCTTCATTATTGGTGTTCCAATGAATAGGAAGTATTTAACTCCAGAAGAAATTGAAGCTGTTATTAAATATGTTCGAGAGGGAGGAAGTTTACTTGCAATAAACGATAAAGGTGGTGATTTCAAAAACAGGAATAATTTAAGTGAACTTACAAAAAATTTTGGAGTTAAGTTCAACCCAGATTCTTTATATGATAACGAAAATTTTTCCAAAAACAATTCACGTCCCATTATCAATAATTTCAAGGGGCATTTTATCACACGCGATCTTACTCAGATAATTCATTCTGGAGGATGTACTCTTGAATTAGACAAATCCGTGGAAGATTTAGATATCAATATAAACGCTATCGCATTTTCTTCAGAAAATACTTCATGGCATAAAATTTACAAGGATGAAGAATGGGTTGATGAGCCAATAAGCAAAGCACCTATATTAGCAACCGGTCATTATGGACTTGGAAAAGTTGTAATGTTAGCAAATCTCTCGCTCCTCTCAGGTTTTAATGATCAATACGGCATTCGTGGTGCTGATAATTTTAAGGTAATCGCAAATATCATTTCTTGGCTTTTTAATAAGGCTCCTTCGAAAGAAGCACAACTCACGCAACCAATTTATTGTACCATACCAATTGAACAAGAACTTTATTATTGGATAAAGGATATCATAGAAACAGATGATCGTTGGGATTCTATACAAGCAGTCATAAACTTTGCTCTTAATGTGGTAAAGATCCGAATGAAAAGTCAAGAAACTAAGGAAGAAGAATAAAAAACTCTGTTTTAGTATTAAATTCATCAATGTTTTTATATCAAGCCATCTAATTCATTTTAAAGAACATTAAAATTAGATAGAGGATATAATTATGGGTCATTTCAAAGAAGATGGAAAGTTTAATGAAAATTCTTATCTTATTGATGCGGAATTCATGAAGTTAAAGGGGACATTATCTATATACGTCATCGAAAATGAGGGAGTGAGAATGTTGATTGATACAGGAGAAACTTTAGCAGCACGAAGAGTTGTGAAAAAGCTCAAAGCAATGAATCTATATCCAATTCATAAGATATTATTTACTCACGCCCATTGGGATCATATTCAGGGATTACCTCGCATATTAAAACAAATGGAGGGTGAAGATGTAGAAATACTAGCACACGAGAATGCGATAGATATTTTGAAAAATCCTGAGGAATTGAATGAATTTTTTGAATATATTGTAGAACCTATTGAAAATGTAACTCCTTTGAAAGCAAATGATATTATCGATATTAACGGATTTGAACTTGAGATACTTGAGTTATTTGGACACACTCAAGATTCAATTGGTATCTATGATAAGGTACACAAAAATATCTTTGTAGGAGATGCAATACTAGATCATTTAGATTTGGATACTTACACGCCTGTGTTATATGGACCTCATTTTAATGAAACCCTATTATTAAAAACCTATGAAAAGCTTGATGAGATGAAAACAAAATTGAATTCCATTTCATTGGCTCATTTTGGAGTATATTCTGGGGTAGATTTTATCAATTTGGTGGAGAGTGTAAAAGAAAAATATTTTAAAGCAAAAGATTCAATCATAAAATGGTATTTAGAAAATCCAGATGTAGATTATGTAACAGAGAAATATCAAGAAATTATCATCCCAAATTCAAAAATGTTTCCTAAAGAAAATCTGGGAGGAATTCATTGGTTTATGGATCAACACATTAAGACCTTAAAAGCTATAGGGTTTATTAAATAAAATTTTCCTTTTTTTTATGATATATATGGTGTTTCTCATGATTAAAACGGATAAAAAAGAGTTATTGATTGGAGTCCTATCCGATACCCACATCCCACATAGGACTAGAAAGTTTCCTGACATAGTGATCGAAGATTTTAAGAAAAGAAATGTTGATTATGTATTTCATCTGGGCGACTTTACTGAATATAAAGTCTATAAGCGTCTTGTTGATGAATTTGGGAAGGATAAAATCGTTGCTATCCGAGGTAACATGGATTTTGATCAAGAATTAAAGAGAATCTTACCCGATAAAATAGAATTAGAGATTCTTGGTCATAAGGTCTTGATGTTACACGGAATGGGCGGACCAAATATGATAATCAAGCGTTTAATAAAAAATTTAAATCTTTTAAATTCCAATTATGATATAGTGATTTTCGGTCACACACATAGACCTGAAAATGAAATTGTTGATGGAATATTATTCTTTAGCCCGGGAACTACATCTCCAATAGATAACAAGCTCACAGTTGTAAGTTCCTATGGGTATCTTAAAATTTCTGAAAATACGATTGAACCCGAAATCATCCATCTTTAAATATATTTATAGTAGATAAAAATTTGGATTGAAATCTTAAATAGCGGATGATAAAGATAAATTAAAAAGTAGTGCTTGAAAATAATTTGATTACCAAGAAGGACTTTCCATGGCTTGACCCGATAGTTTCTTGTAATGATTTAACACTGCTTGCCGTGCTCCGTATACAAAAGCTCTTTTCACGTTTATGCCCGTGATGGCAATAGTCTCATAAATTAAGCAGTGATTTAATTTTGCTGTATCAAGAACTTGCCTAATCTTTGTAATTTCTACTATATCCTCCAAATCTCGCTTATTCGCTAAAAGGACTAAAGGAACCTCTGGAGGTTCTGCTATACCGGCAGGTATGAGTTTATTGCCATAGAATTTCAAGAGTTCTTTAAGGGACCATATGTTCTCACCAAACTGGTCGATAAGACTATCCCAGGTAAATATCACTGCATCAGTACCTTTTAAAACTGTTTGTCTTTGGAATTTATGACGTCTTTGACCAGCTACGGTATACACTTGGAATACGACGTTTGATACTCGTGCAACTACACGATCAAAAAATAACGTTCGTCCGGTAGGATCTTGAATTTGTTGCATATCTCCACTTGCAAGCCCTTCCTTGTTATATACCCATTCTAAGGCAGTAGTTTTACCACCCAATGAAGGCCCGTAAAAACAGATTTTGAAAACTAATGTTCCATCTCCCCGTCTACTTGGCATGTAATTTGAACCTCGAGTCTATTTTACATTAAACTTGATTATAATTTGATTTTGTAGATCTAATAATAATAATTATTTATTAATTTGTGTAAATGAAAAATTTTACGCTTATTAATTATTCATTTTACTTGATTACAAATCTATTTGAGGCTAGTATCCAAATATTATTTGTAATCTGAAATTCATTTATTTCTCTTTGATATTTACATTTACAGAATCTTTGTATATTTCAGTAGACAGAATCATTTAAAGAAGAAGCTTTTCCACTAATAAGAGATTTAAGATATAGACCAGATCTTGTTACAATGGTCAAAAACGAGGTAATAAAGGATTTTATTAAAAAAATTAATCAATATGATTGGAAAATGATTTTAAAAGATATTTATTAGCAAGATGTCATATTATTCTAACGAAAATATGGACATTCTAAAGGATATTGGTCAAATAAAGAGAAAGTTTTTGATATTTTTTATTTAGGGATAACAAAGGTTCCATGTTAGATGATAAGAATGGATTAAGTTCATGAGTTGTGTGAAACCTGTTGAATCGAAATATTTAGTTGGACAGTATCTTGCTCCATTTTCTATAATGTCGAAGTGGATATGAGCTGATGCATCACATTGCAAGAATTCTGCAATAATATCACCTTTTTGAACCCAATCCCCCACCACAACTTTAAACATCGAAATCTGTTGTTCTCTTTTTAATTCTATTGAAGTCCAAGGTTCAAAGTTATAGCCAATACTCACGCTGGAATTATATCTAATCCAGATTCTAACGTGATACTTATTTTCTCCTTCTCCTTGGTGTTTTTCAATTTCCCAGACTTGACCTGGAGCTGCTGCGAGCACGTTTGTTCCATTATTAAAAAAATAATCAATTCCATTATGTTCGAAGCCCCATGGGCAACTGGCACTTTCGCTATATCCTTCGTTAAACGCATTGATATCTGATTCATTTTCAAAAAGAACTCCCATATAGTTGAGATTTGTACTCGGATATCGGTTTCCGGGGTTAAAAAACACTCCTGCCCTATTTAAGAAATAAATAACTGTAGTTCCAACAATAATACTAATTGCTATAATAATAATAATTATTACTTTTTTTTTCAATAAAATCCCCATAAATTATATGATTCAAATTATATTAAATCATTTAGTTAAGATGATTAAATAATAATATTAAATGTGTACAAGATGGAAAGATTATGCGCCCAATTACAAAAGAAAAGTTCGAGTCAATTTTAAAATTTTTAGAAGAAAAAAAATCGATGTCCTACTGATAACTGATAAAGAAAACAGTCGGAACATGAACTTACAATATCTTAC
>Ga0307442_1000281_pt1 | contig 23945 bp, 21 predicted proteins | sample SalMarWE160430MG_FD_202143 | JGI IMG/M metagenome (GOLD analysis project Ga0307442, IMG submission 202143) | Salt marsh sediment microbial communities from the Plum Island Ecosystem LTER, Massachusetts, United States - WE1604-30 | ecosystem: Environmental > Aquatic > Marine > Intertidal zone >...
TATTCCGGATTTACTGGTTTTAATGATAGCCTTAAAATAACCAAGGAAAAGCCAATGAGAGAAAGAACATTAGATGATCCTAAGTTCGCAAAAGATATTGCAATGACCCAAAATTTAGCTGAAGTAGTGAACGCATTAGGAATCTGTAAACAAACTATGACCTCTGGATCCCAAATTGTTGATGGCTTATTGGATAAACTTTTAGATGTGCTTTATTATTTAACAGGGGTCCAGTTTTCATTGAAAAATCTAATAGGAATTGGAGAACGAATATTTAATTTAAAAAGAGTTTATAATACTAAATGTGGCGTCACCAGAATTGATGATAAGTTACCTCCAAGGCTTAAACTCCCTCTTGAAAAAGGGTTAACTAAAAATAAGGTGGTAACGATTGATTTAATGTTAGAGGAATACTATAAGTTTCGAGGTTGGGATGATAATGGAATACCTACATCTAAAAAATTAAAAGAATTAAAGATTGGATAAGTTTGAAAAGAAAAAAAAAGATAATTCATATTCCCCTCTGCAAGAGGAGTATAAGAGAATTATTTTTCATTAATTTTATATAGTTCTTCGTTGATCAACTTAACTTGCTCTTTTACTTCTTTTAAATGTTCTCCCGCTAAAGGATATTTATATAGAAAAAACAATCCTATAATAATAACGAGGACAGGCAACAATCCTACCGAGATTCTAAGCCCAATATCATTTAATGCTGTAATATTTAGAGGATTTAGGTTATTTCTGTCTATTTGAAATAAAGTTATCATTATACCTAACAATAACCAGCTTATTGAATTTGCGAGCTTCACAATCACACCAGAAACACCATTATAAAGGCCTTCTCGCCTAGTTTTTGTAATTAACTGATCTTCATCAATTACGTCGCTTAACAAAATGGTTGGAAATAGCATCACTCCTGCCAAGCCAATACCTGCCAGTAGAAGTAATACCATCATTGTTAGGGAATTAAACACTAGAAAAACGAAGGGAAAAACTGCTGAAAACGCAACCATAGACCAAAATAAAGCATATTTGGTTCCTTTGGTAGATGCTATTTTAATCCACAAAAATAAGCTTGGAATAACAATAACAAATACTAAAAGCAGCTGCAATGCCCATTCGACCGATTCTAACCCTAACACGCCCTCAAAAAACAATGGTAAGCTTGAGAGCACCAAAGAATAAGAGAGTTGGAGCAGAAATTGAACCATTACGTAATAGTTAAATGATCTACTTTTAAATGCGATTTTCAGCGACTTTATAAATTTGACTTTCTGTTCAACTTGAATTTGAAATTCTTTACGTTCTTTCACAAAAATGATTGTTGGAATTACTGATAATGCAGTAAGAACACCAATGGCTAATCCCATTATTGAATATCCCATTCCCACTTCGGAAAAAGATCCTGCTATCAAGGGTGCTATTCCTAACCCAAATATGAGCCCAAATACTCCGAAGATTTGTAAATATTTGGAAATTGATAGCCTTTCTTCTTGTTTTAACGAAATTTCAGGAAATAAAGAAAACCACATTGTTACCACCATCGTCACGAATGTATCATACAAAAAGAGCATGATTATTAAATAAAGTCCAGCTGCTATAGAATCTGAAAGCGGAGGAGTATAAATTAGAAAGCCAAATATAATTAACGGAATTATCCCTCCCATTATAAATGGTTTTCTTCTTCCCCAACGGGACTTCGTAAAATCTGAAATATAACCGATTATAGGTTCATTTAATGCATCCCAAATACCATATATCATTAAAATTAAACCCAAAACAATAGGATGAAGTGGAACACCAATATATAAAAAATAATAGGTATACAATAGTAAAATTGAAGATTGACCTATAGCTAATCCTCCAATATTGCCCAAAGCAAAAGAAATTTTAACTTTTGATGATACAGGTTTTTCTTGTTCACTCATTTTAAGATAATCTCCTCAATTAAAATTAATAAGTCATAATAAAGTTAAACATTTAAATATACCACCTTTCGAATTTCCCTCATTGAAAAAATGAGATTTGATGTTATTTCTATAAATGCATCCTTCCTAAATTCTAGGATGTGAACGTGCTAATTTTTGATGTAATAATAATTGATGCCCGCTTTCTAAGATACCTTTAATATAAATTCTAATACAAAAAAAGTGGAGAAAAACCAAAATCAACCAAAACCATCCATTTCATACAAATCCGCAATATGTATTATTACTATTATACATACAATATTCTAAAATTGTAATTTAATTAATCTTATTTTAGAATTGTAAAATCGCTCCTTTTGCGGCAGAGGATACTAATTTTTTATATTTTAATAATGCCTTACTTGAAATAGGCTTTTCAAAAGGTGTCCAATGTTCCAACCTTTTTCGAATTTGATCCTCTGTCAATTTAACATCGAGTTTTCGATTTGGGATATCTATAGTGATAATATCACCATTTTCAATAACTGCGATTGGTCCCCCAACATATGCCTCAGGACTGATATGTCCAATGCAAGGTCCTGAGGTGCCACCAGAGAACCTTCCATCAGTAATTAATGCAACTCTATCGAGTTTCTTCTTTAACATCAGTGTTGCCGTGACTGCTAGTAATTCTGGCATACCAGGAGCCCCTTTTGGTCCTTCATATCGAATGATAAGTATAGAACCATTGTCTATTTTATTCATGGCTAAATCTTCAAGAACATTTTGTTCTGAATTATAACATTTAGCAGGACCGGTAAATTTGAGCATATCTTTGTGTTTAACTCCAGATTGCTTGACAACGGCTCCATCCGGAGCTAAATTTCCTTTTAAAATAACTGTTCCACCTTCGGGAAAAATGGGATTATTCAATGGTCTTATAATATCACCATCTAATACTTTAAATCTTCTAAAAGTCTTTCCCAAAGGTTTTCCTGACACGGTCATGCAATCTAAGTGTAAAAATTCTTTAATCGTGTTCATAACAGCTGGAATACCCCCCGCTTTGTATAGATCTACAACTCCATATTTTCCTGAAGGATATATGTTAGCAATAGTAGGAATTCTCTTACTAAATGTATTGAACCATTCCAGATCAAAATCAACTCCCATTTCATAAGCAATAGCAGGTAAATGTAGAGCAGAATTTGTAGATCCCCCAATGGCTAAATCAACCATTAAGGCATTTTCTAATGAGTTCTTAGTCATAATCTGAGAAGGTTTTATTTCATCCTTGAGTAATTGCATTATTTGTTTTCCAGAATTTCGAGCTAAGACGTATTTCATATTTGTCACAGCTGGAATTGTTGCTGCATTAGGTAAAGTCATTCCAAATGCCTCCATTATGCATTGAAATGTATTCGCAGTTCCCATTATTTCACAGGCACCATGACTTGCGCAAGTCACGCATTTAACTTTATCAGAAAAATTATCATAATTATTCTCATCTATTCCTGAATATTCTGGTGAAAATTCAATTTCCCAAAAGCTTGGACCTCCTGGAACACAGATAGTTGGAATATCTAATCGAATAGCCGCCATCAACATCGCAGGATTGATCTTGTCACAGCTGGAAAGAGTCACCAATCCATCTAAACTATGAGCTTCAACCATCAATTCAATAGAATCCGCAATGACTTCTCTATGTGGAAGAATATAACGCATTCCTTCATTTCCATTGGCCCATCCATCACAAGGTGCTACAGTGCAAAATTCAAATGGAATTCCTCCAGCCTCTATAATTCCATATTTTACGGCTTCTGCAAGTGAATTAAGATGTGCATGTCCGGGATTTATTTCATTCCAGGAATTGGCTATTCCTATAAAAGGTTTATTATCAAGATCCTTATCATCTAATCCTGCTCCCTTAATAATACCTCTTGTCACGTAATTAAAAGGTGTTGTTTTAGTATGTTCAAAGATTCGATTACTTCTTGACTTCAAGGATAAATCTTCATCATTCATTTTAACCATTATTTTAGGTTGGTGTAATTAAATTTATAATAAAAAAAGAATCAATCTATTTATTATATTTTAATATAATCTTAAAGCTTAAGAAATATGAATGATACCAAATTAGAATTTTTTCTCAAAGAATATTCAAATTTATATACTTGCGCGGTGTCTGATGCGATTGATGAATTAGGTCTTGAGCCTGGTTTTATCGACGCGGGAATTAGACCAATGTGGGCAGGAGCAAGGATTTTGGGATACGCTGGGACAATGAAGATGGTGCCATCTCAAGAACCATTAGATAGAAATATCATAGCCAAACTTGTGAAATACATTAGGAAGACACCTAAGTTTCCTATCATGTGTGTGGACATGTCAGAAAAAATGAGTGCAGCTGGACTTGGTCAGAGTACAAGTAGGTTATTGCAAGGCTTAGGTTTTCGAGGAGGTTTAGTAGATGGACCAGTTAGGGATATGTCCCAGGTTATTGCACTGAATTTTCCGATTTTTGCTAGAGGGATTATCTGTTCTTCAATAAGAGGGAGAATGATCGTAGATTTAGAATCTGTGATGAAACCTGTGAAATGTGGAGAAAGGATCATCACTCCTGGAGATTTGATTTTCGGTGATATTAATGGTGTAGTTGTAGTTGAGAAAGATGATATCGAGGCTGTATTGTCAAAAGCACAAGAAATAATTTCTACAGACAAATGGTGGTTTGAACAGTTAGAAGGGGGACGAGATCCCTCAGATATTGAGAAAGAAAAACCTTTACCATAGTTTATAATCAATTAATTAAAATTTAATAATTGTGATTGTCTTTGCAGGAAAGAATATCAATAAATCTCGAAGATATAAATGCTCTCCATAAAATCATAGATTTAATAGAAGAATATTTTGAAAAAATACCTATAAAAAAGAGAAAATTTGATTCAAATCGATTTAAAGAGAAAATACAAGATTTATTACATAAAAACAAACATGATAATTTTGAAAATACTAAGCAATTTATAAAAATTTTAAAGCAATTGCGCACAAAAATAAAAAAAGATATAATTCCTGAAATTTATTATATTTTTGGTGGTCATGGGGGGATAATTATAAATGACATTGGTTACTGCGAGTTTGATTCTCCGATTTTCGCCTTAAAATCACTTATAAATAAAATGGAATTAGCTGTAATTTCAGAAATGCCTTTTAATATTGAAGTTTCAATATCTTGTTTTAAATGGCTAAATAATAATCATCCAAATGAATTTGCTAAATTTAAAGCTTTATATAAAGATGGAAATTTTGAAATAATTAACCCCTCTTTTTCACAGCCTTATAGTTTGATTATAAGGGAGGAATCAAATATAAAACAATTTGAATATGGCTTGAAAACACTTAAAGAACTTGGATTAGATTGTAATCTATATTATGCATCTGAATCATCTCTCCATCCGCAAATTCCTCAGATATTAAAGGGGTTTGGGATAGAATTTTGTTCTTTAAGAGCTCGATTATTAGGAATGAATCCAACTACGCCTTCTGGTCATATTATTTGGAAAGGTTTAGACAATACCCCAATTCAAACTATAACAGATCAAGCAGGAGTTTTTAATGGAGAATCTTGGCATGGACAATTTTTCAGGGAATTACCTCATTTAATGTTCCAAGCGGTTTCTCGTCCATTTGTAAATTATTTGATTTTCTCATCAATTGAAGATTTTGTAATGCCATTACCCTATAATGAAGAAGTATGGAGGATATCACGATTTTCGAATTTATTTGGGAAATTTGTTTCATGTTCAGAATTATTCAGCTCTATTGATATAGATGGGGAATTCAATTTCACTAGAGACTATTTCTACATTGGAGATAAAGCTCTAACTCAATCAGAATTGTTTTTAAACAATAAAAAATGTGAAAATCTTTTATTAACAGTAGAACGCTTAAATTGCATATTGAATTTTTACCAGCAAACAAATAGAGATGCTTTTATAGACGAATTGTGGGAAAATTTCTTAATGACACAAGCCCACGATAATTATGTTGTACCAAATATTCGTAATGGAGATTATTCAGAAGTGCAATTATCATCGGAAGAATATAGCAATTTAAAACTCAATAGTAATAAGACTCCGATCTCAAAATTAAGCATTAGTATGCAAAAAGAGATTCAAAAAAGATGTAATGATATTATTATCAATGATTTACAGATACTTGCTTCTCATTATCAACAACTAAATGAAGATTCGCTTCATTTTTTTATTTTTAATCCAGCTCCTTATGAAGTGAAAGATATTGTGAAAATCAATGCTACCCAAAAATTAGGGGATGATGTTTATTTAGAAGGAGAAAAAGGAGAAATTGTCCAATTTAAGCAAGAAAACTCACAGATAATATTTGTTGCAAATATAATGCCGCTCGGTTACAAGATATATTCTTTAAAAAGCAAGAAAAACGAAGCTAATTTTAGAAATTCTGATTTTAATTATGAGATAAACCTTTCTAAAGATAATCAATCAATTGAAATAAATTTCAAGCAAGAACCATTTTGTTCTTTACAATTCAAATCTGAATTCTATTATGAATTAAATCAAATTTTACACAGTAAAGATTTCATTGAAGAATCATTTGTCATCAATGGTTTTGTAAATAAAAAAAACTTTTATTTAGAGATCACGCAATCTATTGAATCTGAAATATTAAAATTTAAGTTAGATTCGATCCTGATGAATGAAATCATTATTTCTCCTAAAATGAAAATTTCCCGTTCATATTTGAATTATCCATTTGGAATAGAAGAAACTAAAAGGAATTCATTTCAATCATTAGACTTTGTCTGGTTGATGGGCGAAGAACAAGGATTAATTTATATTCAATCAAATGCTCAAAAATTTACATTAGAACGCAAATCATTTACATTACATAATAGAATATCTGGTGGAACATTTGAATTTGCATTATCATCTACTAAGAATGAACCATTAGCAAAAGCGTATGAATTAGTAGATAAATACTTCAATAAGTTGTATGGAATAGTGATAAAAGGGATAAATCCAGAAGAAAAGAAATCAGCCACATATCTTTTACCATCATTTCCTTTTAGAATCACAAATCTTTGGTCTAGATCATCAAAATCTTATGTTAGATTATTAAATCCTTCCAACGGAAAAAGTAAACTAAATTTAACGGGGATTATAATGAAGAATCCAATCAAAAGTCTGACCTTAGACAATAAAATAAAACAAAAAGAAGTTAAAAAGGATTATTTTATCAATCCATGGAAAATTGAAACTTTTGAATTATAAGAATTAATAGTTTACTAGTCAGAACGACTAGTAATATCACTCCATATTTTTTTTGATTCCTCTTCACTTAAATCCCATGTCCCAAATGCTTTTTCAAAATTGATTTTTTGAACTCTTAATAATCTTAAGAATAATTCGGAGAAACTTTCATTTTCACGTTTGATTTTCATTAGTTTATTGTAGACTTCTTCAGTAATGCTAATATTTTTTGATGTCATGGGTATGCACATATTAATTTCAGTCATTTAAATAATCATTACTGATCAAATTAATAACTTCGGTTGTAATTAACATTATATCACGTAGCCCTTTTCTTGATACTAAATCCATGTTGTCATATTTTGTATGTACTTTTTTCTCACAACCTCTCGATCCAATAAATAGCGCTTCAAATCCTTGCTTAATAATTGGTTCATGATCTCCCCATGCCCCTGTTGGGATATATTTGCTTTGCACTTCAATTTTATGTTTTTCACCTGCTCTTATGTAATCTTCAACTAATCTCGAATTATTTACTTTTTTAGGAATACCATGTGCTGAAACAATAAATATTGGTCCCGTACTCCCTACAAAATCAAAATTTATGAAGAATGTATTCTTTTTATCATAAATACTTTCATGCTTTGTAATGAAATCATAAGCACCTCCAAGATTTAATTCTTCTGAACCCGTAATAAGAAAGGTGAAATTAACGTGTTTTATCGGATTTTCTCTATAAAATTTAGATAATTCTAAAATTGATCCAACACTTGCTGCATTATCCGTGGACCCAGGTGATTTATTACCCGTTTTATTAAAGAAATTTACCAACGCTAATGATGCTATGATTATTGATAAGCTAAAGAATATATTATCTAAGATTAATAAATTTAGGTTGAGAAAAATCTTTAATATACTAAAAATTAAGTATAAAATTAAAAGGAAGAATCCCGCGAAAACAGCTATAATTATTGAAACCATTCGAATATATGATGGAAATGTTTGAGACTTGGTATCATGATGAGCTAGAATTACCACATTTACCAAGGGGTCGAAAGATTTTAACTCAGTATAAAGGTTTTCTGTCATCATATTTTTTGTATTATTCCTAAAAAGACGAATTTTAGGAGAACTGATAATCCTAAGATAAGAAAACATACCAACTAGCATTACAACAGAAAGTAGAGCCGTAATTAATGGTATTGTATAAAAAGATATTGCTAATGTAATAATCAAAATTGAGGTGCCTAAAAAGAAATATTCTGCTAATTTCCAATTAAATAATGAAGTTTTGAATGGTTCTCTCTTAACATCATCATAACCAGCTTTTTTAAATTCTTCAAGTATAATGTTTATTGCTTTCTTTTCTCCATCTGATCCCGCTAATCGGGGAAAAGATAGTTTTTCAGTGATTTCATAAGCATTATTTTCATCTATAGACATAATTACTCCAAGTTTTCCAATTATTTAAAATGTGAGAGATTTTAGAATTTCTCTATTAGTAAACGATTTGAATGATCATAAGTGTTAAATTCTTAATGAGTAAATTGATTTAATATCTTGGAATAAAATGTCTAAAATATATACTGATAACGATTGGAATGGGATTATTCCTCACATACCTCCCGGGTATGACAATACCAAGCACAATGTGATATTTGATCATCATTCACATACAAACTACAGTGATGGCAGACTTACCCTCAAACAGAATATAGAGTGGCATATTGCAATGGGATTTAATGCAATTGCTATAACTGATCATAACAACATGCGTCATATCGAAGAAATTGAAGGAATTAAAAAGCAATATGCTCAAAAAGGTATCATAATAATAAGTGGATTTGAATGGACGACAATCAGACTTCATTTTAATTTTTTAGGAATCTCAAAATGGGATGAAAGAGTACCTTATAAACCAAAAGATAATAAAATCATTGATGTCATTGATAAGGTTCATGACCAAGATGGTCTTGTGGTATGCAATCACATTCCATGGAGTATTTATGAAGCGAAGTATAAAAATCATCCATCTCGAGAAGAATTATTAAAGTGGGGTATAGATTTTATAGAGGTTGTAAATGATGACTCTCTTCCCGAAAATGTTTATGATGAAGAATCGGTAAAGTTTTGCAATAAACATAAAGGAGAAATAGGCATGATCACTGGAACAGATATGCACATACCAGATGGTTTAGCTAGTGGAGGAGTACATGGATGGACATTATTAAACATAAAGGAATGGACAGAAGAGGCATTAATGGAAGAATTAAGGAAAAAAAACACTGAAATCCTCTATTCCGAAATTTCTTTTTTGGATCCCGGAATATAATATAAAGTTCTCTCCATTATCACATGCTTATTCTTAAAGAATTAAATTTATAGGATATAATATATTGAAAAAATCAATAATATAAGTTTTCATTTGTAAAAGCACTATTCAAGGGACTTAAAATTGGTATTTAAACTTTTTTCAAGACAACCTAAAGATGAAGTTGAGAAAATCACTCCAGATTTCATGCCAATGATCCGTATCGTGTTTTGGAACAGTTTAGGTTTCTTTTTCTTTTGGTTCCTCATTCCTCACGTGATTTTGACTCTTATAGGGGGAACAGCAACAGAATTAGGATTTTCAGTTGCTGGACAAACGTTTGGTGGACTTATCAGTGCTCCAATTGTAGGATACTTAACTGATAAAGTATCAAAAAAATTATTAGTGCTCATTGGCAGTTTTGGGAGAGGAACATCTTATCTCATCATGTATATTGGCATTGTATTATCATCATTGAACCTTTTTATTGTAGGATTGTTTACCCTTGGTTTTTTTGTAGGTTTTTTTTGGAGCCCTTTGGATGCATTAGTATCTCAGAAATCTCACAAATCATTTCGATCTTCTGCTTTTGGAAAACAAGCAGGAATGTTAGGAAAGGGAAATTTTGTTGGTTCAATGTTATCTTTTTTGATATTCGCATTAGCAATCACATTCACTCCAAATAATCTATTCTTAATATATAGTCCTCTTATTTTATTTGCAATTTCTAATATATATGCTGGAATTGTTTTCAAAAAGAATGTAGATGAAAAACTCACCTATGATGATCATGTTGCTAATATTAACGGAAGTATGAATGATTACGATATTATTGAAATTGAAACACAACCAAAAGAAGAATCAAAAGTATCACTATTATTTATTTTCGGATTCGTGGCCTTAATATTAGCCTTCATGACCAGTAATATTAACCAAACAATTGCTTCTCCCTTTGTTTATGGTTATATTAAAAATTTTATCAATTCTAACGATATAATTATAATGCTAATATATTTTCCGAGTCAAATTATTTCATTGCTATTAGCACCTAAATTAGGGAAATTCGCAGATCGCATTAATCCCATGATAGGGATAGCCATTTTCAGTTCTTTAGGTTCATTAGTCACGTGGTTTTTTATCAACAGTAATAATGAAATTATGGTCTCAATGATATTATTGTTAGATTCAACGTTAGCATGGGCTGGAAATCTTGTTCTTCAAAATGTTTTAAGTCGCATATCTAAAGGTCATCGAGGGAAAATTTTTGGAGTATCAAGATGGATGAGTTTTTTTGGTGCTATAATTGGACCAATAATAGGAGGTTTAGTCTCCTCCCAGATTGGTTTCACTGCACCATTTATCATTTCAATATTTGTTGAATTGTCTGTTATACCCCTATATATCATCGCAATCAAGTTATTGAAACCGCATATGGCTGAGAAATTGGATTAAATCTTAATTCGTATCCTTTTCTATTTGGTCTGCGATTTTAACATACTCAGGTATAAAACTTGTTTTTAATAAATTAGAATTGCCAGTAGAAACGAGTTTACCGTTTATGTCTAAGATTTCAATATTCATGTGAATAATATTCCTTCCCTCACGCACAACTTTGGCAATAACTCTCACAGACTCTCCAACCTTTACTTTTCCTAAAAAATCAATATGAAAATCGATACTGATTGGAAAGCCTTCATAACCAAGTGTTGCTGAAGTCATTCCTAATACATCGTCCATAAAGGCGCTTTGCATTCCACCGTGCAATAGTCCAGTAGGATTAGACATTTCAGGACGTATCTCAATCTCTACTTCCACCTTTCCATACTCAGCACTAATAATTTTTCCATTAAGCCATTTTGTAAATGGTGGAACGGGATGATTTTTTAACTCTTCCCCTATAAACGCGTTAAAGAGCTTGAGTATTCTTTGTGAACGTCTTTGCCTTTTTCTATCTATGTTTGACATTAGGAACAAATTTTATCTATAATTATTAAATCGAGATGTCTAATGAATAAAAGGTTAGTCTTCATAATTTAAAGATCTTTTTTTCTTAAAATATTAAATTTATCCTAGCTTTTCTTATTTGAATGTCGCTTCAAGATAATATTAACCTTAATGAAAAAGATTTATCGTTCATTAATAATATTAAATCAATGGCGGTCATAGGAGCTTCCGCAAAAAGAGATTTCTTCTTCTTAAGAAATCATCAAAACTCATTTAAAGGTAAAGTATATGCAATTCATCCGAAATTAGAAGAAATTCCCGACTTTCCCAAAGAAGATATTTATGCTTCTATACTTAATGTTCCTGAAGATGTTGACTTCGCATTTATCGCAGTCCCTGCAAAACTTGTTTTAGATATAATGGATGAATGCGTGAAAAAGGGGGTTAAATTAGTAACTGTGTTTACATCAGAATTTTCAGATGCAGGAACTCAAGAGGGTGAGGCTTTAGAGAAGGAACTATTAAGCAGGGCTCAAAATAAAGTAAGGATATTAGGCCCTAATGGATTAGGACTTTATTATCCCAAGATTGGAATGGCATGGCGTCCAAACTTTCCTACGACTGCGGGGAATATCGGATTTATTGCTCAATCAGGAGGAATTTGTAATATTGCTATCTACTCCTCTATTGAGTTAGGTATAGAATTTTCGAAAGTTTTCTCTTTTGGTAATGGTGCTGATTTGGACTTTGTTGATCTATTGCATTATTTAATAAACGATCCAGAAACAAATATAATTCTATGTTATTTAGAAGGGATAAAGCAAGGGAGAATTAAGAAATTAAAAGCAGTTTTAAAGAGTAACAAGAAACCAATTATTATTTTAAAAGGTGGAAAGAGTGAAACGGGTTCTAAAGCAGCAAAAACACACACTGCGTCAATTTCGGGGGATAATACAATTTGGCAAACCTTTTTTAAACAGTATAATATAATTGAAGTTGATTCTTTAGAACAACTACTTCATACCGCTAGACTAATTGATTGTTATGGGGTATGTGCTATGAAAGATTTAGCTGTTTTAAGTATCTCAGGAGGGTATGGCGTAATATTAGTAGATATAATTGAGCATTATGGAATGAAAGTTCCTCCCTTTTCTTCAGAAACTCACGATGAAATAGCAAAAATACTTTTTATGCCTGGTACCAGCTCTAATAATCCTTTAGATCTTGCGGCTCAATTTTTTGCAATAAATAAGGTTCAGGAAATAATAGAGGTAGCACTTTTAGATATAAATATTGATGGTTTAATATTAGATTTGCCCGGTTTCTATCTCACATTGCCACCAAGAATCCAAGATCCTTCTGCATTTCTTAATGTATTATTAGAAAGTCTTAATCTCGGACATAAACATCAAAAGCCACTTATTGTTATAACTCAGCACTTAACTCGTCCAAAAAATATTGATGCGCTTTTAATGAATTTAAAGGAGAAAAATGTCCCGGTATTCGGGGATCCTTTAGAAGTAATTCCATTATTACCTAAAATTTCTCGCTACGCACTTAAAAAAGGTTAAAAAACCTCGAGACTTTTGTATTCTCCATATACTTCTCTTAAAACATCACAAATTTCTTGAATCGTAGCATAAGTCTTAACAGTCTCAATCATTATTGGCATAATATTATCATTTGAACTAACACGTTTCTTGAGCTTTTCCAATGCTTGTTTTACCAAGTTTTCATCTCTCTTTGATTTGAGATCTTTTAAATTGGAAATAATTCTTAATTCTTCGTCTTTGTCTTGTTTAAAGATATTAATCTTGCTTTTTTCATCAGTATAATAAGTATTTACTCCTATGATTTCAGTTTCCCCATTCTCAATCTTTAATTGCTCTTTATAAGCATTGTTTGATATCTCTTGTTGGATAAATCCTTTCTCTATAGCGACTGTTATTCCCCCCATTTTATCGATTTTTTCTATGTATTCATTTGCCTTTTCTTCTAACCTTGATGTAAGATATTCAATATAATATGATCCACCCAGAGGATCTACTACATCAGTCACCCCTGATTCACTCGCTAATACCTGTTGAGTTCTTAATGAAATTCTAACGGAATCTTCGGTGGGAAGTGATAAGGCTTCATCGGCTCCACATGTATGAAGAGATTGTGTCCCACCTAATATGGCTGCCAGTGCTTGTACTGTAACTCTTACAATATTTACGTTTGGTTGTTGCGCGGTTAACGTGACTCCCGCAGTTTGGGTATGGAATCTTAAACGTAATGAATTAGGATCCTTAGCTTCGAATCTTTCTTTCATAACTTTGGCCCATAATCGTCTTGCAGCTCGCAATTTCGCGATCTCTTCAAAAAAATTGTTATGTGTCGTGAAAAAGAAGGATAACCGGGAAGCAAATTCGTCGATATCAATACCTCTTTTTATTACTTCTTCAACATAAGCTATTCCATCAATTAAAGTAAAGGCGATCTCTTGAATTGCATTACATCCTGCTTCTCGCATATGATATCCACTAATTGAGATCGTATTGAATCGAGGTAATTCTTTAGAGCAATATTCTATCACATCTGCTGTTAACATTAATGAAGGTTTTGGTGGAAATATGTAAGTCCCTCTAGCGACATACTCTTTTAAAATATCATTTTGTACAGTTCCCATTAACTGCTTAGGATCTACGCCTTGTTTTTCTCCAACTGCAATGTACATGGCAAGGAGTACGCATGCGGGTGCGTTTATAGTCATGCTTGTAGACACCTTATTTAATGAAATGCCCTCAAACACTTTCTCAAAATCTTTTAACGAATTGACCGTTACTCCTACTCTGCCGACTTCTCCTAGACAAATACGATTGTCTGAATTATATCCCATCTGTGTTGGCAAGTCAAAGGCAATAGAAAGTCCCTTTTGACCCTGAGAAATTAAGTACTTGAATCTTTCATTAGTTTTCTCCGCATCTGCAAATCCAGCATATTGTCTCATGGTCCATACTCTCCCACGATACATGTTAGGATATACTCCCCTAGTATAAGGAGGAGCTCCAGGAAATCCTAAATCCTCCAAATAACTCATCTCTTGAATATCTTCGGGTCCATATAAAGCTTTTAAGGGAATTCCTGAAGGAGATTCAAAAGTGCTTTTCCTCTCCCCATTCTCAATTGCTCTTCTAAGGTCTTGATCTTCCCAACTTTTCCGTTGTTCCTCGATTTTTTTAATATCCTCTTTAGAAAACATGTAATCACCTTAAAAGTATCTTAGAATTAAATCATTAAAGTGGTCTAAATACGTAATCAACTATTTCCTTCCCATCTAAATTTTCACAGATTTTTGCTTTGAACGGTTTCATTTTCATGCCAATTTCCAACTCGCCTTCAAATTCGATTTGACCTAAAGCCTTCACACCATTCTCAAACTTAACAATACCCAAAATATATGAATCTTTGTTTCTGAATTCAGCGGGAGGGGCGGTTAACGTCGTGAAAGTTAGCAGGGTGGCATCACCCATAGCCTTTACATATGAAAATTGTTGCCCCTTACATTTCAAACACCTTACATGAGTCGGATGTTGCAAGAAACCACATTTTTCACATTTTTTCCATTCCATTTCCATTTTAAAGACCACCTTCTGATGATATAATCTTTAGCTTAATAAAAGGATCATTAAAAAAAATTTATGTATCGTAAAAAATCTTATTTACAAGCTTTCCAAGCTCAGGGGGATTATGCATTTCTAACATCCTACCCGTCTTAACAGAAAGTGTTAAAGCATCCCAAATTTCTAAATTTACCCTGATTTCAGTTGTCAACTTTTCCAATTTTCTTTTAGCTAAATATGATTGCCCCTTGATAACATAACAGATTAAATAATTTTCAATGTGATTGACAAGAATTCTATGTTCACCAATATTGATCCGCTCAATTAAGCTTTCTGGTGAAAATAGTTCATTTCCGAAAGAATTAAACGCTGATAAAAATGAACTGAACAGAGGTTCAAAATCTAAATTTTGTTGAAATGTTTGAGAAAAATGGGGTACACCATCTTTACTCATGATAAGTAATAAAATGGGCTTTTCCTTGGTAATTTTCGGAGAATCAATTGCAATTTTTCCTTGCATGCGCCCCAAAACACCATTAAGAGCGGCAAGTTTTATTCTTTCAGATATCGGTGCATTTCTTTCTAATAACTCCTCCCATAATGGTGATTGATCTAAAAGTGCATCCTGATCATAAGATATTCTCTGAGCTAACAAGTTGAGACTATGCATTTCAGCAATCTTTTGTGCTTCTGACATCAACTTTTTTGCTCCTCCTATATCCATTTTAATCAAGCTTAATTTTGCTTGCAATAATTTAGTCTCAGATAACCATAAATAAGAGTTCTGTTTTTCCGAGAATTTAAGCATTTTTGATATTAACGGATTAATCTCATATAATATATCCAGATTATCCATCATAACCATCTCATACAAAAGAAGTTCACATAAACTAGCTAATGTTAAAAGAAGGAGTTGTATTGGCAAGACTTTGTTTTCCAAAATTTGCTTGAAAATTAACTCTGCTTGAGTTTTATCATGTAATCTTCTTGACATTCGAAGTATTAAAGCTTTGGCCAACAGAAATCTATTTTTATAGCTTTCGCTTTTAGTATGAGTAGACACAGATTCCAACTCTGATAAATAGGATTCTGCTTGATCAATGTTATTTTTATCAAGAAAGGTTAAAATAAGATGGAAAAGAGATGATGCCACTCCATATTGGGAGTTAATTTTTTTGCATTCACTATAACATTTCAAGAAATTCTCTAATGCTAAATCATAATTGCCTTTCATCCTATAAATTATCCCTATTTCAAGTACGATTGTTAAATATTCCTCGAAATACTGTTCAATATCTCTAATTTTAGCTGTTCGCCTGTACAATCTTAAAGCTCTATCTAATTCCCCTTTCATCTTATAAATCGCCCCTATAAGATGAAGTGAAGTTGACGTTGTGAAAATACTTATGTTCGGGGTTGATAGGCTTTTTTTACATAGCGATTGAGAATGATCTAAATCACCTATTAAATAGTATCCTAAAGCTAAATATTGTAAACTAGTTGCAATACCTGTTGGATTTTCTAATTCAGATTGAAGAATACGACTTTTTTCAAAGCACTCTAATGCTTTATCTGTTTCATTTTTATATATATAAATATCTCCCAGGATAATATAAGCTCGAGAAAGATCTAATTTTTCCCCGTCTTTTTGATTGTTAGATATCCATTGCGTAATCGAATCATAAGCTTGATCAAGAAGAGCAGTGTAACGATAAACAACCGCTCTCATTATTAAAAAATCATTAATTTGTCTCTTTAAGTTTAAAGAGGAGTTATTTTTATGTTCATTTAATAAGCTTTCAATTTCATCAATAATTTGTTTTGATTCCTCTAACTTACCTAAAAAAACTACATGAGCTTTAATCAATAAAGCATCAATATATTGACTAATGTTATTCAATTTTAAACTCAACACACGGGCAGATTCAGCAATTTCGGTTGCTTTTCTATAACTTTCTTTGTAGAAGTATAATCTTCCTCTTAAAAGAAGACATAATAAATGCTCAGCAGAATTAATCTCATAAATTTTATCTAACTTGTCAAGAATATTCTTAACTTCTCCAAATTTACATTGGTATAGAAGTTTTTCCACATTTATTAACTCTTGAAATTCATTCTTAGAAGTAATATCAATCATTTTAGTTTAAGTATTCATATTTTTTCATTTAATAATCTATAAGCGTAATTGGTTCAAATATTAGGTCTTTGAGTACGGAAAGGGAATTAACTAAATCAGCTGTTTCAGTTATATCATTCATCTTTCTCAGGTGACAATAATCTTTGGAGGAAAGGGGAAATGGATAAGCACATTTATTACAGAAATTACTTTTCGAGCACGATTTGCACTTTCTCTTCTTTTCTGTATCAATAAGGCTTTGTTTTATCATCTGTTTAATATACGCAAATGAATTCCCTACATCCGCAATTGGATCAGAATACCAACATATTTTAATATGATTATCTTCTATTATAGCAGTTTCCAATGTTCTGCAATTAGCTAGATTGCTCGTCCATTTGCAGATATTTAAAAACTGAGGAAGGGCATCACTTTCTAATAGAAAATTATAAGGATCTTCCATCTCTGAGAGAGAGCCTAAGAATTCTAAAAAAATTTTTGCATCATTTGGATCGCGTTCAATAGAAATGATATTTTCAACATTCTCCAAGGTATATTCATATAATGATGACTTAGTACTCTTAAATTCGATGGGTAATCCAATATCGTCTCCCAGATATGACATTCTTTCAGATTTTAGCAAAATTTTTCCATTTATCTTTTCCCAATAATAGCATTTGTGATTTTTGGTTGGCGATAAACAATCATATATAATCCCTTTATTGGTTTCATCGTGTTTTTCAAGTTCTCTTTTATTTGAATAAATTTGAATGAATTCACCGTTTAATGCAAGATTTTTTTGCATCCATTTAACTAATCTTTCCTCAATAAAATTTGAATTTAAAATTACATTATTAAAAAAAGATCTTCGTTGATCATTAACGGTGTTTATTGCTAAGATTTTAAGGGTATTATAATCAGTATATTTATAGTTTTGGCGCTCAGCACTATTATTTCCGTACTCAATTTGATTGATATCATATGGATGAGTGTTAGAAATGAAAATTCTATTTTTACGACCAAAAGCTTTAACGTAATAATTATAATCTTTATAATTCTGATAGATTGAAGTTCCCTTGTATATATGGAACTTGTTATGTGCATAATAATCGATATTTAACTTTTTAACTAATTTTAACGTCTCCATTGCATCTTGATAAGTTTCTCCAGGTAATCCTACCATTATGCTGACAAATACAGGATACATTCCGATTTTTTTGGCATACGATGTCATATCTTGTAAATTTTGAATATAAAATTTCTCTCTCTTATAGGTTAAATCATCTTTTTTATCGGGAGGATTTACTTTTCCAATGGATCTCAATATTTTTGGAACAGCACTTTCTAAAGAAAATCCGATTAATTGAAAACCTGCTTGTTTCATTAAATCAAGGAGTTCTTTATTAATTTTATCTGCACGTGTAATGCAAGCTAATGGAATATCGAGAGGAAAATCAATTATTTTTTCACAGATCTCCTTCGCTCTTGAGGGGATGACCGTAAAACTATCATCAATTATTGGGATGGGAACTTTAGAGGATCTATTTTCATTTATATACGATAACTCTTCAATAACTCGTTTTGTTGAATGAAAGTAGATATTTTTCTTACTCATTACAGCACAATTACAGTAAACGCAATTTTGATTACATCCTCTAGCGGTGATTATTCCAAGAGGGAAAGCTTGAGAGGTAGAAACGACTTTTGAAAGATAGGGAGAAGGATATTTATCAATATAATATTTAACAGATTTGTTGGAAGATAAAATATCACTATCTGGATTAGTGATGACTATATTTTTGCGTTTAAAGGTTATCCCCCATATTTTTTCAAGATCCGCTTTTTCAGGATTAAAATCATTAGCTTTTAAACTATTTAGTAATTTAAATGCTACTTCTTCACCTTCACCTCTTACACATATGTCAACTGAAGATTCGCATTCTAAAATATCCTCAGATTGAACAGTAGGAGTGGGTCCACCAAAGATTGTGATAATTTTGGGATTAATTCGTTTCAATTCTCTACTAATTAAAACACTCTGCATGTAATTACTATTTAATACTGTAAATCCTATTATTTTTGGTTTAAATTTTAGAATTTCCTTTGTACATTCCCCGATGTTAAACAACTTTTTTGAAATAAATTGATGAGCTTTAAATCCATTATCTCTTAAATAAGCTATTATATAGGCAGATCCAAGTGTATATCTAAACTCTGTATCATAAAAATCTCCTCCAGCTGGACATATGAATAGGATATCAGTATATTTCATTTCCATAAATAATCCCAAATTACTCATGCTTGATAATAACAAATAATTTTAAAAAAAATGATTAATTAATTAAGAAAATTAGCTATGTCTTGATGTAATCCATTGTCTCGATACTCTCAGATCAGCAATTTCTTTTGCTTTATCGTCAGGCAAGGAAGGTTCAATAACCTTAATTGCTCGCATTTTTAGTTGTGCTTTAGTTTCCTTATTTTGAATACCTTCTTGAATAGTTGAAAATAATTTTTCGCCTAATTCTTCCCCATAACGGGCAATAAGTTTGCTTTTTAATTTTGTCATTTCATTCAACTCTATTGGATTTCTATTTAAATTTTACATTATTGTATTTAATTTCTATCTGACCCTTAAAAAAGCTTTTGCTTTTGATTCACTTTAAAGTGAGATAAAAAAAAATCTCGAGGGCTACAAATCTGAAAATTTGAATTTAAAATCTTCAGGGTTTAATGAATAATAGGACAGTGACTTTCGCCATTCCTTAACAAGCCTTTCTTTATCAATTTCATCAACCTCTTCTTTGGATGCTCCTATTAATTCAATATATTCCATTTTGTTGACATCTTCAATCATTTTTTATCCCTCCTTTAAGCTTTTGCTCTCTTTTCTTACTCAATACATTCTATTTCCATTTATATCATATTTTAGGAAGAGCCCTCCTCCCTGCGGATTTCGCCCGCTATTAATCTAATAAAATTCTCCCTCATAGAATTAAATTAGCGTGATGACCAACTGGCCCAAATTTCACTCTGTTGTAATGATTCTTCTAGGTGATTAAATTCACTAAGGTTTACAGCCCCCCAATTTTCCCTCTTTTCGTTCACAAGCGCATTTTGAACTTCAACTTGAAAATTTTTGTACGCTTTCTCTATAGATCTGTACAGGGTACGTACTAACCTTTGCTTATTTTTTAGGTCGGTTATTCGTATTAGATCATGCATGACTTCATTATCACCTTCCGACAAAACATTATTCATTATTTGGGCCATTTTTTTACACTCTCATTAAAAATTTTTTATTAAAAAATAAGATCGCAACAGAACATATATGATTTAGAAAAGGAAACTAAGAACAGACTTTTGTACTATTCTTAGACTTTAATTTTAAATTTAGTTTAAGTTAAGAGAATAGAATTTTCGCGATTAAAATTAATCCTAAAATGAATGGTGAATCCTGTCAAAAATTAGTATAAAAATAAAGATAAAAAAATTTTAAATTGAAATTGTTTCTAATTTCTTTTCTGATGGTACTATCACTTGTTCGCTTTCTTCTACTTCTCTTAATTCTTGCTTTCTAGCCTTGCGGTCTTTGCGCCATTTGGTAAAGAGAGCACTCAGAACCCATAATCCTTCAAAGCTATTAGTAGTTGTAGGAACGCGATAATAAAGTACCCTGTCAGTATAATCTTCTATAAATTCTTTTTCACTCATTTTTTATTACACCTTATTTTATATCTCGATAGTTTTAATTTTTTGCAATTCTTTAGGAGATTCTACTTTCACGACTGATTGATTTAGTTCACCGGAATAATTTAATTTCTCCAATTTCTCACGCTTCTTTCTCCTTCGATCCGCGAGTAAAGCAGTTAAAAAGAAGATGCCATCATATTGTTGAAAACCTGAATGCGGTATTCTATTCAAAATTCTCTCGTCTAATTCTTCTCGAGTCATTACAGATTTTTTCATTATTTCTCCCTCCTTTTTTAAAAAATGTGATGATGCATTGAATCATCATCCTGATTTTCATAATTAGAAGGGATAAAACTGTATAAGTAGTTTTTTACATAAAAGTCTAAATAAATTATTGGACTCTCATTGGATTTGTATCAAATAGATTTTTATTGAGTTTTAACTAGTGTTTTATAGTATATTATTTCTGTGATTTCATTAAAAATCTCAACCAAATCTTTTCCAGTTTTAGCAGAGATGATGCACTAGTTTTAATAAATAATAAAAAAAAGTTTGATTAAGGCATCACAATTCTGAAAACTTGAAATAGAAATCTTCAGGATGAAGAGAATAGTAGGAAAGCGTTTTTTTCCATTCTCTTACTAACCTTACATTATCTATATCCTCAAGATGCACTTTTTTTAATTCTTTGGTTTTATTGTTCTTAAAATCAATCTCTTTCGTTCTCTCTTTAAGAATAATTTCTAAGGGATTATTTAGATTTGGTAACTCAATAATCTTGCTTGAAGCCATTTTTAACCACCACACGCTTTTGATTTATTATTGTTCATTGAATACTATGTATTGAGTCCATATATAGAATCTAAAAAAAAATTTTGAATGAACTCTTAGAAGATGTATAAATTATTTAATAGCTGAATCAGAGGATTCCTAAATCAAAAAAGAGTTAACAATTTAGTCAAATATCACGAGTTTATGGTTTGTATTGGTCATATATTCGAGTGATGATCGCATTGAATGCCTCTATTACACCCTGCCCTGTTTTTGCTGATGTCAAGTAATATCCAAGAAAATTGTTGTCATCTATCAATTTTTGAAGGTCTCTCAATTCCAAATTTCCTTCATTTACTAAGTCGACTTTATTTGCGAAGACTAAAGTAGGCACGTTCCCACAATAATTCTCAATATTCTCATGCCAATTCATAACGTGAGTAAAACTATTCTTACCAAGCTCATTCTCTTCAAGTGAATATGCAATTATTGCTGCTTTAGCATTTTGATAAAATGAAGGGAGGAGGAACTGAAAATCTTCTTGCCCGGCGATATCCCAAAAGAGTAACTTTATTTTATCTCCATTTCTTTCAGATTCATATTTTGAAAATTGAGCGCCAATGGTCTTGATATATTCTTGCTCGAAGGATCCTTCTGTGAATTTCTTTATCAAGGAGGTTTTACCAACTCCACCGTCTCCAACTACGATTATCTTATATATATATTTATTAGATAAATCTACCATTGATCTCCTCAAAATCCAAATATTGACAAAAAATTATATGAAATTCTTATTAATGATTAGATTTATTCTAATATAAAAATTTAGTTTTATTTAACTAAGAAGTAATCTAAATTTTTGATCAGAAAATGTAAATAATCCATTCGCAGTCCAATAATTTGTTCGTAGTATTATACTAAAATTTTTTTATATCTTTAATCATTATTTGTTTACAGTAATGGAAAATCCCATCAATTATCCTTCTGAAGAGATTTTAGAACCAATATTAGGTAAACCTAATTTTGAATTCATACTTCTTTGGATGCTAAACAACAATGTGACGTGTACGTGGGCGAACTTAAAGACTATCATCAAACCATCAACTTTATCGATATATTTAAAAAAATTAATAGAAAATAACCAAGTAAGCAAAACTGAATTTAATCACTATAGCATTACCCAGCTGGGGAAAGATAGATTTTACGAATTGTCACAATCTAGTAAACAAAAGAGAAGATTAAGTTATCCTCCGAAATTATTGCTTTATTCGGGGAGAAACTATGATCATTGGGTACTATGGATGGTTCATAATAACAATTATTGCGTATGGGCCGATTTCCAAAAACCCCCTCTTTCAATTAATAACTCTTCATTATCAAAAACGATGATTGATTTACTTGAAAAAGGTTTTATCCGAAAGGAAGATAAAAAATATCGAATTACTCAATTTGGAAAATTTGAATATTCTAAAATGCTAAGATATTATGATTTAGATCGTCATTCAATTATCGAGGCGGAAAGTAATCGAATTAAGGAAATAACAAAAAAAACCATAACTTTCTTTGAGAAATTTAAAATAAACAATGATGAAGTTAAATTTCGATATCTAAATAATGTGCTAAGATTATCTTATGATACAGTTAAATCAACTTTAGAAAAGGAAGAGGATTTTCACAAGATTCTATTATTTTTATCATTGAATCATCCCTCTCAATATCCTCATTTTATTTCTAACAATGAATTTGCAGCAAAATATGATATCGAACAGGTAATTCTTGATTTTCACATTCATCAAATCGTTGAGAAAAACATTTACCCAATTAAATTCTTTAAATTAGAGATTAATTCGGAAGAAATTTATTATTTACAGGTTAATGAGAAACTGGAACGAATGCTTTATGCAGTTGTAGAAGAACATATTGCAAAACTTACATTTTTAAATAAATTATATGAGGACGATCCTAAGGAAAGATATGCATTATCATTAAAGAATACTATTTCTGAAATATTAGAAGAAATTTGCATGAATCTGTTCAATGAAGGGCTAAAAGATTCCTTACGTCCCTTTTTAGTGAAATACATTGATTATTTAGCATTTAAAATTGAAAAAGAGAAAAAATTAGTTGAGGCGTATGATAAGTTGGAAGGATTAATCTGGCATGAAGTGAAGGCTTTTAACATAGAATTACCTACTATGAATAAATTAGAGGAAGCACTTAAACAAGCCGATGAAAAGATTGCATCAGATCCTGAAAACCTAGATTTGTATCATGCAAAGGAGCACATTCTAATTTACTTCAATAAAT
>Ga0307442_1000282_pt1 | contig 23940 bp, 24 predicted proteins | sample SalMarWE160430MG_FD_202143 | JGI IMG/M metagenome (GOLD analysis project Ga0307442, IMG submission 202143) | Salt marsh sediment microbial communities from the Plum Island Ecosystem LTER, Massachusetts, United States - WE1604-30 | ecosystem: Environmental > Aquatic > Marine > Intertidal zone >...
CGATATATCGATATATCGTTAGGAGAAACTATCACAGATATCCACAGTATTTTTGAACTAAACATTGTTGAAGAGAGTATCGAATAATAATTTAACTCTGCCGTTAGCTCCGGTTCAGTGTATCTATTTAGCCGCCACCGAACCCCGCTCCGATAATGACTAATAATATAAAAAGAACTAGAATCAAAATAAATCCACCCCCATATCCAGCTGTGTTCATTGCGTCACTTCCACCCAGCAATTCTTTATCAAATCCATTTGCTTTTAACCACTCAAAAGCAGACAAGAACTGTTGTTGATCTATATTTTGCAACCACTCTTTATCAAATCCATTCATTTTTAACCACTCAAAAGCAGAGAGAAGCTGTTGCTCATCCATTCCACTCAGCAATTCATCAAACTCGGATCCTCCACCTTTCTGCAAGCCGATAATGTTTATAGCATTGCCGTCACCCTGGATTTCAGATTCTAGATTTTGACACAGCACGTTAAATGGAAAGCTCCCATTTCCACAATCATTTGCGTGGGATGCTGCCTGGTTCTTCTTATAGCCATCTGCCATTACAATATTTGCGCTTGTAACAGGACCTGCTGTAATTAGCATAGATGCTACTACTAAAACTATTGTTACTGGAATGCCAACTTTCATTCTCTAATATACAGAAGATCAGCTGAATGTTTAACTGCATTAGGCTAGTTTTGTAGCTCAGATATATGTTATTAATATTAGAGTGGGATTGAATAGAAAAATCATCATCGAATTACTGAGATCCAGGTATTTCTGCGAGCAAGCGGTGACTGGTGAATTACATCGGTCACATTGGGGTAGTGACGCACCCACGGGTTCCCCATTTACCTTATCGACAACTTCTAAATCGTATGTTCAAAATACGACCTTGCAAACTGAGCAGCTGCTCTTATTGCGCAAAAGATTAGAATTTTTCCAGGATAAGCTTCTGCAAATTAATTGGCGTAATCGGTCTATCATTCTTCGTCGTCTCTACGATAAATGGTGTTTTGATCTAAGCAAGCTTATTATACGAAATAAAAAAGTTGGCGACAAAGTTGTTGAATCCGCATTAATTAGCAAGCGTCCAATATGTCTTATCCGAGATTCTGACGATTCTGAGCTAGAAGTTAGGACTATTTTTATCTCGGATTCGTCTGATCCTTTGATCAATCGGAATTGTTTCATCTAGCAATAGCTTCAAAGTGTTCTTGAATTTTTGCATATCTTGGGTTATTTTTGATCCTTGTCTTTCTAGGCCAGTCCAGTGTTTATTGTTTCTAAAATTTAGAAATGATTTATAATTCGATGCGGTTAGATTATCAATATTCTTGGGATTAAACATGTAGCTGTACTTTGATATTACTTCAAGCTCGTCTACAGCGTGACTTGGATTCTGTTTCCATTCAATATATGCTTTTTTGATAATGGTATGCAAATCCATGATTATTTCGTAGGTTTAACTAATACAAAAAGGGTTTGAATTGATGCCAGAAAACTCAATGTGACCGAACTTGACATTACTGTTATTCCATATAATAAATTCAAATTATTTCTTATCGTGATCAACTATAAATGATTCATTTTTGATGGCATGAAAGAATACAGGAACATTTTGTGTATTTGTTGCTTTGAAGCTCGCCATAAGCCAGTCTCCATTTTGAAATGTCAACGTTCTATCCATAAATGCATCATCAATAGCAAATGTGTCTGATATCAGTTGTCTGTCATATGGTCTTGGCATTGTACTTACAAAATAACTGTGAAGCTGCTGAAGAGCATTTGTATTGAGATGAGCAATTCTTTGTGTAGAAATCCATCCATGTAAGTTGTACTTACGTCCGTGTCTAAGTAATTTTTCTACAGCTCTGCTAGAATATTCTGTTCCATCCTCTTTTTTCTTATCATATGGAATAAATTCTTGAGCTTCATCAAAGACAAAGGCAATCTTTGGTTGAAGAGTGAAGCTATTTTTTCTGTATCTAAATACTCTATTGATAATTTCTGCACAAAATGTTCTTGCGGTATCGGCTTCAGGAAGATTGATTACAAAGATTCTTGGTACAGCATCGAGTAATCACAGGAAAATGCCACTTCTGCTGATAGTATATCACGAAAGGTACTGCAATTTCTAATAAGATCTTCGTGTGTTCTCTGGCTAGATGTATTATTATCCACATAACTTTTATTTTCTGTGGAATTTGATGCCACGATAGTAATTAATAAACCATTGCTGCCACTTTTCGATACATCATTAAATGCAAAATAATTTACGAGTATGATTATACCAATCACATGAATCATTAAGACGCTACCTACTTTTGATGAGATTCCCAATTGGATAAATATACCTTCAATAACATATATACGCTTCATATGCAGACTCCAGTGGAAAGTCCATCCTGTTAGCAAATCCTAATGTTAACTACAATATAGTCAGAATCCAGTTGAATATATTGTTCTTAGATTGGGGATCGATATTAATATGATGATGCATGATCTAGTATTTTGTCGACTTTCGATCCAAACACAATTACCATCCAGTTCGTTCATAGCGGCTAATGCTTCAGTTGGTAAACCCTTTACTTTTATATGCTTAATTCTAAAGTCGTCATCTCTTACAATTTCTATGTTTCCAGGTGAGTTTTGTTCAGGGGCAGTAAGGGAAAATCCAGCAGAGGCCATCGCTAATCTCCAGGCCGCAGTTAGATATCTTGCCTCTTTAGAAAATGTTGATGAATCTCAAATCTCCTCACTAGGATGGTGCTTTGGTGGCCAGCAATCGCTACAATTGGCATTAAATACCGAACCAGATTATTCGTTAGCTTCGACGGTGATTTACTATGGTAGATTAGTTACTGATCCTGAAGCGCTCTCTAAGATAGAGTGGCCAATTCTTGGCATCTTTGGTGATAGAGATAACTCAATTCCTGTTGAGGACGTGAGGAATTTTGAATCAGCGTTGAACTCTATTGGAATTCCGAACGAGATTCGTCTTTATGAAGGAGTAGGACACGCATTTGCAAACCCCTCAAGAGATAGCTACGCCCCAGAACAGACTTCAGATGCGTGGCAAAAGACGCTAGCGTTCCTCGAAAACAGTACACGAGGTTAGTTTCCTTGAGCTAAACGTTCAGTCGACTTCAAGAATTGTAGACGAAGCAGGTTCAGCTGTGCCTGGTGGATATGAACAGATCTAGGCTAAGCGAACTACGGATTCTATGGCATTTCTTCATTAGTTTTTATGTATAGTATCACTGGAAACTGGTAGTGAAATTCTAAAGATGTTGTTGATAGGAGGCATCATGTAGATCTTGGCGAACTAGGAAAATTCTGCCTCTGTGACAATGGCACTGACAACCGTGTTTACCTTCACATTGAGTATGCTGTTTTGTTGCGCAAGCGAGCTATAGGTGCATTCTTTATTATTTTACTCTGCCACCTAAAAGATGTGTGTCCTAGAAGATCACACACCCTCCGACATATGCAACTTTATACGTCCTTAGAAAACTCGCATTCTTGAACTTCGTCTTAAATTGAAGGCATATCAGTTGTCTAATGCTGTTCCATTGTCGGGATTCAGAAAAAGTTTCTCAGCATAATGATTGCCTGTGAAATTGAACATCCCCAGGATTGAACCTGCTTTTTCGTCAAATGATTGATCGCCTATGAGTCCTAGCTCCCAGTTATCTTCAATAAAACGTAGGATCGAAGTCTGATCGGTTAGCAGATGATCCACATAATTGATTTTTGCCCAAGGAGATACTGCTATCATAGGTAGCCGTCCGCCATACCCACAACGATCTTGATAAGCATCTGATGGAGCTCTGCCACAAAGACCATCTGGTCCAAGCAATGCATCATATTTTGGATCATTGGACTGACTAACTATAGGTGGCATGACATGATCATACCAACCACCTGAATCATCATACGTAATGATAATTGCAGTGTCATTCCATTCGGGGAGTTCCTGAAGTCTATTCATGGTATTTACGATAAATGTCTGTTCGTCTAGCGGATCCGAATTGCCGGGATGTCCATCCTGGTAATGGCTAGCCTTAAGAAAACTGACTGCAGGTAAACTGCCATTTTCAACGGCGTCCCAAAAATCAGATAGATCATACTGATGGTTAGCTTGATCTGTGCGACCTATCATCCCGACTGAGGTTGGAGGTAAGTGGTGCGGATTTGAGGTCGATTCATAATATTGAAACGGCTCATGGTGGACTACATAATCGGTAATGTTCTCACCTGCTATATTGAGGTGGGCTGAATCGCAGACGGCCCTACCAGCAGCAGTAGTAGTATTAGTGGCAACTGTTTGACTGTTACTATTGTCATTTTCTACAGCGATTCTACTAGTAGGTTTAAATCCACCCTGAAACCAGCCCCATGTTACTCCTTTTTCGTTCATCAGATTACCTATATTTTTTCCTGTAAAAGATACTGTTTGACCTTCCGAACAATCATCTAATTTCGAGTCTATATCCCCTATTAGAGTGCCATTAGATACCATATCTGGTACATTTTCTGGTATAGCACCATGTGTTTGACCTGATATCAGATGGATGTGTCCTGGTAATGATGGTCCAAAAATAGTACTATGAAAGTTATCACTCATTGCGAAATGTTGAGCGTAGTTCCATAATGCAGTTACAGTATTTCCATCAAAAGAGCCCATCGGTTGGTTTTGATTGCAACTTTTAGATGTCGTATTATAAACATCACCTACGAATTTGTCTAGAAGGCCACCATTGTATGTTTTTTGTATATGAGTATAAGTATGAGTGTTACCACAGACTGCGATTATTTTTGCATCCTCTCTATCAAATCTAAAAGGATTAACTGAATTTGTGTTATTATTTAATAGACTCACGGTTATACCATTGATCGATGGAGTATCGGGCGAGGCTGAAAAATGTGGTTCACCAGGAAGGTTTTCTGCAATGGGATAGGTTGCGAAGTAAGTATCAAACGCAACATTCTCTTGATAGATTACTATTAAGTGTTTAATTGGTGTAGTGGTAGATATGGAGCTACTATTGTCATTGGTTACCTCCATCGCAACTATCTGCTCGGCTGCAGCACTTAGATCTACGGATACGGGATTTATCAATGTTGTAGATGCCAGAAGAATCAAGATAGTTACTAGCGCTAATATCATACTGTTAAGCTATTTGCAATCTTTAAATCTTTTTTGATACCTGAACCATATTTGACACGATTAATGCCATTAGACGATTAGTTATATAAGCGAAGTGTCTACATTCATGTCGTATTCTGTTTACTACTTGGTATAAGTTTTTGTATAGATAAAGCTTTTAGGATTAGGATGTCTCCTCCAATCTCTCTTGTATCTATGTTTCCGCAGAAGCCCTGCCTCTCTCAGTTTCTGCCGTCCCCAAACTTCTCCTTCTCCATTCGAAGCTAATGAGACGCTGCATTCTTTATAGCTGCTGTGGCTGTACATGGACTAAGATGCTAATGGATCGTGTAACAGAGCAATGGATGCCATACTCTTCAAGCTTAGAAATAATTATGCTGTCACTGAATGAGATAGAAAGTGCTGTATGGGAAGTAAGACAGGAGATGTACTCACTCCGGGATAAAAAGAAGGATCCACTATAATCTGCTTCAATCAATAAAAATTCATGGTAAAAATGTATATCAAATTTGAGCTGATCTCCCTGGCACGGCACAAATCTAGTAATAGCTATTACTCTATGGGCTCAGAGGGATGGGAACCAAATTTGACATGATTTTCGGGCCCACGTAGATATTTGCCGTATATACCTGGACGCGCCTGACTTCACGAGGTTGGCTCTCTCATTTCCACTCCCACGTCTTCTCACTATAACTACCGTCCTCTTCTACATCGTATTCGAATACCCCAACCAAGTTATTTAGAAATGCAAGTTTTCCTTTTGAGATGGTTGAATAGAAATTTGAACCTACGAAACGTATACCGCCAGACTCTGTCATTCTTCCTATTCCTTGTCCTCTAATAGAGACTACCTCGCCATCTTTTGACATAAGTACACCTACCCCCTCTCCATAATGTGCACCATCTGACCTATGTTCCGCCCAATAAGTCCACAACTCTGTAATTTCAATACTCCCTCTAATCTTTCCTTCACCTGATTGAGATATCTCTATTCGTGGTGCCCCGTTTGCATTGACCTCCAAAACTCTCTTCCCTGTAACCTTACCTTTGCTCTCAGAAATAACATCTCCTAACATTTTCTTGAGTACATTCTTAACCCGGTATTATATAGTTCACGTTGAGTTCCTAGTCTATTACCAAGATCATGATATTCCCGTTAGGAGCTATAGTCGCTGGCATTAGATGATACCTCCTTCCTTCTCACATAACCTAATCGTAAGAGTAGCATATGAACCCATGTAGTCTATGGCCTTCAGAACATATTCATAAATCCGAAAGCCCACCCAGATATTATTGATTAAGCTAAGTATTGCACAGATCTTCTGGCCGATGGATCCAGTCAAATTCTCTTCTACTTTATCTACCTTTTTCCAAAGCTCCTCGACAATCAGCTGTCTAGCAACAAGGATCTGGAGACCTGGCTAAAAGTTCGGTATGGGAGACCGATTGGTTATCCGTGACGGAAATCTTGTAAGCTATATCAGACATCTCGAAAAAGCAGATCTTGTTAAATATGAAAAATAATTTGTTGGAAGATATCCAAAGACTATCTATAGTCTGACTGAGAATGGTAGAATAACGTTTGAACAATTTAAAGAACAGATGTTAGACGCGCTTTCGTAGTTTGAACATCAGGTGTTATCAAAGCATTAATGCCAGAGATAACCTGGAAACCATCAGTGAAAGTCTAATAAGGAAGGCCTACCCGTAATAGTATGACATTTAGATATTAAGAGCCATAATATAAGGAAGTTCACCATTCTCGTCCTGATCGTTACTGCAATCTTAGTGATAGTTATCCTCTATAATCCCAGTTGAGCGCAGTAATGAATTCTTTTTTATAGTTCCGTTATTGTTGGAAAGGCTTAAGCTTTTCTACTCCAATAACGCTGTCATTTTTGGTTAAACAGCAGTATAAGCACAGTTACAACATATTGATACAGCAGTATAAGCACAGTTACAAGTATGTATGTTTTTATACCCAGCTCTATTTGAAAACAGAATTTCAGTTTGCAAATAATACCATCTATAACCAAAGTGAAAATCCAATCGAATCAATTATTCAAAGGTGCAACTATGTTAAGTTAAAGTCATTACAAAATGCAACAATTCACTTTACCAAGGAAATCATAATATTCAAAAAATCAGATAGGACAACAAAAGGCAGGACTCAAAATTTTAACAATAGTTATCTTCTATTCATCAGTAAAATGTCTTAATATTACTGCTAAAGCTATAGATATAATAGAAATAACAAGAGAAGAAAAGAAAATCAGGTTATATGATTGAGCAGAGGGCAAAAATTCTATCACATTATTTATTGGTGCGCGATATTGGAAATTTTGCAAAAAAATCGCTGCCATAGCGGGACCTATTGCACTACCTATTAATTTTAAAAGCGAAGTCATTGCCAGTGACATTCCACTAAATTGTTTGGGTGTAAATAACATTACAGCATTTATGGAACCAATAGTGGTTAATGAAATCCCAACTGCAACAATTGATAAACTTATGACTAATGAGATCTCCAACCAACAGTACCTATGAGAACAGGTTTTGTTGATCCTAGTTTCGATATTATATAACCTGAAGTAGGACCAAATATGAGTACAACAATTCCATAAGGTAAAAGTAAAAAGGAAGTATCTACAGATGTTATGCCCAATCCAATTGGAGGAGGAGACTTTGCTAAGATCGGTATTGTATAAAATAGTACAAAAATCCAAAAACCAACTATAAATGAAAGTAAATTAGGGATTAGTATAACTTTGTTAGCTAATAACCTGAGATCTATAATATGAGAATTATTATTTTTCATTTCTACATAAATGAATAGTAGGATTGAAGTGATTGCTGTGGTTAGCAAAATGATTTGTTTTAGCTGGCTTAAATCTGTATATGTATCTGGAGCACTATTGTTATTACTGCTTTCGAATGATGTAAGTAACAGGAAGAATGATGTTATAAATATTGACAACAATATTGCGCCTTTAATATCGATAATATTTGCAAATCTTTTGATCGCGTCCCATTCGATTCTGTTTTTATGAGATGACTTAATCATTGATTTAGGAATTGATTCTACGCTTTGTTTCTCTCTTGCAGTATCTCTATAATCTCTCTCAATTTTTTTACTTAAACGTCCTACTGCAATAAGGATGGCAATTGATATAGGTGCTGATAAAATAAAAGTCATGTTCCATCCGTAATACTGTATAATTGGACCTCCAAGTATGATGCCCAATACAGAACCAAAAGCAAACATAGAAGTAAATAGACTTTGAGCCACTGCCATCCTTTTTGGTGGGAAGTTATCTTTTATGATACCATACGCCACAGGAAGGAAAGATATTCCAATTCCTTGAAGTGCTCTTGCAATGAGAAGAAGGTAAATATCAGATGCAAACCCGGCAGTTATTACACCAATGGTGTAGGATGTGAAGACTATGATCAGTATCTTTTTTCTTCCAAATATATCAGATAATTTGCCAGTAATAGGTGTCATTATACCACCAACAATTAGATATATTGTAAGGATCCAAGATGACGTGTTGTATGAGATATTAAATTCTTTAATAATGTCTGGAATCGCTATAGATATCATTGTTTCTGTATATAGTACTATGACTGATATTGCACACAACACACCAAGTGCCTTCCACGAGGTTGAAGAAACCTTTATTGTCTGATTAGTTTGGGATCGTCGAGAATTGAAAAAAGAAAAAGGGAAGAGCCTAAGTTTGAAAGGAAATTTCATTCTAATTTATTTACCTTTCATTAGTCTACTTAAATAATTGTTGGTCCATTTTAAGGCAAATCGAAAACTATCTAGGAATGATGATGAATACGTGCCCTTAGAATTCCGCTAGGGAAATTCGGAGGCTGAGGCCGAAGCAATCCAGACCTGTTAATCGTCAAAACAAGAACGAGAGATTCGACATCATATTAATGAGAAAACGAAAAATTCGAGTTCTTACTCAAGGTCAGTGTTCTGCGGTATTTCCTGGAATCTGCATTTTGAGCTCAATTTTGAGCTTCATTTACGGCTGTAGCATCACTTGTTGTGTTGTTAGGATTGCTAATGTTTGGGTCATTCCCTATGGGAGCTGTCTCTGTCTGGTTAAGGAACTGACTCTCATTAACTTGTGTGGTATCAAATACTACCCATATACAAGCGTTCTCTTTGACCCACGTCCATATTCTTTTAAAAGGTAATGAGTAGCATTCTTATCTAAACGTTACGTACTCGTCTAAGTCAAAGATACGAACTTCAACATCAGGACTTCCCTTTACTTGCAATCAAAACTACTCCAGTCATTATTATCACGGCAGCGATTATTATCTGTGGAGTAATAGCTTCACTAAGTATCGCCCATCCCAAAATAACAGCTACTACTGGACTTACATATGCAAAAGTATTAGCCAATGATGCTGATGTATTTCTGAGAACCCAGAAAAATCCAGCCCACCCTACTGAACCTACAGTTATGAGATACAGGAGTGAAGTCATGGATGACGTAGAAATTGATGATATATGAAAATTCTGTAGCTCACCTATTGCAATACTCAATATAATTAGAAAAATTCCACCTACAAATAACATCATACCAATTGAAACCAGTACGTTAGTTGGGAGATCGGCTTTAGATGAATACAACGACCCGGCTGACCAGCTGATTGCAGCTATTACTAATGCGATTATTCCAACAAATTCAAATTTCATATTAGGAGAATCTGTATCTATAAATTGAGCTGCCAGGGAAGGAAATATCAATACGACAAAGCCTATAGTACCCGTAATAACTCCAAGCAAGGTAAACTTGTTGAGCTTTTCTTTATACACCATCTTTCCAAGTAGTAACACCCAAACCGGAACTGTCGAAAATAAGAGTGCAGTAACACTAGACGAAAGATATTGCTCACCCCATGCCAATAGTCCCTGTCCACCAAGTATCAACGCACACCCTACAATTGTTGCTTCCTTCCAATGTTTCTTGTTAAGTATTGATACAAGTCTGTACCGATATCCGAGTTGAACATTTTGATTTTGATTAGTCCCAGTGTTATTGTTTTGCGAAGGAATTAGAATGTATACTAGGATTAGAAGGGCACCAGATGATACATACCTTATTCCAGACATTAAAAATGGAGGGATAGTATCTATCGCGATCTTTATAGTGATATATGTGGATCCTATAATTACCCAAAGTAATATTAACACCAACCAGACTCTTAGCTTACCCATAGATCGATGCTCTTGTTTTTATGACCTTCGCCTGATATTAATAATCCCTAGGCACACTTCAATACTTCAGATAAGTTATCGGTACTATGTCCATCTATGATGTCACTAGGACTTCCGAGGTTGCCGCTATTCGATGACCACACAACGTATACGTGAATACCTGATGCAGCTATGGATGGATTGTTAATACTCCCCGGGTAGGCAGTAGTCGTAAAGCGTTCCACCGTGATCGAAGAATACAAAGATTATTACCTTGATGTGGAAGATGATAATGAGATCGTTCAGAGAGGCAAATATTGCAATGAACTTATAACGTTTAATGAAAGTAAGCGTAGTTCATCGGGCAAAATAATTCCACTAAATTTCCGAGATCTTTCAGTTGCAGTTGCATCTTCAGTTATCATATAGATTAATAACTATCACCCAATACGTATTGATTGTAATACTTGCTTCGATTACGTTGCAAGTAGTCTTTACAGGTGGATATAGCAGTCTTCTTATGAAGTCAGTTATCTGGATCAACTATGTTGTTTTCATAGTTCTAATAGGATTGTTAAGTCAAAGATTTTTGTCTTGGTCTATATCAAATCGGAACAAAGTGGTCATTGCATATGGGGTATCTATGGCAGTCCTTTCAGTCAGCGGCATATTCACCATACTCTACGTCACTAATACTCTCTCTGGTCAACGTGGTATAGATTACATAGGGCCACTAAGAAGTCCTCTTGCAATCGTCGCAAGTGTCTTTAAGGTAAGCATGGGGAGCGTAGCCAAGAATATTCAGAATAAGACAGTCAAAAATTACCTAGTAATATCTGCTTATGGCATGGTCTTGCTCTTCACAGCCAATCAACCAGTTAGCCTGTTATTCCCTATCCCCCATTTGGGCTGGCCACGATATCATTTCTCGGGTTGTCTGCGTACTTGGTGTTCATAGTTATATATTCTGCATCCATATCAGTTGCCCTAGACAGTAGATTACGAAGTTGAGTCAATTCAATCTGATTTATATTATCGTGTTATAGATGAGAAGATCGTAACAAATTTCCACAAGGCGACATTATGCCGCAGTACTCATAATATGAGCGGTACTCTTCTACCTTGCAGTTACAAAGTATCATATGAGTGGGATTGAAATAAAAAAGGAGGGTTTCGGCATTTATGAAGCTGTTTGGTTCTCTGTATCCATATACAACGTCTTTAGATCTTTCAACATCTCTACAGTTCGCAACTCGAGCAGAAGCTTCATTGCCTCTGTACTATTCATAGAAGATAGTTTGTCAACAACTTGATTGCTTCCTGAGTTTAGGTCAGCGGCAGCCTCATCTGCCTCCAATTCAGATAACACGGGATCTCTTGCCTCCAGGACGCATTCACCTGCAAAGCGATTGCCTTCTTGTACGCACTGTTTCATTAAATCTTCCGGTGTCTGCTGTGGATTTATTTTGCCTGTGGTAGAATTTAATGTTTCTTGCGCAGTAGCAAATTCTAGAGGACTCGCTAGCACCAGTGTTGCCGCTACCAGTACTGGGAATATACCAGCTCCGATTTTACGGTAGACCATACGCGATAGCTCACTACCTAAACACGGGTATATAGGTATTGATGTATAATCTAGCTGAGTACCATGGAGTAGCAGAGCTTAGAAAGAGTTATGTCACCCCAGAATCCAGATACCCACACTCTATCGTATTGTACTACAAGAATGGGTGTCTTCAAAAAGCTTAGAGTCGTACTAGAATATGACGACTTAAGTAATGTTACCAAGTCGGAAACTATAGGATGGAACAATATGTTCTACATTCCTTGGGATAATGGTAACAGCGCACGTAAAGTCATCGAAGAATTCGGTGGAGTATATAGAAATACTGTATTAGCAATTGCCAAGGAGGCAGGAGACGAATGGCATACAGGAAATACTTATACTGTATTTAACCTGGAGGAATGGCTGAAATCAGACTCCTTTGAGGATTTATTGGCGGCTAACCGCGGTGGTTTCCTAAAGAACGAGTATGGTGGTACAGTGCTATACCAAAGAGACAAGGTAGCGAAAAGGAAGCAGTTAGAGGCTCAGATTCAGGAGTTCAAGAGAAGTGACAAAGCCAAAGGCTAAAGGAAATATTCGGTTAAAAAGAGTCATAGGTTTCAATAATTCAGTATCATTGGGAATAATACTACCTAGAGCATTCGTTCGTGCACTTGAGCTTAAAGCCAATCAGTATGTCAGTGTGGAATTGCATGATGAAGATAAAATGATAGTAGTAAAGGGACTTATTTCAGGACAATTACATACTGTGCACAAAATGTCCAGGTGGTATAACTAAAATGCAGCAGCTGCCGATGACGAATACGTGGATATGTCCGGAATGCTCAAACACAGCATGGCATACACAAAAAGAAGCTGAAGAGCAGGTGGTAACAGAAGAGGAGTAAGAAGAGGAATGACTAACCAAAAGAGAAAACCTAAGATACATTACACAAATTCAGACACCATAGAAAACAAAACGTCGTTAGCACAGGCCAACAGGATATTGAATAATCATAGTAGTCGCAAACCATCACCAAAGAGGAAGGACCTGAAACGAATAATAGATAGAAAATGAATGAGAAAGAAACTTCGAATGTTGATAAGGAATTAAATGAGAATGACAATGAATTTGGTAGTGAAATAGCCGGTAGCATCAACTGAACTGGCCTGTAGTTCCTCCTAATGATGTTCCAGTTTAAACCGAACTATGATAGGATTGATAGATAAGTTCATCTTAATTGGAGTAACAAAGTCCTAAGTGTGAAAGTAATAAAATATCACTAGTGACTTACCGAATAAGTTGATAAGTCCTGCAAATAAAACGTTGCATAACCACTCATTCTCTATAACAAGTGTTATGTATGATGTGTTACGAACTGCGAGAATGGTAGATTCAGAAAATGTTTGAACAAGAAATCATACAGTTACATCCTTATCCTTATTTCCTAACAACCCGTTCCCTGATTCATTAGCCTTACGAGCAGCCGCCACCTCCCCGGATGCTAACACTCCCAATTATCCTAGGTTTCCTCTAATGGAATATGTGTTAGATTTGTTTCCAGTTTATATAAGATTTAGTACCAGCTGGACGGCAAGTCTTCATAATGAATACACCGAAACATGTTTAATTGATCTACTACATCTCAATGTCCCGCAACTATACCTTTTTTTTAATTTCATATGGGTCTGCAAATCTGAGTCTGGGGACCAGCACTAATCTCCTTCTGGTTTGCCCTATTCTTCTGGCATTGAAGAAATTGAGTAATTATGTTAGCTAGCCATCCGTCTTCGGATCTTGCTTTGACGGTTAATGCCTTTCATTCAGAGTTAGCTTTTGTTCCGAGTCAATACCGCTAATATTGATAAATTTTCTTAATCTTGAAATGTATTTGGTTTTAGTCTTCAGCGTTAAGGTAAGCATTAGCAGTTAGTCTATGGGCTTAGAGACTTATAGAGATCCGATTAACCACATGAATAATAAAGAACGTGAATGGGAGACTAGATTACTTATGAAACTGAGTCAGAAATTGCTCATAAAACCAAGAAAAAAAGTAAGAGTGAAGTTAAGAGATTGGGATCCTAATTATACTGCAGGGAAAAGGAGAGAAGATGTGGAAAATGAAATGGTTAATTTTCCTACTCAAGTATCCAAATTACAATACAGGCTTTTCGTAGCCAATAAACAGTCTCTTTTGATAATACTTCAAGGAGCTGATACCTCTGGGAAAGATGGAACTATACGTAATGTAATGGGAGGGTTAAACCCTCAAAGTTGTTATGTAAAACCATTCACAGTTCCGAGTGCAGAAGAGCTCTCGCATGATTATCTTTGGCGTATTCATGCTGCCCTTCCACCAAAAGGTCAAATTGCTGTTTTTAACCGTTCTCACTATGAAGATCTTATTAAAGTTCGGGTTCTTAATTTAGTATCAGAGAGTAAGCTGATTCCAAGATATAGACAAATTAACGATTTCGAAAGATACTTGACAGAGAATGATATAACGATACTGAAATTCTTTTTGTACATTAGCAAAGATGAACAGAAGAATCGACTTCAGCAGAGATTAGAAGATTGGACGAAGCATTGGAAATTATCAGAAAGAGATTTAGAAGACAGGAAATATTGGGACAATTATATGGAATCTTATGAGGAAGCACTAAGTGAATGTAACACGAAATGGGCACCTTGGTATATTATTCCCGCAAATTCAAAGTGGTTTCGTAATTGGGCTGTGGCTCAAATTATCTTAGAAACCCTAGAAAGTATGAAATTAGAGTATTCACGACCAAACATAGACACCTCTAAATTTGTCATAGTATAATGCAGACTGGCCCTTACTACTTCGTGCTATGGGCCCAGAGGGATTCGTATGAAAATTCATTCGAGCCCATTAATTGAAGAATAGCTAACTTGTCGGTTTATATATCTATTATATACAAAATACTTATGACAGGAAATACAGCATATGTTAATGCCACAATAATAGCAGGAATTATCGCAGCGATGGTAGTATCTGCTACTTTGTTGACAACCACCTCATCCTGGGCTGCCACCCCGAAGAAGAATGTTAGCTGTGCTGGTGAAAAGCATACTCGAAATTACTGTGATGGATATTATCTAGGGATAGCTGACTGCAAAGAAAACGCCGACAAAGATCGTTCTAATTCCAAACATCATACAAAGGATTGGAGAGATGGCTACAAAAGGGGTTTCAACTATGAACTGAATACTCATGGATGTTATGGCGACTTTAAAGAGGATGTGGACTATGATTAGAAATATGAGTATGATTGGAAATATTCATAACGGTACTGTCCTTGACTCTAGAGGTAAAGCGATTGCGGAAGGCTCTGACGCTAGAATGAGATATCCCTGGGCTCAGAGGGATGGGAACCAAATTTGACACGATCTTTGGGGGCCTTACACAACTTTCAAATTTCCATGTTCTATGGGCTCAGAGGGAGTCTGATGAAAATTCAATCGAGCCCGTTATTAAATCAGTACAAAATGACAGTCCTTTTTAATGACCTGCGTAGTTAGAAGAACATGATACGAGCCAACCTGACAGACAAATTAACAGTAGTAACATCAACTGTTTACATATTTTTATTAATACTGGCCATAGCACCGATGGTTTATGCCCAGAAAGGTAATTAAATTACTGAGAATTTTACTGGGGCGCCCTCGTTCTCACAAGATATCACACTTGTACCACCCAATGATAACTATCCTGAAAGTGATGACGCCATTGCCGCTTACGCGAATGATACCGATTGGCGAACCCTTGTTGTAGCTAATGATTCAAATCCACTCACTTCTTTACAATCCGTGCAACTTGAAATCCCAAATCCATTCGAAGGGGATACGTTTCTAAACAATTCGATTCTCCCCATTCTACCACAATCATCCATCTACCGTTTCAAATATTTAGATATTGAATCACGTGAAGGTGTGAATGTTCCCTTCAAATATGTAGAAATTGATTGGAATACCGAAGGATCACCACGCGGTCCGAATGGTTCCTTTGTTAATCCTCATTATGACTTTCATTTTTATACGAGAACCCCTAAGTTTATCAATCAAGAAGTTACCTGTATCACATCCGAAAAAACCTGTGACCATCTTCAGACCGGATACGTTCAAGCTCGCCGTTTCCTAAGTCTACCGCCACATAAATTTGTGCCAAATTCTTACTTCCCGGATAGTGGAAGTTCTATTGCAAATATGGGATTACATAACTTAGATGGAAGCTTTAATTACACCGTTCAAAATGTCAATAATAATCCTGTTATTATCTATGGAACATTTGGAGGAGAGATTGTATTTTTAGAGGCATCACTCACTTTATTCGCTTTCTCAAACGCAATCGTATCAGATACTCCTATCAAATGGCAAATATTACAGCCTGAAGCATATTTCTACGAATGGTGGCCCAACACCATGACATTGGAATACGATCCAAGTCGTGATGTCTTTATCTTTTCTCTAACAGATTTTAAATATCACTCAGTGGATATGGTGGTACAGGGGTAAGTACCACTGGGATGCGTATACTTGTCATAGTGATGATGGGTTTACAACTGCAATGCAGTAGAAGCTGCACCAAATATTATGACAATAGCTACCGTTGTAAATGTTGCAATTATTTTTGTATTAACCATTGTTATAAAAAATGATTGTTAGCACTATCTGTTTGGGACGCCTTTAATCCAAGTGCTAAATAAGTATCCAATCCTATGAACTCGGGGAGCCGGTTGAAAATTCAACCGAAGCCCCAATTACTATTGATGTGTTGCTATTGATACTGCTCTTTTTGGGATTCTATTCGTATGAGAGGAAGCGCAATAACCACAAAAATCTTGAATATTGCCTTTAGTATGACACATACATTCACATTTGCTACCTATTGAGAAACCTTTTCTTCGCTTCAATATTTGTTATCACATGGAATTCCCCACGACCTATAATAAACCTGTGTATTTCTACACTCTTAGCCCTCATAAGTTTACGAAGATTTTATGATCATACGTCTTACTGTAACTTTCCTTGGGCTCAGAAGGGGGTTTAGATGAAAATTCAAACTTTTCTAGAGTCTCATAAATACACTGGCATTCACTGGTTTTAGCCTCCTCCTGCACCCATTCCTCCTCCAGTTGATTCTACTTCAAACTCTTGCAATTCCTTATCTATTTTAGATTTCACTTTGGTTATCGGTTTCAGAACTTCCTTTTGGATTTCTTCTTCTTCTTTTCTTTCTTCCATCTTTATAACTTTGATAGCGCAACATATTTCTTAAAGATTGTCTAACTTACCAATGATCATGCAACCTATTTAAGTAAGTTAAATTGCACGGAGGTTGCTACATCCGATCTGTGGACATTATGGCATTAGGAGAATTAGTTTCAGAAGAAAGAGGAAAGATAACGGGGCTTAAAGTGTTTTAAGAGGCTCCCGGGGAGTGTTTAAGAAAGAGGAAAGATAACGGGGATTGACTTTATAGGTATAGCAGGCGAGACTCTGAAAGCTCGTTGCACTGCATTCAAGCAGAAGGCTAGAAGGATGTGGCGCCACCGAATTGTCAAATTGCCTGTCCAAACCGGAACTTGGTGAGTGTAGAACTACCAGGAACATAGAATGGCTTTAAATGCCTCAACAGATTTTATCATTTTAGCAGATCGATCGGTTTTTGATATCTCTAGATGCTCAAGCGCCTTGACAAATTCAGTTAGCGAATGATAAGTCTGGGAATCGTTATCTTCATAATCATTTTTTCTCAAATTTTGTATCGCCTTATACAACAGTTCATTCAAATGATGCTTGTTCCTATCAGCTATTTCCGAATTAATCATCTCCTTTTGGATGATTGAGAACCATGCATCGCACATTCCTTCTTTTATCAATTTATTTATAGTTTCTAATGTTAAATCGCCTGTCTTACCAAAAATGGTGTTAATGTAGTTAGTACGCTCTATTCGCATTGCTATTGTTAGATTAAATGCTTTATGAGAAAGTATTTCCTTTATCTCCTTCTCAATCATACCTTTGGCGTGATTAAGTTTCTCTTGTAGTGCACCTTGGCGTTCAATTGATTTGTTTAGGTCCCTTACTACATTGGTTAATTCCTTTCTTGTTTGGTCAACCATCTCTATTGCTTCAGTCGTGTCACTTATTATGGTCTTAAATTTTAGAATTCGATTAATGCGCGTACAGTTTCTTCTGCATCATCATCAGTTTTAGCTTCTTTCAGATTCTCTAATTCTTCTGCTTGTCTGTTCATCTGTATGACAAGTTGTCTTAATGCAAAGTAAGCTAAGGCTACAAATTCAAGTTTCACGACCATGATAGTGCCATTTGTCGGATTGTTTGTTATATGAGGCACATACATTTTTTCACTTAGGGCTTCTGTGGGAAATGTCTTCGTAGCAAGTATTCCTACCTGGGTTCCGGTTTGCTCCATATTCTGGAGTAGTTGATCCATGTAGCCACTTGCCCTCAATTCGTGGTCACAGAAAATGGAGAGAGGATCGATACCCCAATTTTGTGGGATATGAAGACAGGCGATAACATAACACCAAAAGATATAGAGAAAGCGAAGTTATATAAGGAAAAGTACAATACTGACGATTGTTTTATCGTTGCATCAAAAGCCAGATGTATACGAGAAAAGGATTGTAAGAACGCTAGAGCAACAGGGACTATAGGGCATAGGGACGGCATAATATTAGTTCATCAGTCAGTAGCAATGGATGTGGCAGAACATACGAGGAGATTTATAACTGAAAAAGCAAGGTTGCGGAAGAATAAGCAAACAAGCGAACTTGTACGACTATATCAGGCTCGCAATATGAACCACATCTGGCGACTTTTGAAAAATTTTCCGACATATCTTCTCTAGTTATCATTGGGGATAGATAAGGACTTCTACCAGCCAACTCGCGTCATCTTGATGGGGGTTTAAATCGAACTATGATAGGATTGAAACTTGTTGCGGCATTGGAGCTAAGTATGTTAAGTCACGATGCAAGTTTACTGTCACGCTTTCTGGCTTCTTTTCTTCTTCAATGATGGTAGTAGTAGAAAATCAACTTGCATATGTATACTATTAATCAAGAAAGCATGGTCGTGTGACTTATCGTGAGTCGCAAACGAGACCTTATATCCATTTAAAGAGCATATTCAACTCTTATACTAAAAACTTCCGTAAACCGGTGATACATCGAATCATGTTATAATTTTTTGTCTGGTCATTAAGAGGTAACGCCGATCTAGAAAACTCTTCTTCCACTAGTCTCCAGCTATTAATACTCTGGTTAGGCACCATTGAATATATGATGGTAACTGTTATAAGTCATTTTTTAAGATTTTATAATATGAGTCAAAATAAAATGGCCGAACAACGGAACATGGCAACTCAGTGGCCAGACCTGTTGGGACAACTTTTTGACAGATTGGCTGGAAAGGAAGTGATGATCACTTACAGCTTCAGAGATTTAGAAGTAGAATTACCAAGAGCAGCTGGTCCAGGAGGACAAAGTCTTGGGAGCGCGAAGTGGATCCTTAATGGTGATCTTGCAATTAAGGCGCAATCCCATTCTCAGGCGTCTGGTGGAATAGAAAGATAACACCAATGTGATAACATCAAAATACAAAAAATACGTAACACAGCGCATGAGGGTATATCTAAGGGATTGCTGTTGATGAAACCATGGTAGTAGAAAATAGGTTGTTTTTACATGTGATTCATTTAAAAATAGTTACTCTAGGTTGCTATTTAGCATAAAGCTCATGGATACCATACCTTTGTCAAACAATAAACCGATAAGAATTGTGATACTCGGCGCCGGCTATGCTGGAATGTTTCTAGCCATACACCTGCATCAAACATTTAAAGGGCGAAGTGTGGGCGATAGAAAAGGAAAAGGAGATGGTAGTTCATCATCTGTAGAAGTTGTTCTTATTGATAGGAATCCATACCACCAGTTATTACAAGAAATACATTTAGTTGCTGCAGGTTATAGGACGGAGGAAGAAATCACCATCCCAATAACTTCATTAATAAATGGCACTAAAATTAGATTCATTCAGTCCAACGTCAAAGAGATCGTCGCAGATGATAACAAGGTAGTACTTAATGGTTCTGCAATCGACTATGATATCGCGGTAATCTGTCTTGGGTCTACTACTAAGTACTTTGGTATTGAAGGAGCTAAGACAAACACTATGCCCTTCAGATCAATCAAAGATGCGATATATGTTCGTGATAAGATTCAATCATTTTTATTGTCTAAAAGTCCTGAAAGAGGAATTGCAGCTAAAAAACAGAGCAGTGATAATAACATTAAGATTACTATTATTGGAGGAGGAGCAACTGGAGTAAGCCTTGGTGGGGCGATTGCAGACCTTATAAAGGATCAAGAAAAACAAAGAGAGAATTCTGATGCTATGTTACTCGAAACTAATTTGAGTATTACCATAGTGGAAGCAATGCCAAATATTCTTTCAGGTTGGGATCCAAAATTGGTTAGCAAAGTAAAAGCAATTTTGGAGTCAAAAGGGATAAGAATTTTGACCAATTCACAAGTGTCAAAGGTTGAACATGATAATCTAATTCTGAACAATGGCTCAAAGGTTGAATCTTCTCTTATTATTTGGACAGCTGGAATAAAAGGCTATGAAATTGCAGTATCTCCACCAATAGACAACACGAAGGATGGTAGAATTATTGTAAACCGATATTGTCAGAGCGATAAGTTTCCTAATATTTTCGTAATTGGCGATATTGCTGCAGTAAAGGATAGCCGCGGCGAAATATATCCACCAATTGCTCAGATAGCCGTACGGGAAGCTCGTTATTTAGCAGACATGTTAGCTAAGCATTATCATAAACCTAAAGACAAGAATTTCAATTTAATCTCCCATAAGGTGCCGAATGGTCTTGACATGTTTGATTATAATATTGGAGTTCAAATTATTTCATTGGGAGTTGATGATTACGTCGGTGTATTTGGTAGCCAGGTAATAAGTGGTAACCTTGCTAAAATGGTCGATGAATTTGGCAGACTTGCTTATGTAAAAACTCTTAGGACTAGAGGAGAAGATATCTCTTCTGTTATATATGATGACGGTCTATTGCCTAAGATGATTGCAGGTTTCTCCTTTGCAGGTTTTGCTTTTGCAAAGTGGATATAAGAGGCTAACGAAGGAACTAGTAGTAGATCTTCAGGTTTAATGGGAACGAGGTTTAGATAAAGCAGACCATGGCTAGTATGCAAACTAACCTTGAGATGCATTACCGTTACATTCCTGACCGTTTTGTATGTGGTGATACAAACACGGTTGTTGGTCTGATCGCATCCAAGATATGTAGTGTGGTTGGAGGCGGCCTGAATTATGCCTATTTTTCATAGCGCAACGGAGAACAGCTGAGCATAACTGGATGATGGTTCAGAGCAACTGCGGTCAGTTGCGTCAGTGAAGGACGAATCTTGATAAACCGCCCTCCTATGCGTTATATAAGAGGTGGAGAAGGAAGATACCCACGATAAGACTATTCCTCATATGCGTTCTCTTAATGAGTAAACAAAAATCCGATTAAAGACTTGGCTCTAAATACTGAAATGCTTAGTAGTTAAATCAAGGATTCTGATCAGATCGTAATAGTATAATTGTGTTAGATCGCTGAGGTCTCAAGAAAGCCAAGAGTTTTTAATCTTGATTATTCATAACTGAAAGTACGAGATGAGCTACAGAATAAGACATAAGGAATTTGGGGTACCAGGTCAGGAAGAGAGAAGAATCATAGAGAATGTTCTCATAATGCAAGGAGGAGGGTCTTTAGGAGCTTTCGCTTGCGGTGCCTATAAAGCATTAGTAAGAAAGAATATACGAGTAGATATAGCCGCAGGAACTTCCATCGGAGCTGTAAATGCTGCTATCATTGTAGGCAGTAAAAGTGGTCACCCAGAGAAGGACCTTGAGGAATTTTGGTTAGAAATAGCAGAAAGCAATTATCATCTCATCCCAGATATATATGTTCCAGGATATACAAGCAATGGTAAGGGATATACAACAAGAAAGATATCCTCTGCTGCCGCTAATGCTGCTGTATTTGGTGTTCCAAAGATGTTCGTCCCAAGATGGTTCCAGTGGGGTGTTAATAGACATATGACTGAGAAAAGAGATGTACTTGGGGAAGGTAACTCTCAGTCACATTTCTTATCAAGTTCTGACTTTGATACAAGAAGTTGGACATACATATATGATCATTCCCCGCTTGCAAGAACACTCGATAAATACATAGACTATAAGAAGCTCTGTCCTGATGGAACAAAGGAATCACAGAAAGTATCTCATCTGGTGATGACCGGAGTAGACGTATTGACAGCAGAGCCGTTGATATTTGACAACACGAAAATGAAGATCAACGCAAGGCACGTTCTGGCAAGCTCTGGCTATCCAGTATATGGATTTCCTTGGATACAACTTGAGAAAGAAGAAAATAGTAATCATAAAGATGACGGCGCTAAACATGCCATTTTCACGTACGCTTGGGATGGCAGTCTACTTAGCAATACCCCGATAAGGGAGGTCCTCTCTGTGTCTCCAAGAAATGATAAGAATATATTTGTTGTAGAAAACTATCCACGAAAGATCAAAAAACTTCCCAGCGACATGGCGGAAGTTCAAAGCAGGGCCAAAGATATTTTATTTAGTGACAAGGACATGGGAACAATAAAAATGTCAAGATTAATTACAAAACAAATACGACTCATAAAGCGGCTCTACAGTATTTTCGAAACTCAGCAGGCTGCGAATCAATCCAAAGTCAATCCTAATGAGGTTAAAGAAATAAAATCAGAATATAATAAGCTCATAAGAAACCATGGTGCGCAAATTCTCTCTGTCACAAGAATAATTAGAAGTGCAATGGATTCTCCTACAATTTTACAAAATGCAGATTTTTCTTCTCCGACGGTAAAAGAACTTATTTCACAAGGTGAAAGAAAGACTCTCGAAGAGTTAAACTATTGTGAAAAGGTTCATTACGACTTCAATAGATGATAGTAGATGTTGAGGCATACAGCACTTAAGCGGTTCAAATGAGCGATCCTGTATATAGTACTAGGTCATAGCACTATGTCCAATTTAATCTACTGTCCCGATTTCAAGTGAATTTGACATGGTCCTTCTAGAGGGTCCATGTGAAACCTGGACTAAGGTCAGGTTAGATATGGTTCCACAATACTTTGGGTTATACTTTTTTTCTATAAGCCGCCTTAGTGCGAATTACTGATTCGGACTACTAATTGATAGTGACGTCATCTGGTGAAGACGAAGAAACAAGCATCGGCATCATGCTATCCGATGAAGATGAGGACATTGACATAACGATTCCTCTGTCACCACTTCTGCTACTCTTCATCGAATCAGATGGTATAGAGATAACCCTCTCTTGAAATAACCCTCCCTTGGTAAGCCGTTTGCATTATTGAGATCGATCATGTTCTTGAGTACATTATCGGCAGTTACTAAGCCTCATTTTAGTCTGAGTTAGCCATTGACATTAGTGAATCTGTCAAGCCAATCAAATATCCTTTGGTTTGCTAGGGAGAGTGCGCTTATATGACAGTGCTCCTCTGCACCTTCCTCTTTAGTAAATAGAATGTAATTCTTTGGACATGTTAAAGAATCGTAAACCTGTTTTGGCTGTCCAGAAAATGATTCATCTTTTTCTGCTTCCAGAATAAGGGTTTGGCATTTTATTCTGTCAATAATTCCTCTAAGTGTAAAATCTAGTGTCTTTCTGAGAAGCTCGAAAGGTGTTGTCACTGAAGCTATCACCTAAGCTATCACCCAGATACATTCCAATAGAGCTCCCTCATAGAGAAAGAGAGATAAATAGGATAAGGGATCTTTTTAAAGAGTCATACACAAATCCGGAAAAATTTCCTCTTTCTATAATACAACTGGTTGGCCCTGCTGGACTCGGAAA
>Ga0307442_1000285_pt1 | contig 23853 bp, 21 predicted proteins | sample SalMarWE160430MG_FD_202143 | JGI IMG/M metagenome (GOLD analysis project Ga0307442, IMG submission 202143) | Salt marsh sediment microbial communities from the Plum Island Ecosystem LTER, Massachusetts, United States - WE1604-30 | ecosystem: Environmental > Aquatic > Marine > Intertidal zone >...
TAAGCAACTGGTCGTCGAATACTTCTGCCAGGAGTATGGTCGGGGGCGGACACCCAATCCCTGCGTGGCCTGCAATCAATATATAAAGTTCGACATTGTCCTGGAGAGGGCGCTGGAGACAGGGGTAGAGTATTTAGCCACGGGGCATTACGCCTGTGTTGAGGCTACCCAGGAGGGCTATAAACTGAAGAAAGCGGTTGACATAACCAAAGACCAGTCCTACTTTCTGTATAGTTTAGGGCAGGAACAACTGCGACATTTGCTCCTGCCGCTGGGCGAATTGACCAAGGAAAGGGTCAGGAGCATGGCAAGGGAGCTGGATTTACCTGCCAGCGGGCATCACGACAGCCAGGACGTTTGCTTTATTCCAGATAACGATTACCGGTCATTTATCGCCGGGCATGTGCCCCTCAAAGCAGGGAAAATAGTTGACATAAACGGTAAGGTTTTAGGTAAACACGGGGGTTTAGCCCTCTATACGATAGGCCAGAGACAGGGTCTGGGGCTTAGTTCGGACGAGCCGCTTTACGTGCTTAAAATAGATGCGGAGAGCAATAGAATCACGGTGGGAAGTAGGGAACAGGCTTTACATAATGTGCTAGTTGCCCGCCAACTGAGCTGGGTTTCGGGTAAGTCTCCGCCAGAGCCGATGGAGGTAACAGCCAAGATTCGCTATAAAGCGCCCGAAGCCGCCGCCGAACTCTATCCCGGAGACGATGGGGTTGAAGTACGCTTTGCCGAGCCACAGTCGGCGATGGCACCGGGGCAATCGGTGGTCTTCTATCAGGGCGATGAAGTTCTGGGTGGGGGTATAATAGATGCCATCATTTATTGAAGAGGAGCAGCTGGCGGCGCAGGGCTATCGCCTCATCGCCGGCGTCGATGAGGTGGGGCGGGGGGCACTGGCAGGGCCGGTGGTCGCCGCCGCTGTCATCCTGCCCGCTCCTTTAGATGCCGCTCAACTCGATGGGGTGAGGGACAGCAAACTGCTCACTCCCGCTAAACGCGAGTTACTCTATTACCATATCCAGGAGGTAGCTATTGCTGTCGGCATCGGGGAGGCTCCTCATTCCCTGGTGGATAGCCAGGGCATCATTAAAGCCACCCGAATTGCTATGAAACAGGCCATAGAGCGGCTTTCACCCTTCCCTGAATCATTGCTCATTGACTATATGCACCTGCCCGAGCTAAAACTGCCCCAGAAGGGCATTACCCACGGCGATAACCTGTGCTTTTCCATTGCCTGTGCCTCTATTATCGCTAAAGTAGCCCGTGACCGGATGATGGTGGAGTTCGACAGGCTCTATCCCGGCTACGGAATGGCCCGGCACAAGGGCTACGGCACCCGTCAGCATGTCGCCTGCCTTTCGCGGTTGGGTGCCTGCCCTATCCACCGCCGCAGCTTCCGTCTGGTGAGGGAGCTAACACAGGGACTATTCAGCAAGGATATTTTAAGAGGAAAGGAGAACCGGGATGAACAAGAGCGAGATACTGGATTTTCTGAACGCCAACCCGACCTGCTACCTGGCGACGCTGGAGGGAGATAAGCCGCGCGTGCGCGCCATAGGCATGGTCAGCGCCGACGAGGACGGTATCATCATCGAGACCGGCACCTTCAAAGACGTCTATAAACAAATGGCGGCCAATCCTAACGTGGAGCTGTGCTTCTTTAACGCCAAGGACGGCGTCCAGATAAGGGTAAGCGGCGCGGTTGAACCGGTGGATGATATAGAATTGAAGAAGGAGATAGTCGTCCAGCGCCCGTTCCTGAAGGAGCGGATAGCCGAGGGGGGCTACGAAGCCATGGGGGTCTTCCGGCTCAAAGGGGCCGCCTACGTCTGGAGTTTTCAGACAGCGGCCGAGCCTAAGAAATACGTTCAGCTGTAAGGGGGGTGGACTACCTGACAGCGGAGGTATAAAAGGGGTACTACCCTTATAGGGTGGGTTTTGGGTGGGAAGAATAACCCGGGGGGAGGGGAATGAAGCGCCGAGACACGGGCATACTGGGTGAAAAGCTGGCTAAGGATTACCTCAAGAAGCGGGGTTACCGCATCCGTGAGACCAACTACCGCTGCCCCGAGGGCGAAATCGACATTGTCGCCGAGCATAAAGACTACCTGGTCTTTATCGAGGTAAAGACCAGGCGGAGCCTGGAGTTTGGCAGCCCCGAAGAATCGGTAACCGCCGATAAGAGGGAGAGATTGAGGTCGGTCGCCGCCCACTACCAGCAGGCGCACGATAACCTGCCTCAGCTGTGGCGCATTGACGTCGTCGCCATAGAGCTTGACCAGAAGAATAAGCCGTCGCGAATCGAGCTGTTCGAGAACGCCGTGGGCGAGGAAAGACGCTTTTATCTTTAAGGCGGCTATGCTAGAATTAGCTGCAAAGCCGATGTCAAATCAGAGACAGCGCATTATCGATGCCAACCTCAACCGTGCCGGCGAGGGGCTTCACCTGCTGGAAGAAATAGCGCGGATGATGCTTAACGACGCAGCGCTGACCCAGCAGCTAAAGACCATCCGCCACGAAGTCCTCAGGGGCGATTTAGCCTTTAACCAACAGCTTATCCAGTCCCGCGACTCCGAAAGCGACGTCGGCTTCGATATCGAGGTCGCGGGGGAGGGCAAGCAGAGGGAGCTACCGATAGCGGTGGTGGCTAACGCCAGGAGAGTCCAGGAGGCGCTGAGAATACTGGAGGAGCTGGCCAAGGTTCCCGGGACTACGCCTCAGTTGGACGCGGACAAATTCAAGGAAGCCCGCTTCGCCCTCTACAGCATAGAGCAGGAGTTGCTGGGCAGGTTAACACGCCAGGATAAGACAAGCAAACTGGTGAGGCTGTACGCCATTATCGACAGCCAGCTATTGGGCAAACGCAATCATATCAAGGTTGCCGAAGAGCTGATTCGGGGTGGGGTGGGGACAATACAGCTACGTGATAAGTTCACCGCTAAGGCCGAGCTGTTGCCCATAGCTCAACAGCTAAAGAAGCTCTGCGCCGAAAAGGGCGTACTCTTTATCGTCAACGACCACCTCGACATAGCTTTAGCCAGCGGCGCCGACGGGCTGCATCTGGGGCAGGAGGATTTGCCTGTATCTATAACCCGACGACTGCTGCCGATGGACATGATACTGGGCGGCTCGGTGAATACCGTCGAGCAGGCTAAAGCGGCCGAAGCCGACGGCGCCGACTATATCGCCGTGGGCTCGATGTACCCCACAGGGTCAAAGGAAAAGCCCAGGGTGGTGGGGGTGGGGAGGCTAAAGCAGGTGAGGGGGGCGGTGAGCCTGCCCCTGGTGGCTATCGGGGGCATCGATAAAGACAACGCGGCTGAGATGGCGGCTAACGGTGCCGACGCGGTGGCGGTGATTAGCGCTATACTGGGGGCTAAGGATATCGCCGAAGCCGCCCGCAAAATAATAACCAGCTTTGAGGCAGGAAAATGAAGGGATTGACCGATAACCTGGAACCAATCGCCGACCGGATTAGAGATGAGCTGACGGCTAAAGACGCCGCCCGCGAGAAGGTATTGCCGCGGTGCCGTGATGCTATCCGGCATTGCAGCCAGGCAATACGCGCCGTCCACCGCCAGGAGTTCGACAAGGCTGAAGAACTGCTAAAGGGGGCGCGTAACCTCTTAGGCGAGGCGGAGAATGCCTGTTCGGCTTATAGCGAGCTGGGCTATGCCGGCTTTGTCCGGGACGCTCAAAAAGAATTTGCCGAGGGCAGTATTACCCTGGCCCTGGTGACGGGGAAGCCCCTGCCGACTCCCGAGGAACTGGGCGTCGATGTCGTTGCCTACCTGAAGGGAATGGGCGAAGCCGTCGGCGAGCTGCGACGCTACCTCCTGGACAGCCTGAGGAAAGGCGACCTGTCTAACGGGGAGGAATTGCTGGCGGCTATGGATGATATCTATAACACGCTGGTGACTATGGACTTCCCCGACGCCATCACCGGTGGGCTTCGCCATACCACCGACATGGTGCGGGGGGTGCTGGAAAGGACGCGCAGCGACCTGACGCTGGCCATGGGGCAGAAGGGGGTGGTGGATAAGCTGGACGAGCTATCCACCGAGAACTAGCTGTTCGGCCCCGTCTTTTCCCTTGGGCAAAATGACCTGTTTTTCTTGACCCTGATATTTCCATATGTTAAGATAGTTTGATTTACCTAGCCACGTTTATCCATTCTTCCCACCGGATACAGAAAAGTTACAGGAGGGCAAAGTGGAGCCTAAAATCGGAGTTTACATCTGTCATTGTGGGACTAATATTGCGGGGAAGGTAGATGTTGAGGCGGTTGCCGAGTTCGCCAAGACCTTACCCGCGGTGGCCATCGCTCGTCATTATACCTATATGTGTTCCGACCCGGGGCAGGACCTTATCCGGCAGGATATCAAGGAGCTGGGGGTCAACCGCGTCGTGGTGGCATCCTGTTCGCCGCTGATGCACGAGCGAACCTACCGTCGGGTCTGCCAGGAGTCGGGCTTAAACCCCTATCTCTTCGAGATGGCCAACATCAGGGAACACTGTTCCTGGATAACCGAGGACCCGGCTGCCGCCACCGAGAAAGCCAAGGCTCTGGTGAGCGCCGCCGTAAGGCGCGTTTACTACCAGGAGCCGCTGGAGACTAAGGAAGTACCGGTTAACCCCAATACCCTGGTAGTCGGGGGTGGGGTGGCTGGTATCCAGGCGGCGCTGGAGATTGCCGATTCTAAGCACAAGGTCTATCTGGTGGAGAAGGAGCCGAGCGTCGGCGGGCACATGATACAGCTGGACAAGACCTTCCCTACCCTGGACTGTTCCGCCTGTATTCTTACTCCCAAGATGAGCCTGGTGGGCGCTCACCCCTATATTGAGCTGATGTCTTACAGCGAAGTGACGGGTGTCGATGGCTATGTGGGCAATTTCAAAGCCAAGATAACCAAGAAAGCCAGGTATGTGGACGTGGACAAGTGCACCGGTTGCGGCGAGTGTTCCGAAGTTTGCCCGGTCACGGTGCCTAACGAGTTTGATCTGGGCCTGGGCAACCGCAAAGCTATCTACCGCCCCTTCCCGCAGGCTGTGCCCAACGCCTTTACCATCGATAAAAGAGGCTTGCCGCCCTGCCGGGTTGCCTGCCCGGCGGGAGTTAACGCCCAGGGCTATGTTGCCCTCATTTCTCAGGGTAAGTTCAAGGAAGCGCTTGGGGTACTGCGGCGGACGATGCCCTTTGCCGGCGTTTGCGGAAGGGTTTGTACCCATCCCTGCGAAACGGACTGCGAGCGGGGCAAGATTGACGAGCCGGTTTCCATCCGCTCACTGAAGCGATTTATGGCCGACTACGAATTGAACATGGGGCGGGAGAAAGCCACCCCGGTGGAGAGGACTAAAGAAGATAAGGTAGCCGTCATCGGCTCGGGTCCGGCGGGCTTAGCCTGCGCCTACGACCTGATAAGGGAAGGCTACCCGGTTACCGTTTTCGAGGCTGCCCCCAAGGCGGGCGGGCTGCTGCGCTACGGCATCCCCGAATACCGTCTGCCCGATAAGGTGCTGGATAACGAAATCAGCTATGTCGAGGAGCTGGGAGTGGAGATAAAGACCAGTAGCCCGGTGAAGAAGTTCGAGGATATCTTTAACCAGGGCTATGAGGCGATATTCCTGGCGGCTGGCGCCTGGGTGAGCCAGAAGATGGGTATTCCTAATGAAGATGCCAAGGGCGTGCTTCATGCCCTCGATTTTCTAAACAAGGTAAACTCGGGGGAGAAGGTTGGTCTCGGGGAAAAGGTGGCTGTTATCGGTGGCGGTAACGCGGCTATAGATGCCGCCAGGGTCGCCAGGCGACTGGGAGTTAAAGAGGTTAACATTGTTTATCGGCGCTCGCGGGCGGAAATGCCTGCGGAAAGCGGTGAGATTGACGAAGCTGAAAAGGAAGGCGTAAAGCTGCACATCCTGGCGGCACCGGTTGGGGTTATCGCCAAGGGTGATAAGGTAGCTGGTATCAAGTGCATTAAGATGGAGCTGGGCGAGCCCGATGAGAGCGGGCGGCGGCGCCCGGTACCGATTAAAGGCTCTGAGTTCGAGATGGATGTCGATAACGTGATTATGGCCGTGGGGCAGGGTGTTGACAAGGCAGAGCTGCCTAAGGGGCTGGAGTACACGGGGTGGGGGACGGTGGTCGTTGACTCCACCACCCTGCAGACCAATATCGACGGCGTTTTTGCCGGCGGGGATGTGGTTTCGGGACCCTCCGACGTTATCGCCGCTGTCGCCGCGGGTAAGGAAGCCGCCATCTCTATAGACCGACACCTGAGGGGTGTTGACCTGAAAGAGGGTCGGCCTATTCCGCGGGAGAGGGTAAAAGACGTTCCCAAAGAGGGCGTGGCGGCCAAGCTGAGGCAGGATATGCCCGCCCTGGATGTGAAAAAGCGGGAAGGCTTTGCCGAGGTTGAGCTGGGCTTCGACGAGAAGGCGGCTATCGAGGAAGCCAAGCGCTGCCTGAACTGCGGCGTTTGCTCGGAGTGTATGGAGTGTGTCACGGCCTGCCAGGTAGGCGCCATCAACCAGGATATGGAAGAAGAGACGATAGAGGTGGATGTGGGCAATATCATCGTCGCCACCGGCTACGATGCCTTCGACCCGACCCCGCTTTACCAGTACGGCTACGGACGGCTGGATAACGTGCTCACCGCCCTCGAATTCGAGAGAATGATTAACGCCTCGGGGCCGACGGCGGGCGAGGTGCTGCTCAAGGACGGCTCCCACCCCAAGACGGTGGGCATTATCCACTGCGTGGGCAGCCGTGACGAGAACTACCACGAGTATTGCTCGCAGGTATGTTGCATGTACTCGATGAAATTGAGTCACCTCATCAGGGAACACGTGCCTGGTTCTCAGGTCATTGAATTCTATATCGACCTCAGGTGCGTGGGCAAGGGCTTCGAGGAGTTCTATAACCGCGTTCTGGCAGAGGGGACGATGTTCGTCCGCGGGCGCCCCGGCGAGGTAACCGACATCGCCGAGACCACGGAAGAGGAAGGCAAGCTCATAATCGTCGGCGAGGACACCCTTATCGGGCGCCAGCGCCGCGTTCCGGTGGATATGGTCGTCCTGAGCACGGCCCTGCAACCGAGGGAGGACGCCGACAAGGTGGCTCACCTGTTTTCCATCAGCCGCAGCGCCGACGGCTTCTTCCTGGAGAAGCATCCCAAGCTGGACCCGGTGGCTACCATGAGCGACGGCATTTTCGTCGTCGGCTGCTGCCAGTCGCCCAAGGATATTCCCAACAGCGTGGCGCAGGCTTCGGCGGCGGCGGCGCGGGCGCTGGCTATGATTAGCGCCGGCTCGATAGAAATCGAGGCGGCTACCGCCGAGGTCGACGAGGAGCTTTGCTCCGGCTGTAAGACCTGCTCCGACCTTTGCCCGTTTAATGCCATTTCCTTTGACGAGGAAAAGATGGTGAGCCGAATCAACGAAACGCTGTGCAAGGGCTGCGGCGTCTGCGTCGCCGCCTGTCCCAGCGGCGCCATTAAGGGCAAGCACTTTACCGCCGAAGAACTTATGGCTGAGATAGAAGGGGCGCTGGTATAAACCAGCCTTAGGACATAGAGAAAAGGAGGCGTCTAAATGGCTGATACAACAGTCAAATCCCCCCCTGCCGACGTCGAGAGTTTCGTTAACGAGGTCTGCTCCATCCCCGGCGGCGAATCGATTAATTCCTGTATTCAGTGCGGGGTGTGTACTGGCTCCTGTCCTACCGCCAACCAGTGGGATTACCCGCCGCGGCGGGCTATCGCTATGGTAAGAGCGGGCTTAAGGGACGAACTGTTATCAAGCAACTCCATGTGGTTCTGTGTCTCCTGCTATTCCTGCACGGTGCGCTGCCCGCGGGACATTAAGCCCGCCGACATCATGCATGCGCTGGAGATTATCGCCCTCCGCAGCGGCAAGAGCACCAGGCGGAGCAACACGCCGATTATGTACCGCTGCTTCGTCGATTCCGCGCGGGGCAACGGGCGTGTCTACGAACTAGGGATGATGATTAAGCTTTTCTTAAAGACCAATCCCTTTGCCGCCCTCAAGCTGGCGCCGGTGGGGTTGGGCTTGTTCCTGCATAAGCGGTTGCCGCTCAGGCCCAGCCGAATCAAGGATATGAGCGGGCTCAAAGCCATCTTAGACAAAGCCAGGGAACTGGGAGGTGCCCAATGAAATACTATACTTATTACCCTGGTTGTTCAGCGGAGGCGACGGCTTCACCCCTGGGCATTTCGATAGCTCCGGTAGCTAAGAAGCTGGATATGGAGCTTGCCGAGCTCGAGGACTGGAACTGCTGCGGCTCCACGCCCTACTGGTCGGTGGATAAGCTGGAGGCGGCGGCTATGGCTACCCGCAACCTGGCTCTGGCCGAAAAGACGGGCTTCGACCTGGTAACGCCCTGTTCCAACTGCTTCGTTATCCTGCACGAGACCAATAACCACCTTAAAAAGCTGCCCGAATTCAAGGAGAAGGTGGACAAGGCGCTGGCGGCGGGCAAGCTGAAATACAACGGCGGCGTCAAGGTGCGCCACCTGGTCGAAGTCCTTTACAGCGACATTACCCCCGAAGGCATTGCCGCTAAAGTAACCAAGCCGCTTAAAGGACTGAAGGTGGGCGCTTATTACGGTTGCCAGCTGGTGCGTCCCGACGGCTTCGACGACCCCGAGTCCCCCCATTCGCTGGACGAGATTATCACCAGCCTGGGCGCCGATGCCGTAAATTGGGAAATGAAGGCGCGCTGCTGCGGCAGCTCGCTGGTTATGCCCGAGCAGGAGGTTGCCCTGGGGCTGGTCAATAAGCTGCTGAAAAACGCCACCGAGCGTGGGGCGGAATGCCTGATTACCCCCTGTCCCTTATGCCAGATTAACCTCGACGCCTACCAGAGCGTGGTCAACAGCCAGTTCAATACCCACTACAACATTCCCGTGCTCTTCGTCACCCAGTTAATCGGGGTCGCCATGGGGATTCCCGCCAAGGAGCTGGCTTTATCGGGAAACATCGTATCACCGATGAAGGTGTTAGCCCCCTATCTTTAACGGCTAGAGGGTAAGAATATAACTACCAAAGAAGGGCTGTCCTTCCGCTGGAGCTATGCCGCCGTCCCGCTGGTGGTTTTCCTTCTGATGGTAGCTCTGACCGCCTACTTTTACCACCTGCTTCCCGCCGAGGTCGCCGTCCATTTCGAGAATGGTTTACCCGACGGCTGGCTCAACCGACAGATGGTTATGGTCCTGGCGCTGCTGACCCAGCTCTTGCTTACGCTGGTGGCGCTGGCTCTCGCCTGGCTGATGGCCCGGCTGGCGGCTCGCTCCTGGCCTACGGAGGGGACAAAGACAAACCCCAGGACCATCGTCGCCCTCATGGGGAATATGGTAGCCCTGCCCCAGATTGTCTTTGGCTTTGCAATGGCCGATATTTTTGTTTACAATGCATACCAGATTCACCTGCCGCCTTTGTGGATATTGGCTCTGGTGGTTATGGTGGTGGGGGGTATTGTTATCGGGGTGGTCTTTACCCGGGCGATAAGGCGAGAGCGAGCCGGGTGGCGTAATCCTTAAAGGAGCGAGCTAGTGACCGAATCCAGGCCAGCCGTTGATATGGAAAAACTCGTTTCCCTCTGCCGCCGGCGCGGTTTTATCTTCCCCAGCAGCGAAATCTACGGGGGCTTGTCCAGCTGCTGGGACTATGGGCCGCTGGGAGTGGAGCTAAAGCGCAATATAAAACAGGCGTGGTGGCGGGCGGTGGTGCAGCAGCGCGACGACATGGTGGGGCTGGACGCCAGCATACTAATGCATCCCCAGGTCTGGCAAGCCAGCGGACATGTCGAGGGGTTTTCCGACCCGCTGGTGGAGTGCAAGAGCTGCCACAAGAGATGGCGCAGCGACGAGCTAGAGGGCGACAAGTGCCCCGACTGCGGAGGCGAGCTTACCGAGCCCAAGCTCTTCAACCTGATGTTTAAGACCTTTATCGGGCCCGTCGAGGACGAAGCCAGCGTGGTCTACCTGCGCCCGGAGACGGCGCAGGGCATGTTCGTCAACTTCGAGAACGTAGTCAATACTACCCGAAAGCGTTTGCCCTTCGGCATCGCCCAGATAGGTAAGTCCTTCCGCAACGAGGTCACCACGGGCAACTTTATCTTCCGCTGCCGCGAGTTCGAGCAGATGGAGATAGAATTTTTCGTCAAGCCGGGCACGGACAAGCAGTGGTTCGACTACTGGGTCGAGGAGCGCCTCAACTGGTACGTGAGCCTGGGCATCAGGAAAGAGAACCTGAAGCTGCGCCAGCACACCAAAGAAGAGCTGGCGCACTACGCGCGGGAGTGCTACGACATCAACTATCTCTACCCGATGGGCTGGGCGGAGATGGAGGGCATCGCCAATCGCGGCGATTTCGACCTGGTGCAGCACGCCAAATTCAGCGGTAAGGGCCTAAGCTACTACGACGAAGAGACCAAAGAGCATATCGTCCCCTATATCATCGAGCCCTCGGCGGGTGTCGACCGTACTGCTTTGGCCGTACTCTGCGACGCCTATGACGAAGATGTCGCCGACGGCGAGCCCAGGGTCTTGCTCCACCTCCACCCCTCTATTGCCCCCATCAAGGTGGCGGTGCTCCCCTTAAGCCGCAAGGAGACGCTGGCGCCGCTGTCTAAAGAGGTTTACGCCGAGCTGCGCCAGCAGTGGATGACCAGCTTCGACGAAGCCCAGTCAATCGGGCGGCGCTACCGCCGCCAGGACGAAATCGGCACGCCGTTTTGCGTTACCATCGACTTCCAATCTTTGGAGGACAAGCAGGTCACCATCCGCGAGCGCGACAGCCTGAGACAGATAAGAGTTCCCATCGAGGGCTTAAGAGCGACATTGCAGGCCAAGCTGGACGGGGAAGACCTCTTCGTTTTGCCCGAGGGGGGGAAGATATGGAAGGGTGGGGAAACACAGTGAGCAATCCCGGTGGGGCTTATCCGGGAAGGCAGCTATTCATCGGCACGACGGTTGATAACAGAGCCGCCCTTGCCTATCTGGTCACCGGCCGCAGCGCACCGAGCCGTGCCCGAAAAGGGATAGTCCGCGAAAACAATGTCATCATTGGTCCCATAGGCGACCAGCCCTACGACCCGCTGAGACACTACACGGGCGTAAAATTCGATAATGACACGGGGATAGCTGTCGTCAGCAACGGCGTCCAGACCGAGGCTATCTTCGAGACCTACCGCCTGCTGTTCCACACCGAATCTCCGCCTACCAAGGACTATCTGGAAAAGCTACTCGACGGCGCCCGAGCCGAGCCCGACAGCCTCAACACGCCCCGCATTGCCGGTGTCGTCACCGGCGGCGATAACGCGGCTCTGGTGGGGATAAAAAGGCACGATATTCCGGCCAGGGCCTTTGAGCTTAAAGCCGAGGTGGGCATACTGCTGGGCGTCTCGACCTACAAAGGCGACCTGGAGAATCCGAAGTCCTTTGACCCTGATTCGGGCCTGCTGAAGCTGGAATTTGGGGGCAAAACTACCCGGGAACTGGCGGAGCACTTATTCGACATATCGACCACCTCTTATCAGGGGGATGATATAAGGGTGTGTTCGGTCGGGGCTATACGTTCCGGTGACGGCCACAAATGGGAGTTGACCATACATAACCGACATCAGGGATAAGATACAAGGAATTTTAGGGGGGTGGTGCTAAAGCTTGAAAATCCTCCATTTCGCCGATTTGCACCTCGGTGTCGAGACATACGGGCGTATCGACCCGACCACCGGCCTGTCCTCGCGCCTGCTCGATTTCCTGGCTGCCCTTGACAAAGTGGTGGACTACGCCATCGAGAATAAGGTCGACCTTGTCCTCTTCTGCGGCGACGCCTACAAGAGCCGCGAGCCCACCCAGACCCAGCAGCGCGAGTTCGCCAAAAGAATTAGTCGCTTATCCACCGGCGGCATCCCCATCTTTCTGCTAATTGGCAACCACGACCTGCCCAATGCTATAGGCAAAGCCACCACCACCGAAATCTTCGACACCCTGACGGTGAAAAACGTCTATGTCTCCAACCGCCCCGGGGTCTACCGCATCCCGACGCCCGGCGGCATAGTGCAGGTCGTCTCTTTGCCCTGGCTGAGGCGCTCTGCCCTGTTGGCTAAAGAGGATAGCAAGAACCTCACCTTCGAGCAGATAAACCAGCGATTGCAGGCGGCAATGACCGAGGTTATCGCCAATAAAGCCGAAGAGCTCGACCCCGAACTGCCCGCCGTGCTGGCGGCGCACGTCTGGGTGACGGGAGCTAAGGTAGGCTCGGAGAGCTCAATGACCATCGGGCAGGAGCATGCCCTGATGGTGGGCAATGTGGCTAATCCCGCCTTCGACTATATCGCCCTGGGGCATATCCACAAGCACCAGGTCCTGAACGAGAACCCGCCCGTGGTCTATGCCGGCAGCCTGGAAAGGCTGGACTTCGGCGAGGCGGATGACGAAAAGGGCTTTTACCTGGTGGAGATTGAGCCCGACGGTGAAACGGGCAGGAGGCGGGTTAGCTTCGGCTTTCACCCGCTGGAAGGGCGCCGCTTCGTCACCGTCGGCGTTGAGATTAAGCCCGATGATATCGAGCCGACGGCTGCCGTGCTCAAAGCTATCGCCGAGCAACAGGACAAAATCAAGGACGCCATCGTGCGGCTTCAGCTCAGCCTGCCGTCGGAGCTGGAAGGGCAACTCCGGGATAGCGATATCAGGAGCGCTTTGGGCGAGGCTCATTACTTCACTGTCGCCAAGGAAATCAGGCGGGAAACGCGGGTGAGGTTGGGGGAGGGGACAGCCGAAGAAATAACCCCTGCCCAGGCTCTCAAAGTCTACCTTGAGTCGAAGAAAGTGTCAGCGGACAGAGCCAAGGTTTTGCTCGAATACGGGGAGAAGCTGATAGAGGAGGAGGAGAGCGGACAGGTTTAGGGCTGTCGCGTTCGACTGACCAGGTAAACTCGTTGGCGCTCATCGGGCACAGGTAAATTAACCTAAGTCAAATCACACATTACAGGCGACACTTTGCTTGACTTCTATCTCACAGTCGGCTAAACTAAAATTTGGGCATTACCCGATAACACTGACAGTCGGAGCTGAGCACTTTCCCCTAAAGGTCTCAGCTTTATTGTGGTAAAAACAAGGTTTTTATGAAGATTGCTATAAGCGGTAAGGGTGGAGTGGGGAAGACTATGTTAGCCTCTCTCCTTTCCCGAACTTTCGCTGAGGCTAGCTACGGTGTTTTAGCCATCGATGCCGACCCTGATGCCAATCTGGCGGCCACCCTCGGTTTCCCCCATGCCGAGAAGATAACCCCTATATCCGAGATGAGCGAACTCATCGAAGAGCGCACGGGTGTGCCCGCGGGTAAGTCATCGAGTTTTTTCAAGCTAAATCCTAAAGTAGATGATTTGCCCGAGAAATATTCCCGAAAACATAACGGCATAAGATTAATGGTGATGGGGCGGGTAAAGAAGGGGGGCACTGGTTGCTACTGCCCCGAGAATGCCCTGTTGAAGGCGCTGATTACCCATCTGCTCCTGAGAAGAGACGAAGTCGTTATCCTGGATATGGAGGCTGGTATCGAGCACCTGGGCCGAGCCACGGCTAATGCCGTCGATATATTAATCGTGGTCGTTGAACCGGGAAGGCGAAGTATCGAGACCGCCCGCCGAATCGCCACCCTTGCCCAGGAAATCGGCTTGAATAATATCGCTATTGTGGCTAACAAAGTCCGTAGCCAACCCGAGAAAGAATTCATCATCTCCAGCTTGTCCGAGTTTAAATTCCTCGGCTTTATTCCCTACGACCAGGCCCTGGTTGACGCCGACCTGGCCAATCTTCCCATCCTCGATGCCAGCCCTAAGGTGGCTGGCGAAGTCAGGAATATCTATAAAGCCCTGTTGTCCGCCGTTAAGGCACCAGCGAAAACAAAATAGCCCGAAATAATAAATGAGGAGGTTCCCGTGGCCTACGATGCAGTAAAAATGAAGGACTGGCAGATTTCGGAGGCGGCTGAGGAAAACATGCCCACCCCCGACGAGTGGCGGGAAAAGCTAAATCTGCAGAAAGACGAGGTTATTCCCTACGGCCGGCTGTGCCGACTCGACTTTATGAAGATCATCGACCGTCTCAAAGCCAAGAAAGATGGTAAGTACATCGAGGTGACCGCCATCACGCCCACGCCTCTGGGGGAGGGGAAGAGCACCACCTCCTGCGGTCTTATGGAAGGTATGGGCAAGCGGGGACTGAATGTCGGCGGTGCTCTGAGGCAGCCTTCGGGGGGACCCACGATGAACATCAAGGGCACGGCGGCAGGGGGCGGCAACGCCCTGCTTATTCCCATGACCGAGTTTTCCATGGGGCTTACCGGTGACATCAACGACATTATGAACGCCCATAACCTGGCTATGGTGGCACTGACCGCCCGTATGCAGCACGAGCGTAACTACGACGATGAGCAGCTGGCCAGGCTGACCAAGATGAAACGCCTGAACATCGACCCCACGCGGGTGGAGATGGGCTGGATTATGGATTTCTGCGCCCAGAGTTTGCGCAACATCGTCATCGGCCTGGGCGGGCGTATGGACGGCTTTACCATGCAGTCCAAGTTCGGCATCGCCGTAAGCAGCGAGCTGATGGCTATGCTCTCTATCGTGCGGGATTTAGCCGACATGCGGGAGAGAATGGACAATATTACCCTTGCCTTCGATAAGAAGGGCAAGCCCGTTACCACGGGCGACCTGGGGGTAGGCGGCGCTATGACCGCCTGGATGCGCAATACCGTTAATCCCACCCTGCTCTCCACCGTAGAATACCAGCCCTGCATGGTGCATGCCGGGCCTTTCGCTAATATCGCTGTCGGGCAGTCTTCGATTATCGCTGATCGCATCGGACTCAAGATGTTCGATTACCACATTACCGAGAGCGGATTTGCCGCCGATATCGGCTTTGAGAAGTTCTGGAATGTGAAATGCCGCTACAGCGGACTCAAACCCCACGTTTCGGTCTTGACGACCACTATCAGGGCTCTCAAGATGCATGGTGGCGGTCCTAAGGTGGTGGCGGGCATTCCGCTGCCCGAGGAGTACATCAAAGAAAACCTGGGGCTTCTGGAGAAGGGACTGCCCAATATGCTGCACCTCATCGGGGTTATCCGCAAGTCGGGCATCAACCCCGTGGTCTGCATCAACTGCTTCCAAACCGACACCAAGGCCGAGATTGCCCTGGTCAAGAAGGCGGCGGAGGCGGCCGGCGCCCGCTGCGCCGTGTCCACGCACTGGGCCGACGGCGGCGACGGCGCTCTGGAATTAGCCGACGCCGTTAAGGACGCCTGTGAGGAAGAGAGCGAGTTTAAGTTCCTCTATCCGCAGGAAATGAAGCTGCGGGATAGGGTGAATATCATCGCCAAAGAGGTTTACGGCGCCGACGGCGTATCCTGGACTCCCGAAGCGGAAGCTAAAGCCAAGAAATTCGAGTCCGACCCTAAATATGACGAGTACGCCACCATGATGGTGAAGACTCACCTGAGCCTTACCCATGACCCGACGCTGAAGGGCGTGCCCAAGGGCTGGACGCTGCCCATCCGCGACGTGCTGATTTACTCCGGGACCAAGTTCCTCTGTCCCGTCGCGGGCGCTATCACTCTGATGCCGGGGACAAGCTCCAGCCCGGCCTTTAGAAAAGTAGATATCGACGTAAACACGGGTAAGGTCACCGGACTATTCTAGAACGGAGGACAACCCTTTGAGTTTTAATATCGCTGTAGCTGGCAAGGGCGGCAGCGGCAAGACGTCGCTGGCCAGCCTGGTTATCCGCTACCTGGTGAAGAAGGAGGCGGGACCGATTCTGGCTGTCGATGCCGACCCCAACGCCAACCTGGGGGAAAGTTTAGGGCTTGACATAGGACAAACGGTCGGCTCCATTATCGCCTCTTTTAACGACGAGAAGATAAACATTCCCCCCGGCATGACCAAGGAAGCCTACCTGGACGTTAAGTTGAATGAGGCTATAGTCGAGACGAAAGGGCTCGACCTGGTGACGATGGGGAGGGGGGAGGGGCCCGAGTGCTACTGTTACCCCAATACTATCCTGAGAAAGTTGGCCAATACTCTTTCGGGGAACTATCCCTATATGGTCATGGATAACGAGGCGGGGATGGAGCACCTTTCACGGCGGACTACGCAGGATGTCGATGAGCTGCTTCTGGTATCCGACCATACCGTGAAGGGGGTGCGCACCATAGCCCGCATAATCGAGCTGGTTGACGAGCTTAAATTAGTGGTGAAGCGGCAGTCGGTGATTATAAACCAGGTCCCCGACGGGCTCGACCCTATGGTTGTCGAGGAATTGAAAAGACTGGGGATTAAGCCCGCCGCCACTATCCCTCAGGATGAGACGCTGGTTAACTATGATATTCAGATGAAACCTTTGCTTGAACTGCCCGATGACTCAAAGGCGGTGCAGGCAATTAATAACCTGATGACCAAGCTTCTGGACGGAAAGGGGTAAGAAAATGACAGCACAACTTATTAAGGGCGCCGAGGTAGCCAGGGAGATTCGCGAGGAACTGAAGAAGGAGATTGCCGAACTCAAGGCGAAGCACAACGTGGTGCCCGGGCTGGTCACGGTTCTGGTCGGCGCCGACCCGGCTTCGCAGGTCTATGTCGGCGCTAAAGAGAAGACCTCGCAAGAGCTGGGCATATACTCGGAGAGATACGACCTCCCCGAGAAGACTACTCAGCAAGAGCTTTTGAAATTGATTGACAAGCTGAATAAAGACCCTAAGATTAACGGTATCCTGGTGCAGCTGCCTTTGCCCAAGCACCTCAACGAGGGGGAAGTCCTCTACGCCATCGATCCCAAGAAAGACGTTGACGGCTTCCACCCGGTCAATGTGGGCAAGCTGATGATAGGCGAGCCCGACTATATGCCCTGCACACCGGCCGGCATCCAGCAACTGCTCATCCGCTCCGGCACCCAGATCGAGGGCGCCGAGGTGGTGGTGGTGGGCCGGAGCAACATCGTGGGTAAGCCTATTGCCAACATACTGCTGCAAAAGGCACCGGGGGCTAACGCTACGGTGACCGTCTGCCACACCAAGACCCGCGACATCCCCTTCCACACTAAGCGCGCTGACATACTCATCGTGGCCGCGGGCCGTCCCAAGTATATCACCGCCGACATGGTCAAAGAGGGCGTTGTTGTCATTGATGTGGGCGTGAACGAAATCGGCCGGACGCCCGAGGGCAAGAGAATCCTGGCCGGAGATGTCGACTTTGAAACGGTTAAAGAGAAGGCTAAAGCTATCACCCCGGTTCCGGGTGGGGTGGGGCCGATGACCATAACCATGCTCATGATGAACACCGTCAGGGCGGCTAAAGTGGCCGCTGGCTTAACTTAGGAGGTAGTCAGATGGAATATAAGATAGAGAAAACCAAAGCACCGGGTCGGGACGAGGTGGAGTTGCTGGGAGCTACCTTTGAAGAAGGTAAGCCTGAGGGGGAGGATGCCGGGAAGTGGCGGCAGAAGCTAGACAACCGTGAGGAAAGACTTAAATATCTGCGGAGTGGTGAGCGCTACTTCTACAGCGAGGAGTGGTTCGGCAGCGAGAAGCGGAAGAATCCGGCTTGATTTAAGGAGGGATAACGATGGCTTTTGAAGTCCCCAAGACAGCCTATAGCGGCAAGATAAAGGAGATGAAGCTGGGCAGCGGCGATAAGGCGGTAACCGTCGGCGGGGAGAGCTGTTACCCGTTTTATCTCTTTGAGGGAGAGATGCCGCGTTTGCCCAGAATAGCCATGGAGGTCTGGGATATGCCCCCGCAGGACTGGGCGCCCGCCGCCCTGGAGCCTTTCGAGGGGGTGACCGACGACCCGGTTAGCTGGGCCAAGAAGTGCATCGGCGATTACGGGGCGGAGATGATTTGCCTGCAACTGATTAGCACCGACCCCAACGGGCTCGACCGCGGCGCCGATGAAGCCACGGCGGTGGTCAAGAAGGTCGCCGACGCTATCGATGTCCCCTTGATTGTCTGGGGCACGGCTAACCACGATAAAGACACCGAGGTGCTGAGGCAGGTAGCCGAGGTCTGTCAGGACAAAGACCTGATTATCGGGCCTCTGGAAGAAGGCGACTACAAGAAAATCGGTGCCGCTGCCATCGGCTACCACCATACCGTAATTGCCTCGTCACCGATAGACATCAATCTGGCCAAGCAGCTTAATATTCTGCTGGGCAACCTGGGCGTAGCCGACGAGATGATTATCGTCGACCCGACGGTAAGCTGTATCGGTTACGGCATCGAGTACTGCTACTCGGTTATGGAAAGAATGAGGATGGCGGGCTTAACGCAGCAGGACGAAAAGCTACAGTTTCCTCTTATCTGTAATGTATCTAAAGAGGCGTGGAAGACCAAAGAGGTGCATATCCCCACCGCCGAAGACCCCACACTGGGGGATGCTAAAAAGCGGGGAATACTGCTGGAGGCGATGTCGACCATGGTTCTATTGCTGGCGGGGGGAGACGTGATGGTGATGAGGCATCCCGAAGCCATAAAGCTGGTACGCGAGATGATAACCGAATTGACCGCGGCCACTAAATAAATAGTCGTAAGTTAAGGGGGGATTGCAGAATGGCAGAAGAACAAGAGGCCAAGAGCATTGACCAAGCCAGTATTGAGCTGATAGAGAAGGCAGCCAAGGACGGCGTGAACACCGCCTTTGACCGGGCGGAAGCAATGAAGGCCTGCCCCATAGGTTCGGTAGGCAGTTGCTGTAAGCACTGCGGCATGGGACCCTGTCGGGTGCCGTTGCCCAAAGGTAAAGAGGAAACCCCTGAGGAGAAACAGAAGCGGCGGGGCATTTGTGGGGCTACCGCCGAGACTATCGCCGCCCGCAACTTTATCCGCATGGTAGCGGGAGGGGCGGCGGCCCACTCCGACCACGGGCGGGGGGTTGCCGAGCTTTTCCTGGCGGTTGCCAGGGGAAAGGCACCGGGCTACGAGATAAAAGACGAGCAGAAGCTGCTGCAAGTAGCCCTGGACCTGGGCGTTGAAATCGGCGAGCGCACCAATAACGAGATAGCCGTCGATATCGGCGAGATAGCCCTGAAAGAGTTCGGCAAGCAGGAAGGCGAGCTGCTAACCCTGAGAAAAGCGCCCTTAAAGCGCCAGGAGTTGTGGCGGAAACTGGGGGTCGCCCCCAGGGGCATAGACCGGGAGATTGTGGAGATAATGCACCGAACCCATATCGGTGTTGACCAGGACTATAAAAGCCTGCTCAAGCAGGGGGTGAGGGCGGCCATAGGCGATGGGTGGGGTGGCAGCATGCTGGCTACCGAGCTCCAGGATATTCTCTTCGGCACGCCGGCCCCTGTCCTCGGCCAGGCAAATCTGGGTGTGCTGGAAAAGGACGAGGTCAATATCATCATTCACGGCCACGAGCCGCTGCTTTCCGAGATGATTGTCGCCGCCGCCCAGGAGCCGGAGATGATAGAGCTGGCCAAGTCCAAGGGAGCCAAGGGGATAAACCTTTCCGGGATGTGCTGCACCGCCAACGAGATACTGATGCGGCACGGAGTGCCCATTGCCGGTAATTTCCTGCAGCAGGAGCTGGCTATAGTAACCGGGGTGGTAGACGCCATGGTAGTAGATGTACAGTGCATCATGCAGTCCATACAGACCGTCGCTGAGTGCTACCACACCAAGATTATTACCACCTCGTCCAAGGCTAAGATACCGGGGGCTGCTCATATCGAGTTCGACGAGCACGACGCCCTGAAGTCGGCGCGGGAGATAGTGAAAACGGCTATAGATAATTTCCCCAACCGTAAGGCGAGCATCCATATACCCAGCGTCAAGACCGACCAGATTGCCGGTTTCAGCCACGAGACCATCAACTACCTGCTGGGCGGGATGTTCCGGGCTTCCTATCGCCCGCTGAACGATAACATCATCAACGGCAGGATAAGAGGCGTTGCCGGCGTCGTCGGCTGTAATAACGCCCGCACCAAGCATAACGAGGGCCATGTCAACATGGTTAAGGAGCTGATAAAGAACGACGTGCTGGTGATTACCACCGGCTGTAACGCCATCGCCTGCGCTGAGGCCGGGCTGCTGGTACCCGAAGCCGCCAAGAAGTTTGCCGGCAAGGGGCTGGCCGAGGTCTGTGAGACGGTGGGCATACCACCCGTATTGCACATGGGTTCCTGCGTGGATAACAGCCGTATACTGATAGCCGCCACCGCCATGGTCAAAGATGGCGGTTTGGGTGACGACATCAGCGACCTGCCCGTAGCCGGGGCAGCTCCGGAGTGGATGAGCGAGAAGGCAATCTCCATCGGGCAGTATTTCGTCGCTTCGGGCGTCTACACCGTATTCGGCGTTACCTGGCCCACCACGGGCAGCAAAGAAGTGACTGACTACCTCTTCAAGGATATGGAAGAAATGCTGGGCGGTATGTGGGCCTTCGAGCCCGACCCGATAAGGGCCGCCCACCTTATGATTGCCCACATCGATAAGAAGCGCAAGGCTCTGGGCATTGACCAGGCCAGAGAGCGAGTGCTCTACGATATGGATATGAGAAGGGAACTGGACGCGGTTTAGCCACCACATTAGATAAGGGAGGGCTTTAGAGTATGTCTAAGATAATAGCATCAGCCGCCATCAGAGGGGCTCACAAGATTGTGGAACGGACGGAAAAGAAATGGCAGGAGGCTATGGAAAAGTGGGGAGCCAAAGAACCGGTGGGCTTCCCCAACACCGCCTACTATCTGCCCGTAATATACGGCATCCTGGGGAACAAGGTGGAAAAGCTGGGCGACATGGAGCCCGTGCTGAAACGGTGTAAATCACTGCTGCCGCCACCGGTAAGGGAGGAACACCCCTTGCCCTATCTGGCACCAGCCCTCGATGCCGGCATGGCCACCCTCTTTGCCGAGGAATTAATAGAGGCTATAAGATACCTGGAAACGCCCGATTTTTATACCAAGACGGAAGACCCCGTCGACGGCAACATCTGGTTGGGCGCCGCCGACGACGTCATCCTGAGGAAGCGGGGGGTCGAGTTCGTTGACGGCACCGCCCCCGGTTTCGCCGCCATCGTCGGCGCGGCTCCCACTAATAAGATAGCGGCTAATATCGCCCAGGAGCTGCAGCAGAAGAACCTCTACGTGTTTATGGCCTCGGAGTATAACGGGAAGAAGTTTTCCGAGCAGCTGGTGGAGGAGGGGGTGCAAATCGGCTGGCCGACACGCCTGGTTTCCTTCGGGCCCGATATCAGCGCCGCCGTCTTCGCCATGGGCTTTGCCACCCGCGCGGCGATGTCCTTCGGCGGCATCGAGCCGGGCAACTACCGCAAGATACTTATCTATAACAAGGACAGAATCTTCGCCTTTGTTCTGCCTATGGGCTATGTCAACGACGAGTGGTACGCCAATGCGGCCGGCGCCATTAACTGGGGCTTCCCGGTTATTGCCGATACCCCCATACCCGAGGTTCTGCCCACGGGCATTTGCACCTACGAGCACGTCGTTTCCAATATTCCCCACGACCAGCTGGTGGCCAAGGCGGTGGAGGTGAGGGGCTTAAAGGTGGCCGTAGCCGAAGTCCCCGTTCCCGTAGCCTACGGGCCCGCCTTCGAGGGAGAGAGGGTGCGTGGGGAGGATATCTACCTGGAGTGTGGCGGCGGACGGACGCCGATGGTGGAGTGGGTGACCACCAAGCGTATGGAAGAAGTTGAAGACGGCAAGGTCGAGGTAATCGGGCCTGAATTAAGCGATATCGAGCCCGGTTCTCGCCTGCCCTTCGCTATAGCCGTGGAGGTGGCGGGGAGGGAGATGCAGGATGACTTCGAGCCTATTTTAGAGCGCCAGATTCACCACCTCATCAATTACGCCCAGGGGGTGATGCATATCGGGCAGCGAGATATCGCCTGGATACGAATCGCTAAGCAGGCGGTGGAGAAGGGCTTTAAGCTGCACCACATCGGCGATATCCTCCATGCCAAGCTGCACCAGGACTTCGGGCGTATCTTCGATAAGATACAGGTGAAGCTCTATACCGAGGAAGATAAGGTAAAAGAGGTGGAGGAGAAAGCGAGGGCGGTCTATAAAAAGCGCGACGTTCGTATCGAGGGCATGACCGACGAAACCACCGATACCTATTACTCCTGCACCCTTTGCCAGTCCTTCGCTCCGAGCCATGTCTGCGTCATCAGCCCGGAGAGGACGGGTCTTTGCGGCTCCTATAACTGGATGGACTGCAAGGCTTCTTATGAGATTAACCCCACCGGCCCCAACCAGCCCGTAGAAAAAGGGGAGGTCATCGACCAGAAGATGGGGCAGTGGAAGGGGGTAAACGACTTCGTCCTCAAAGCCTCAAGAGGCAAGATAGACCACTATAACTTCTACAGCATAGTCAACGACCCCATGACCACCTGCGGCTGCTGCGAGTGTATCGCCGCCGTCCTGCCCATGTGCAACGGGATAATGACGGTCAACCGCGAGTATACCGGTGAGACCCCCTGCGGCATGAAGTTCACCACGCTGGCGGGGACTATCGGCGGCGGCTTGAGCACGCCGGGGTTCGTCGGGCACGGTAAGTACAACACTTGCCAGAGGAAGTTTGTCAGCGGCGACGGTGGTATCCAGCGTATCGTCTGGATGCCCAAGTCGCTGAAAGAGGAAATCGGCGACCGGCTCAAAGCCAGAGCCGAGGAGATTGGCATTCCCGACCTGCCCGACATGATTGCCGACGAGACGGTGGGCGTGACCGAGGAAGAGATTATGCCCTTCCTGCAGGAAAAGGGTCATCCCGCTCTGAATATGGACCCGATACTGGGTTGAAAATGGGGAGCTTGAGAGAGGCCTTCTCATTATTAGAAACCCTCTCCCTTTCCCAATTCAAGAGGTATAAATGGGAAAGGTCAATAAAATAATATTAGGAGGGGATATATGATGCAACGGCTGATGGAACGGCTTACGGCAATAGTCATTCTAATTTTTGGTAACATAATAGTCGCTGCACTACTTCCGGCTGTCGAGCAACCCATGAGGACTATATTCTACATTGGTCTCGGTATCGCTGACGTTTTAGCATTAATAAGAATTATTGTAGGCAGTTTTCCGATTAAGAAGACTTAACTAATATTTGGCCGGGAAAGGAGAGTGTAAGAGATGGCGCTTACCGGAATAGAGATATTCAAGCTTTTGCCCAAGACCAACTGTAAGGACTGCGGGGAGCCGACCTGCCTTGCCTTCGCCATGAAACTGGCCACGGGCAAGGCGGAGCTTAGTGCCTGCCCCCATGTCTCCGAGGAGTCGAAAGCCAAGCTCTCGGAGGCCTCCGCCCCGCCCATCATACCGGTTACTATCGGCGTGGGCGACAGGGTGCTCAAGGTCGGCGGCGAAACGGTGATGTTCCGCCACGAAAAGCGGTTTGAGAACCCGCCGGGGCTGGCTATCCTCGTCGGCGCCGATAAGGGCGACGCCGAGATTGACGCTAAATTACAGCGGTTTAACGAGCTCCAGTACGAGCGTATAGGGCTTATCCTCCGTCCCGACCTGGTGGCGGTAAAGGCGGGGGGCGACGCCGCCCGCTTTAAGGCGGTGGTGACCAAGGTAAAGGAGAAGAGCGGCGGCGGCATTATCCTGATGAGCGAAAATGCCGAGGTTATGGCGGCGGGGCTTTCCGCCTGCGCCGACCGTAAGCCCTTGCTCTATACCGCTACCGAAGCCAATTTTGACAAGATGGCGGCTTTAGCCAAGGAGAATTCCTGCCCGCTGGCGGTGAAGGCCGATAACGTGGAGAAGCTCGCCGAGCTGACCGCCAAGCTGACCGAGGCTGGAG
>Ga0307442_1000286_pt1 | contig 23845 bp, 23 predicted proteins | sample SalMarWE160430MG_FD_202143 | JGI IMG/M metagenome (GOLD analysis project Ga0307442, IMG submission 202143) | Salt marsh sediment microbial communities from the Plum Island Ecosystem LTER, Massachusetts, United States - WE1604-30 | ecosystem: Environmental > Aquatic > Marine > Intertidal zone >...
CCAGACAAATGCTGGAACAATTTAGCGCGAATCGGCCACTGTGCTTTTGTGGGAGTGGTATCCCCCGAAATGACTCCCTCGGGAAAGAGTCTCCTGAAGGATTTCGGCGGAACCTATGAGATCAAACGCGACGGTAGAGGATGCGGTCTTGATGGAGATCTTATCGGGAGCCGAAGGATGACTGTTGTCGAGTTAAAGTTCGATGGCAGGACACTCCTTGTTACCGGTGGCAAAATACTCGAAACAACCCGCCATAAGAATATGCCCCACTGCGAGTCTACCGCTCTCTTGGAGTTCGATGATCTTGAAAGCTTTGTTGAGAATATCTCACGGGAGCACACGGTTATTGTGTATGGTGACTATCAACAGGAACTTCGAGTGTTAGCGGAAGTGCTTGATCTCACTTGCATATTGGTTTGAAATGGCGTGGTCAATGACAGAACATATAAGCAGCGATATGTATCTCGGAATTGACATCGGCACGAGCAAAACGGCAGCAGTTATTACGGATGGGAACGGGGAGGTTCACGCTGTCGCCGGGCGTTTACATCGAGCCGATATTCCTTCGCCGCCCGGGCGTTCGGAACAAGACGTTAGCATTTTATTCGAGTCATGTTGGAATTCACTCAAAAGAATTCCTCAGGACTTGCGAAGGAGAATAAGTGGGATCGGCGTTACCGGCCAGATGCACGGTGTGGTGCTTCTGGATCGGTACAACGCTCCTGTATCTCCTTTGGTTACGTGGCAGGACAAGCGTTGTCTTGAGGGAGGATTTCTGGAAGCACTGAACACTCGTACAGGGAAATCGTTGCGTAGTGGTTTTGGATGTGCGACCCTTGCTTGGTTCTCCGACTTCAAGAAATTGCCCCTGGAATCCATAAGCGCCAGTACAATACAGGATCTTGTCGTGGCTCAGCTCTGCGGTCTGTCCCGCCCCCTTACAGATCCCACGAATGCTGCAAGTTGGGGGTTGTTCGATCTGAAAGCTTCATCGTGGGATAAAGAAACCGCTTCCGCTATCGGGATTCCGGTTGAGTTGTTGCCGAAAAATGTACCCGATGGGCATATCGCCGGGCACCTTTTAAGAGAACGGGCGGAGTTCTTTGATATACCGGCGGGCATTCCGGTAATCACGGCGGTTGGGGACAATCAGGCTTCGATTTTCGCCACCCTTCAAGAACCGGAGAAGGAACTATTCCTCACAATAGGAACAGGGGCTCAGCTATCGGCGGTATTGTCAAATAACATGCAACAGGTAACACCGAAAGCATACCCCACTTTCGAGTATCGCCCCTACATGGATGACAGGCTGCTTGCAGTGTCAGCGATCCTTTCCGGAGGTTCTGCATGGCGATGGCTAGCAACAGTCGTTCAGGAATGGATGAGCGCCCTATGCCTGGCCGAGATCCCATTGCAGCGAATATACATTACAATGAACGAACTGGGACTAGCCGATTCGTCTGAGGGACTCACCATCAGTCCAAGTTTCCTTGGAGAGAGGAATAATGAAGAACTTCGCGGCTCCATCGAAGGGATCGGTCTGGACAATTTCTCCCTGGGTTCTGTTGCCAGAGCTTTGGCGACGGGTATCTGTACTACACTTCGGGATTTGCTGCCCGCTGAACTACGATCTGAACGGATCAGAATCATGGGAAGTGGGAACGGCCTTGCACTAAATCCGCTGATCCGAGCAGCCGCAGAAAGTGTATTGGGGTTGCCTGTTGTGTTGAATTCAATGAATGAGGCAGCTGCCATCGGTGCGGCGCGAAATGCAGTCCGTGTGCTCCAGAATAGAATATAGACCGGAGAAACGACCTGCCTTCAGAGAAGAATTCAATCGTTGATGCAGGTGTATCAAAGGTAATGACCTTCGATAGATAGCTGGTTAACATGAAGCGCAACAACCATGGTATATAAACTTGGACAGTTGAGTAATTGAGGAGTACTTGCAATGAAAATAGGTGTATTTTCCGTTTTGTTCGCCGATCGGAGTTTGGACGAGGCTGTGGACATTATAGCAGGCATAGGAGGAGAATCTGTTGAACTACCCACCGGAGGTTTTGCTCCCAAGACTCATTGCGATCCGGCTGCCCTGCTGGAAGATGAACAACAAATTAGAGATACACTCGAAAAGATAGAAACGAGAGGACTATTTATCAGTGCATTTGGGTGTTCGGGCAATCCTCTCCACCCTGACAAGAGGATTTCCTACGCTCACACTAAAGACTTACAGGATACTTTGCAACTAGCAGGGAAAATGGGGGTAGAACGGGTCATAGTATTCGCTGGCTGCCCTGGAGATTCAGATGAAGCAAAGGTTCCCAATTGGGTAACCTGTCCATGGCCCGATTATTACGCAGATCTCGCAGTTTGGCAGTGGGAGAAGAAAGTCATACCTTTTTGGAGAGATATGGCGAAGTATGCCTTAAAACATGGTGTAAAAAAGCTCTGTTTCGAGATGCATCCTGGAGATACGGTTTACAATCCAGAAAAGCTTCTAAAGCTAAGAGATTCTGTGGGGGAAATAATAGGGGCAAATCTCGATCCCAGCCATCTGTTTTGGCAAGGAATTGACCCAGTTGTAGCGGCTAGAGATCTCGGAGAGTGTATTTATCATGTTCATGCCAAAGATACGAAGATTGATGAGTATATGAAATCAAAAACCGGAGTACTGGATACCAGGAGCTATCAGGAGCCTTTGAACCGCTCATGGAATTTTAGAACAGTCGGTTATGGACATGGAGCAGGATTTTGGAAAGACTTCGTTAGCATGTTACGCAATATTGGATACGACTTTGTGTTAAGTATCGAGCATGAAGATCAACAGATGTCCGTTATGGAAGGTTTGTCGAAGGCAATGAAATTTTTAAAAGATGTTTCTATTTCTGAAAAAGCAGAGAAACCCTGGTTCGTATAACGATCCTATAATTGAAGATATCGAACTGGGGATTTCTGTGGTCTTTCAACCTGTTGATTTCTTCACAATAGGACACCGCATTTGCTGGAGGTGCTAATGGACAGACTGTGTATCGGCCTCATAGGCGGGGGCTTCATCGGACGAGTGCATGCAACAGCATTTCAAATGGTAAAGGGATTTTTCGCAGATAAGGTGAAAGATGTAACCTTCAAGCTCATCGCAGACAAAGACGACTATTCTGCCCAAAAGGCTGCCTCGAGGGTAGGCATCGATGACTGGACCGATGACTGGCACACACTGGTAGAAGATGAAAATATCAATCTGGTGGTCGTAGCAGTTCCGAATTTTTTACACAAAGAACTCGCGTTGGAAATTATCAATCAACATAAAAATATTTTTTGTGAAAAACCATTAGCTCTTAACGCAGAAGATGCCAAACAACTTTATGAGGCCGCAAGAAAAGCCGGTATAGTACACGGTATTAACTTCAATTACAGGAAGACTCCTGCAGTGTTATTGGTGAAGAGTTGGGTAAAAGAGGGGTTTCTTGGCTCAATATTGTCGTTTAGAATTTCTTTTACACAGGATTGGGCACTAGATAGTGATATCCCATTGGATTGGCATTTTCAAAAAAAATTCGCTGGAAGCGGTGTGCTCGGTGATTTAGGCTCCCATGCAATCGATATGGCTCGTTTTCTTGTCGGGGAAATCAAGGAAGTTACAGGTCGCTTATCAACGCATATAGAGGAAAGACCGCTGGTAGACTTTCCTGCCCAAGGCAGCCCAAAAACCGGAAAAGTCGATGTTGATGATATTTGTAATGTGTTGTTGGAATTCGATAATGGAGCGCAAGGGAATATGTTAGCTAGCCGTGTTGCGCAGGGACGAAAAAACCATTTCGAGTTTGAACTTTATGGAACCGGTGGTAGTGTACTCTTTGATTGGGAACAACCGAACGAAGTGCATTTTTGCTCCACCAGTATGAGAAAGGGACAAAATGGTTTCACCAAAATATTGGTTGGCGGTGAAGACCATCCCTATGGTAATACAATATCCCCAATGGCTGGAATGGGCACCGGATTTTACGAGCCATTCGTGATTCAATTATTCGAGATGATCGACGCAATATTGAACCATAGGAGCATGCAACCCAATTTTTATGATGGCTGGAAAGCGAATCAAGCTATCGATGCAATAATCGAATCCGCGAAGACGCATCGTTGGCACAGTATTGCATAGGTGAGGGGCTCACTGAAAACTTCGCATTCACCTCGTGCTGGTGCGGCTCTGTCTGGAACCCATAGACGGGTCAAAGGTGTACGAGAGAAGCTCCTTAATCGGCGCGAGGTGAACCGGTGGATCTGCGATTCCTTTGTCGAATATCGGCTGCCCGATCGAGGATCTCTTGTCGGTTTATGCCGGTTTCATCGTACATGGCGAAGAGGTTGCGTTCAGGTGTCTCCGGCGGAATTGTGTGAGATGCGGCCAGGATGTATCCTCCTCCGCCGGAGGTCATGACATCCAAGAGTTCGGAAACATGACATCTGACCTCCTTTTCGCTTCCGAAGGGAATAATACCTTGCGTGTCTAAACCGCCCATAAACGCCAACTCATTTCCATATTCACGCTTCAGCTCAAGGGCATCCATGCCGGGACAGCCGGCTTGTATAGGATTAAGAACATCTAAGCCGATTTCTATCAGATCGGGGATGATCGGGCGCAAGGCTCCGCAACAGTGGAATGCCACCCAGAGGTTCGATGACTTCCCTACAGCGAAAATTTCTGCTAATCGGGGTTTGATCAGCTCACGCCAGTAAGCGGGGCTGAAAATCATGCCATTTTGACCGGCCACATCATCACCGGTCCACAGCCAGTCCAAAGGAAACTCATGACAAGCCCGTTCGGCAAGTGTACGCGCAAAGTTGACACAGCGAAGAAGCATCAACTTGGCCAGTTTGGGATTAGCCGCGATATCCAAAAGGGCTTCCTCCAGTCCACGCAGTCGCCAGTACATCTCGAAGGCGCAGGGAGAGATATCGCAACCGATGAATAGCTCCTTTTGTCGCTCAATTACAGGATCCATGAGATGTAAGAGGAAGTCTATCTTGTCCTGCGGAAACGTATATGCCTGCAGCTCGTGCTCCGTCGATCCGGCAAGGGGGAAGCTGACTGGCTGGTTGAATGCTCCTTCCTTCTCCCAGGTGATTCCCCAGAAATCGACATGGCACTCACCGTCCCGTTCGTGAATGATGCCTTCCATCGCATAGTTATTGTTTACCCATGTCTGAAGGATATCGTTCCCCATGGCCTCGCTTACGTCAGAAGCTGGCACTTCCAACAATCTTGCTAAATTCCGTTCTGTGTTTGGGTGGAACCACATAAAGACAGGAATCCGGTCTACTGGTTGGCGTTTCAGTGCGGCATGGGTGCGTTGTTTCGAAGTCATACCGAATCCTGATCAGAGCACATGTTATTGGTAGACGAATAACAAGGGAATGCCACCGGCCGGGTACAGCATTGCCGGTTTCTGACCAAATACTCTCAAAAAAACCATCGAACTAAACCAGTATCAGCTCAACGTTGTTCGCTTGCACCATGTCCCGTTGCGGTTGTGAGATACCACGGTCGGTGATGATGGTAGTGATCTTCTCGAACCCGCAGAGCAGCAGGTTGCCGCGGCGATTGAACTTGCTCGCATCCGCCAGGATAATCAACTCTCGACCCCGCTCGATCATGGCCCGCTCCGTTTTGATGAGAAGCGTGTCCGTGTTTGTAGCTCCCAGCTCGTCGATCCCATACACTCCCATGAAGACCTTGGTTGCTGAATAGTTGCGGAACCCCTCCTCCTGAAACGGATCGAGAATGAGCTGCGAATCCGGATAGACGATCCCGCCGTTGAGAATCACGGTATTCTGGGAGTTCTTGATCAAAACTTCAGCGATGGCGAAAGAGTTGGTGATGATCTTCAGCCGGGCTTCCCGAAGGAACTCGGCCATCTGGAAAGTAGTGGAGCCGCCGTCGATGATCACGGTTTCCTCTTCGGAGCAGAGGGAGGCGGCCTTGCGGGCGATCAACCGCTTAGTCTCCAACAGGATCCCTTTGCGGTACTCAAAGGGTAGCTGCGCAGTCGGCTCTGCGTCATCCACAATTCTCTCTGTCAGCTCGGCACCGCCGCGGACTCGGTGGAGTTTGCCCGTGGCATCCAGTTTGGCCAGATCCCGCCGTACCGTGGCTTCCGAGCAGTGCATCAGATTGACGATGTCCAAGATCGAGGCAAAACGTCCCTGCCGCAGCACCCGGAGGATTAGCTCATGTCGTTCCGGTTCGAGCATCTCTATCTGTCCTGGTCATTCCCTGCCGATCAACTGGTAAAGTCGTCCGATAGTGGCCTCCAGCTCGGTTCCTTCCTCGAACAGGGAAGAGCTTCCAGCCACGAGGATCCGCGCTCCCGCTTCGACCATTAGGGGAATGTTCTTCCAGCTGACGTTTCCATCCACCTCGATCTCGATCTCCAGCCTCTCCGCATCGATGATAGCGGTAAGCTCCTTGACCTTGTCGATCGTATGAGGGATCAGTTTCTGTCCCGCGTAGCCGGAGTTCACGGTCATAATGCAGGCCAGATCGACGTAGGGAAGCAGCGGGCGGCTCGAGTCCACAGGTACGGCAGGATCCAGGGCTATCCCCGGCCGAGCGCCGCAGCTGCGAATCAGCTGCAGGGATCGCAGCGGATGGTAGCTGGTCTCCGGGTGGATGTACAGCGCCGGAGCCCCAAAGGCGGCAAAGATCGGGATGTAGGAGTCCGGATTCTCGATCATCAGATGAATATCCAAAGGAATGTTGGTTGCTGCAGCCAGACGGCGGCAGAAATCCGGTCCCAGGGTGAAGTTGGGAACGTAGTGACCGTCCATGATGTCGATGTGCAGATAGTCGATTCCCCTTGCTTCCATCACTTCGATCTGTTTCTCCAGGTTCAGGAAATCGGCGCACATCATCGATGGAGCTACCTTGATCCTACTCATGTTCCTTCTCCGATTCACGCGTGAGGATCCACAATAACCTTCAATCCCCGCCGTGCCTCGTGAAACTCGAAGGCCTGCCCGATCTCCTGAAGCGGAAACACCTTGGACACATAGCGGGTGGCTCGTACGTCGCCCCTGGCGATCAGCTCCATCGCTTTGTTATGGTGGCGGGGAAGAGAACCGTGGCTGCCCATGACAAAACATTCCTTGTAGTGGATCAGGTTGGAGTCTATACAGAGCTTGGGTTGGTCTTTCAGGCCACCGAAGAGATTCACGTATCCTCGGTGCCTCACCATCTTGATCGCATCTTCATGAGCTTGAACCGTACCTGCGGTAGTGATGGCCAGATCCACACCTTCCCCGTCTGTCTCCCGCATCACCGTCTCCACAAGATCTTCCTGTTTTGTGGAGATGAAACGGGCATCCTCCCGAAACTGCCGGGCCATCTCCAGTCGCCTGGCCGAACGCTGAGCCGCAAAGACTCGGGAGGCGCCGAAAACCTTGGACAGCTCGAGCATCATGCAGCCGATCGGTCCCAGGCCGATGACGCACAGGCTCTTGCCCAGACTGAACCGGGATAGCTCCAGACCGTTGATCGCGCAGGCCAGAGGCTCCGCCAGGGCGGCCTCGTTGAAGGAAAGCCCTTCGGGGATAGGCGTGACCGGCCCGAAGTTCAGAATCGTTTCGTTCAAGAGCATATACTCCTGGAAACCTCCGGGGAACTGATAGCCCACGGCGTAGTTGATGGCACAGTTGGTGCCCATGCCGTTGGTGCACCAGTAGCAGGCGCCGCAGGGCACATCCGCTCCTACGGCGATCCGGTCTCCCTGCTTGACTCGGGTGACCTCGGTGCCCGTCTCGATGACCTCGCCGGCGATCTCGTGTCCGATCACCGCGGGATATCGTACCCGATCGCTGCCGTAGTGGTAGATGCGGATATCCGAGCCGCATACCGCACAGGCTCTGACCTTGAGAATCGCCTGGTTTGGACTGCAAATCGGAGTTTCCACCTCCTTGAGGGTGATCCTGTTCAGCCCCTCCAGTACTGCCGCTTTCATCATGGGTGTATTATAGCCGGTCGGGGCAATAGTTCAAGCAACTTCGATCAAAAATCGGCGCAAATATCTACATATGCTTGAAAAAGACGTAAAATTGCTTTACGATCTTCCCACTGATGAAGGCTCTGGTACTCAAACGGGACAAGCTCATCGAGTTTGCGGATATCCCGATGCCGGAAAAGCCGGCAGCGGATTGGCTGCTCGTTCGCGTTGCCTATGCCGGGATCTGCAGCTCCGACATCCGGCGCGGCTTCGGCGGAGGCGCATATCACTACCCTCTGATCATGGGCCATGAGTTTTCCGGCAGCGTTGAGGAGAGCTCACCGGGCAGCCGGTTTTCCACCGGGGATCGTGTTGTCGTGTACCCGCTTCTGCCCTGTCGGAGGTGCCGGCCGTGTCAGAACGGGGACTACGCCCAGTGCCAGGACTACGACTACTTCGGCTCCCGCCGGAACGGCGGATTCGCCGAGTATGTCTATGTTCCGGAGTACAACATCGTGCCGGTTCCTGCCCATGTCGACCTGCTTCATGCGGCGTTGACCGAACCCTGTGCCGTTGCCCTTCACGGTGTCAACCGGCTCAATGTTCATCCGGGAGATTCGGCGGCGGTAATCGGTTTCGGACCGATCGGCAACATGGTAGCCCAGTGGCTGCGCATCCGGGGATGCACCCGCATCTTCGCCGTGGATATCGACGAACACAAGCTGGAGTTGGCCCGGAAGATGGGATTTATCCCCGTCGATTCCCGGGAACAGGATCCGGTAGTCGTTTTGCAGGAGCACACCGGGGGGCAGGGCGTCGACCGGGTGGTCGAAGCCTGCGGGTTTCCCCGGACATTCTTGCAGGCCGTACAGTCCGCCGCTCGGTTTGCCGATGTCCTCTTTCTGGGTAATATCCACGGACAGTTTGTTATTGGGGAGAAGGATTTCTCCTCTATCTTGCGCAAAGAACTGACGATCCTCGGTACGTGGAACTCCCGAATCGTTCCTTCCGGGCACAACGACTGGACCGCGGCGCTGGACCATATGGACAGAAAGCTCGAGGTCGCCCCTCTGATTAGTCATACCCCGGAGTTGCAGGAGGGTCCTCGAGTGTTCGAACAGGTTGTTGAGAGCAGCTTCGGTTCCATCGGCAAGATCGTGTTTAGGGTTCACCCCTAAGCGGGAGATTTCCGGTCGTACTTAAAGAAGGGAGCGAGATGCAGATCAGCCTGGGTATCAAAAGCGATCCGATCCACTACCGCTACAGCTATGACTGGCTCTTCGATCTGATGGATGAGTTGGATCTGCGGTATCTGCAGCTGGGAAGTTTTCCCGAGCTCTACAGTTTGGAGGACGGCTTCTTCCTCTCCTTGAAAGAACGGGCGGCGGCACGGGGTGTGATGATCAAGAGTTGTTTCTCCTCCTACCGGGAGCTGGGGGGGTTTTTCTCCGGTGATCGGTATCTCCAAAAGGTATCCCGCCGTAACTATGAGCGTTACATCGAAATCGCATCCCTGGTAGGGGCGGATTCGGTTGGGAGTAATCCAGGCTCCGTGTACCGAGACAGGTTGGAGAGCAAGGATCAGGGTATCCAGATCTACCTCGACAACATGAAGGAGCTGATGGCTCTTGCCTGCGACGAGGGTCTGGAATTTTTGTCCATCGAACCTATGTCCTGCCTGGCCGAGCCGCCAAGCCTGCCGGAGGAGCTGGATCACATGCTCGGCACCCTGCACACCCACCACCAAAGCGCAGGAGGTTCGACCGTACCCGTCTACGTATGTGCCGACATCAGCCACGGAGTGGCAGACAGCAGCGGAAGAGTGATCCACGACAACTGGAGCCTGTTCGAAAACCAAATCCCTTTTATGGCGGAGTTTCACCTCAAGAACACGGATGCCAGGTTCAACGCGACCTTCGGTTTCTCTCCGGAGGACCTGCCATCAGGAATCGTGGACCTGTCCCGACTGCGGCGGATCATCGACAGGAATCAGGAAAATTTTCCCCTGGATCACATCGTCGGCTATCTGGAGCTGGTCGGGCCTAAGCTCGGGCGGGATTACTCGGATTACCTTCTGAGGGATAAGATCGTGGAGTCCGTGGTGCACATCAGAAGCTTTTTCCCGCAGTGAGTGAAGTTTGCCGTCGCTATCGCTCTTGCGCAATCCGGGCAACTCAGATAGGATGCCTCCATTCTCCTGGTAGATTTTGGCCGAAATTGTGTATCAATGATCCTCTGGGCAACCACGTTGGCTGGAGGTGGGTCGTTATGGGATTCAACTATTTTCTGCCGGGCAAGATCCGCTTCGGCTCCGGAAAGCTCGCCGAGTTGGCGGAAGCTGTGACGCCCTGCGGTCGGCGCGTGCTGCTGGAGGGTGCGGGCCTGGCGGTCGCGGTCTATGACGAAGCACAGCCCAACCCGAACACGGAGATAGTCAGCGCCGCGGCTGCTGGGAAAAAGACGGACTGTGACCTGGTCCTGGGAGTCGGCGGCGGCAGTGTGATGGACGTGGCCAAAGCGGCGGCCATCGAAATGACCCATCCGCGTAAGAGTTTCGACTATGCCTATTTCCAGCCCCGGCAACCCGGGACAACCACCCCGCCGATCGTCCTGTTGACCACCACCAGTGGCACGGACAGTCATGTCCCCAAGTGCAGCGTGGTCACCCACGCCGAAAAACAGATCAAGACCGGGACCGTGAGCGATCACATCTTCGCCCGGGAGGCGATTCGGCGGCTGGCCTCCGGAAGCAGTCCAAGAGTTGGACGTTCACCAGATCGGGATCAAGGAGCTGGAGGTCAAGGGGATGTTCCGCTACTGCAACGTATACCCCGAAGCGCTTGCTCTGGTTTCCCGTGGGGTGGTCAACATGAAAAAGCTGATAAGCTACCGTTTTACCCTCGAACAGGTGGAGGAGGCTCTGCGCCTGGCCGCTGCCCGCAAACCCGGAACATTGAAGGTCGTGGTGGAGAACAAAGCTTGACTGATTCCCGGGGGCCTTCCTGAGATGTGGTATACGGTCCGCCGCAAGCTGCCGATCGACAGTCTGCTCTACAACTTCCTGCCCTCCTGGTGGCATCGGGGCTACGGGTTGGACTTCGGCAGGGAGTTTGTTTTCGGCCCCGACTACCGGGTGTCCTGCCACCAGGAGATGGCCCGCACGCTGGCACGGCGCTTTCCGCAGCTCGCCATCGGTGACAGCGATCCGGTCGCCGATGTGGTACCCCCCGATTTCGGCAACGCCGCCACCGCGGCCGCGGCGGGCTGCGAGATCGCCTACCCGGTGGACAATTACCCCTGGAACCGCCACCTCGAAGCGGAGAAGGTGAGGGCTCTGGAGGTCCCGTCGGATATCACCTCTGTTTTCCCCTACAGTGAGATCGTGAGCCAGGTGGAGAGGCTGAACAGCCGGCTCGGCCGCACGGAATCGCCTCTTTTTGTTCCCAGGGGAGTGCTCAACGATGCGGTGCTGATCCGGGGTCAGGATTTTTTTCTGGACAGGGAGGAGGACCCGGAGCTGGCGGGGCATCTGCTCGCCTTTTGTTATGGGATTCTCCAGGCCGTGGTTAACTTCAACGCGGCCAACCGACGACCGGAGACGACGATCCTGACCAACTGTACTGTGCCCTTCGTGGGACCGGAGAGCTATACCGACTGGCTGCTGCCCTTCGATCTGGAGATCTTCGCGGTCGCGGAGGCGGCCGGATGTCCCTTCGGCATCCATCACTGCGGTGTTTTCGATCCGTACCTCTCCGCCTACCGCAGGATTCCCAAGGTGGAGTTCCTGGAGATCGGCTGGGGCTCCGATATCGCCAAAACCCTGGCGGGCTTTCCCGAAGCGCTGGTACGCTACATCTACAGCGCCCAGTTCCTTCTCAGTGCTTCTGCAGTTGAAGTCGAGGAGGAGACGGAAAGGATTTTGGCCCGGGTTCCTGCGGGCGACCGTCACCGCTTCAGCCTGTCTGTCCCGGACATCGAGCACGGCACCCGGGACGAAAATCTGCTCGTGATCCTCGAAGCCTGCCTGCGGCAGGACGGCCTGACAGTGCCGAGTCTGTAGCTGAAGGAGGCCGATAGTGGCCGATAAGGGCATGCTCGACGCGCTGATCGATGAGGTGTTCGCGGTAACCGAAAGCAAGAACAATCGAACAAGCAGCAAGTCGCGGAAGCCGGGAACGGCGAGCTTTTTTGTCGCGCTGGAGGAACCGATCGCCGGGACGATCCTTGAAGACCTCGATGTCAACCGCTACTTTCAAGACCCATTCTACTACGCGGAGCACAGCCTGAAGCACAAACTCTGGCGTTCAAGGCACGGGGATGACTGCACCGCCGTTATCGGGCCCCCTGTTCGATGATCATCCGCAGCATAGTTTCCATGTTCTCCACCCTGGCGTCCCCGGGCGTGGCATGGGCCGGCGCGATCACGTAGCCTCCGTTCTTTCCCATGTCCAGGAGCCTGTCGATCTGCCGCCGCACCTCCTCGACACCGGCATAGGGGAGCAGCTTCTGCGTGCTCACCCCGCCCCAGAAGGCCAGCCGGCCGTGGTATCGTTGAAAAATTACTGGAACGTCCGTGACTTCCGGCTGGAAGGGATTGAACAGGTCCACGCCAATTTCCACCAGATCGTCGAGGATCTCCTCCACTTTACCGCAGCTGTGGATGGATACCACCTTTCCGGCATCCTTGACCGCAGCGTACTGACGGGCAAGCCTCGGCTTGAGCAGCCGACGCCAGCGCTCCGCCCCCATGGGGATACCGGTCTGGCTGCCGAAGTCGTCCCCGAAATGCACGGCATCGACCTGTGGACAGGTCTCAAGACCCGCTTCGATGATCTTCAGGTTGAACTCAAGCACCCGGTCCAGCAGGGCTTCGGTGAAATCGGGTCGTTCCACCATGTCCACATACATATTTACCAGACCGCGCAGACCCCAGGACCTCTCGTACAGGCTGAAATCCAGGCTCATCACCTGAAAACGATCTGGATATTGCCTGATATTGTCTCGAAGCACATCGAATCGTCTCCCAAACCGGGGATCCGGCCAGGGGATCGAATCCAGATTCTCCGGTGTGACGAAGGATCGGGGGATGCCGATGTCCGGATCCAGGCTACGGTCCCAGATCAGACCGAACTCGTCTTCATACAGGCCCGAGGCGTCGTGAGTCCCCCATTCCACCCGGATCACCGGGGTCAGCAGCAGATCGTTCTCGATGCGGTCGTACAGTTTCCTGCCGGCCGCTGAGGCGCAGAGCTTTTCCCGGGCGGGCACCGTGAAGTCTACGGCGTAGGGCACCCGGGGTACGTCCTCAAAGGCGAGGGCGCGGTAGACGATTTCCTTGGAATCCATGCGACGGATTATGGACCGACTCCGCACGGTTTGTCCACTGAGCTTGTTTTAAATCGAGGGACTTCCGAGCGCTCCATCCCCGGCGGTAATCTTCACTGACGGACAGCCTCGTACATGGCGATGATGTTTTCCACGGGGACGTCGGAGAGGATATTGTGCACCTGCTGAAACACGAAGCCGCCGCCCTGGCCTAGGATCTCCACCCGGCTGCGTACATGGTCTTTGACCCGCCCGGGCTTGGCTTTAGGCAGCACGTCCCGGGTATCGCAGCCTCCGCCCCAAAATACGATATCCCTGCCGAACTCCCGCTTCAGCATCTGCGGATCCATGCCTGCGCTGCTGGTCTGGACCGGATTCACCGCCTCCAGCCCGGCGTCGATCAGGTCCGCAAGCAGCTCGCGGATCCCGCCGCAGCAGTGGAGCATCACCTTCACCGGCGCCAGCTCCTTGGCTCGGCCCCACATGGTGATGTGGTGGGGTTTTAGGAAGCGGCGGTACATCTCAGGAGAGATGATGGGCCCGGTCTGCATGCCCAGGTCGTCCCCGAAGGCGATGATGTCGATGTACGGCCCCACCGCGCTCAGATAGCGTTCCAGATCAACCAGGTGCTGCGCCACCAGGCGCTCGAGGAAGCGATCGAGGCGCTTCGGCTCTCCGGCGAACATGCAGAGATAGTTGTCCATCCCGTACAACCACTCTCCGTACTCGAAGATGCTTCCCCCGAACAGGCCGATGACGGCCCGATCCGTCGATTCCCGCAGCCGCCGCGCCCCTTCAGCCAGCTTTTTATTACCCTGCGGTCCGTCAGCCAGGGGGCCGGGGGGAGAGGGAAAGCGCACCCACATCACCTCCTGCAGCGCCTCAGGCAGTCTATCGAGGTTTTCTTTTTCGTGGAAAGGCCAGCGTGTCTGCTCGAAGTACAGGGCTCCGTCGGGCATCTGGGCCAGGATTATCCCTTCCGAAGACCTCAATACCCAGCGTCCGTCCAGGCGTTGCGGGCATGCCCAGGCCGGCATCTGGCAGGGGGTGCCGTCGGGAAGCGTCCAGTCGACCCAATCCCTCTCCTCCAGGGCGAAGGCCCGCCCCAGCTCGATCGTGTCGACCCCCAGGCAATCCAGAACGTCCTGGTCGATGATCGCCAGCTGTTGAATGGGATCGTAGACCCGAACAGGCCGCGGCACCAAACCCAGGGCCCTTCTCAGCCCCGGGTAGAGCGCGGCACTCAGACCCGAGGAGCGGTGGCCCGAAAGATCCACAGGCAGGCGATCCGCTTCACGGTGATCGAAGGCCGCCAGTATCCGTTCCCGAGATGTCACTGCCTCATCTCCTTTCCTGCACCTATTGTTTTAGGCGGGCCCAGGGTCGCCCCCCGATCCGGGCTACCCACCGAGGGCTCTGCAGAGGGCCAGCAGAAAATCCCGGTTGTCCGCCTGCAGGTAGCTCAAGCGTCCCCCCATGCGGCTGAAGGTTTTGAGATAGCGCACGTAGTAGGCGGCATGATCCGGGGGCGGTTCCCCGTCCTTCTGCCAGTCCCAGCCCGACTCGGCCAGATCGACCACGAAGATCGAGAACTCCTCGATCCTCCGCCGTTGCTGCAGGGCCAGGTTGCGGGCCATGGACAGGGACTTCTCGAAGATCATCGGAGACATCACCGCCGAGCCGAGGGAGATATACACCCCTCCCTCCAGATCGGCGATCGTTTGGGCAAAGACCAGAAAATCTCGTTCCGCGGTGCGGCCGACCGCGGCCCCCCGATTCAGGGGATGGGTGTAGATGATGTCGTGGCCGAACATGGGGTGGGCGGTGAAGGGAACCCGGAGTCGAAAAGCCGCGGCCTGCAGTCCGTAGCGCTTGAAGAGATGCTTCACGGAGAGGAATCCCGGCTGTAAAGCGAAGGCCTCCACGGCCCAGAGCAGGTCCGCCGCTGCCGCGGCCCGCTCGGGATCTATCGAGGCCTGCTCGGCGGCCCCGATCAGCTCGGCCCTATCCGGGATCCTCAGGCCGTCATGCTCGACCAGGGACCCGACCGATTCCCCGTATCCGAAGCCCTCATAGGCTCCCACCAGCAAGGCCAGGTTCAGGTAGCGTCCGGTCTCCTCCCAGATCCCGAAGCTTCCCTGGTGCACGTTCTCCCGCACGTCTTCGGAGCTCGCCCCCTGAAAGGCGAACTCCCAGTCGTGGATGATCCCGGCCCCGTTGGTGGCCAGGTGGGTCAACCAACCCTGTTCGATCAGCCGGATGAGCACCGGGGCCAGGCCGTTCTTGATGGTGTGGGCTCCGAAGGCCAGAACCACCGGCCGCTTGCCGGAGCGAGCCTCCCTGACAGCCCGGGCCAGTTCTTCGATCGCGGCCAGGGTATCCGGGTCCAGCGGACCCGGCGGAGTCGTGGGGGAGACGTGATCCGTCTCGATGAACACCCGATTCCTGCGGGTTTTCAGGGCCTGGAAGCGAAGCCGCCTTCGATCAAACCGGGCAAAGGGCATCTGCTACTTCCCCTTTTTCGGGAACAGGAGCTGCATCAGGTTCCCGGACTGGGAGAAATCCGCCACGATCAGATCTGCCCCGGCCTGGATCAGGCGGCTGCGTTTGGCCAGGTTCATCCCGAAGCGGCGCACCTCGTCGCTGGCCACCCCCACGGCGATACCCTTTCGCTTGCTGGTTTCCTGGATCTCCACCGGCCCGTCCCCGAAGGTCGTCACCTGCTCGCCTTTCTTAAGGCGGATGTCGCCCAGGATGCTCTCCAGCACCTTTCTCTTGGGTTCGTGGGTGATGTCACCGATGGCGCCGTAGATCCTGCCTTCGAACAACCCGGCATAGCCGAGGATCTCCGCTTCCCGCTCCACATCCTCCTGATCCGTTCCGCTGGCCAGGTACAGGCGTACGCCGCGCTGGTGAAGTTCCCGCAGAAACTCCACCGCACCTTTGAGTGTAAAATCCGCCACGGACAGCTCCCGGCTGCGGATCTTGTCAATCCGCCGGTTGACTGCCTTTATCAGCTCCCGGTTGTACAGCGCCTTGTAGCCGTGCTCGTCGAGGATTTCCCCCTGGGGCACACGGCCGAACTCCCGCACCATCTCCACCAGTCCGACCATCTGCACCAGGGTCTGGATCCCCGTGGTCCGGTCGATGTAGCTTCGAACCCGGTCCCGAACCTTCCGGTAGGCGGTCTCCTCGCCCTTCCGCCATCCCTCGCCGAGAATCGAGCGGATCATCACCGGCTCCATCACCTCCTCCCAGCCCTGGCGCAGGGTGGAGATGGTGCCGTCGTTGTCGAAGATCGCATGGGTGATGCGGCTGCCGTGGGGCAGCTCACTTACGATCTCGATTTCGCTGTCCCGGAAATAGCGGGCCTTCTGCGGCAGGGCGGCCAGCTCCGGGTGGTAGCGATAGTTGGCTTCTGCGGCCAGGGTCCGGATCTCCTGCGGGCTGGCCGTGCCGGTGACGAACAGCTTCTGCACCGTCACCCCCGCCACCAGATTGCCGAACTCTGCCGCCACCCCCGGTTTGTTTACCGCCGCCAGAGCAGCCGCAGCCCCGGCCAGAAAGCTGTCCCCTGCTCCCACTGTGTCGATCCGGGAGACCAGCAGCAGGCCGGGGATCTCCGTGCACCCCTCGGCATCGAAGACCAGGCAGCCCCGCCCGCCCCGGGTGAGAAACAGGGGCTTGTTCCAGCGGCTGTACAGGGTCAAGCCGTACTCCCGGGCCTCCTCCAGGGAGATCGTCTGGTCGAGGCCAGGTTCTTTGCCGCAGAGCACGGCGGCCTCCCGGTCGTTGATCTTACGCAGGCAGGGATGGAACTCGGCGCTGTAGTTGCGGCTGTCTACGATCGACAGCAGCCGGGGATGCCCGGCCAGCAGGTCAATCAGTCTCTTTCGGAAGCTCTCGCAGTGGATGCCGCGGAGCACCTGTTGGTTTACGATGAGCAGATCCAATTCGGGGACCCGGCGCCGGAGGTCGGACAAGAGGCGGTCGGCCGTCTGGGGATGCAGATCATTGAAGTTCCCGAAGTCCAGGCGGGGCTGCTCCTCCTCTCCGATGATCACCTTGGTGAACACGTGTGTGTCCCAGGCGCGTTCCTGTACCGGAAGCTCGCTGTCTTCTATACCCGCCTCGGCCATGATGCGCCGCATCTGCCGCCCGAAGGGATCGTCTCCGCTGACCCCGAAGCACCGTACCGTCCCTACCCCCATGGCTTTGAGGTTGGCCGCCACATTGCCGGCCCCCCCCAGGGAGTAGCGCTGCTGGGCCACCGGACGGGTGGGCAGACCCGTTTCAACCGAGGTCTCGGAGGCGCACATGTCGACCTCGAAGTAAGCGTCCAGGCAGAAATCCCCGATGATGCCGATGTGCAGCTTCGGAAGCCCGGAAAGCAGCTTGTCAATTGTCTCTACAGAGGCAGACATCACCGATCACCTACCCGGGGAACAGATCGGCCTCGAGGGCGGCACAGAGGGTGTGATACACGGCCATGTGAAGCTCCTGGATCCGGGCGGTGTCCTCTCCGGGAACCCCGACGGCGATCTCGGCGAGCTCTTTCAGAGCCCCTCCTTCTCCGGTCAGGGCAATGGTCTTCAGTTCCAGGGCCCGGGCAACCTTGATCGCGTTGATCACGTTGGCGGCGTTGCCGGAGGTGCTGATGGCGATCAACGCGTCTCCACGCCGGCCGTAGCCGAACACCTGCTGGGCAAAGACCATGTCGGCTGAAACATCGTTGGCGATGGCCGTGGACAGGGATATCTGGCTGACAAGCGAAATGGCCGGCAGGGCGCCCTGCAGGTTGCGGGCGATCTGTTCGCCCTCCGTACCGTAGAGACCGCGCAGCCGGGCGACCCGGGCTTCAGGCACCGGCCGGCGGAGACGAAATCCCTTCATCAGCTCCCCGACGATATGCTCTGAATCGGCGGCGCTGCCGCCGTTGCCGCAGACCAGCAGCTTGTTTCCGCTCCGGAAGCAGGCCGCCAGCGTCTGGAAGGCGGCTTTCAGGGCGCTTCGGCAGGCAATCAGCTCCGGTCGCTGCTCGAACAGAACCGAAAAATATTTTTCAGACTGTTCTTTCATTTCTGTCCTCGCATACTTCGAGCCTCGTTTTCGTGATCCCCGGCAAAGTAGCACGAAATTGATAAACAATCAAAGCCATTTTAGCATGTGAATCATTCTGAAAATCCGATATCCATGGATTTTCTCCCGACGTATTGTAGCCGGTTTCTTCAACACTATGTAAGATCGAAATTTTTCTTGAGCACGGGAAGAGGATAAGGAGCTGACATGAAGATTGCGATTATCAACGAAACCAGCGCTGCGGACAAGAACGCGGTTATCCTTACCGCACTGGAAGGCCGTGGCCGCCGGCTGGTCAACGTGGGCATGAAGTAACGGGGACGTGAGCCGGCGCCATTGAATCAAAGTAATGTGGTGCGGCGGTCGGTGCGTCAGTTCGAAAGGGCTTGAAGAAACGCCCCCACCTTCCGCACCAGCATCGCCACCTGCTGTCCGGAGATCAGGAACTCCGCTATGTCGTTTTTGAAAACAGCCAAAAAGTCCTGATCGTAGGGCAGAAACTCCAGGTGGTAGACCAGCGGTTCTCCCCTGTTCAGGGTGTAGATCAATTCCAGTACGGCCTTTCGCTGTTTCGAGGGGGGTGAGGGAGCTTCCGCCTCCACTACCAGACCTACCAGGCTCCGATACAGTTCCTTGAACGCCGTCGTCTCTACAGCGGCACCATCGACCAAGTAGGTGACGGCAGCATTCGGCGTCTCGTCCCCGCGGATCAGCTCGATCCGGTGGGACTCCTCAGCGATGCGCAGATCGATCCGATCCACATGATCGATGAAGGGGATGAAGGCAAATTTTTCGATTATATCGAAGGGTTCGACCTCCAGAAATTCGAGGTCGGAGCTCTCCAAAGCAAATACCGAACCTCCCTCGCCTCGCCGGGCGTACACCAGGGATTCGTTGTTGCGATCGCCGATCAGGAGGTAAAGCTCGGTATCGGGGTTCTCGATGATCACCTCCGCCCGGGGCGGATCCAGACCGTATGTGGAGAGGTCTTGAGGATGATCGTCTACGAAGCGGGAGATCTTTAGCTGGACCGGGACCCGGTTGAGGAACAGGGACAGTTTCTCCATAGACACCGGTTGGAGCCCCCGGTAGGGACTGGTCAGCACGTAGCGCGACTGGAGGAAGGGATAGCGCTTAGACATGCTTTCATCGACCTGCTGCATTTCAATGGTCCGATCTCCCCGCCGGCTGATCTTCAAATGCTGGATATGCTGTTTGGCGATACGGGGCAGATCCTTGTTGCGCAGATCATCCGGCGAGTAGGAGAGATGAAGGCCGTGGTTGGCCCAAACGGTGTAGACAGCGGGATCCCCCGCCTTCATCAGGTAGTAGGTGTTTCCAGCCGCAGTGAGCTCGCCGAGTCGCAGCTCGATCACGCTGCCGTCAGCCAGTGTAGCCCTGCCCACGATTTTCGGCGGATCGAGCCCGAACTGTGCCAGATTTTCGGGGTTGGGGTCGATCACTTTCTCCGCCGGCAGCCGGGCAAAGGTGTACACCAGATCTTCCACTGCCGTCGGGTCTATCTCGATCGGGTCGGGATGGTCCAGTCGCCAGCTGCCGTCGGTATTATGCAGCCGCAGCCTTCGCTCTGCCGACACGAGCTCGATGTCCCGCACCGCCGCGGGCTCGACCAGGGAAATCTCGACGTGCTCCTCCGCCTGGACTTCTTCGGCCTCGGCCGGATTCTCTGCAGCTTTCTGCCGTCTGGTGACCACGAAGGTGAGAACGATTGCCGCTACCAGTACGACGGTCAGCCCGATGAGGATGAACGGCCGCCTCACAGATGGCGCCTCCTCAGCCAGATCACCAATCCGCTGACCAGCACGATCAGGGGAATGAGAATGACCGAGATTCCCGCGAACAGGAAGAACTGCAGCTGGTTCATTCTCAGAGGAAACTCGAGCAGGCTCTTTGCGCGGATGGAGATCGTCTCCTCCCTCCCGTGCAGCCAGCTGACTGAGTTGTAGAACAGATCCGCGTTGCCGGGACCTTTCAGCGGAATGCCGATGCCCCGTTCCGGGTACAGGAAAAACGATGAGGCGGTCACCACGATGCGGGATTCCGGGGCTTCTCCCTCACCGCTGTCGGTGACAGCCACCGCAACATTAAATGGTCCCCTAAGATCCTCTTCCGAGGGTTCGAGGGAGCGGTCGTCCAGATCAACCTTGCCCCAGGCTTTGGGGGAGGTCACCAACAGCGGCTCTACAGTAACGGTTCGGCGCTTGGTCGGCAGCTCGGCGATCGCCTGGGAGCGGGGAAAGAGCACGGCCAGTTCATCGGTAATCAGGTCGGCTGTTATCGAGTGCACCTCGATGTCGGGGATCAATCCGATCGAAAGCTGGGGCAGATGAAATCCGGGATCCTCTTCAAATACCAGTACACGTTCCAGTTCAATGCCGTAGCTGCGGAAAATGCCCTCGAAATTGGACAGTTTCACACCGGAGGAAAGAAGATCCATCATGAAGAATGCCCGTCCGCCTCTATCCAGAAGAAACTCGCGGATACTGCCCTGCTCCTGATCCGTCAGGTCCTCCCCCGGACTTACCACCAGCAGCAGATCCGCATCCTCCGGAACTTCCTTCGCTGAAAGAAGGTCCAAATCGATGAAGGAGTAATTCTCCTCCTCCAGCTGCTGCAGAAGCTCATACGGCACCTCCTCCTCTCTGTGTCCCCGTAGAACGTACGCCACCGGTGTATCTTCACCGCTCAGATAGAGGATCGCTCCGGTCAGTTTCTGTTCGGCTCGCAGCGATTGAGCCTGGCGGGCAGCGAAGGGGTTTTCCTCAGATGGGGCGCTGTAGTTGAACAGATCGAACTGGCTGAGGACCCGGAACTTCTCGCCCATCTCCACGATGATGCTGTTTTCACCCGGTGTGGATTCGCTGACCCGGTACCTGCTGAGGATACCGGGATTACGGATCGGATCGATGTATTTCAGTTCGATTCGACGCGATGCCGCCGCATACTGTCGCAGGATTTCGTCGATGAACACGGGCTCCTTCCCCGCTTCGAACAAACCGTAGATCGTGACCGGCCGATCCAGGTTTTCCAGGATGCGGATGCTCTGTTCGGAGAGGCTGAACAATTTTTCCCGGGTCAGATCCACGACAGCGGGGATTCGGTCCACCAGGACGTTGACGACGATGACCAGAGCGATGGCCATGGCTGTCACCAGCGCCGCATACCCTCCGTGGCGAAACTTCGGATCCTTGACGGATTCAAGCAGTTTCCGACTCTTCATCTTCCCCTCCCTACTTCCAACGCCGGGCGTCCAGCGAGCGGACGGTCAGGAAGAGGAACACGGCGGTGAAGCTGAGGTAGTAGACCACCGAGCTCAACTTGAGCAATCCCCCGGTAAAGTCCCGATAACGGGCCAGCAGAGAAAACCATTTCAACACCCGCACGATCAAACCGTCAAAGCTCGCCGGTCGAACGACGGAGAGCACGGCGATGAAACCGCCCCCCACTATGGTTGCCGCCGCCGCTATGAAAACATTCCGGATCGTGAAGTAGAGGAAGATCGCCACGGCGACTACGATCAGGATGGCGAATACGATTCCGGAAAAGCGGTCTCCGGGCAGTCCCTGCTGAAGGAAATCCAGGATCCACAACAGGAGGAGGAGCCCGAAGGTCACCACCGCGGCTACAACCTGATTTTCCGTAAGGGAGGAGACGAACAGCCCGATGGCGATAAAGGCGCATCCCAGCAGGAAGATCCCGATGTAGCCCCCGGCGATCTCCGATACGGAAACCGAGCCCACCAGGCTCAGCTGAAGCGGGTAGAGGAGGGTGATGATCAGAGTGATCAGAAAAACAGCGACTCCGGCCAGATATTTCCCCATGACGATGCTGCCGATGCTCAAGGGGCTGGTCAGAAGCAGCTGGTCGGTTTTCTGATGGTGCTCTTCGGAGAGCATTCGCATGGTTAGAATCGGCACCACCACGAGGAATACGAAGGTTATCCCTCCCAGGACGCTCAGGTAGTTCGGGCTTTGGGGAATGAGGTTGTCGGACATGAAGAAGATGCCGGTGATGAGCAGAAAGATGCCCATGAAGATGAAGCCGGTGATGCTTTTGAAGAAGGCGGAGAGCTCTCGGGTGAATACGGCGAGCATGGTCAGGATACCCCCTTCTCATCGGTGGTCAGCTGGATGAAGATGTCCTCCAGGCTATAGTCTACAGACCGCATCATCAGGATCGGAAGGTCGTGTTCAGCCATCTCCCGAAACAGCGGTCTGCGGATGTCCTGGTCCTCGTTCGCCTCGATTAAGAGGTCGATCGTGTCGGGCTCCCGGCAGCCCGCCGATTCCGCCGATTTGACGCTCGGAATGGAGCGGCAGATTTTCAGAGCCTCTTTTTCGCTTCCGGCCACCCGGATCGCCAAGCGGCTGCGCCCGCTCAGCCCGGCGGACAGGTTTTCGATCGTGTCTTCGGCCACGATCCTGCCCCGGTGGATAATGAGAACCCGCTGGCAGATTTCCGTAACCTCGGGAAGGATGTGGGAGCTCAGGATGATGGTTCGCTCGTGTCCCAGCTCTTTGATCAGGTTGCGGATCTCGATGATCTGTTTGGGGTCCAGGCCGATGGTGGGCTCATCCAGGATCAGCACCGGAGGATCGCCGATCAGGGCCTGCGCAAGGCCGACCCGTTGGCGGTACCCCTTGGACAGATTTTTGATGAGCCGCCCCCGAACATCGGCGATCTTCACCAGATCCATGATCGTATCCAGGTTCCCTTGCCGTTGCGCCTTCCCGACCCGCTTGATTTTTGCCGCGAAGCCCAAATATTCCCGAACCGTCATATCCAGGTACAGGGGAGGAGCTTCGGGCAGGTAGCCGATTGTCCGCTTCACTTCCAACGGATTCTCGAGGATGTCATACCCGGCGACCGTGGCTTTGCCTTCCGTGGCCGAGATGTAGCCGGTGATGATGTTCATGGTTGTGGTCTTACCGGCGCCGTTGGGTCCTAGAAAGCCCACGATCTCGCCTTCCTCCACTTTGAAGCTGATAGCATCGACGGCGGTATGCTGTCCGTAGCGCTTGCTCAAGCCCTGTACGACTATCATTCCAGGCGTCTCCCCTAAAGATGTGCGTCCTGTCTGTCCTGAAGTAAACAGAAAACTCTTCTATTTTTCAACCAATTCCACCTGTTACGACTGATTTTATCGCACGGAATAAAAAATGTTGTTATCCGGGGTCCTGGTTATCTTTTTTGGATGCCGTGACCGTATGTTTTCTTGTCGGTTCTTTTCATCTGTTGCAAGCCGCCGGTTTCGATCCAGTCCTTGATATAGCGCAGTGAATCGTCTATTCCGAATTTCGGCTCGTAACCGATCAACTCCTTGGCTTTGTGCATGCTGAAGCATAGTTGTTTGCCTTGAGCCATACTCCAGGGATAGCCGAATTCAACCTTGATACCCGGTACGATATCTGCTATAGCCCTGGCAAAGTCCGATCCTCTTGTTG